>ERZ802827.1491-NODE-1491-length-11529-cov-11.9696_pt1 | contig 11529 bp, 8 predicted proteins | sample MGYA00345652_ERZ802827 | MGnify/ENA primary metagenome ERZ802827 (study PRJEB30503, sample SAMEA104212372) | marine metagenome | biome: Westerlies Biome; feature: [SRF] surface water layer (ENVO:00010504) within the epipelagic zone...; material: water... | reverse complement strand
GCAGGGGCGAAAAACCAGCGTCAAATTGTCTGTTCAGGCCTATAAAAACTGGTTTTGTGATCTGCCAGCCGATCTCGGCGCGGCGGTTTTGGGTCGATGGGGCGCGGTTGAAGCTGATCCGATGTGTGATGGCACCGATCTGCATCTGCCGATTTTATTGTTTGGCAATGCCGCGGTTGGTGTGCAACCGGCGCGCGGCTATAACATCGATCCAAAAGCAACCTATCATGCACCTGATCTGGTGCCGCCGCATAATTATTTTGCCTTTTATATGTGGCTGCGCCACAGCTGGGGGTGCGATGCGATTGTGCATTATGGCAAGCATGGCAATCTTGAATGGTTGCCGGGCAAGGCGCTGGCGCTGAGTGCAAATTGCTTCCCCGAGGCTGTTTTGGGGCCGATACCACATCTCTATCCCTTCATTGTGAATGATCCCGGTGAGGGGGCGCAGGCGAAACGGCGATGCGCGGCTGTTGTCATTGACCATCTCACGCCGCCGCTGACACAGGCCGGGTCGCATGGTGTTATGGCCGAAATTGAATCGCTGATGGATGAATATTTTGAGGCAGCCGGCATGGATAAAGCGCGTTCAGCGGCGCTGATGGTGGATATTCTGGAGGCTGCCGAGCGGGCTGGCATTGCCGCTGATTGCGGCATAAATGAGCAAGATGGCGCCGACGAAAAATTGCTAAAACTTGATAATTTTTTGTGTGATATTAAAGAATTACAGATACGTGACGGTTTGCATATTTTTGGTGTCACACCGTCGGCTGATCAGCAAATTTCATTATTGACGCAGATGCTGCGCACGCCGCGCGGTGATGGGGCGGGCGAAAACGCGTCGCTTCTGCGGGCGCTGGCGGCTGATCTCGGTCTGGTGGCGGGTGCCGATGATGATTTTGACCCATTGACCGCGATCCCGGCTACGCTATGGCACCGGCCGCGTCCTGCTATATTGGCCGAAATGGGTACAACTGCATGGCGCAGCACCGGTGATACGGTCGAACGGCTTGACGCGCTGGCGCATCAAATGGTGGCGGCGGCATGGCATCAGCAGCCGCTTGCATCGCTTGGCCCGGAATCGGCAAAAATTCTGTCAGATGGATTGCCGCTGATGCAAATCAGGCTGGCGCAATGTGGGGCACGCGAGATGCTGGCGTTGCGCGCCGGGCTTGCCGGGGCATTTGTTGCGCCGGGGCCGTCCGGTGCGCCGACAAGGGGGCGGCCCGAAGTGTTGCCGACCGGACGTAATTTCTTTTCCATTGATAGCCGTGCCTTGCCGACACCGGTTGCCTGGCGTCTTGGTTGGGCGTCGGCAACTGCGTTGCTTGACCGTTATGTTCTTGACCATGGCAACTGGCCGCGGGCGATGGTGCTGTCGGCATGGGGCACGTCGAATATGCGCACCGGCGGGGATGATATTGCCCAGGCACTGGCGCTTATGGGGGTGCAGCCAAGCTGGGACAGGACCAGCCGCCGGGTGACCGGCTTTGAGATTATACCGCTTGAAGTTCTGGGGCGGCCACGGGTTGATGTGTCATTGCGCTGTTCCGGGTTTTTTCGGGATGCCTTTCCGGCGCAGATGAGTTTGATTGACCGCGCGGTGCAAGCTGTGGCCGCCTGTGATGAAACGGATGAGATGAACCCGTTGGCGGCGACTGCCCGCGCCGAAGCGGCGGCGCTGCAAGCCACAGGTATCGCCGAAAAAGACGCAATGCGCCGCAGCACAATGCGGATTTTCTCGGCCAAGCCGGGGGCCTATGGGGCCGGGCTACAAACGCTGATTGATGAGGGTGTCTGGTCGGATCGTGGGGATTTTGCCGAGGCATTTTTGACCTGGTCGAGCTATGCCTATGGCGAATCACTGGCAGGCGTTGATGCGCGACAGGATCTGGAAAGCAGATTGCGTGGCGCGAATGCGATCCTGCATAATCAGGATAACCGCGAGCACGATATTCTGGATAGTGACGATTATTATCAGTTTGCCGGCGGTCTGTCGGCGGCAGTGGCGCATTTGTCCGGGCATGACGTACCGATTTATCACAATGATCACAGCCTGCCGGAACGGCCGGTTATCCGCAGTCTGGCCGAAGAAATCAGCCGCGTCGTCAGGGGGCGGGCAAGCAATCCGAAATGGATCGCCGGCGCCATGCGGCATGGCTATAAGGGCGCCTTTGAGATGGCCGCAACCGTCGATTATCTGTTCGCCTTTGCGGCGACAACACGCATCGTCGAGCCGCATCATTTTGCGGCACTCTACGAGGCTTATATCGAAGATGAAACGGTGCGCAGCTTTTTGCAGCAGGCGAATGACGCCGCCTATGCCGATATGCTGGCCAGATTCGCCGAAGCGATTGAGCGCGGCCTCTGGACACCACGCCGCAATAGCGTGCAAGCTGATCTGGACACATACCGCCAGCGTCTGGCGCAGGACGCGTGATGCGATGAGATGAGATGAGGAGACCGATATGACAGATAGAAATGAAGACATGGCCGCTGATGTCGCCCGACATAATGATAAAATGGCCAAGAAAAAGGCAGCACGCGATAAAATCATGGCTGGCAAAACCGATGAAAAAGGTCTGGTCATCGTGCATACAGGCAAAGGCAAAGGCAAATCATCGGCCGCCTTTGGCATGATTTTTCGCTGTATCGCCCATCAATTGCCCTGCGCTGTGGTGCAATTTATCAAAGGCGGTATGGATACCGGTGAGCGTAATCTGGTCAATGCGCATTTCGCCGATCTATGCGCCTTTCATACCATGGGTGAGGGGTTTACCTGGGAAACACAGGACAAAGAACGTGATATCGCGGCGGCCTCGGCCGCTTGGGACAAGGCGAAAGAACTGATCTGTGACGAGCGGCATCACATGGTTTTGCTGGATGAAATCAATATTGCCCTGCGCTATGGCTACATTGATCTGCATGATGTGCTGCAGTTTCTGGCGCATGAGAAGCCACCGATGACGCATGTTGTGCTGACCGGCCGTAATGCCGCCGATGAGCTGATTGAAATGGCTGATTTGGTGACCGATATGTCGCTGGTCAAACATCCGTTCAGATCCGGTATTAAAGCCCAGATCGGGGTTGAATTTTAATGCCCACAGCGCCGCCTTGTCTGATGATCCAGGGGGCCGGATCAAATGTTGGCAAATCTGTTTTGGTGGCCGGTTTATGCCGCTATTTTGCCAATCAGGGTCTGCAGGTTGCCCCATTTAAACCGCAAAACATGTCGAATAATGCGGCGGTTACCGCCGATGGCGGCGAGATTGGCCGGGCGCAAGCGTTGCAGGCGCGCGCCGCGCGTTGCCCGGCATCTGTTCATATGAACCCGGTTCTGCTCAAGCCCGAAACCGATACAGGTGCCCAGATCATTGTTCAGGGACAGCGTTTTGGCAGCATGCGCGCACGCGAATATGGCACGCATAAAGCCAGTTTGATGCCGCATGTTCTGGATAGTTTTGCGCAGTTAGGGCAGCAGGCTGATCTGTTGATTATCGAGGGGGCTGGCAGCCCGGCCGAGGTCAATTTGCGGGCTGGTGATATTGCGAATATGGGGTTTGCCAGTGCCGTCAATGCCCCGGTTGTGATGGTCGGTGACATCGACCGGGGCGGTGTGATCGCCAGTCTTGTTGGCACGCATATTGTTCTTGATGATGATGATAAAAAATTAATAAAAGCATTTTTAATTAATAAATTCAGAGGCGATACTAATTTATTTTCTGAAGGTATGACAGCGATTGAATCGCACACAGGCTGGGCTGGTTTGGGCATTTTGCCGTATTTTGACGCGGCACGTTTTTTGCCGGCCGAGGATATTCTGGATCTTGGCAGCAAAGGCGCGGCATCCGGCATAGATGCAACCGCCGATCAGCCTAAAAAATCACTGACCATTGCCGTTCCGCTGTTGCGGCGGATCGCCAATTTTGATGATCTTGACCCGCTGCATGCCGAGGCCGGGGTGACGATTGAGCTGGTGCAGGCTGGCGAGGCGATTCCGGCGACGGCCGATATTATTTTGCTTCCCGGGTCAAAATCCACCATCGCTGATATGAAATTTTTATGCGCGAATGGGTGGGATATCGATATTCTGGCGCATCACCGTCGGGGTGGCCGGGTGCTTGGTCTGTGCGGGGGCTATCAGATGCTCGGTCAGACGATTGCCGATCCCAATGGTGTTGAGGGGGCGCCTGAAACAATTGCTGGCTTGGGTTTGCTGGCCATTGATACGGTGCTGGATCACAACAAGACGGTGCGCCAGACGCAGGCAAAGCTGGCACAGCATGACATCGCTGTATCTGGCTATGAGATCCATATGGGGGTGAGCCGCGGTGCTGACTGCCAACGCCCTTTTTTACACGTTGATGGCGCTGGTGAGGGGGCTATTTCGGCAGATGGCCGGGTGTGCGGCAGCTATTTACATGGGCTGTTTGCTGGCGATGAATTTCGCCGTCATTTTCTGCGCAGCTATCAGGCAGATAGTGAGATGAATTACGACTCACAAGTGGAGACAATTCTGGATCGGTTGGCCGCGCATATCGCCGCCAGTCTGGACATGCAACAATTACGGCAGATCGCCGGGCTGTAGCCGATCAGCCAAACAACTGTCCAAATTGCGCGGCAATGGCCTGCATGGCAGGCCAGCCGGCGATCAGCAACAACGCCGCCAGAATGATTTGCGCCTTTTGCGCGACCCGCAAACCCGCCGCGATATCACCGATCCGGGCATCGCGGCCGGCAGCGTTAAACCGATCCGCAATCACCATGCGGTTGCCATATGTGCGCGGCCCGGCAAGCCAGATTCCCAAGCCACCAGCCATGGCCGCTTCTGGCCAGCCGGCATTTGGTGAGGCATGTTTTGGCGCATCGGCAAACATGGTTTTAACGGCAGCTGCGATACCGCCGCCAGCGCCAATACTGGCCAGGGCAATCAGCCCGCCGGTGAGCCGCGCCGGCAGAAAATTAAGAACATCATCACATTTAGCCGCAGCCCAGCCAAAGGCATAAAACCGCGCGTTTTTATAGCCGATCATGCTGTCGGCGGTATTGATCATTTTATACAGAAACAGCCCGGGAAGCCCGAAAATGAGAAACCATAGGGCGGGGGCGACAACCCCATCAGACAGGTTTTCGGCATCTGTTTCGATGGCCGCCCGGCAAATTTCTGCCGCGCTCATCCGGGTGGTGCGGCGCCCCACAATCATGCCAATGGCGCGCCGCGCCGCATCAAGGTTGCGCGCCAATGCGTCTGCCACAGCCTTGACATGCTGATGCAGCGAATGACCGGCGAGCAAGATCGCCAGACAGATCACTTCAACAACCGGGCCAAGCAGCCCCAGCATATAGCCAGCGAGCAGCGCTATGCCGCCAGACAGAGCCATTGCGATGATACCGTTCAGCCGACGCTGGCGGCCGGAAAACCGGCGTTGATTGCCGCGCTGGCTGGTCTTGTCGATCAACCTGCCAAACAGCACCACCGGATGCGGCATGTGACGCCACAACCAGTCAGGCTCTCCCCATATGGCATCAATGATCATCGCTGCCAGCAGGATCATACAGCGTTGTTGAAATTCAGTTTCGGTAAATAGGGTCATTTAGCGCAGCTTTGGTCGCATCAGTGATTGTTTTTAACGGGTCGCCATCGTATGTTTAGCCTAGGTTGGTGGACTTGTGAACAAGATGAAAGCGATCCCGGTGCGGTGGACCTAAATCAGGCATCCAAATCCGGGCCCCGGGCCAGTTAGACCAAATGAACGCCGCATGCGTTCATGGTTTTGTGATCGCTTCATTGCGGCATAGCCTCCAGCAAAATTTTTAAGATCTATGGATCGTCCGTTAAGCGGCCGGTTCGATGTTGACAGCGTTGCGCCCTGGCGGGTTGCCTGCTGGTCAGGGAGCGTATGATGCCAAATGAACAAAAATCGGCCAGCCAGCCAAAATCAAGCCAGTCACAATCTAGCGAGCCGAAATATGGGGTGATGATTTGCGGGCATGGCTCGCGGTCAAAATCAGCGGTGCGCGAATTTGCCGTGCTGGCAGACAAGCTGGCGCCGTATTTTCCGGACTGGCCGGTGGATTATGGCTATCTTGAATTTGCCACGCCAGTGATCAAAACCGGGCTGGATAATCTGCGTGCCAAAGGGGTAACGCATGTGCTGGCTGTGCCGGGTATGCTATTTGCCGCTGGTCATGCAAAAAATGATATTCCGTCAGTTCTCAACAGCTATGCCACCCAGCATGATATCTCCATTCAATATGGGCGCGAGCTGGCGATCGACCTGCAAATGCTGCAAGCCGCCGGAGACCGGATTAGCAGCGCCATTGCCGAGGCGGATAAGAAAAATGGTGCGGTGCCGCTGCATGAAACCTGTCTGGTGGTTGTGGGGCGAGGTGCGTCTGACCCGGACGCCAATTCCAATGTGTCAAAAATTGCCCGCATGTTGTGGGAAGGCATGGGGTTTGGTTGGGCCGAGGTTGGCTATTCAGGCGTTACATTCCCGCTTGTTGAACCCTGTCTTGAACATGTGGCAAAGCTTGGATACCGCCGTGTTGTGCTGTTCCCGTATTTTCTGTTTTCCGGCATATTGATCGACCGTATTTACGGCTTTACCGACGAGGTGGCGGCGGCGCATCCCGAAATTGAATTTGTCAAAGCCGGCTATCTGAATGATCACCCAAAAGTGATTGCCACATTTGCTGACCGGGTGCGTGAAATTCTGCACGGAAACAACAATATGAACTGTGCCTTGTGCAAATACCGGGCACAGGTTCTGGGGTTCGAGACCGAGGTTGGGCTGGCACAGGAATCGCACCATCACCATGTCGAAGGGCAGGGTGTGTCAGCCCCGGGAAGTAATGTCGAGGATTGTCAGCTCTGCGACAGTTTTTGTACGGGGGCTTGCCGGCTTGATATGGATCATCACCACGGGCACGATCACGGGCACGATCACCATGAACACGGGCATGATCACGGGCATGATCACCATCATCACCCATATCCGCATGCGGATCATCCGCTGGGGCCTGAATCGGTGCGCCATCGCACGCCAAAACCGCCATCGAAAGGCTGATGCGGCATGTCTGGCTATAGCTACATCAAAGACCCTGCGGCAATTTACGCCGAATCCTTTGCCCGGGTGCGGGCAGCGGGCCAGTTTGGCGGCATGACGCCGGCGATGGCGGATGTCGCGGTACGGTTGGTGCATGCGTGCGGCATGCCTGATTTGGTGGCTGATCTGGCATATAGCGGGCGGGCGGTTGATCGGGCGGTGGCGGCGCTGATGTCTGGCTGTCCGGTTTTTTGCGACTGTGAAATGGTGGCTTCCGGCATTACCAGACGGTTTTTGCCGCAAAATAATGAAGTCATTGTGACGCTGAATGATCCGCAAACCAAAATAATCGCACAGCAACAGCACACAACGCGGTCAGCCGCGGCGATTGATTTATGGGGAGACAATCTTGCCGGGGCGGTGGTGGCGATTGGCAATGCGCCAACGGCGCTCTTTCGATTGCTCGAACGGATCCATGACGGGGCGGCGGCCCCCGCAGTCATTTTGGGGTTTCCGGTTGGTTTTGTCGGTGCGGCCGAATCGAAACAGGCGCTGGCAACAGATGGTCACGGGCTGGATTTTATTGTCGTGCATGGAACCCGTGGTGGATCGGCACTTGCCGCCGCCGCGGTAAATGCGCTGGCGCTGGGCGCAAAAACATCGTGATGGCCGCGCAGCTGACCATTATTGGCATGGGCGAAACCGGGCCGGAAAGCCTGTCGGCACCAGCCCTGTTGGCATTGGCCGATGCCCAATTGATCATTGCCGCGCCGCGTTTTCATGAGGCTTTGTCAGAACAGCGCGATGTGACAGCCAAAGTGCTGGCATGGCCGCAACCCTATAGCGATATTTTTCGGCTGATTGATGCGGCGACGGAGACACATATTGCGCTGTGTACGACCGGTGATCCGTTATGGTTTGGTGCTGGCAGTGGCATGTTGGCGCGGTTTGGTCAGGAAAAATGCCATATCATTCCGCATCTTTCCGGTTTTCAGCTGGCGGCACACCATATGGGCTGGGCGATCAATGACTGTGAAACCGTCACCATTCATGGGCGGCCAATCGCGTCGATTTTGCCCTATTTATACCGGCGGGCACGGGTTTTGGTTCTGGCAGAAAACCGGCATAGCCCGCATAAACTGGCCGAATTGCTCGATCAGCACGGCTTTGGTACAGCGCAGATGACGGTTTTGGCGCATCTTGGCGGTCGCGCCGAGGCGGTGTTTTGCGGGCAGGCCAGTGGCTGGAGTCATGATGTGCCGGATTTTCATATGATCGCGGTTCAATGCCCGGATCTGGCGCCAAAAACCGCCGGATTTGGTTTTGATGATGCGGTGTTTGAACATAGTGGCAAGCTCACCAAACGCGAAGCACGCGCCAGTGCTCTGGCGAAACTGGCACCGTTTCCGGGTGCCGTTTTTTGGGATGTTGGTGCCGGCTCGGGTGCGGTTGCTATTGAATTTATGAATTTGGCGCGGCGCTGCCGGGCCTTTGCCATTGACAAGGATCCGCAACAGCTGGCGATGGCGCGGCGCAACGCTGCCAGATGCGGGGTGCCGGCGCTCAGCCATATTGAGGCTGATTTGCCAGCCGGGCTGGATGATTTGCCAGCGCCAGATGCCATCTTTATCGGGGGCGGCCTGTCACCATCGGTGCTGCGACAGTGTTACGACAGATTGCAGCCAGGTGGCAATCTGGTGGCGCATGCTGTCACCCTTGAAACTGAGGCATTATTGCTGCAGGGCTGGCAGGATTACGGTGGCACGCTAACCCGCATTACGGTGAATTTTGCCGATCCCGTCGGTGGATATCATGGCTGGCGTCCGCTGATGCCGGTGACCCAGTGGCATGTTACCAAACCGCAAATCTGATAAGGGCTGATCGATGCAAAAGGGCGTACTATATGGTGTTGGCACCGGCCCCGGTGATCCGGGACTGGTCACAAGACGGGCGTGGCAACTGATTTGTGATGCCAAAACCGTCGCCTATCTGGCGCCCGACACGGGTGACAGTTTCGCCCGCAGCATTGTGGCTGATGCGATTGCCGCAGATGCCGAGGAAATTATTTTGCGGGTGCCAATGCGGCCGGGACGCGCGCCGGCACAAAGCATCTATGATGATGGCGCAGATCAGATTGCCGCGCGGCTTGAGGCTGGTCAGGATGTGGTGATGCTGTGCGAGGGTGACCCGTTATTTTATGGGTCATTTATGTATATTCTGGCACGCCTCAAAACAGTGTTTTCGGTCAGGGTGGTGCCGGGCGTAACCTCTATGACGGCCTGTGCCGCGGCGCATTTGCATCCGTTGGTGGCGCGCAATGATATGATGACAATTTTGCCGGCACCGCTTGATGATGATGCGCTGCGACAGGCGATCATTGCGGCTGATGCCGTCGCCATCATGAAGCTGGGTCGGCATATGCCGCGTTTGCGCGCCTTGCTCACCGATCTGGGTCTGGCTGAATCCACGCTCTATGTCAGCCATGCGTCGCTCGAGCGGCAATTTAGCTGCGCACTGCATGAGGCACCCGACGACGCCCCGTATTTTTCGATGCTCTTGCTGTATAAGGGACAAGATCCATGGATCAGAACATAGTGTCGGATGATCAGCAGCATCAGCGGCATCAGCGGCATCAGCGGCCGGTGATTTTGTGCCTGTCGGCAACCGGCTTGCCGCTGGCCACGCACATTGCCGCGGCCGTGGATGGTGATGTGCATGGTCTGGCAGGCCGCTGTGATGCGGCACCACACGCATTTGACAATCTGCTGTCGCATGTGGCCGCTCTGTATAATGCGGGGCGGCCGGTGATCGGGCTATGTGCGGCGGCCATTTTGATCCGGGCTGTTGCCCCGCATCTTGGTCGCAAACAGACGGATCCGCCGGTTCTGGCGGTGGCCGAGGATGGCAGTGCGACGGTGCCGCTATTGGGGCTGCATCATGGCGGCATTGCATTAGGCACGGCCATTCAGGCGGTGACAGGCGGGTCTCTGGCTATAACAACAGCAGGCAATCTGCAATGGGGGATCAGTCTGGATGCGCCGCCATCGGGGTGGCGTCTGGCAAACCCGGAAAATGCCGGGCCGGTGATGGCAGCGTTGCTCAGCGGTGCTGGTGCCCGCATTGACGGCGGCGCGGCGCCGGCGCTGGCCTGCTGGCTGGCAGCAGTGCCGGACGGTGATGCGGTGCAGTTGACGGCAACCACAGCGGCGGTGACGCCGGCACCACAGCAGCTTGTCTATTGCCCGCAAAAGCTGGTTTTGGGGGTGGGATGCGCGCGCGGCTATGAGACAGAGGCACTGGCCGAGTTTGTAACGGCGCAATTGGCCCAGCATAATATCAACCCGGCGGCGATTGCCGCGATTGCCTCGATTGATGTGAAAGCTGATGAACCGGCGATTCTGGCGCTGGCACAGCGGCTGGATGTGCCCTACCGGGTGTTTTCGGCAGCCGAGCTTGATGCGCAAACCGACCGGCTGGTCACACCATCAAAAACGGTATTTGATGAAATGGGCGTTTATGGTGTCGCCGAAGCGGCGGCATTGGCACTGGCCGGGCCGGTGGCGGATTTGCTGGTGCCAAAACAAAAGTCAGATAATGCGACGATGGCTGTCGCGGCGATGCCCGAACCCGTTCATTCAATCAGCGCTCTGGCCGGACGCAAACCCGGCCGGGTGATGTTGATCGGCATTGGCCCCGGCCAGTCCGAGTGGCGCACGCCGGAAGCGGCAAAATGGGTGCAGGCATCTGATGAGTTGGTTGGCTATGGGCTGTATATCGATATTTTGGGAAGTGCTGCGGCGCATATCCCGCGAGCAGATTTCGCGCTTGGCGAGGAAGAGGCACGTTGCCGCTATGCGCTGGAACGCGCTGCGACCGGTCTGGATGTAGCGATTATTTGTTCCGGTGATGCGGGTATTTATGCCATGGGGGCACTGGTTTACGAGCTGCTCGATCGCGACAGTGCGGCTGGCGGGGTGAGTGCTGCGGCGCGCCGGGTCAGCGTTGTCACGACCCCGGGCATTTCCGCCCTGCAGGCGGCAGCGGCGCGCTCTGGTGCCATTTTAGGCCATGATTTCTGCACCATATCCCTGTCTGACCTGCTGACCCCGTGGGATGCCATCGAAACCCGCATTCACGCCGCCGGTGCCGGTGATTTTGTCATTGCGTTTTATAATCCGGTGTCACGCCGGCGGCGCACCCAATTGGCGGCAGCGCGTGATATTCTGCTGGGCTATCGCGGTGGTGATACGCCGGTTCTTCTTGCCAGTAATTTAGGACGGCCTGAAGAAAGTCTGAAATTCAGGCAACTGGGCAGTCTGGATATTGATGAAGTCGATATGCTCACCGTTGTGATGGTGGGGTCGAGCAGTTCACGGCTGTTGGATTTAGGGCGCGGGAAATCTATCTATACACCGCGCGGATATGAAAATAAAAACAATACTATAAAAGATGAAAGTAAACCAAAATGACAGTTCATTTT
>ERZ802827.1477-NODE-1477-length-11583-cov-51.1209_pt1 | contig 11583 bp, 10 predicted proteins | sample MGYA00345652_ERZ802827 | MGnify/ENA primary metagenome ERZ802827 (study PRJEB30503, sample SAMEA104212372) | marine metagenome | biome: Westerlies Biome; feature: [SRF] surface water layer (ENVO:00010504) within the epipelagic zone...; material: water... | reverse complement strand
GCTGTCGAGGCGTCAAGTTGATCTAAACCGGTCCCGTGTTCCAGTGTGGTACGTACCTGCCTGCCTATGACCTTGCCTAACTCAACACCCCACTGATCAAACGCATTGAGTCCCATTAACACCGATAAGAAGAACGTTTTGTGTTCAAAGGCGGCAATCAGCGCCCCGACAGTCTCTGGTGTTACTGCGTGCATGACGATGGTGCTGTGCGGGTGATTGCCGGGCATCTCAAAATGGGGTGCTAAATCGGCTGCTAAGCCCTTTGACTCCGCCAGCGCCCGTGATTCTTCGGCACTGCGGCCAATGAGAAACGCACGACTTTGCGCCAGTGCATTGGCCGCGAGTTTGCGGTGCGCATCAAGATCAACATCACCATTGGTCAGGGGCAAAATGATGTCCGCACTAAACCGACGATTTCCCTGATGCAATAGCTGGTAATAGGAATGCTGCCCAATCGTACCCGCAGAGCCCCACAGCACTGGGGCCGTCACCTCTGTAATGGCCTCACCCTCGAGAGTGACGCGCTTCCCGTTACTCTCCATGGTGAGTTGCTGCAAGAAGTCGGCGAGGTACTCGAGCCGCTGCGAATAAGGCAGTACCACGTGAGTGTCGGTGCCTAGATAGCGCGTGTTCCAAAGTTCCAGCAGCGCCATCATCATGGGCAGGTTGTCAGTGGGTTCGGCACGCCGCGTATGCTCATCCAGCGTGCGTGCGCCCTCGAGGAGCGATGAAAACGCCTGCCAGCCGAACCCCAGCGCGATCACAAGGCCTATTGCAGACCAAACCGAATAGCGCCCACCGACCCAATCCCACATGGGGAAGCACGCCGCCTCGTCGATGCCAAATTCGGCCGCTGCTGACAGATTGGTCGTCACGGCCAAGACATGCTGGCCGATGGTCGACTCCGTGACGCCACCTGCTATCAGCCATGCCCGAGCGCGCTGGGCATTGGTCAGTGTCTCTTCGGTTGTAAAGGTCTTCGAACAGACTACAAGGAGCGTTGTTTCGGGGTTGAGGTCGCGAACCACGACGTCGAGGTCATGGGGGTCCACGTTTGAAATAAAGTGTGTATTGAGTTTGGCGGATGTGTGTTTCAGTGCACGGCATACCATGCGCGGTCCGAGATCTGAGCCGCCAATGCCAATATTGATGACGTCGGTAAAAGGCTTTCCGGTAGCGCCGATTTGCCTGCCCGAGTGCACAGCATCTGTTACCGCCTGCATGCGCATTAATGTATCGCTGACGTCTTGATAGGCGTCCGGCAGCGTTTCAGATGCCGTTCCGCGAAGCAGTGTATGAAGCGCAGGCCGCTGCTCGGTAACGTTCACCTCAGCGCCGGTAATCAGCTGTTCATAAGCCTCCGTGAGACCGGCATTGTGTGCCGCCCGGGCAAAGACATTGAGCAGATTTTCATCAATGAGCTGCTTTGACGCATCGAGTTCAAGACTAGCCGCCTCAATTTTGAGTTGATCAACACGCGTGGGGTCTTGTGTCAGTAAGTCAGCCACCGATGCGGCCCGCAGACGTTCAGCTGCTGATTGCAGGCTGTCGTGGTCACTGCTTTGCAGCATGAATCAACTCTCCCGAGATATAGAAAATTCAGTCAGTGTCTCAAGACTTACCCTAGCAGGACTGGGTGACAGTTCTGCGAGCGCTGCTCGCACCCGCTCACAGTGGATCATGGCCGCGTCGCGCGTCGCTTTGATACCACCAGACGTCTTAGCCAGATTTACGACATCATTCAGTCGCTCAACCGATTTAGTTCGCAGTGCATTGGCAATCACCGCCGCATCCTCTGCCGAGCTGTTCGCCATAGCGTGAATCAGCGGCAGTGTCGGCTTACCCTCGTTTAGATCGTCACCCACATTTTTACCCGTCGTTTCCGGGTCGCCCTCGTAATCCAGCACATCATCAATGAGTTGAAAGGCAATCCCTAGATTGAGACCCACATCATGCAGGCGGGTCAGGGTCTCATCGCTTTTGCCGCTTAGCATTCCAGCACCCTCACAGGCGGCGGCAAATAAAATGGCGGTTTTTCGGGTGATGACGTCAAAATACTGCTCGCGGGATGTGTCGGCATCGCCGGCTCTCACCAACTGCATCACCTCACCCTCGGCGATCAAGTTGGTGACGTTAGCCATTAGTTTCAATACACGCATATCATCGAGCTGAACCATGAGTTGGAAGGCGCGCGTGTAAAGGAAGTCACCCACCAAGACGCTCGGGGCATTTCCAAACTCGCTATTCGCCGTCGGCCGTCCGCGGCGAAGAGTCGAAATGTCGACAACATCGTCATGGAGCAATGTGGCGGTATGGATGAACTCAATGATCGCGGCAAATGTGATGTGCTTGTCTGTGACGTCGCCCACGGCTGAGGCTGCGAGCAGCGTAAGGAGAGGGCGCAACCGCTTCCCTCCGGCGTCGACAATGTACTGCCCGACGTTTTCTACCATTTCGACGTCTGAATGAAGCTGCTCGAGGATCAGCGCATTAACTTTGGCGAAATCAGCCTCTACGCTGGCTTTAATTTCATTTATCACAAGGGCATCTCCACGGCGAGCGCGGATTATAAGATGTCGCTGTCGTCGTTGTCACGAAGTGCGATATTCACCTTCTAGCCACCTTGCGCAGGGGCCAGAAAAAACGTATTCTCCGCGCCCTATTTGTTTTAACACTCGAGTGCCTACGCTCTGCCCCGCTACGGCGGTTTTCATACAGCGAGCAGGCTAACTGGAAGGAAATATATATGTACGCAGTAATTGTCAGCGGTGGCAAGCAGCACCGTGTAGAGGAAGGCGAAGTCTTAAAGCTCGAGAAGCTCGAGGTCGCAACTGGTGAGCCTGTAGAATTTGATCAGGTGTTGATGGTTGGCGAGGGTGCTGACGTCAAGATTGGCGCGCCGCTGGTCGACGGCAGTAAAGTGACTGCTGAAGTCGTGAGCCACGGTCGTCATGACAAGATTAAAATTGTGAAGTTCAACCGTCGTAAGCACTATCGCAATGAGACAGGTCATCGCCAGTGGTACACGGAAGTGAAAATCACGGGCATTAACGGATAATCGGGGAGAAGTCGAATGGCACATAAAAAAGCTGGTGGTAGTACCCGTAACGGACGAGATAGCCAAAGCAAGCGTCTCGGTGTAAAGGCATTCGGTGGGCAAGAAGTGTCGGCGGGCAGCATTATCGTCCGTCAGCGTGGTACAAAATTCCATGCGGGCCCAAATGTTCGCGTGGGTAAAGACCACACTTTGTTTGCAACAGCTGCTGGTAAAGTTGAGTTCTTCACAGGCGGCCCGCAAAATCGCAAGCAAGTTCGCATTGTAACTGCCTGATAGCAGCTTAGTTGTTGAAAAAGCCCTGTCAGTCGACGGGGCTTTTTTTTTGGGGCTCAGGCCTGTTTTTAGGCGGTGGTCCGCAGGAGTGATTCGTGAAATTTGTCGATGAAGCGGTTATTGAAGTACACGCTGGAAAAGGCGGTAACGGCTGCGTTAGCTTTCGCCGCGAGAAGTACATACCGCTGGGCGGTCCCGATGGTGGCGATGGCGGCGACGGCGGCAGTGTCATTTTAGAGGGCAACGCGTCGCTGAACACCATGGTTGATTATCGATTTACGCGTAAATTTCGGGCTCAGAACGGTGAGTCGGGTCGAGGTCGAAATTGTACGGGTAGGGCAGGGGATGACATCGTGCTTCCCGTGCCGCTTGGAACGACCATCATCGATGAAGAAACAGATGAGATTTTGGGCGACATCCAACAAGCCGGTGACCGTTTGGTAGTGGCGCAGGGCGGCTTTCATGGCATCGGAAATACGCGCTATAAGTCGAGTGTTAATCGTGCGCCACGGCAGTTTTCTGAAGGTACGATAGGTGAGTCTCGCGCACTGAAGCTCGAGCTGAAAGTCCTAGCAGACGTCGGGCTATTGGGATTGCCCAACGCTGGAAAATCGACGCTGATTCGCGCGGTGTCGGCCGCCAAGCCAAAGGTTGCTGACTACCCCTTCACGACGCTTGTTCCCAATCTTGGCGTTGTTAAGGTGGACGCCTATCGTTCGTTTGTGGTGGCTGATATTCCGGGTTTGATCGAAGGTGCCTCTGACGGCGCAGGGTTGGGTATACGATTCTTGAAGCACCTAACCCGCAACCGAATTTTACTTCACTTGGTTGATGTGGCGCCCTTTGATGAGAGCGACCCCGCCGAGCAAGCGCTCTCGATCGCAAGGGAGCTTGAGCGATTTAGCCCTACGCTCGCCTCGCGCCCACGATGGTTGGTGTTGAATAAAATAGATCTCGTTGATGAGGAGACGCTTGCTACCCGAAAAGAAGCAATTATTGCCGCACTCGATTGGACTGGCCCTGTTTACGAGGTGGCAGCCATTAGCGGTCGTGAGACCGCTCGACTCATGGGCGACTTGATGACGGCTATTGAATATTTGAACGCACAGGAGGCTGAGGACGAGGAGCTTAAGCTCAGGGAGCAAGACGTCCAAATGCAAATGCAGAGTGAGGCGCGCGAGCGTATCGAATCACTCAGACTGGAACGAACCGCCGCGCGACTCGCAGAGCAAGACTCTGACGAAGATGATGATTTGGATGACACTGACGTAGAGGTTGAGTACCGAAGTTGAGTAGCAGCAGTCGACAGTCACTCACTCATGCCCGCCGGTGGGTCATTAAAATTGGCAGCGCTGTGCTCACGGATAACGGCCAGGCGCTCAGCGCTCGGTTTATTAATGGATTGGCTGCAGACGTTATTACCCTGCGCCAACAGGGAAAACAGGTCATCATCGTATCCAGTGGCGCGGTCGCGGCAGGACTAGCACGTTTAAACATTGACACTCGTCCGACATCGCTCGATGAGCTGCAGGCCGCTGCGGCTGTAGGTCAATCGTCCTTGGTACAGGCCTATGAGCAGGCTTTTTCGCCATCGGGTTATTTGTGTGCACAAATTCTGCTCAGTCACGATGATGTGAAGTCTCGCGAGCGCTATCTCAATGCGCGGGCAACACTGCAAAAGTTGTTAATGCAGGGGGTCATTCCCATCGTCAACGAGAACGATACGGTGGTTACCGACGAAATTCGATTTGGTGATAACGATACCTTGGCGGCATTAGTGGCTAACCTCATCGACGCCGATGCCTTGTTAATGCTAACCGATCAACAGGGAATGTATGACGCCGACCCACGAATCTCTCCCACTGCTGGCCTCATTAGTGAGACCGACGCTTATGATCCGGCACTCGATGGCATGGTATCGGAGGGATCAACGCTGGGTCGCGGTGGGATGGTGAGCAAGCTGAAAGCCGCTCGTTTGGCTTCTCGCTCGGGTACTTTGGCGATCATAGCGGATGGGCGACGTCAGGGTGTTCTCCCAGATGTGTCAGCAGGGCTCTCCATCGGTACGCTGTTCACGACAGAAAAACAGCCGGAACCCGCACGCAAACAGTGGCTCGCCTCATTGCTTCACCCCCGGGGCGACCTGGAGCTGGATGCCGGCGCGGTGACTGGGGTTTGTCAGCAGGGCCGCTCGCTCTTACCCGTGGGTGTCATAGCCGTCAGGGGCGAATTCATGCGGGGCGATCTGGTTCGTTGCGTTAATTCGGAAGGTCAGGAAGTCGCTCGCGGGCTGAGTAACTATGGCTCAGTCGATGCGCAAAAGGTGATGGGGCGCGCGTCTGCGGAGATGGAAGCGCTACTTGGCTTTGGCGGTGATGAAGAACTTATTCACCGTGACAATTTAATAACTACGCGTTAATCACTGCGCGCTAGTAGGAACCGGACCATGACAACATTGCTCGCATACAGTGCCGCGTTATTTCTGGCCTCTTGGTTAGGCGGCTGGCTCCCGCGTCGCTATCAACTCAGCCATGTACAGACGCAGCTTGTTATGAGCCTCGTCGCCGGACTGATGCTCGGTGTGGCCGGTTTCCATCTCATCCCCCACAGTGTTGAACTTGGGCAATCAATCGATCGGACAATGTACTTCGTCATTGGTGGCCTGGTTTTCATGCTGTTGCTGCTGCGACTTTTTCATTTTCATCAGCACGATATTGCCGTTGATGATGAGAGCTGTTCGCACGCTAACGAGCACGCACACGCGCATGCGCACGATCACGCCCATCCGCCGCAAGACGTCGGTTGGCTCGGCCTATTTTTTGGACTCAGCATCCACACCATTTTGGATGGCGTCGCTTTGGGCGCCATTTTACGGGTCGAGGCAGAGTCGTTGTTTCTGCCCGGTCTTGGGGTTTTCGTGGCCATTTTACTGCATAAGCCGCTCGACTCATTGTCGATAGAGACCATGATGCGACTGGGCGGCTGGAGCGAGACGCGCCGAGGTCTGGCGAATGCAGTGTTTGCCGTACTATGTCCGCTCGCGGCCATTTTGTTCTATTTAGGGTTCAGTGGTCCCATTGCCAGCGTGCTTCCCGCTGCATTGGGCTTTTCGGCAGGCGCATTTATCTGCATTGCGCTGGCGGATCTTTTGCCCGAGGTCCAGTTTCACAGTCATGACCGTCTCAAGTTGACTGCGAGTTTTGCCGTCGGGTTGATGATTGCCTTAGCACTGGGTGTTCTAGAACCGCATTACCACCAATAGATATCGCGTCATTACGGTGGTTATTCGATGTGGTGTCGGCAGCGGCGAAGCCTGCGTCGTCCTAGTTACCGCCGAGCTTCACGGCTTCCGACTTAGCTTTGGTTGCGTCGTATTTTGGTGCAACCCAACCGGCTAGCTGCTCGGTGATCAGCGCAGTAATCATATCGATGTGATCGTCTGTCGCATTGAGGCAGGGAATGTACTCGTAACGTTCACCGCCCGATTCAAGGAAGTAGTCACGGTTTTCCATCCCAATTTCCTCAATGGTCTCCAAACAGTCAGCGGAGAATCCCGGGCAAATGATTTGTAGCGATTTCACCCCCTGCTCGGGCAGCGACATCAGTGTTTCATCGGTATAGGGTTTCAACCACTCATCACGTCCGAACCGTGACTGAAAAGTTGACAGATAGGCATCATCTTCGAGTCCAAGCTCTGCTGCTACTAAACGCGAGGTTTTCAGGCACTGACAGTGGTAGGGGTCACCCTCAAGCAGATAGCGCTTTGGCATACCGTGATAGGACAGTACCAATTTGTCTGCCCGACCCTGTGTTTCCCAATGACGTCGGATGCTGTCAGCGATACTTTTAATGTAATGCGGATGGTCATGGTAGGAGCTGACAAACCGTAAGTCCGGCAGCCATCGCTGGCCTTGCAGTTCATCGGACAGCGCATCAAATGTCGATGCTGTTGTTGGACCGCCAAATTGGGGGTAAAGCGGGAGTACCACCAGTTGCTGCACTCCCTCTCCCAGCAGCGCATTTACTTGCGATGCAATCGAGGGTTGACCGTAGCGCATGGCGCCGCGTACGAGAACAGCATCACCCCATTGCGCAGCCAGGCGCTGAGTCACCCCTGCTACTTGATCTTCGAGATGATAGAGCAGCGGTGATCCGCGCTCTGTCCACACTTCGGTGTAGGCCTCCGCCGACTTTTTCGGGCGCGTTGTCAAAATGAACGCGTGCAAAATCATCCACCACAGCAGACGGGGTACTTCTACAACTCGCGGATCCCACAGAAACTGCTTGAGGTAAGGGCGCAGGGCTTTGGCAGTGGGGGCCGCTGGTGTACCGAGGTTTGTGAGCAATACCCCGATTTTAGGTTGTGTTCCGTGGTCGTAATTCGACGCACCTATAAATCTCATTTCCAATCCTGTGGTGTTACCGAGAGGGAGCATGGTTCAACTAACAAACTACGCACGGGCGGTAGCCGCGGATGCTATTCTAACCTGTTATTCGATTTGACTCGCCCCCGTGAGCCGCCTATAACCTGACGAGCAATAAAAAGTCTTGGAGCGAGACAATGAGCCTTACCTTTGATTCCGCGCGCATCCCCAATCCACATCTGACAGAAGATCATCTGGCGTGGCGAGACGCGCTACGACGTTTCGTGGACAAAGAGATCATGCCCTATGCTGAGGACTGGGATGAGGCGGGTCATATTCCCAATGAATTGTGGTTGCGAGCCGCCGAGGTCGGACTGTTGGGCGCGGGGTACCCCGAGGAGTACGGCGGAATGCCAACTGACAGCTGGCATTCCTGGATTATTCAAGAGGAGCTCTCCCGTGTCGGTGTCGGCGGGATTGCCGCCTCCTTATTTGTGCACAGTATCGGTTTGCCGCCGGTGATTAACTGGGGCTCAGCCGAGATGAAAGCCAATATCGCTCCCGCCGTGTTGCGCGGTGAGTCTTGGATCTCGCTGGGCATTACCGAACCTGGTGGCGGCTCGGACGTCGCTAATCTCGCAACGACCGCTGTGCGTGATGGCGATCACTTTATCGTCAACGGCTCCAAGACCTACATTACCGGGGGCATGCGGGCAAACTATGTGTCGACGGCAGTTCGAACGGGGGGCGAGGGGCCAACTGGCGTCTCAATGTTACTCATCCCAACAGACTCTGAGGGATTTTCTCGGACTCGCCTTGATCGCAAAATGGGCTGGTGGGCGTCAGATACGGCAACGCTGTACTTCGACAATGTCCGTGTGCCTGCCGATCACATTATTGGTGAAGAAAACCAGGGTTTTAAGGTCATCATGACCAACTTCAACAACGAGCGCATGGGCATGGCCGCAGCTATGGAAGCCTACGGACGCGTCTGCCTAGAAGAGGCCGTTAATTGGGCAACCGAACGTCGCACGTTTGGCAAGCGTCTGGCAGATCACCAGGTTATTCGTCACAAGATTGCTATGATGAAGCAGAAGCTCAATGCCACTCAGGCTTACATTAGGATCTGCTATGAAGCGATCGAGGCAGGTGAGCCAAATGCCGGTGATATCGCCTTGCTGAAGGTACAGGCAAGCGAGGTCATGGAATTTTGTGCGCGAGAGGCAATGCAGATTCTGGGCGGACTTGGCTACATGCGTGGCAACCGCGTCGAGCGCATTTACCGCGAGGTTCGGGTCAACGCTATAGGCGGCGGCTCTGAGGAAATTATGCGAGATCTGGCTAGCCGCCAGTATGGTTTATAAGACAAACGACGAATAAAAAAGAGGTAAGCGATATGACCGTTGCAGAGAGCAGCCTAGCGCAATTCCAGACCGATATTGATAAATGGATGGCTGAAAATGTGCCCAAGAACCCGGGCTTTTTGTTGCCGCTGACGTTTTTAGAGGTCGGTACTGAGCAGCAACTCGACTTTCTTCGTGATTGGCAGCATAAGCTCTGGCAGGCGGGATTTTTGGGGATGCACTGGCCAACTGAGTACGGTGGTCAAGGCGCGGATCCGGCATATCAGGGGTTAGTAGACAAGGCGCTGACGGCGCACAACGCCCCCATTATTTTCAATACGATTGGCCTTAATTGGACGGGACCATTGTTGCTTGACGTGGGTACAGAGGATGATCGCAAGCGCTATATCAAAAATATTCTGACGGGTGACGATATCTGGTGCCAGGGTTTCTCGGAGCCTGATCATGGATCTGATCTTGGTAATGTGCAGACCCGAGCAGTTCGCGATGGTGATGAGTATGTAGTCAACGGCAGCAAGGTTTGGACCACGCTAGGTAACTATGCCGACCATATGATTTTGTTAGCGCGAACCGATACGAGCACCGCACGCAAATATGATGGGCTGTCATTCTTTCTCGCACCCATGCGCATCCCTGGTGTTGAAGCTCGGCCTATTCGCAAGGTGACGGGCGAATATGGCTTCAATGAGACATTTTTCACCGATGCGCGCATTCCAGCGGCTTGCCTGCTTGGGGATGAGGGTGGCGGCTGGCGGATGGCCATGAAGACGCTCGAGTACGAGCGCGGGGTGATTGCCGGACAGGCCAGCGCGCACTCGATGCAGTCTATCGGACTTGAAGATTTGATGGATTCAATGCACGACTTCGAACGCGATGGGGCACCGATCTTGGAAGATGCGATGATTCGCGACGAGTTAGTCCAGCTCGCCATTGAAGCCAAAGCCAACTCCATCAGTGATCGGCGCGCCGCGATTCCAGCACTGAATACGGAGTACCCTTTTGGTATTGCACTGTCTAACAAGTATCGTCATACCGAGTACGCGCGTCGCCTCAAAATGATGGGTGCGCACGTTCAGGGCGCGCAAGGTGCTCTGTTTATGGATGACGAGAAGTCGTACAAGGGTGGGTTTTGGCAGCGCGCCTACTTTGCCAACTTTGGTACGACCATTGGTGGTGGCACCACTCAGATACAGGCCAATATCATCGGCGAGCACGTGCTCGGCCTGCCAAAGTCATAACCAAAGTCGGAAAGAGGGCCAGGCAATGAGCGCTATTATTGGTAGTAAAAAGATCGATTTTTCCGAGGAGCAGGGCATGCTCTTGGACGTGGCGGGCGAGTTTGTAAAGGACAAGTCACCCGGCAGTGAAGTCCGAAAGTTACTCGAGAGTGATGAAGGGTTCTCCCAGCCTGTATGGCAAGAACTGGTGGACTTGGGTTGGACGGGCATCAATTTACCGGAGTCAGTCGGTGGATCGGGTCTGGGTATCGCCGCGCTGATTCCAGTTGTCGAGGCCATGGGCAAGGGGCTTATGGGTACGCCGCTGGTGTCGACGGTACTTGCCGCTGAGCTGATTAGGCGCGCGGGTGGTGTGGCCGAGGAGGATGTATTAGAGGACATTTCAGGTGGCTGCGCCGCGACTGTTGCCTATCTTGATGCCAGCGATTGGGGCGGTACCAATTGTGGCTTGCTTGTCAGCGATGAAGGCGTGTTGTCGGGCCGTAAGTTTATGGTGCCCGATGCTGCACACGCCCAATGGATTGCCGTTGTCGGATCAACTTCCCAGGGTGATACGGTGGTGGCTTTAGTCTCAGGAAGTGATGTCTCTGCCCATGCGCAGGAGCCGCATGCACTGATAGATCTGACCAAGCGTGCGGCGACGATTGATTTTACGGGGATAAAGGCGAGGCGGGTGCTGGCAGGAGGCAAGGTGCAGTCAGCTATTCGTGATTACCTTCTCATTGGTGCCCTGCTGACGGCTGCAGAGTCTGTTGGCTCAACAGCCGCGTGCTTAGCTGGCATTGTCGACTACCTCAAAACGCGCAAACAGTTTGGCAAGCTAATCGGTTCGTTTCAGGCGCTCAAGCATCCAACGGTCGATATCTATGTTGCCATGGAGCAGTCCCGCTCATTGGTTTACCACGCCTCGAGCGAAATCAATGAGGGTCCTTTAAGTCATGAGGCTGAAGTGGCTTGTCGCATGGCGAAGGCAAAGGCGTCAGAGACTATTCAATTTGCAGGTGATCGCTCGGTTCAGTTTCACGGTGGTTTTGGTTTCACCTGGGAGTGTGACTCGTCGCTATTTATTCGGCGAGCCGCCTGGAGCCAGCAGCAGTTTGGAGACGCCATGCACCATCGGAAGCGCCTCGCGCCCCTGCTGTTAGACAGTTAGTGTTCAGCGACTGAGCGCCTGCCATAGGGGCGTCTGAATATAGCGTCGATGGCCTTCTGCTGACTGTAACGTCAGCCTTGCTGTCTGCTGGCTGCAGTGGGCCGGTGTGACATGCTGAATGGGGTTGCTGCGA
>ERZ802827.1461-NODE-1461-length-11658-cov-8.29363_pt1 | contig 11658 bp, 9 predicted proteins | sample MGYA00345652_ERZ802827 | MGnify/ENA primary metagenome ERZ802827 (study PRJEB30503, sample SAMEA104212372) | marine metagenome | biome: Westerlies Biome; feature: [SRF] surface water layer (ENVO:00010504) within the epipelagic zone...; material: water... | reverse complement strand
TATTACTCCAGCAAGCAATATTTTGCATACTTTATCTAACTGGAAAAGGTTTGGAGTGAAGACTTATCAGGCTGAAGATGAAATTGCCGGAATAGGGGCAGCGCTTGGTGCATCTTATGGAGGTTCTTTAGGTGTAACTGCATCCTCGGGTCCCGGGATTGCATTAAAAGGAGAATTTTTAGGTTTAGCGGTTATTACTGAACTTCCACTAGTTATTATTAATGTTCAAAGAGGAGGTCCTAGTACTGGTCTACCTACTAAAACTGAGCAATCAGATTTATTTCAAGCAGTTTATGGTAGAAATGGAGAAGCTCCTATGCCCGTAATAGCTTCATCTACTCCAGGAGATTGTTATTATACAGCTTATGAGGCATGTAGAATGGCAGTAAAGTATATGACTCCAGTTATGATGCTTTCGGATGGTTATCTAGTAAATGGTTCAGAGCCTTGGATTATTCCAAATCCAGATGAAATGAATGATTTTGAATCTGGTTTTGTTAAAGAAAATTTAACGGACGAGCAATATTTACCTTATAAGCGAAATGAGGATACATTAGCTAGAGGATGGGCAATTCCAGGAACTAAAGGATTAGAGCATCGTATTGGTGGTATCGAAAAACAAGATGTGACAGGTAATGTAAACTATGACTCAGATAATCATGAAAAAATGGTTGAGATTAGAGCAAAAAAAGTAGCAAATATTGCTAAAGAGTTACCACCTACAGAAATATTTGGAGAAGAAAAAGGCGATCTTCTTATTTTAAGTTGGGGTAGTACGCATGGAGCTTGTAAGTCTGCAACAGAATCTCTTCTTGAAGAAAATTTAAAAGTGGCGCATGTTTCTATTAGATGGATTAGTCCACTTCCAAGTGATTTGAAAGGTATTCTATCTAATTACAAAAAAATATTAATGCCAGAGATTAATACAGGTCAGTTTCGTCAGATGATCCGCGCAGAGTTTTTAGTAGATGCAATTGGATTGAATGAAGTTCAAGGTAAACCATTAGGCGCTTCTACTATAATTGCAAAAGCAAAGGAAATTATTAATGAGTGATAAGCCACTATTAAAAAAAGCTGATTTCCAATCAGATCAAGCAATTCGTTGGTGTCCTGGTTGCGGAGATTATGCTATACTAGCACAAACACAAAAAACATTTCCTGAAATCACAGAAGACAAAGAGAATACAGTTTTCATTTCAGGAATTGGATGTTCTAGTAGATTTCCTTACTACATGAATACATTTGGATTTCATACAATTCATGGAAGAGCTCCTACAATTGCAAGTGGATTAAAAATGGCTAATCCAGAGTTATCTGTATGGTTAGTTACTGGAGATGGTGATGGATTTTCTATTGGAGGAAATCATATGATCCATTTATTGAGAAGGAATGTAGATATAAATGTTATGCTCTTTAATAATAGAATTTATGGATTAACTAAAGGTCAATATTCACCAACCTCAGAACAAGGAAAGGTAACATATTCTACACCTATGGGTTCACTAGATTATCCTTTCAAGCCAACAAAGTTGGCACTTGGTGCAGAGGCTTCTTTTGTAGCCAAGACAATTGATAAAGAACTCAAGCATTTACAAGCTATGATTAAAAGAGCCAATTCGCACAAGGGAACCTCATTTATTGAGATTTACCAGAATTGTAATATTTTTAATGACGGTGCTTTTGCTAATTTGACTGATAGAGATACTAAAGAAGAGCAATTGCTGAGATTAGAAGATGGAGAGCCAATGATTTTTGGAGCAGAAAAAGATAAAGGCATTCATTTAGATGGTACCTCACCTAAAGTAGTTCAAATAGGAAAAGATTATTCGATAGATGATATTGTAGTTCATAATGAAAAAGATAGATTCATAGGAGATATGCTAGCTAATTTTACTGCAAGTGAAGAATTTCCAGAGCCAATTGGTGTACTGTATTGTAAAGAGAGACCAAGTTACGATGAGCTGATGGAAGCTCAAATGAAAGAAGCTCAAAAAGACAGTAAGAAAACAAAAGGTTTACATGAATTATTAAATGCTGGAGATACTTGGGAGGTTAAATGACAAAATTTAGAACTGAAAAAGATAGTTTGGGAGAAGTCAAAGTCCCTTTCAATGCTTATTATGGAGCACAAACTCAAAGAGCAGTTCAAAATTTTCAAATTGGTTGGCCAATGGAATTCAGCCTTATATTGCCATATATAATTATTAAAAAAGCTGCTGCTATGACCAATCATTCGCAGAAAAGATTACCAAAAAAAATATCTGATGCAATTATGAAGGCATGTGATGACATTACTGATCATCCAGAAAAATTTCTTGACGAATTCCCCGTACCTGTTTTTCAAACAGGAAGTGGAACACAAACTAATATGAATGTTAATGAGGTAATAGCCAATAGAGCTAATGAAATATTAGGAGGAAATTTAGGAGAGTACAAGTTCGTTCATCCTAACGATCATGTAAACATGTCTCAATCTACCAATGATACATTCCCTACTGCTATTTTAGTTGGATGTGTACTTAGCGTTGAAGACAATTTACTTCCAGTATTGAGACTTTTAGAAAAGTCATTACAAAAAAAGAGTAAAGAATTCGACAAAATCATAAAGGTTGGCAGAACTCATTTGCAAGATGCTACTCCTATTAAATTAGGTCAAGAATTCTCTGGATATGCTTCAATGATTAGCCATGATATTAAAAGAATTACACTTGCCATAAAAGAGTGTACAGAGCTTCCAATTGGAGGAACTGCTGTAGGAACAGGAATTAATACCTTAGAAGGATTTGATTCTTTGGTATGTAGTTTTATTACAGAAGAAACTGATATTGATTTTAGTGTATGTGCTAATAAATTTGAGCTACTTTCTTCACAAAATCCCTTATCTAACCTATCATCTCAACTCAAAATATGCGCAGGATCACTGAACAAAATTGCTAATGATATAAGATGGTTGGCTAGTGGACCTATGGCAGGAATTGGAGAACTAAAACTTCCATCCAACGAACCTGGAAGTTCTATTATGCCAGGAAAAGTAAATCCAACTCAATGCGAAGCAGTTAATATGGTATATGCACAAATTTTAGGAAACGATTTGACAATCAATTATGCAGGCACTAATGGAAACTTTGAACTAAATACATATAGGCCAATTATTGCATCTTCTATACATGAATCTATTACTTTACTATCAGAAGTCGCTGAATCTTTTACACTTAATGCTTTAGAAGGGTTAAAAGCTAATAAGGAAAAAATTAAAGAAAATTTAGATAAATCATTGATGCTTGTAACAGCCTTAAATCCGGTAATCGGATATGAAAAATCAGCAGAGATTGCAAAAAAAGCTTTGAAAGAAAATATTTCACTTAAAGAAAGTGCACAGAAATTAAAATATCTTTCGGAACAAGAGTTTGATGAGATCGTTAAACCAGAACTAATGGTTTCTCCAAAAAAATATGATTAAATCTTTTCTAACATCTGTTAGAATCATTGCTTACCTATCTATCCTAGTAATCTTCTATCTTGTATATCTTTCCAGAGATTTGCCTTCTTTTGAACGTTTAGAAACCTTTGACCCTGCTATGCTATCAACTTTATACGATAGAAATGGCGAAGTCATTGGTGAGTTCTATATACAGAAAAGAGTATTTATTGATATAGAAGATATGCCAGAGCACTTAAAGCATGCAGTTATTGCTTCAGAAGATAAAAGATTTTATCAGCATTGGGGTGTAGATATGCAAAGTATTGTTCGTGCTGTTATAGTCAATGCTTCTTCAATGAGTTTTAGACAGGGTTTTAGCACTCTTTCTCAACAATTAGCTAGAAATCTTTATAAAGAAGTTGGATTTAAAGATAGTATAACAAGAAAACTTAAGGAAATGATCACTGCAGTACAGATTGAAAGGACATATACAAAAGAAGAAATTCTAGAAATGTATTTAAATACAGTACACTTTGGTCATGGAACCTATGGTGCTGAGTCAGCCGCAAAAAGATATTTTAATAAAAAAGCATCAGAGTTAACTGTAGGAGAATCTGCAATGCTAATAGGCTTATTGCCTTCTCCTGCTAATTATTCTCCTTTAAGAAATTTAAATAAAGCGATTGAGCGAAGATCTATTGTTTTAAAGGTAATGTATAATCAAGACTATATCGGCCATCAAGAATATATTGAGCATAATAGTATCATTCCTGATAATATTTCATATGAAATCCCAAGAGGTAAAGCACCTTACTTTGCTGAACATGTCAGAAGAATATTAGAAAAACAAGATGATGAATTAGGTATCAATATTTATCAAGACGGTCTAAAAATCCACACAACCCTAGATTACAGACTTCAAAAGATTGCAGAAGACTCAGTGATGAAAACATTAATAAAAAACCAAGATGAGTTTAATTCTCAACTTTTTGAAGATAATGAAAGATTTTCAAAGCTAGGTTACTTATCAATATTCCCAGAAGATTCCGTTAAGATGATGCTGAATGGGCAGATGAAATTATATGAAGATTTAAGAGAAAATTTGCTAGTGCAGTGTGCATTTATTGCCATAGACAGTAGAAATGGAGAAATTTTAGCAATGATTGGTGGTCGCTCTGATTATTTAGATCAATACAATCGTTCAACTCAAGCTCTCAGACAGCCAGGGTCTGTATTTAAGCCATATATTTATACTGCCGCAATAGATAACAATTATCCTCTGACTACGCAACTTCTAAACCAGCCTGTTGCTTTATATCGTAATAATGCTAAAGGCGAAAAAGAAAAATGGACACCAAGAAACTATGATAATAGTACTGGAGGATTAACAACCTTAAGGGAGGGGTTACGAAGATCACTAAATTTAATTTCTGTTAGAATGGTACAAGAACTAGTACCTCCTCAGCAGGTAAAAAATATTGCAAAAAGAATGCAAATTAGCTCTTCCATTAGAGCAGTAGATGCAATTGCATTAGGAACATCTGAAGTCAAGCCAATAGAAATTGTTGCTTCTTATGCAACATTTGCTAATAAAGGAATTTATTCTTCACCGATTGCTATCACAAGAATTGAAGATAAATATGGCCAAGTAATCAAAGAATTTACAAATACCCAGAAAGAAGTATTAAGTCCAGAAACTGCATATATGGTAACAAATTTATTGCAAACAGTTATGGATAAAGGAACAGGTGGCAGCGTTCGATGGAAATATAAATTTAGACATGCAGCAGGTGGTAAAACTGGTACTACTCAAAATTGGAGCGACGCATGGTTTGTTGGATTTACTCCAAGTATTACTGCTGGAGCATGGTTTGGAGTGGATCAATACCCTATTAGTCTTGGTAAAGGTCAGGCGGGTAGTGTAGCAGCTTTGCCTGCATGGGCACTATTTATGAAGGAAGCTCACAAAGTACTAGGTATTCCAAATGAACCTTTCGATATGCCAGAAGGTGTGGTAGAGATTGAAATTGATTCTGAAACTAAAAAATTACCTACATCTAGAACTAAGAAAACAGAGATAGAAATATTTTTAAAGAGTAATCAGCCTACATCAGATTAGTTTTTCTTATCTGATAAGAATAAGATAATTAATCCAACTATAAACAATACAATATTAGGCATCCATGAACCAATGGCAGGATCTAATAGAGCTCTGTCAGCTAATTGTTCTCCCCAAATAAGTATAATATAATAAATGAGAAAAAATGTAATACTCAAAGCTGATGCAATCGTAATGCCACCTTTTCTAACTAGTATGCCCAGAGGAGCTCCAACAAGAGTAAATAATATACATGCTACTGCCAGTGTAAATTTCTTATGGATTTCAACAAGGTATTTATTGTTATTTTTTTCATAGTTCTCTATAAGAGTAAATTCATTCTGAAATTGTCTCGCATTATTATTTAACGATCTCATTTTTTCATTTTGTTCATATTCAGTTATGGGGATATCCTTATTATATTCTCTTGTCTCTTCATTTTTTGGCATATCATTGTTTTTAAGATTTTCAATTTCATCAATGATATTCCTAAGGGTCATTTCATTATCTGAATTGATACCTATATCTTGTTTTACAGCTGTGATCCTGTTTTTAATCTGTTCTATAGAAAGCTTGTTTTGTTGAATTTTCTCAATCATTGCAGGCACTTTCATTTCACGATCAGTACGATTAGCTTCACTAGTTCTATTTAAAAGTAAATCATCTATAGAAATGATAATTTGATGAGTTCCAAATTTAATTTTACGATAATGATCATAGTTTTCTAAATCAATTTCATGGATTTCACCATTTTCCAAATTCACTGTAATAATTCCACCTTTTGAATCTAAAGATCCTCTTTCAGCATAAATTGTAGTTTGTTCAGATGAAGTGTTTTTACTAAATATTTTTACATCTTTGAATTCTTTCCCATCTAGTTCTTTGACAATCATAGTATATTGAGGAATCATGTCTACAAAATATCCAGGTTCAATAGTTAGTTCAGGTTTTTTTTGATAAATATCTCTTGCTAGCAATCGAGCATTATAGTTCATATCAGGAAGAATAAAATTATTAAATAAACATAGCAAGAATCCTACTATACTTCCAAACCATAATGCCGGCTTAATAATACTAAAAAGGTTTACCCCCGCTGATTTTAATGCAGTAATTTCATTATCTTGTGACATCCTCCCATATGTCATCACACTAGAGATTAATAAAGACATTGGAACAGACAATGCTATAATCCATGCTAGGTTCAAATAGAGATATTCAAAGATAGTAAATATATCCAATCCTTTTCCAAGAAAACGGTCAATGGCTCTGATTAGAAATTGAAGAAACAATACTGTAGTGATTACTCCCACTGAAAGTATAAATGGAATAAAGGATTGCTTGATTAAATATTTGTTTAATGTGCTCATTTTTAATTATTGGTAAAAATTTAACTCTACTTGTGTAAAAACGTAAACTATAATAAGTTTGCAGGCTTATTTAGTTTAAGCCAATGGTGACTGTAGCTCAGTTGGTTAGAGCCCCGGATTGTGATTCCGGCTGTCGTGGGTTCGAGTCCCATCAGTCACCCGTATAAATTTCGGGGTGTAGCGTAGTCCGGTTAGCGCACCTGCTTTGGGAGCAGGGGGTCGGGAGTTCAAATCTCTCCACCCCGACATTAAAAAGTCTCTTCTTTTGAAGAGACTTTCTTTTTTGTAGATTTAATTATGACATTTCTAAATAAAATTATCGACAACGATAAAAAAATTGAGCTCTACAAATTTGAAGGAGATAATTTTACTAATCTCCCAAAAGACTTTCGTAATGATAATGCTGTAATGGTTTGTTTTTTAGATCTTGAAACGACTGGCCTACAAAAAGATTGTAAGATTATAGAATTTGCAGGCAAAGTAGCTGCAATTGATAAAAATACTGGAGAGTTACTAGGCATAGTAGATGAGTACGAATCTTTCAACGATCCAGAACAAGCACTTGATCCTGTAATAACAAGAATTACCGGCCTGACTGATGATGTTATAGCTGGACATTCTATTGATTGGGAGAAAGTATCCCGCGTTTTAAATCAATCAGATATTATTGTAGCTCATAATGCTTTCTTTGATCGAGGGGTTATGGATCGTCATCTACCATTATCGAAAGAAAAAGTGTGGGCATGTTCGTTTAATGATATTAATTGGGCACAAAGAGGATTTAATGCTGGTGGTCAAGAAATACTATGTATATGGCATGGATTTTACTATGAATCACATCGAGCTATGTATGATGTAGATGCATTGATTCATTTAGTGACCCATAATGTCGACAGTTCAGATAAAGCAGTTTTAGAATTATTAGTTAATGCAAGTATGCCGATTTATAAAATTGCAGCAATTGGAAGCCCTTTTCATACAAAAGATCTATTACGAATAAGAAGATATCGCTGGGATCCTGAAAATAAATATTGGTGGAAAAATCTTTCACTAAGTGAAATTGATATTGAAAAAGAATGGATGTCTGAAGCTATTTACAATGGTATTTTTCAAGGAAAAGTAGAAGAAATTTCAGTCACAGATAAATACAAGTCATAAAAATGGGATCCTATTTCAAATTTTTTTTAACCCCACTTTTTCTTTGCATAATGGGGTTATCATTAATTATTGATGGTTGGATGGGTCTATCATTATCTCTTGTTGTAGTTTGTTCAATTATTTTTGGAGAATTATTTTTTGGAGATGATATTTCTACTCCAAATTATAGATTTCCATTTTTATTAGATTTCTCACTCTTTATTAACGTACCATTATTTTTAATAGTGCTTTATTTATTTTTAGATAGGGTGTCCTCAGCATTTGAATGGTATTATTTATTATATATTCCAATCTTGGGCTTATTAATGGCTCTTAGCTTAATAAACATTGGACACGAATTAGTTCATAGAACTAGTAAAAAATTTGACTGTGAAATTGGTAATTGGGCTTTAGCTACTGCATGGAACCCTGCTTTTGCAATTGAGCATGTTTATGGTCATCACAAGAATATCGGTATTGTGGAAGAAGACCCAGTAACTGCTACCTATGGAGAGAACCCAATAATTTTTGCAGTAAAAGCCTTTTTTAAAGAACACGTACATGCATGGGGAATTGAAACCAGACAATTAAATCGAAGAAAACAACGTATCTTATCCTTCCATAATAGAATTTTAAATGGTTATTTAAGAACGCTCATGGTTTTTGGTTTGATTGGATATTTTTTTAGCTGGCAAGCAATGCTGATTTATATTTGTTTAGGGATTGTAGCAAACTACATTTTTCAATTAACAAATTTTATTGAGCATTATGGTCTAGTACGTATCAAAGGAAAACCAGTGCAGTACCATCACTCATGGAATTCTAATAATCGAATGACAAGCTATTTAACTTACAACTTAACCAGACACTCTGATCATCACGTACATGCTCAAAAGGAATTTTGGGAATTAAATCCATGTGACAATACGGGGGTTGTTCTGCCATCTGGTTATTTAACGTATATTCTACTTTTTACCTTTTTCCCTTCATATGCTAAATCTCAAATGGCTCCAAGATTGAAACATTGGCATGAAAATTATGCTTCAGTGGATGAAAAAGCTTTAACTTTACATTACCTTAATTTTTCAAATTAGTTTATAGAAAATAATTTCCTTATATTTTCTCCTCAATGTTAACATCTCAATTTTTAATCAATGAAAAAGTATGTTGTGGTCGCGGATGTAGGATGTGTCCCTACGAACCAAAACATGTTAAAGGAAACACAGAGTTACAAAAAAGATGGGATATATCACAAAATAAATCGTATAATATTGCTATGAACAAGATTGGTATACCGATGATTGGGCTTGGTACTTGGCTCATTCCAAATGATCAAGCAGAACAGATTTCAAGTGATGCATTTGAATTAGGTTACCGTCACGTTGATACTGCACAAGTATATCGCAATGAAGAAGGTGTTGGTAAAGCACTCGCAAAATCTTCTGTTCCCAGAAATGAAATTTTTATTACTACAAAGATGTGGCCAGGAATGTTTGGTCAAGAAGAGCCATTTCAAAATTTTAAGGGTGCTATCAGTGCTTGTGATGAAAGTTTAAAATTGCTCCAACTAGATGAAATTGATTTATACTTAATTCACAATCCTTTTGCTAAAGAAAATCGATTAGAACAATGGGAGGCGATGATAGAATTAAAAAAACAAGGTAAAGTAAAGAATATTGGGGTATCAAATTACAATGTAAAACATATTCAAGAGATTGAAACAGCGGGACTTGAAATGCCTGTAGCAAATCAAATAGAAATACATCCATGGCATGTTGTAAGAACAGAATTAGCTCAATATATGGATAAGCATGAAATTTTACCAATCGCATACTCAACATTAGCTCCTATTCCAAACTGGAGAGAAGGTTCCCAATGGAACGGAAAGCCTGAAGATATGAAAAGCGGTGCAATTCCATGTCAAAATATTGCTGACCAATATCAAGTTTCTGTTCCACAATTATTTTTAAAATGGGCGATACAGCTTGGATACCCTGTATTACCTAAATCAGTTCATTATAGTCGTCTCAAAGAAAATTTAGATTTAGATCACTTTACTATTTCTAGAGATGATATAAAGGTAATATCTAAGATTGCCAGAGATAGGCAAAAATGCTTAGCATGGTCTGGTGATTTTGAACCTCTTGACGTAGATTAAAAAATATGGCTAAATATAATCCTATCGTTGGAGATAAATGGAGATATGATCCAAAAAGTCCAGCTGCTTTCAAGTTAAGTCGAACTAAGATTGAATTATTCTGTAAGTGCGAACGATGTTTCTATTTAGAGGTCCGCTTAGGATTTAGAGAGCCATCTGGTCCAGGTTGGGCAATTAATTCTGCAGTAGATAGCCTATTAAAGAAAGAAATGGATTATTGCCGAAAAGAAGATAGACCTCATGGACTATTTAAAGAATATGATTTAAATATTAAGCCTTTTAATCATCCTGATATTGAACAATGGCAAAATTCATTTAAAGGCATCCAATATGTTCATCCTGATTTCAACTTCTTAATATATGGTGGAGTTGATGATATTATGGTAAATGAAAAAGACGAGTTAGTTGTTATTGATTTTAAAGCAACAGCAAAGAGAGCTACCATCAATTCTCGTGATGACGTGTGGGGCAGAGGAGAGGCCTATAAAAGACAATTAGAAATTTATAGTTGGTTATTACAAAAGAATGGTTTTGATGTTTCCAAGGTTGGCTATCTTATGTATTATAACGGGGATACAACTCAACCACATTTAGGAAAAACCATGCAATTCAGAAGAACATTAGTTGAATTTGAATTAGATACAGACTGGATTGATAATACTGTAGAAGGTATGTTCAATTGTTTGCAGAACGATAATGCTCCAAAGCTCGATAAGGAAGCATGCGAGCAATGTTTATACCGTGAAACATATCAAACTCTTTAATACATGCCTGTTGGCTTTTCATAAACATGAATAATCTCAATAGCATCAGACCGCGACATTCCTCCAGGATTTAATCCTAGTTCGCCTTCAGGTATAGGATGTCCTAAATCTTCATAATACTCTACCCAATGAACAAAAGGCATATCAGTACCAGGTTCATTGAATGTCATAGGTTTTAAAGAGAATAACTCCTTTGTGTTATCCGCCTTTTTAAGCCCTTCATAAATAATTTCAGAACAATAATATGTATCATCATTTATATCAAAGATATAGTCATAAGGCTTACCACTTAAATCAGTTTGAATATATGTAATCGCATCGGGAATCATATATTGATATTCATCTTTTAAGCGACCAACAAATACTTTATTACTGCGATTTAAAAAATCATGTAATGTTGTTTGAGTAACAGTTTCGCCAATTGCTTCAGTCAGGATCGTGTCATAATTAGATGTTCCAATAGAAGTAATGATAGCACAATGAGAAAGTTGTGCACCTTGATAACCAGAAGTGACAGCTTCAATTGCTTGACATGGTGGCCCACAATCTAAATCTTGAAAGAATATATCTCCAATTTGATAAGACTGTTTTTCACAGCTAAAGAAAACTGAAATGAGAAAAAATCAAAAAAATCGGTTCATGTAATACTACGTATTATCAACAATTCTAATCTCTTCTCCTGCGTATCCATAGCGCTCAGGGTCTCGCCATCC
>ERZ802827.1457-NODE-1457-length-11668-cov-9.1085_pt1 | contig 11668 bp, 9 predicted proteins | sample MGYA00345652_ERZ802827 | MGnify/ENA primary metagenome ERZ802827 (study PRJEB30503, sample SAMEA104212372) | marine metagenome | biome: Westerlies Biome; feature: [SRF] surface water layer (ENVO:00010504) within the epipelagic zone...; material: water... | reverse complement strand
GACGCCTTCACATGGGACGCTTTATTACCGTTTGGCGCGGCGGCCCTTTATGCAGTGAGCGGCGTGACCGCCCGCCTGATGGATGACGACGTGTCCAGCGCCTTGGTTAATATTTACTCAACACTCATCGCGGTGGCCGGTTCAATCTTACTGACGCTATTTTTGGGCGGATTTTCATCTATAAACAGCGGTTCTGATGTCTTTTGGATCATCACTATGGGCGCTTTCGGCGGCACCGCCGTGCTGTTTCTCGTAATTTCTTTCCGGATGACGGAACAAAGCAACCTCGCACCTTTCAGCTATTTTGGCATTCCTATGGCGGCGTTCTTCGGCTGGCTGTTTTTCGATGAGACCCCGTTCGACGATCTATTTCCAGGTGCATTGCTGATTATCGCGGGTGGACTTTTAGTGATCTGGCGTGAACGGCAATTAAACAGCTGAAATCAGCCGCTCGTCTTGCCAGATTCACGCCGATGCTTGAGCTCGGCAATCGCTCAGTCTTCTTCGGTATCGATATCCTGCACCCAAGTTTTTGGCAGAACGACAGACCCGGTATTTAAACTCATCAAGTTACTGTTTCGATTAAGTTCAGGCACCGCGAACCAATACCATTGTCCGGCATCATGATAGGCTTTTTCAGGGTCTTACGTGCGAAGATTAACATTTTCGGAAAAATTCGGACTGATCTTACCGTCCCTGTCTTTCCGCAGCGATTGCCAGACGGTGCTATCAAACTCAGCGACCGGCATAAACACATCAAAGTACCAGCCACCAAAGCAGCGCGACCGTATGACAAATCTTTGGGCCGTACGAAGGCAGCTGTCGGATAGAGGCAGCAAGCCAAATCAAAACAACGACCGGCTTTACGATATTGCGCCAGAACTTTATAACGTACCTGCACAGTTGTTGCAGGGTAACGCGCAATTTCAACTCAGCCAAAAACGGAACTTTTGCACTGCATGGTTCTGCAATTTCGGCAAACTCCAGATCTTCAGTGCGGACCATAATTTCATCAAACTGTCGTGAGGTCTGCGGCGCCCGTACCGACCATTCCAACATCGGCCAACCGTTAAAGCACCGTATGTTTTTGCGTGGGATTCTCTTACTTCCACCCCGAGCCGGAATAATTGCAATTGTTTTTCGAGGCTCAGTCGGCATGGAGATATTCTATTTTAAAAGCGTGCACTTGCTAAGATGTAATTGAGCTTACTTATACATGCAGCCACTTCATATCGCAGTAGATAAAATATTACCCATTTATTAAATTGGTCAAACTGGCAACCTCACTAAACACCAATTATAATTTATCTTATTACCAACAGATCATGAGTACCCTGTTTTCCAAAAGAAATTGCCCAAGCCAGAGTAAAGCGCACTCTCCTTGTCTTGCACAATGAAAAGCCACGTCTCCATCCTATGCGCGGGCTATATTTAACAAAAAACCGATGTCAGCCAATTCAAAGCCATGAATTGAAAGACCTCGCAAGACCTAGATTATATCAAGCTAGCTGTTGAGATGGGCCAGAACAGCAGCCCGTACCGATTGGTCACCGCGCGCGCGCCCTGCATCAATAACTGCTTTCACCGCGGTTAAATCAGTACGTAACAAAAGATGTTTGACTGGTCCGATCGAGGCCGCGCGCATGGACAGATTGCGCAATCCAATAGCAGCCAAACAAACTGCCTCAACGGGGCGGCCCGCATCCTCACCACAAAAAGACAAGGGAGTGTCTGTCGCTTCGCATCGTTTGACGATATTTTCCAAGAACGTCAGGAAGCTGACGTTTAAGGTATCATAGCGTCGGCGCACCCGTTCGTTTTCACGATCTGCCGCGAAAAAAAACTGTTTGAGATCATTGCCGCCAATCGATAGGAAATCGACCTCCTCAAAGAAACGGTCAGGGGCGTAAGCCAGCGATGGGGTCTCTAACATGGCGCCAATTTCCAAGCGCTCGGGCAGAGGGTGGCCCAGACGGATTTCGCGTTCAACGGCTTTGTCAACTTCGGCTTTTGCGGCAGTAAACTCGTCTTTTTGCGCGACAAAAGGAAACATGACGCTTAGGTTACGCCCATTGGCAGCCCGCAGTAAGGCCTGTAGTTGCATGCGCAAAACACCGGGCTTATCCAACCCCACGCGTATCGCACGCCAACCCAAAGCAGGGTTAGGCTCATCGTTCGGCTTCATATATTGCAAGACTTTGTCCGACCCGATATCCAGCGTGCGAAACACAACACGCTTGCCCTTTGCTGCGTTAAGGATCCCACCGTAAAGTGTCGAAAGTTCCTGACGTTTTGGCATCTTGTTGCGAATTAAAAATTGCAATTCTGTGCGGAACAATCCTACACCTTCGGCGCCAGAACTTTGCAAAGATGGCAGATCTGCCATCAATCCTGCATTCATGTTTAATTGCAGCGTCTTCCCACATCGCGTCATGGACGGCAAATCACGGATTGAATTATAACGTTCCTGAGCTTTGACCTGCATCGCAATCTTATCGCGAAATGCAGTCACCACAGTTTCATCGGGGCGCAAATGCACGATGCCCTGATCACCATCGACAATGATATGATCCCCGGTCAGTGCTTCTGTGGTAATGCGCTCTGCGTGTATAACCAAAGGAATGGCCAGCGCGCGGGCAACAATAGCAGCATGGGATCCGACCGAGCCCTCTTCTAAGATCAGAGCTTTGAGGCTGCGCCCGTATTCCAACAATTCACCGGGGCCTATATTGCGGGCAATCAGCACAGGGCTTTCGGGCATCGTGCTGCCTGTGTCGCTGCCTTGGCCGGTAAGAATCCGCAAAAGCTGGTTGGACAAATCATCAAGATCATGCAGGCGTTCGCGCAGATAGGTATCAGGCACATTGGACAGGCGGGTGTGGGCATTGGATTGTTCTTTTTCCACTGACGCCTCAGCGGACAGGCCCCGCGCAATATCTTCTTGCATGCGCTGCATCCAGCTTTTGGAATGCGCAAACATCCTATAAGCTTCCAGCACATCCATCTGGTCCTTATCGCCTGTAACCGCACCCGCCAGCAATTGATCCACGTTCAGCCGCAGAGTTTTAACCGCTTCGGTCAACCGCTCCAGTTCGCGTTGAGGGTCATCGGCAATCGGATTGCTGACCACAACCCGCGGCTCATGTAGCCAGACGTACCCTTCCGCCACACCTTCCTGACCGGTTGTTCCACGAAAAAGTACAGGATTTTGATGCCGCGCAGACAGCGCCGCACCCTCGCCCACAAAGGCCCCCAATTCGGTCATCTCGGCCAGAACCATCGCCACCACTTCCAACGCATAGATTGCATCTGCACTGAACTCGCGCGCATCCTTGGATTGGATCACCAATACGCCAAGCATTTCGCCAATGCGCTGGATCGGCACCCCAAGAAAAGAGGAAAATACCTCTTCTCCAGTTTCAGGCATAAAGCGAAAGCCGCGTTCGGTCGGGGCGTTGGCGGTATTCACCACCAGATTGCTCCGCGCCACGCGTCCGACCAAGCCTTCACCCAGACGCATACGGGTTTTATGAACCGCTTCTGGATTAAGGCCCTGAGTGGCGCAGAGTTCCAGTGTTTCCTCGTCGCGGAATAGATAGATGGAACAGACTTCTGTCTCCATAGAGCTTGCTGTCAAACTGGTGATTTTATCAAGGCGGGTTTGACCCGCACTATCCTCGGCCATGGCATCGCGCAAACTACCCAGTAGTCGCCGACTTTCTGATTCGGTACTCTTCACCATTTTGTAGCTTTCGCACCTATCCTGTTGGTTTTGGCAGAGTGCACCGCAACCCAGACCGTAGCTTAGCGGATCACCCTAATTTTTCCAATTCGAAAGCATCGTGAAGTGCTTGCACCGCCAGTTCTACATACTTTCGATCGATCAGAACAGATATTTTTATCTCTGAGGTTGAAATGACTTTTATATTTACACCCTCAGAGCAGAGTACTTTGAACATTTTAGCAGCCACACCGGATTGGCTGCGCATACCAATCCCGACAACGGAAATCTTTGCGACACCATCATCTGTCACCAGATCATGAAAATTAATATCGCCCACCTTTTTGGCCGCATGCATGGCTTTTTCAGCCCGCAGCACTTGATCCGTTGGCAGTGAGAACGTCATATCGGTTCGACCATCTTCCGAGATGTTCTGCACGATCATATCCACGTTCACGCCCGCCTCGGACAGCGGCACAAAGATGGCAGCGGCGATACCTGGACGGTCAGCCACGGATATCAACGTCATTTTTGCTTCATCGCGAGAATAGGCAACGCCTGAGACCACATTGGATTCCATAATTTCCTCCTCATCACAGACATAGGTGCCTGCCGTATCGCTTGGTTCTTCAAAACTCGACAAGACCCGCAGCTTAACCTTATGCCGCATCGCCATTTCGACCGAGCGGGTCTGCAGCACCTTTGCTCCGAGACTGGCCAATTCAAGCATCTCTTCGAAAGCGATCTTGTCCAGTTTGCGGGCTTTGTCACTAATCCTCGGATCGGTGGTGTAGATCCCATCGACATCAGTATAAATATCACAACGCTCGGCGTTGAATGCCGCAGCAAAGCCGACCGCCGTTGTGTCAGAACCACCCCGCCCCAAAGTGGTAATTCGGCCCTCATCGCTGATGCCTTGAAACCCGGCCACCACCGCGACCTGCATGCCTTCAGCAAATTTTGCGTTTATATTATCAGTGCCAATATTTTCGATCCGTGCCGCCGAATGGTTCGCCGTCGTTTGCAAAGGCACTTGCCAACCATGCCAGCTGCGCGCCGGGATGTCCATTTCCTGCAACCTAAGCGCCATTAACCCGGCAGTGACGGTTTCACCTGATGCAAGCACAGCATCATACTCCCGGGCATCAAACAAAGGCGAGGTCTCATTGACCCAACCGACAAGTTCGTTGGTTTTACCGGACATTGCAGAGACTATAACAATCACGTCATATCCTTTCGCAACCTCCACGCCGACGCGTTTGGCGGCGCGCGCAATCCGGTCAAGATTTGCAACGGAGGTCCCGCCAAATTTCATTACGAGTACAGGCATCAAAACTCTCATCCACTATGTCTCAGCACGGTTTAGAGGGTTGATATGGTGAGGGCAAGAGGCGGGGTAAGGCCGTTAATTCAGGGGAGTTGCCCCTAAAATCACAATATGATCATCGCTCACCTCTTCCAAAAGTCAGCCCAGAGGCAAAGAACTGCTCAATTGGCCTTGCGTGTCGGAGCAAAGGGCAAAGGCGCGACAGGGATTCCCTCATCGATCAATGCACGGGCCTGTTCTGGCTGAGCTTCGCCATAAATCGCCCGCTCGGGCGACGTACCGTCATGCATAGCGCGGGCTTCATCGGCAAAATTGCCCCCAACGTACTGCGCATTTGTCTCGACATGTTTCCGCAGCGCCATAAGCGCTTTTTCTGCATCTGTTTCAGGGGTCTTTAACGACGGAGTGACGTCAGTTTTTTTGTTACTACGCGGTCCTACTCGTGGGGACATGATACTTTTTTCGATCTGGGATGACCCACAGACCGGGCAGGTTACCATCTTTGCCAATTGCAACTTGTCAAAAGCCGAAGCCGATTGAAACCAGCTGTCGAACTTGTGGTCTGCATTACATTTCAGTGCGTATTGGATCATTTTAACCGTCTAGCCTCGCTATGCCACGATGTAGGTAAAATAGCGACAGGATCAAGCATAAAACCAATAATCGGGGCAAATCCACTGGCCTTTAAAAATCGCACAAGCGCGTGTCAAAGCTTGATGCGTGCAAGCGATAAGTCATTTTTCTGGTCAAACCCATGTATGTTCACGCCCCACTGACATATATCATTACCCGTTCGTCTGACACAAAAAACTTTGGAAAACCTGAACCGTTTTATCATTATTATCCGCGAAGCCAGAGTTTTCCAAACCGCAAACACTGCACCCAAATATATCATCGGGTTTAAGTTCATGATATCTATTGGCGCAGCTAGCGTCGTGGGCTGTGGGGTTCACCCAAACCAAAGTCCGGGTCCTCGTTTGCAATCTGCGCAGAGCGACCTCTTGCCTATCATTTTGCCCTGACCGATCCTGTCCCGTAATGTTTATCCGGCTTTGCATCTGTGTTTACTTGGCTTTTTCGGCGCTGCCTGCTGTCGCAGAGCGGCCCATTACGGTTTTCGCAGCTGCATCTCTGTCCACCGTGCTGAACGATGTTGTCACAGCATGGAAAGGTACCGTATCTGTCTCTTACGGCGGATCCGGCCTTTTGGCCCGTCAAGTAGCCCTTGGCGCTCCGGCTGATCTTGTGCTTTTGGCCAATCCAAATTGGATGGATTGGCTGGTTCAGAACGATGCAGTGTTCCCCGACACCCGACAGGATCTTCTGGCTAACCGCCTGGTGTTGATTGGTCCCGCAGGCGCAGAGAAAATATCCGATCCGAGCCTTGATAAAATTCTCGACATACTGGGCAGCGGACGTCTGGCCATCGGGCAGACCGATAGCGTACCAGCGGGCCAATATGCCCGTGCCTATTTGCAAAATACTGGTCTGTGGACCGGCGTCGAACACGCCCTGGCCGAGGCCGAAAATGTGCGCATCGCCCTGAGTTATGTGGCGCGGAGAGAGGCCCCTTTAGGCATTGTCTATGCCACCGACGCAAAGGCGGAACCGCAGGTCAAAGCCATCTTCGACATTCCGCCGGACAGCCACCCAGCGATCCGATATCCTGTGGCTTTGACGATAACGGCACAAGCTCCGGCAAAAAAATTTCTAACCTTTTTGCTGTCTGCGGAGGCTAGTGCCATTTTTGACGCGCATGGGTTTACTCCCCTAAAGGCAAAGGAATGATGTTTTCAGCGGCAGAATGGGCCGCCCTCGCGCTGTCACTTAAAGTCTCACTCTGTGCCAGCCTCTTCAGCCTGCCTTTTGCGATTGCGTTAGCATGGGTTTTGGCCCGAACCCATTTTTGGGGTAAATCTATCGTATCAGCACTGGTGCATTTGCCGCTGGTGCTGCCGCCGGTTGTCACTGGGTATGGGCTGTTGTTGCTATTTGGACGCCAAGGCGTCATGGGCAGTTTTCTTGAAACTCATTTTGGTCTTATACTGGCTTTTCGCTGGACAGGCGCAGCCTTGGCAGCCGCAATCATGGGGTTTCCGCTTATGGTGCGGGTGATCCAACTGGCGATTGAAGCACTCGACCCAAAATTGGAAGAGGCGGCAAAAACACTGGGCGCGGGATGGGGCGCACGGTTTGTACTTATTGTTCTGCCACTGATCGCACCTGGCATTCTGGCCGGTGGTATTCTGGGCTTTGCCAAAGCGATGGGCGAGTTCGGTGCCACCATCACATTTGTGGCCAATATCCCCGGTCAGACCCAAACCCTGCCCTCTGCGATCTATGCGTTTTTACAAGTGCCCGGCGGCGAGGCTTCGGCGCTGCGCTTGGTGACACTGTCGGTTATCGTGGCGCTCGGCGCCGTGTTTATATCCGACTGGTTGGGCCGCCAAGTGGCCAACAGGATACGCGAAAAATGACCTTGGAGTTGTCCCTTTCGCATCAGTTTGAGACGTTTTCACTGCAGGTGGATATTCAAGCAAGTCCGGGAATCACAGCGCTTTTCGGGCGCTCCGGCGCTGGAAAAACCACCGTGGCACAAGCTGTTTCCGGACTGTTGACACCACAACAAGGCCGTATCACGCTTGCGGGATAGGTGCTTTTTGACCGCAACCTTGGGATCAATATTGCACCGAACAAGCGACGAATTGGCTATGTTTTTCAAGATGGGCGGCTGTTTCCACATATGTCAGTTGCTGGAAATCTACGCTTTGGAAAGCAGTTCGCCACAAACCCTTTGGACCCAAAAAATGAGCAGCGCATCATCGACATGCTCGGTCTTGGTCACATGCTCGCGCGACGCCCCGGAACGCTTTCGGGCGGCGAAAAACAACGGGTCGCCATTGGGCGTGCCCTTTTGTCTGACCCACGCATGTTGATTATGGATGAACCTCTGGCGGCTTTGGACACGGGGCGCAAAGCGGAAATCCTGCCTTATCTGGAACGCTTAAGGGATGAGGCTGCGCTGCCAATTCTCTATATCAGCCATGCCATGGACGAAATTGCCCGGCTCGCCGACACGCTGGTGTTGCTCCAGGCGGGGCGCGTCATGCGTGCCGGACCTGCCGTTGACATTCTGGCAGATCCGGCAGCAGTGCCTTTTATCGGCGTCCGTCACGCCGGGGCGGTGCTCATGGCCACAGTGATGGCGCATCACACCGATGGATTGTGCCAACTGTCGGTCAGCGGTGGAATGCTGCATCTGCCGGGGGTCACAGCCCCCGTTGGTGAACAACTGCGGCTGCGGGTGCTGGCACAGGATATTATTTTGGCCACTGCGCGGCCACAACATCTCTCCGCGCTCAATATTCTGCCCGCAGTGATCACATCTTTGCGGTTTGGCGACGGACCGGGCGTCGCAGTGGGGCTGCGCGTCGGCCAAGAACAGTTGCTGGCAAGGATCACCAAGCGCTCGGCCAATGAACTTGACCTCAGCGAAGGACGGCAATGTTTTGCCATCTTAAAAGCAACAACTGTCTCCCGCGACAGTATCTGGCAATAGACGTGGCGCGACCAGTGATCCAAGGCAATTTCATAAGAACTGTTTTTTACGCAGGATTTTACAAAGTCTTTTAGGCTGCGGCATCGCGTATTTTGCTGCAAATGACTGGACCCGCGGCACGTCTAAGAACACCGATTTCGCAATAAGTTATTTTGCGGTTTAAAATTGATATATCTCGCACCATCTTAATCTTTTCCTGACTCAAAAAACCGATGCCTTGTTGTTTTCATATCTTTAATACTTTTCCACAGCGGCTTGAGCCCATTGCCAAATGGGCATCTGACAATCACTTTTCCAATTACTTTTCCAATTACTTTTCCGAGTTACAAACCGGATATAAAGAGGGTGACTTTTTCAATAACGCGTTGGGAGGAGGCTTTGACAAAAATGAGTCTGCAGCCATCGGGGCTTTCAGTGGTCTAGCTTCCGGTTTAACCTCTGCGTTGGGATCTACCAATACAGTTAACAGCGCCGGTAAGTAAACAGTCGACCGCTGCATGAGAACCAGAGGATATAAGGTTTATTAATTAAACAGTTGTGCCAGATTAACACGCACCTAAAATCGGTAGAAGGCTTGTTAAAAAAAGAAAAGGGTGCGGACGATGCGCCCTTTTTGCCTGTTCTAAAATATCAAGTTTTGCCTGAAGTAAAATACAGTTTTGATAACGTCGATGATCCCTTTGGGATACGCACAGGACAGCATGCGACATCGCAAAGTCACTTCTGTCATTGGAACAATACCAATGATGTCAAAGGCACAGGTCCCTTCGTCCGCCGCAACAGCGCCGGCTAAGCGAATTACATGCGGCTATACGGCTGTCATGCGCGCATCATTTGGCATCTTAAAGCCAGATGACACTTGGGGCGGCTCTTGGCTCAACGCCTTAGGCTTGTGTCCGCCGGTAGCCCAATCAAGCAGTTCAGCGGTATGCACAACTGGCACACCGGTCGCTGACCCGATCTGCATCATGCAGCCAAGATTCCCCGCTGATATGATGTCGGGTTGCGTCGCCTCCAGCATGGCGACCTTACCCATCTTTAGCGCTCCCGAAATTTCCGGCTGCATCAGATTATAGGTGCCCGCAGACCCACAGCATAAATGACTATCCTTGGGCTCAATCACCTGAAACCCGGCTTGTTTAAGCAATGTCTTGGGGTGGGTTTTGATCTGCTGGCCATGCTGCAGCGAGCAGGCGGCATGATAGGCCACACGCAGGGGCTCTGCGTGTGTGGCCTCGCCCAGCCCCAGATCAATCATCACTTCGGAAATGTCCTGCGCAAGCCCAGCAACCCGTTCCGCCTGCTGGGCCAGATCAGTACCATCAAACATATGACCGTAATCCTTGACAGTGGTTCCACAGCCACTGGTATTTATAACAATACTATCAAGGCCTTTATCTTCAATTTCCCGCATCCAAGCGCGGATATTCTTACTGGCAGATGCATGGCTTTCAGACGTCTTACCCATATGGTGGGTCAGTGCGCCACAGCAACCCGCGCCCTCCGCAATGACAACATCGCATCCATGTCTTGTGAGCAGGCGAATGGTTGCATCGTTAATATCCGTGTTCAGAGCCCGTTGTGCACAGCCCGTCATCAGCGCGACGCGTTTACGCCGGACACCCTCTGCCGGAAATACTTGCGGATCGTCGTTTCGGCTGACCGGAGGAATTTGCTTCGGCGTGATCTCAAGCATGGCGCGCAGCCGCGCATCTGGCAGCATTTTTCGAAACGGATAGCCGATTTTAGCGCCCAAAAGCGCCAGCCGGAACCGCATGGGATAGGGCAAAATTTTAGACAAGATCCACCGCAGCAAGCGATCATCCCAACGGCGCCGGTAGTTCTGCTCGATATATTCGCGGGCGTGATCGACCAAATGCATATAATGCACACCGGACGGGCACGTCGTCATACAGGCAAGACACGACAGGCAGCGGTCGATATGCTTGACCGTATGCGCATCCGGTTTGCGAGCTTTTTCCAGCATATCCTTCATAAGGTAAATACGACCACGAGGGCTGTCCAACTCATCCCCTAGCACCTGAAAGGTCGGACAGGTGGCAGTACAAAATCCACAGTGTACGCAGGATCGCAAAATCTTATTTGCGCGTTTGGTATGGCTGTCTTCCAGCTGTTCTGCGGTAAAATTTGTCTGCATATCGCTCTCCGGATCAGCCCGCCATAAGGCCGGGGTTCAGTATACCTTTTGGGTCAAATTGCGCGCGCAAACCCTCAGAAATCTGGGCCAATCGCGGGTGTTGGGGATGAAACACGGGCACAGAACACCGCAAATCTGTGGTGCCACGAACAAGCGTTGCATGCCCGTTACCTGCTGGGACCAAATCGCGGACCACCCTGGCTTGATCTGGCTCGGATGACGGGACCGCCAGCCAAATAAGACCGCCCGCCTGATCCAGCACGGCGCGGGCGTTCAAATGAGCACGCGCCGCAGCAATAAAGGCAGGCGCAGCCGTCGGCCTAAGCGCCACTTTCCAAATGGTATCTTCGGTTTGTGCAAAGGCATGTATATCCCGAATTCCTGCCCAGAGATTGCGATGTGCGTCGCCCTCAAGAACCGAAGGGTTTTGATCCTGAAACAGATTTTGAAGCGCGCCAAGACGATAGCTCACCTGCGTCTCAAGACCCTCAACACGCAGCATAGCCGCACCGTTTTGCCAAGCCGCGCCATTGACCTCGAACGGGGTCGATACCGCTTTGCAGAAAATATCAACCGCTTCGGCTTCGGCCACATTCTCAAATTTCAGGGTCGCGCTGCGTTCTGGGCGCGGCAGGACTTTAAGCGCGACTTGGGTTAAAACGCCAAGTGTACCAAAGGACCCGCACACTAATTTGGTCAAATCCAGGCCGGTAACGTTCTTCATCACGCGGCCACCATTTTTGATCACGCGACCTTGACCATCAACAAAGCGCACACCAAGCAAAAAGTCGCGGCATGCCCCGCTAATAAAACGTCGTGGACCCGAGACGTTACACGCCACACGCCACCGATTGTTGGTGTCCCCTGGGTCCCCATCAAAGCGCGATGATAGATCGGAAGACC
>ERZ802827.1455-NODE-1455-length-11676-cov-7.86068_pt1 | contig 11676 bp, 10 predicted proteins | sample MGYA00345652_ERZ802827 | MGnify/ENA primary metagenome ERZ802827 (study PRJEB30503, sample SAMEA104212372) | marine metagenome | biome: Westerlies Biome; feature: [SRF] surface water layer (ENVO:00010504) within the epipelagic zone...; material: water... | reverse complement strand
TAGATTAACAACTATATAAACCTCTATATTTTTTGACATATTAATATCTTCCTTTTTTTCTAAAATTATTTTGTTGCGCTATGACTATATGTAAATCCAGCGTCTTCAATTCCTGCAATGGCACAAATCTCGTCTTCATCAGATCTATCACCAGAAATTCCAACTGCACCAATATTTTTGCCATCTTTTTGAATTATCAAGCCGCCGGGTGTTGGAATTAACTTACCGTTAGCCATAATTTGCATCCCATTTATTGCTTTATCTAATCGAGGCTGTTCTTCAATTATATCTCTAAGAGTACTTGTAGAAAAACCTGCAGCTATACAAGACCACGCTTTTGCATAAGCAACATCAGCACGAGTTAAACCTGATCCATCTTCAGCCAAAGTTGCTCTGATGACACCAGCAACATCTACAACCGTAACTGTTATTGGCATAAAGCCCTCTGCCCTAGCCTTTTTTATGGACTCGTGACATATCTTTAAGGATTCTTCAAGAGAGATTTCACCTGGATTTATTATCATCTATGGTTCCTATTTAGGCCTCATTAAGTATTTGAATTTAAATTAAATTCTATATTAATAAAATTGTAAATAGCAGATGCGCATGCTTTTGGATTTTCAATGACACTAAAGTGAGCTGCATCTGGAATTAAAAAAAATTTATTAAATGTAGCCCCAGTCTTTACTTGAATTTCTTTATATAATCCCATATCTGATAGATATTCTTTTTTAAGCGGAACCGATGATTGATCTTCAGCAGATGGGTAAATATCTTCAATTTCATTTCTAAATAAATTATATTTTCCAAAATATGGTTGATCTGAAATAAGAGATCCGTTAGATGCTCTTTTAAATTCATCTTCCCCTTGGAATTGCATAATCGGTATCGAAGTATTTTTTAGATTCATTCTATTCTTCACCTCGGAATCTATACCTCCTTGAATAAAAGATTGCTGAATTTTATTAAAAAAATTTTTATAAGAAATTTGAGATTTATACTTTAAATGTGTATATCTATCATAAAGATCACTACTCCTTTTAGATGATCTTCCATTAATTTTAAATGTTTCAGAAAGCAAATGGATTGGTCTGTTCAAATTCATAACAGCAAAAAATAATATTCTAAATTGGTGATATACAGACATTATTTTATGTGGGGGACCAACAAGGATTTTTGGAGCTAAATTTTTCCATTTGGGATTTGCATAATCCCAAACTTGTGAACCTCTGGAATAAGTAATTACTTTTTCAGGTTTATTGATGCAAAGATTTTCTAGAATAACAGCTCCTCTATCGTGCCCAACAAGATGAGCAGCATCAATTCCCATAGCATCCATTAATAAGTTCACTGTTTTTGATTGGTTAACATGACTAAATTTTGGATCAATTTTATGATTAGAAAAATCAATTTCTTTTTGAGTTAACAAACTTTCACCGTTAGAGATAGCAAACTCCTGAGAATATTCGATAGAAAAGTGCTCATCATAATAAGGCATATTAAAAATTATTATCCTTAGGGCTGAGTCTATTTTATGAAGTTGTTCTGCCAACCATGACATTGATTCAATTGGATTTGTTGGTATGCCACCAATCAACAATAGGGTTTTATCTGAAGTTGCATCTTGATCACCAATCTCACAAACTGCATGATTCTCATTATCAATGGAAACGAAATACTCTCTAAAGTTTAATTTTTTATTTAACGATGTCTTTCTAAAGAAAATACAAAGATGAACGTATATATCAATAAATACAAACACAAAGTGAGTAACAATGCTTAGTATTCGATCGAGCAACTTAGTTATCGTTTCTTGGGAATCCTAAATCAACCTTGCTATCAGCAGGGTCTGGCCAGCGAGTTGTTAAAGATTTAGTCTTTGTATAAAACTCAATTGAGGTTGGACCAAATGCTTTGGTCTCAGAAAATCCACTATCCTTCCAGCCACCAAAACTATGGGCGTAAGTAGGCAAAGGAATAGGAACATTTATACCAACTGAGCCAGCCTGTATCTCATCAGACCATTTTTTTGCAACGCCTCCGTCACGAGTAAATAAGGCAGCTCCATTTCCTAAATTATGTGAATGAGTAATTTCCATGGCTTCATCATAAGTTTCCGCTCTAACAAAAGATAAAACAGGGCCAAAAATTTCATTTTCATATACAGCCATTCCTGGTTTTACGTTATCTATCAATGTAGGGCCTACAAAGCACCCTTCTAATGAGTTAGATCTAATTCTGCCGTCAACAACTAAAGTTGCCCCATCTGGTTCAGCACTGTCAATAAATGAATAAATCTTATCTTTGTTTTCTTGAGATATCACCGGTCCTAACTGCGTTTCATCATCATCAGTAACACCCATGACTAAACTTGGCATTCTCTCTTTAATTTTATCCAAGAGCTCATCTGCAATATCACCAACAGCAACTACAACTGAAACCGCCATACATCTTTGGCCTGCTGCACCAAAGCTAGCAGATACAGCTGCATCAGCAGACATATCTAAATCAGCATCTGGTAGGACAATCATATGATTTTTACCTCCACCAAGCGCCTGCACTTTTGTATTGTGCTCCACTCCTAAAATTTTAAGACTTTTTGCAGCTACAGTACTTCCAATAAATGCTAAACCATTAACCTTTTCATGGCGAACAAGTTGCTCAACTATCTCTTTTCCGCCATTGATCACATTAAAGCATCCATCTGGCAATCCAATATCTTCATAAATATCGGCATAAAGTCTAGAAATAGACGGCACTTTCTCACTTGGTTTAGCAATGTAGGTATTACCAGTTACCAAAGCCATTGCGCTATGCAGTATGGGGATGAGAATGGGAAAGTTAAAGGGGCCAACACCAGCAACAACACCAATTGGGAATCTTAAGTCAGCAATGTCAATTCCACCAGCAACATTTTGACTGAAATGAGTTGGATAAAAATGCTGGACGCCAGCAACATGCGTAAGTGCCTGAACTGCCCTGTCTAATTCGGCTTCAGCATCGGGTTTTGTTTTGCCAGCTTCATTTATACATATATCAATAATTTCAGACGATCGATCTATTACCCCTTGTCTAAATTTTAAAATTAATTCAGCTCTAAAAGTTAATCCTGTTTTTGACCAACTTTTGGCTGCTTGATATGCAGATTCCACTGCTAAATTTGTAGTTTCAGCAGTTGCATAATGTACCTCACCTATTTCACGGCCGTATGACGGATTAATTATTAGTGACGATTCGGTTGAAATTGAGCAACTCTTACCATTTATATAATTATCAACTATGTACATAATGTTCTCTTTTATCTAAAGCTATATAATAGCTAATTATTTGTATTATTCAGAATATTAAGTATCCTAGCCACTTGACTAAAATAAAGCAATCTAAAAATTTTTATTAACCATGCATTTTGACTTAGCAATTGTTGGATATGGGCCTGTTGGAGCAGCTGCCGCAAATATATTTGCTTCAAAAGGCTTCAGCATTGTTGTTATTGAACCAAAACAAGAAATATGGGACATCCCTAGAGCTGTTCATTTTGATGGACAAGTTCAACGAATATTTCAATCAATGGGTATATTTGATCAAGTTGAAAAAATTATAGATCCAATCATGGGAATAAACTTTCTCAATAGGAGTGGCAAGAAGCTCTTAAGTGTCGGTTTTGAGGATCATCCTCAGTTAAATGGTTACTACGAAGGAGTTATGTTTAATCAGCCAAAATTTGAAGAAATTTTGCGAGCAAATGCACTGCAATATGACAATATAAAATTCGAGTTAGGTTCACATGTTAGCTCTTTGGAGGCATTAGATGATATAAATAATCTTGAAGTTACCAACAATACCACCAACGAAAAATCTAATTTTAGCTCTACGTATTTAATAGGTTCTGATGGAGCTGACAGTTTTGTAAGAAAAAGTCTTGGCATCAAAATGCATGACTATAACTGTGATCAAGATTGGGTCGTAGTTGATTATTTGGTTGATGATAGGTATGAAATTCTTGATAAATCTAGATATCAAATATGTGATTACAAGAGGCCCACTACCCTCCTACCCATTACTGACAATCATGTCAGGTGGGAATTTAAAATTAATCCTGATGACGATGTTGATAAATTAGAAAGTGAAGAGAATATAAGAAATTTCATGAGTCCTCATATGTGGAGGCTCAATCCTGAAATTGATGTGAATAGCGGCAAATTAATTAGATCAAGTAAATATACCTTTCATGGATTATTGGTCGATCAATTTAGAGTTAAAAATTCTTTTTTAATCGGGGATGCTGCACACCAAACTCCCCCATTTCTTGGACAGGGACTTTGCCAGGGAATAAAAGATGCCCATAATTTGTGCTGGAAACTTGCCGGTGTAAGGGATGGTATCTTTAATAAAAAGATCTTAGATTCATTTAATGATGAGCGCAAAGAAGTTAATGATTTCATGATTAGAACTGCCATCAAACAAGGCGATGTAATTGGTAGCCAGGATAGATTGAAAGCTTTTTTTAGAGACATGTTTTTCATGTTTGCTAAAAGGTTTCCTAAAGCATTATCTGCATTAAAATTTCAATATAGCTGGAAATTTCATCAGGGTATAATGGATAACGAGCTATATCCCAATGATGTAAATGGAGTAATTATCCCTCAACCTGACATAGATATAAGGTTAGATGGTAAGCAATTTGACCAATTTATTGGGGAATCTTTCGCCTTAATTGTATTTAATGAAAAGCAATCCCTGATAGAAGATTTATCATCAATTGAAGCCTTGAACTTTTATAGTAACAATATTCATGTATTAGATGATAATCACCCATTCATGAGCGATGGAAAATTATCTAAATGGGCATCTTCAAATAATGTATCAGCTGTAATTTTAAGGCCTGATAAACATGTTTATGGCTGTTGTGATAATGAAGATATATTACAAAAAGTCGAATATCTTACTCAGAAGCTTCATAATGACCTAACGATTTAAAATCTAGAGATGAAAAAGAAACACGTTAAGGGAAGAGCTAATGTTGAAAAACAGCTCATCAACTCTGCAGCCGAACTGGTAGGTTCCATTGGCCCAAATCAATTATCAATAAGAGACATAGCTGAACATGCTAATGTTAACCATGCTCAAATTCATCATTACTTTGGTGGCAAGCAAGGCCTTTTAGAGGCAACCTACAAACAGTTAGCTTTTGAGCACATTGAACAATTGGAAAGAAGAAAGGTTGGAGCTGAGAAGTTAGGAAATGAGCCTCTATCTGAAATAACAGATAATTATTTTAAAGCAATTATAAGAGCTGTCTTGGATGGGCAGATGGATTTAGTAAAAGTTCAAGTTGATTCTGGTTTGTCTATGTCTATTAAAACCTTAAATCAGTTAACTAAAATGTCAGGTGCTAAAAAACCAACATCTGAGTTAAAAGCTGCTGTAGCCTTAGTAATGGTTCTTGAATTCGGATTAGCTGCAATGAAGCCATACATTAGCGAAATCTTAAAACTATCTCAAAAGGACACGTCCGAATTTATGAAATTATTTTTCGAAGCTCGTGAATTAGGTATTAAAAAACATATTAAATGACTCGACTATTTTCATTATTAATATTGTTTTTGAGTGTATCGATTTATTCAAAACCAAATGTAATCATAATTTTAACTGATGACTTAGGCTGGGGCGATGTCTCATATCACGGTGGCCATATACCAACACCAAACATAGATGCATTGGCTAAAAATGGAGTTGAACTTAATAGGTTTTATGCAACGCCTGTTTGCAGTCCAACAAGAGCATCATTATTAACAGGCCTTCACATATTTAATCATGGCATTATTAGGCCTTTAGCAAATCCAACAGCAGAACAATATGGGCTCCCGGTAGATTTGAAAATAATGCCACAGTTTTTTAAAGAAGCTGGATATCAAACAGCGCTTTCAGGCAAATGGCATTTAGGAATGCATCTAGAAGAATATTGGCCAACAAACAGAGGTTTTGAGCAAAGCTATGGGCACATGCTTGGAGGGATTGGGTACTTTGATCATGTTCATTCATCAAGGTTAGACTGGCATAGAAACGAGGAGCCTCTTTATGAAGATGGCTATTCAACAAAGCTTATAGCAAACGAAGCAGTTAGAATTATTGAAACCAAAGATCCAAACCGCCCTCTTTTTCTTTACGTTGCTTTTAATGCACCCCACACACCAATTCAGGCTCCTGATGAAAATATAGAATTATTTAACTATATTGAGGATCCATTAGATAGAGCATATGCAGCAAATGTTAATGCATTAGATACTGAGATTGGAAAAATAATTCGCGCAATTGAAGATCAAGGAATTTTAGAAGAAACGATAATAGTTTTTTTTAGTGATAATGGTCCCGTATTTGACATAAATCCTATCATTGCTGTCCTAGCACCTGGTTTGACGCATGCCCGAGGAAGCACAGCTGGACTAACTGGAAGTAAAACTTCTGCACGCGAAGGAGGCATAAGAGTTCCAGCAAGCATCCTGTGGAAAGGAGTTTTAGATAACTCAAAAAGTGATCAATACATATTTGTTCAAGATTTACTTCCAACCTTGTTATCAGCAGCAGAAATAGAAGTCAGCGACAAAACAGTCTTCGATGGAACTGATAAATGGCAAAATTTAATAACAGGTGATGTTGTAGCCCCAAATAATGATTTTGTTGGAACAAAAATAGTATTTGATGAACGAGCTTTGTTTAACGATGAATGGAAGTTGCATTTTCGAAAACCAGTAATGCTTGATGTAGCAGGCACTTATTCATTATTTAACGTAAACGATGATCCGTTTGAATCAAAGGATTTATCTAAGATTGAGGTTGAGGTATTTAACTCTATGAAAGCAACCATGATTGGCATGAAACAAAGAGAGGTAATACCGTTAATTGATCCAGCCCACTTTTATCGCTATGGAGACACTGAGGGAGGCCCTACAATCGGATCACCATGGCTTGAAATGGACTATGATATAAAAGCATTCCCTTCACCAACTGAAAGATTTTTCATAATGGTTTGGGTCTTTATTCAGGCCTTTAAATATTATTGGATTGGTTTTATTTTGTTACTAATTGGGCTGATATTTTCAATTAGAAAATTTAGAAGCTCTAAATAATCTTACAAACTTCATCAAAATCTAATCTAGGCAATCTCTGAAAGATCTTGGATGAGTCACCATACCCTATGCAACATAGAAAATTAGATTTTACATTTGTGCCAGAAAAAAACGTCTCGTCAACTAATTGGTTGTTAAAACCAGACATGGGACCACAATCCAGACCCATGGCTCTAGCAACCATCATTAAATAAGCTCCCTGCAAGCTACTATTTCTAAAAGCAGTTGAAACATTCATTTCATCGTTACCTTTATACATAGGAGCAACATCCATGTGAGGAAATAATTTTGTCATATGATCTGAAAAATCTAGATCATAGCCAATAATGGCAATCACAGGAGCAGTCATTACTTTTGGCACATTATTTGGAAGCAAGGCTGGCTCCAATTTTTCTTTTTCCCCTTGAGACTTAATAAATGCAAAACGAGCAGGACAGCAATTCGTGCTAGTAGGACCCATTTTAGTTAATTCATATATTGATTTAACCATGCCATCTGACACTTCTTTATCTTGCCACCCATTCATACTTCTGGCTTGACCAAAAAGTAGATCCATTTGCTCATCATTTAAGGTGACATTTTTATTTTTTAAATCAAAAAAAGTCTTTTGAGCTTCAGCTATAACTATTTTTTGTTCATCTGTTAGTTCATCCATCACTTTTTTCCATTTCTTTCTCCATTTTATCAAGGTCTTTTAGGATTCCTTCAAATAAATCTGGTACAACTGCACGCACTTTATCTACCTCCTCAATAGGCATACTATCTCCAAAGGTTGCAGGTGGTGGTGGTCCATATTGAGCTTTTCCAAATTCTAATAGACCAGTATCTTCAGTCGGAATTGATGAATCAAGTAAATCACCGTCTGTCCAATGCTCATGCGTAAATCCATGTGGATCTCTCCAATAGTCATACATCTGACTTCCTAGAAGATGTCTTCCAATTCCCCATTCATGATAATATTCATCAATAGATTTTAAATGATAATGACCTGCCATTAGATCATCCACAGAATCAGAAACCTCATATCCTGCGTGTCCATAAGCTCCAGGGTATTCTGGCTTTGGCAGTGAGATATTATTGATTGTATGATGATCAACTGGTTTATCGCCTTGATCACATCTCATAAATGCACCCATAGTATTACCGTCAGGAGCGACAAGATTATTACTTGATATAAAACCTAAAACATTAGCATACCAATCAACTGATGCTTGAGCATCTCTGCAATTTATAGCCGTATGACCTAGACGCTTTACTTTAGAGGCTAGTTCATAAATCCACTTATCACCGTGAAGCTGCCATTCATCCGCTCCTTTGCCAAAGCGCTGAAGTTTATTTTCCCTTGGGGCAGATTCACCAGTGTTTAAGACCTTAGAAACAACTGCAATTGGTTCAGCTAATTTCATGCCATAACATACCTCAACTTCTATTCCATCTGGATCAATTACAGTGACTTTATGACCACCACCAGGTTCAATATTTTCAGCTATATCAACATTAAATTCTTTGGAAAGAGCCTCAAGATCAGACATATTATTTGCTTTATAGGCAGATCCAATATATTTATTTTCATCACCTTTAGTTGCAACATATATATATGGAGATGTTCCAGTTCCTCTAAAAAAAATACTATTATCATCTTCGTGAGCAAGCATCATCCCAAAATGATTTAAATATTTTTTTTGCGCTTCAAATTCTTTAAGTTCAAATCTCACGTAAATAATATCAGCAACTTTACATATCGGTTCAGACATTTTATTTCTCCTTTAATATTCTGTTAATTTCTGACCATAAAAGGTCGTTGTATGTATTTGGTCCATTGCCATACAATTTCTCAATTTCTGGTGCCCATTCTCCAGTTTGATAATCAATAATACCCTCTTGATAACTAGGCCTGCTTGAAATAATTTTCCAATATTTTTTTAAGTTTGGCAATTTATCACTTTCTAGAAGGCTTCCAAATCTAACTTCATTTATTCGATGCAATAAAGATGCCATGCAACAGTCAGCTGCTGAATATGTTTCACCAAGCATAAAATCCTTTTTATGAGACAGAAAGTCTTCAATTGTTAAAATATGATTTGCTAAATTTATGACAAATTTTTTATATAGTGCAGTTGGTGGCTTACCCAATAATCTAACAAGAATAAACTTAGGTGCCCTGCCCCTATCTGGATGCTTGGTTGCGTAATCCCAAATAACTTTTAGTAAGGGCCTCTTGCATAAAAGGTTTGCAAGAACCTCCATGGAAACTCCTCCACAAACAGTTCCGAAAGTTGATCCAAGCTCTTTATCTTCACGTAAGCTAATTTCATTGAGAATATTTTCTAACTGGATTTTGCTTGATGGATCAGATGGAAACAATCTTTCACCAGTATCTGGAAATAGATTATCAATGTGTCTCATTATTTCGATACTATCAGGGATGGGTTTTCCATTATCTATAAGTGTTGGAACAAATGTTTTAGGATTTAATGATTGATATTCTTTTGTTAAATGCTCACCCTTTGATTCAAGATAAACAACATTGTATTTGTAAGTAACTTTTTTTTCAGCCAAGGCAACTCTGGCCATATTTGAGGCAACTGATTCACCGTATCCATATAATTCAAAGATGTTCATAGTTACAATTGATTTATGAATGTAAAGTAAAACATATTTTGATATTTCTATCCAACTGTATAAAAATGAATGTAGAGTATTCTGTTGTAATAAGTTGCATTATCTAGTCATTTGACTAAAATTATTCTTTTTATGGAGATTTTATATGGGATTTAAATTAGGTAATGTAAATAACAAAGCATCACTCATATTTAAGAATGAATATTATGAGCTTTCAAAAATTTCCAATGGAGAGCTTACAAATGATATGGCTGATGTATTGCATTCAATTGATGCCATCGAAAATCTTTACTCTAATATAGAGGAATTAGAAGCTACAGGTTCACTGGATGATGTGAAATTAGGGCCACCTGTGACTAACTCAAACAATTGTTTCGCTGTCGGTTTAAATTATAGAAATCATGCTGAAGAATCTGGAATGGAAATCCCCCCCTTCCCTATGATTTTTACAAAACATACAACATGCATCACAGGACCATTCGATGATATTGAAATGAGAAGCGATATTGTTGATTACGAGGCAGAGCTTGTAGCTGTTATTGGTAAAGATGGTAAAAATATTTCAGCTGAGGATTCTTGGAGTCACGTTGCTGGACTTACTGTAGGTCAGGATATTTCTGATAGGTCTGTTCAATTTCATGCCGCGCCACCACAATTTAACCTTGGCAAATCATTCGATACTTTTGGGCCCATAGGACCATTTCTTGTTTCACCTGACATGTTCAAAGATAAAAGTTCCCTAAATATAGAATGCTCAGTAAATGAAGAAATGAGACAGCAAGATAATACAAATGATTTAATTTTTGATATTCCTTATATAGTCTCTTACATTTCAGAATTCATAACTTTAAAAACAGGCGATCTTATTTTTACGGGTACGCCAGCTGGAGTTGGCGCTACTCAAGGTAAATTATTAAAAAATGGTGATATTCTTTCTACAAGTATTGAAGGTATAGGTACAATGAAAAATAAATGCGTTAGAGTTTCCGATCATTCGAACGCATCGTTCATACCTCAGTTTATCAAAGACAAAATGCCTAGCAAAGATAACGATTAGTTCTGACTGTGAATCAACCAGAGCTTGTTTTATATCATGCAAAATGGTCTCTCTGCAGCCAAATGGTTAGAGTTGCCCTTTATGAAAAGGGTCTTAGGTATAAACATAAAATTATAAAGTTATGTGATCACTACGATGATGCAGACAATTTAAGCAAAGAATTTTTAGCTGAAGTCAATCCAACTGGTGTGGTTCCAGTTCTTAAAATAGGCAACGAATTTGTAAGAGATAGCGCTTACATTATTGAAAGATTAGATGAACTGACTGGAAGCAATTCAATAAATCTTTGGCCACAAGAAACTAACAAAAGAGATGAGTTAAGAAAATGGGTATACAACACCACTATTGACGAAAATGTTAAACTTGGAAAAAGCTTTGGTACTACCATTCCATTATTTTCGACAGGTTTAATAGAGATTCTTGTAAAGAAATTAAAGCTCAGATCTATTCTTCATATAATTTTTAAACATCCTCGCAAAGAAAGAAAAATTGCATTTGTAGCAATGTATTTTTTATCAATTAAGAATAAAATTGGCCCACTTGCATATGATTCATTTGTAAATGGATTAATAGAAATTGATAAACATTTAGATAACCAAGATTATTTATTTCAAGATTTTACTCATGCAGACATTAACTTAATGTGTTGTTTTCATAGACTAGAAGAACTTGGTTTAGGTTCAATTCTTCAAATGCAAGAATTTTCGAATATCGCAACTTATTGGGAAAGACTAAAAAATCGAAACAGTTATCAAGAAGGAATTTTGAGTTTTAGTGACCATGAAAGTATTCTCAATGAGGCTTTCCCTGATAATTTTAATCCTCATTTGAGTAAGCTTCAGAATCTTATCATTAACAAGATTTTAACTT
>ERZ802827.1454-NODE-1454-length-11684-cov-9.37733_pt1 | contig 11684 bp, 12 predicted proteins | sample MGYA00345652_ERZ802827 | MGnify/ENA primary metagenome ERZ802827 (study PRJEB30503, sample SAMEA104212372) | marine metagenome | biome: Westerlies Biome; feature: [SRF] surface water layer (ENVO:00010504) within the epipelagic zone...; material: water... | reverse complement strand
TGTGCATATAGTAAGTATAGATAATATATTATATTTCAATTTTTTTTTTTTTTAATTTTATTTTTTAATTTTATTTTTTAATTTTATTTTTTTAATTTTTTTTATACTATATATTAAATATTTTATATTAAAATATTTAAATTGAAATAATTTATTTTTATATTAAATTTTCATATCAAACATGCTGTGTAATAATACAAATAGTAATCATACTGATACAACAGCGCCTTATTGGTCGGTAGGAATTCCTGTTAATTCTTCCAATAATGATGGAGATTTAGTATACGCAGAAATAGTAAAACCCAAAAAAAGTGATTTTGTATTTAAAGTTCTAAATATTGTTAGTTGTCAATTGATTATAACTTTTATTATAAATTATCTATTTTATTTAAATCGTAAAAATGTATTGGCCTGGTGTTTTAATGATAATTTATCATATTATAAATTTGTAATTTTAATTTTAATGATTATGACATTATGTTCAATGGTAATTATGTGGTGCTTTCGCGAAAACAAATGGTTGAAAATTCCTAGTTTTATAATTTTTACACTATCAATAGCCATAACTATAGGAATTAGTATTTTACCATATTCATCATCTGCTATCATAATTGCAATTTTAGCAACATCCATTACAGTTGTTAGTGTAAATAGTTGTGCTTTTTATTGTAGTAAACGCAATATAGAGTTTACATTTATGGGACCATATATGGTAAGTATATCTATGTGTTTCTTATTATTATCATTAGTTAATTTGATTTTTATGAATTCATGGTTAATTATGATTCTCGCTATTTTTGGATCTGCTTTATTTAGTGCATATTTACTATATGATTTAAATAATCTGTATCTTAATGAAGGTGATAACTTTTGCAATGATCCATTTATTTGTGCAATCAATATTTATCTTGATATTATTAATATTTTTAGTTATTTATTAATAATAATTGGAGGATGCAATGATACTAATTAAATATTACATAGATATATTTCATGTTAATGTTAATGGAATTATTGGTTTTCTTCTTTGTCGCGGACTAGTTGATTCTTCTGGTAATAATGGTATACCCACTGGTACCGGAACTTGATTTTCTCCATGAGAACTTGGTGGACGAGCTAGTGGAATGGGTGAAGATGCACCGGATGGCCAAGCTCTTTTAGTTCCTCTTTTTACTCCTGCTAATTTTTTATTACGTCGAGACGGTTTACGATGTCTGGTCGGTTTACGATGTCTGGTCGGTTTACGATGTCTGGTCGGTTTACGATGTCTGATCGGTTTACGATGTCTGGTCGGTTTACGATGTCTGGTTTTACGCATTATATATTATAGAAAGAATATATAATGTTAATTAATTATGATAAATTAAATATTATCAATTATATTTTGTAAACTTTGAGAGAGTTCAGTATATTGTCGATATTTTTGACCGTCTTCATTATCTTTATCTCCTAAAATATTATCCAAATTAATTGTTTTACTACTTTTATTATTAGAAAGTAAATTCATCATACATTTTGCTCCTTCTAAACCACATGATTTTTTTACTTCTTGCAATATTTTTTTTACATCTGCACATCCCTTTTCACCACCTAGTTCATCTGTTGTCGCGGTCACTTTGCGTTTTAAACATTCATCTATACTATCGTCTTTAATAGATTTATCTCCAGTGAAACCCTCGCGAGAATTTAATTGATAATCTCCCGAATTATAAGCGTTCAAATCTTTAACCCCATACAAAGTATTTAATAAATTATGTTTTATACTAAACCCATTAATTAATATAATTAATGCAAAAAATCCTAAAAGACCAAATGCCATAGTTTGCATTGTTGAAGTTTTAAACTGCATTATATATTTATTTATATAAAATATAATTAAATATATCACTAAATATTACTAACTAATTATTACTAATTATTACTAATTATTACTAATTTTATAGAGGCATAACTATTATACTAAATATTCTTTTATTGCTGAAATACAATTTTTACCAATCTTGCGACCACTATTCTTTAATTTGAGAGAATCCAAACAAGTTTCATCTTTTTTAATATTGTCTATTAATTCGCTCATATTTTTAAATCTGGATGCTATAGCTTTGCTAGTTTCAACGCTTATTCCTGGAATTTGCATTAACATAATCTCCATAATATTATCGGTTGTAACATAAGATTTCTTTTTTGATTTGATTGTTGAACAATAATTCTCTGTGTTCTCTGTGTTCTCTGTATTCTCTATAGTCTCTATAGTCTCTGGAACCGACTTGGAAGGATTGCAATAATATCCAGGTTTCGCTTTTTCTCTCAACAATTTATTTGCAAAACCATATATAATTAATCCAGTTTCAACATTATTAATAGAATTAAATACAGAGAAACCTTTATAATAATTAAGTGAAAAGAGAGCACTATATAATGTATTCTTAAATCCAGAACTTCGGTGATTTATAATATTTCCTTCTATTAAATAAATAATATTATGATTATGTGTTTGACTATCATTAAGCCTAAATGATTGTTCCGCATATCTCCCATCTTTTATTGAGGCTTCTAAATCTGAGAGTGATTTTCTCTCAATAATTATAATATTTTTTTCATTAATTTCATCATAAAATATATAATCACCTATATCGAGAGCTTTGATTTCGATTACAAATTTTTCTTTTGCCAGTCCATTCATAGCATTTATGTATTTTATAATTGATTGTGGTTCTCGATTATCTATTAATAATTTCATTAATATATTTTAAATAATTATTTAATAAAGGCTTTAAATAATTATTTTTATACTATTTATTGAAAATATTCTTAGCAGAAATGCATGCTAACACATCTATTGCCAACACCACCAGAATAAACTTGATTTGTACTAGACATTAAGCCATTGTCAATTAAATATTTACGAGCTTCTTTACAATTTAAATGCCAAGTATGTGAAATTGGTAAACAACAACATTTAGGATTGTCTGCTGTTGATCTGCAATGTAGTCCATAGTTTGGTGCATTTAATATTCTAACCGGAACGCCTACGCGGGGCGGTAATCCAGACATACTTCCAAAATGACACGTATTATTTGTCATAGATTTAACATTCTTTAATCCTCGAACTGAAATAGTCATTTATGATATAACATAATATAATAAAATAATTTTATAATAAAAAATAATAATTTTATAATAAAAAATAATAATTTTATTAATTTTATTAATAGTTTTACTAAATTATTAATAAAATTAATAAAATTAATAAAATAAAAAAAATAATTTAAATATAAATTAATAATAAATATTATTATGATAAGTTCTAGTGATAGTGAAAATAATTTTGAAGATAACTTTGAAAATAATAATATTATTATGTCAGATAATGATATTATTAAAACAGATAATGATATAACAAATACGAATGAAGGATTAGTTTTTAATCCGTTTAATTCATCAAATATAGAAATTACTAATGCAGATATAATAAGTATATTAAATCGATATAATATTTATAGCACACCCCATAATATTAAATTATATCAGCGAGCATTTGTACATAAATCATATACTAAACGACCCAATTTAGAAAATGTTCAATCAAATATAACAATTGTTGATAAACCAGAAAATTGTTTGCCCCTAAAAACAAAATCTAATGAACGGTTGGAATTTATAGGTGATGGAGTATTGGAATGTATTACCAAATATTATTTATATAGAAGATTTCCTAAAGCAGATGAAGGATTTATGACAGAAAAAAAAATAGCTCTCGTAAAAAATGAACACATTGGAAAATTGGCATATGATATGGGTTTACATAAATGGTATATTTTATCTAAACATGCAGAAGAAAAGAAAACTCGTACTAATCTAAAAAAATTAGGATGTCTTTTTGAAGCGTTCTTAGGTGCGCTATTTCTAGATTTCAATAAAATTGATATAGACGATGACAAGGGTTGGTTTAGAAATATATTTGTTACAGGACCAGGATTTCAAATGGCCCAAATATTCATAGAAAATGTTTTTGAAGAATTGGTAGACTGGGATCGTCTCATAAACAATGATGATAATTATAAAAATAAATTACAAGTTATAATCCAAAAGGAATTTAAAATTACGCCAGATTATGTTGAACTTAGTAACGATGAAACTGGTTTCACTATGGGTGTTTATATAACACTTGGGGATAAAATTTATAATATGGATATTTCAGAAGCATTAACATTTGAAGAAGTCGGTTCTTTTAATGGAATTCATACAAAATTAGAAAAATGTGGAAAATTATTGGTATTTTTAACAAAAAGCTCACATAAAATTAAGAAAAAGGCCGAACAAATGGCATGCGATGAAGCAATTCAATTATTGAATAGTAATGGTAAATAATTGATAGACGACCATATTAGTAATAGAAAACAAAAAATTAAACCTAATATACTCCCAGTTGGATATATATTTTTAAAAGAATAAATATTTAGAATAGTTGCTATAGTTATAATAAAAAATATACTAAAAAATTGTATTTTTTCTCTAAAGGTACCCGATTTATTAAAACTTTTAGGTAATCGTATTAAATATGCAATAACAGAAACTAATGCGACTGTTAAAACTTCAAGATCTGGGTTTTTATTAACTATATTCATATAACCAGCATAACCCATATAAGAAACTACACAAAAATTAGAAAGGTTCCTACATGATATAAAATATCAGATAAATTCATATATATATATATATATATATATGAATTTAATTAAAAAAATATAATAAAAACCATCTTAATTTGGATGGGGTATCTTCTACTTTAATATGACCTAAATCTATCATTTCTTCCATAGTTATTTCACATTGAACAATTTTATCAATCGTATCTATATTATTTGTTTGTATAGATTTATCCATTAATTCGATTAACGGTACAGAGTTATTTGATGTATTTGGGGTATTTGAGGTATTTGATGTATTTGAGGTAGTTAATGTATTTGATGTATTTGATGTATTTGATGTATTTGATGTATTTGATGTATTTGATGTATTTGATGTATTTGATGTATTTGATGTATTTGATGTATTTAAGTTATTAGAGATATATACCCCAACATATATTATTGTTCCTATAGTTATTATTGAAATTCTACTTAATAATATGTTATTTTTGTGCATAAACATAATGAGCCTATTATATTTAATATAAAATAAATTATATATTATATATGAACTAAATAAGAAAAAATATATATATTTCAAGTATATACCAATATAATTATTATTTTTAGGAATACATTATTTATTACATTATTTATTACATTATTTATTACATTAATTTAATTATATTTTAATGTAATAAATTTATATATGGAACAAGAACTAATTTCAAAATTAAAAGTTAAACCAAATCCAAAACCACCTGAAACTTTTGAAATACTTTTAAAACAACAAGAAGCAGATGAATTTAATGATATAAAAATTAAAACAAAGATTATTGACCAAACTCAAAAAAAACTAATAGATAGAGAAGATTTTCTAAAAGAATTAGATCTAGGTGTAAAAAAATCGGTTACTCCGCTAATAGATACTCCAATTGGTATTGGTGAGGAAAAACTGGATACAGATATACCGAAAACAGATATACCGAAAACAGATATACCGAAAACAGATGTAGCTATCCCTGATAAAAAATCTAAAAAATCGGATCCAGATTTAGATAAAATGAAAGAAGATTTATTAAAAAAACCCTTAATATTAAACATAAAAAAATTAAACGTCAAATTTACGATAACAAAAGAAAATATTCTTGTTGATATTGATGCGGTTGCAGATAGTAGTATATCGAGAAAAGACAGATTAACAAAAAAGCCCGAAGAAAGACCATTAGTAGGACCAGTAAGTTTATTAGGGTTAAAAGATCAACAAGTTTTATTTGAACGATTGCCAAATAAAGAACCCGAATTATTAATCAAATCACCTAATTACTATATGAATAATCGCGAAATATTTATTAATTTTATAAATTCTCTATTCGAACCATATAAACAAGAACTATTAGAACAAGATAAAAAACAAGGTGACTCCGATGATCCTAATAATCCGAATTCCTGCGATAAAAAATCCGACGAGTTTAAAGCATTAACCCATCAAAAAATTGTGAAAGATTATATTAATATTTTTTCCCCATATCGCGGATTATTATTATATCACGGTCTAGGTTCGGGAAAAACATGTAGTAGTATTGGAATAGCTGAAGGATTAAAAAATAATAAAGAAGTTATAATTATGACTCCTGCATCATTGCAGGCAAATTATAAAGAAGAATTGAAAAAATGTGGTGATATTATTTATAAAAAAACCCAATATTGGGAATTTTTAAATACTAGTAGCAATGCGGGTTTAGCAAATGAATTATCTAAAATTCTAAATATACCAATTGAATTTATAAATGAGCGAGGAGGAGCTTGGTTTGTAGATGCAAAGAAAAAAGCAAATTATGATAGTTTATCGGGTAGTCAACAAAAAAGCCTGAATGAGCAATTAGACGAAATGATCAGATCAAAATATAGATTCTTAAATTATAATGGATTAAGATTAACACATTTAACTGCTCTAACAAAAGATTATACTATAAATCCCTTTACCGATAAAGTAGTAATAATTGATGAAGCACATAATTTAATTAGTAGGATTATTAATAAACTAAAAAATCCAAAATCATTAGCAATGAGATTATATGAATATTTGATGAGTGCCGAAAATTGTAAAATAGTATTGTTATCTGGTACACCAATCATTAATTACCCTAATGAAATCGGTATATTATTTAATATTTTGCGTGGCTATATACATACATATTATTTCAAATTGAAAATAAGCGATAAACGAAAAATAGACTTATCTGCATTACAAAATATTTTCAAATCTACTAAAAATTCCAGTGATTTTATAGATTACATTGAATATAAACCTAGTTCCAATATGTTGGTAATAACCCAAAATCCTTTCAATTTTAAGTCTACATATAAATCTGGCGATTATCAAGGTGTAGAATTTAGCTCAGAAAATAATTTGACACATAGTGAATTTATAGATATAATAACCAAGGTTTTAAAGGATAATAAGATAGAGATTGAAGAAAGTGGTCAGGGATATAATATTAAAATAGAACAATATAAGGCTCTTCCAGATAATTATGATCAATTTAAAAATTACTTTATTGATGATAGTAATAATGTGAAAAATCAGAGTTTGTTAAAGCATAGAATTATGGGATTAACAAGTCATTTTCCTGATATGTACCAATTACTTCCAAAATATCAAAAGAGTACAGATTTTATCGTTGTTAAACTCGAAATGAGTGACTTTCAGTTTGGTGTTTATGAAGAAGCCAGAGTTCAAGAACGGAAATTAGAGCAAAATAATAAGAAAAAGAAAAAACAACAGAAAGATGATGTTTATAGTGATAGCGTATCTACTTATCGTATTTTCTCTCGTGCATTCTGTAATTTTGTTTTTCCTCGTCCCGATATAAAACGACCATTTCCAAATGACGATGATAATATTGAAACTGCTATAAATGATGAAAATTTAGATGCTATTGTTGATACTGATAAATTAAAAGAGGGCGAAGTATTCGATGCTGATCAAATAGATGAAGCAGATAAAATAGATCGTCACGATGAAGATATTGATGATATTGATGATGTTGATGGTGAGGGCGCTGAAGATTTGTCTAAAATTAAAACTAGTGCTATAACAAAGAATACCAAAAAGGCACTTTATGAGAAAAAAATACGAGAGGCCATTAAAAATTTAGAAAAAAATGGAGAGAAATATTTGACTCGAGAAGCATTAACGACATATAGTCCCAAATTTTTAAATATATTGGAAAATTTAGGTGATGCCAAATATCGTGGTCTTCATTTGATTTATTCACAGTTTAGAACGCTTGAAGGTATCGGTATATTAAAATTAGTATTAGAAGCTAATGGATTTGTTGAATTTAAAATAAAGAAAAGTGCTGGAGGTGACTGGGTTATAGATATCGCTAAAGAAAATTATGGTAAACCGAAATTTGCTCTTTATACTGGAACAGAAACTGTAGAAGAGAGAGAAATTGTTAGAAATATATTTAATAATAATACAAATATATTACCTGCATCAATTGTTGGTGAATTGAAAACTATTTCTGAAACCAATTTATATGGTGATATAATTAAGGTATTAATGATTACTGCGTCAGGTGCAGAAGGCATTAATCTTAAAAATGTTCGATATGTACATATTACAGAGCCTTATTGGCATCCAGTTCGCATTGAACAAGTTATTGGTCGTGCTCGTCGTATTTGTAGTCATTCCGATTTACCTATAGAATTACAAACAGTTCAAGTGTTCTTATATTTAATGACATTTAGTAAGAGTCAATTAGAAAGTGATGTGTCGATTGAATTACGATTGAAAGATAAGAGTAAGAAAGACGGTAAAACTCCATTAACAAGCGATGAAGCCCTTCACGAAATATCGACTATAAAAGAAACTATTAATAAGAATTTATTAACAACAATTAAAGAGTCAGCAATAGATTGTAGCATACATATTCGGGCGGGTTCTAAGGAAAAACTGCAATGCTTTTCTATTGGTAATCCTGATAAAAATAATTTTTCTTATTTGCCGAATATAAATCAACAAGAAGTTGACAAGATGGCTTCTAAAAATAAACAAGAAATAACATGGAAAGCTATTAAAGTTAAGATTGAAGGTATAGAATATGCGTTGCGGAAAGAAACAGGTGAAGTATATGATTTAGATAGTTATAAACAAAAAAATCCGTTATTGATTGGGAATTTAGAAATTAAAGGAAAAGAATATAAATTTACGAAATTATAGAATTTTTCTCAAAAATTTAGAGAAACGCCATTAAATTATATATTTTTTATCTCTTATATTCTTATGGTTCTTAATACCCCACAACCGATACCGCCATTTCCCACTCCATATTTTCACTGCAAGTCGTAGTGTATGGATTACAACGTTCCGTCCCCGTCTTTCTCTCCATTCAACTTCGCCGGCTTCCAGCGCGTTAATATAGCGTCATTAATTTTTGCTACCCACTCTAGTCTGTTGTCTATTTCTGGAAAAAATTTCAATATTTCTTGTTATTTCGCAGTGGATGATTATTCGACTAATAATGTTTCTTCCGGTTTTAATAATCCCAAAATAGTATCTTGTTTTTTATTAATATCGCCCAATAATTCAAAAATTTTACTGAGTTTTAATGAATCATTTACTCTTTTCTCTCCACTATATTCTTTACTAACAATATCATCCAATTTAAAATTTACTCGTTTTGAGAAATTAACATCACTATTGGGTTTTAATAATTCTTCAATATTATTTATTTTTTTTAAAGGAGTATCCTTGATTATACTTTGAGGAGGAGTAGGCGGTCTATGTTGTGATGACATGTTGGGTGTCTTTTGTTGTTGGTTTTGTTGTTGAATATCTTGTTGAATATCTTGTTGAATATCTTCTTGAATATTTAGTTTATTTGGTAGACTTTCACTTATATCTTGTGGAGGAACTAACGATTCTCTTTCTCGCTTCAAACGTTCTAACATTTCATCCATATTATTGGCCTTAATCGGTGTATCTTCTTGAAGTTTAAATTCGGGTGCGTTGGGCAATTTGGGATTTATTAATGTTTCAAAGTTCTGTTGTGCAGTTTCCAAATTTTTATCAAAAACCAATACTTTTTCATTGTCAAATGTGGTTTCATTATTTCTAGATTTAAATATATTTACGCCTTGTCTTACTTGGATTATTACATTTTTGTTTAATTCTAACAATTTTACACTACCAATTTCCTGATCAATTTCTTGATCTATTCCACGATTTATATTATTTATTATATTTTCAAACATCATTTTTACATCAGAGAAATTATTATTTGGAACACTGTCAAATACTTTATTTGCGACTAACATATCCCATAATAAACTTTTGTTTTCATTACAATTAAATTGATTCATTTATATTTATAATATAACCAATTATTTATATTATAAAATTTTTATATATTTTACATATTTTACATATTTTACATATTTTACATATTATAGTAAATGCTTCTGTATTTTTTCATTTCCTTATCAGATATTCTGGTAGTCTTAAAATATTCAGCAGTTTTATTTTCCAATAATAATTCTATTATAAAATATAATACATATACACCGCATTGACCATCTTGTTTTTGATGTGTTAAATCACTATTATCAATATAATCAAATTCTATATTTAATAATTTTGCCTGTTCTTGAATCCTGTTCACTAAAATTTTTATTTCTTTTGGACATATATTACCATTACTATCAAAATAAAATATGAATTTATTTTTTATATCTAAAAATATAGAGATCCAATGTTCTCCATTTTTATCATGTGTATCTGTATTAAAAACTATACCAATTTTATTAACATTTTTTTTTATATAATTTTCTAAATTGAATTTACATAGTTCTTCCCATACACAATTATCATATAATAATTTAGTATCAAAATCTATCGGAGATGGTCCTATAAAATTAAAATTAGTATAAGCTTTTTCATATTGGTGCATTACTTTGCTTATATCGATACTACTTAACCATTCGCCTGGGTTTTTTTTCCACGATTCCGGTGCTTTGGGTGAAAAATTGTCTAATAAATTCCTATTATTATTTTCTATAAATTTTTGGCGCAACCAACACATTTCAGTATTGCATACATTTTTTAAATTTTCTTGAATCTCTTTCCATATTTCGAAAGGATCATTTGATACTATTTTTTTATCTGAGTGTCTCTCATTCCAATAGTTTCTTAATTTAATTAAACCCTTATTATTATAACAGGAAATATTATTTAATTTTTTAGTTTGATTATGTTTATTTAATAATGGAGAGCAGTTTAATCGTTTAAATTTCTTAGTTTTTTTAATGGTTTTTCTAATGTTTTTTTTAATGTTTTTTTTAATGTTTCTCATCTACTATATATCTATATTTTTCTTTTTTTTTTCCTTATTTTTTATTCCTTTATTTTTTAAATCTGTCGATTTTAAATTTAATTCAGATATTTGTGGTAATATAGGTAATTGTTCTTTCTTAGAATCGTGAGTTTTTATTACAAAGTTATTCAAATCATATTTTTTTTTACCAATAATATTATTATTTATTGTATTAAAACTAATTTCCTTATTAAAACTAATTTCCTTATTATCTGGCTTCTTTAGAGTTTTCTCTTTTTCTATATAATCTGTTATGTCATTTAAATTTTGTTGAAAAAAATCTTTAGTATCTTCTTGCTTAAAATGTTTTATCAAATTTTTTATATATAAATTAAAAATCTCTCTTAAATTATACAATTTATCATCATCATAAAGTGAATTATAAGAATTATCTGTTTCTATTTTAATAAATTCTTTGGTTATATTCACAATGCGTTTTTTATAAAATATAATATCGTCTATATCATTGTTTTCGGTATCGTTATTATCAATATCTATTTCTTGTAGTTTCAAATATTTATTATACATCGAACGAGTCATTAAGCATTCAATAGTTAAGGTATTTATATCTTTATTATTCATATAAATTTATTAAATAAGTATAATAAATTTATATCTATTAATCGTATTAATTCTATTAATCGTATTAATTCTATTAATCGTATTAATT
>ERZ802827.1451-NODE-1451-length-11704-cov-11.4535_pt1 | contig 11704 bp, 10 predicted proteins | sample MGYA00345652_ERZ802827 | MGnify/ENA primary metagenome ERZ802827 (study PRJEB30503, sample SAMEA104212372) | marine metagenome | biome: Westerlies Biome; feature: [SRF] surface water layer (ENVO:00010504) within the epipelagic zone...; material: water... | reverse complement strand
TTTACAAGCTGGCCCGGTGGTGACAGATTTGCCGTCGATTTAACCGCCCAGCAATTAAATCTGACTGACATTATCGCCTATACAGATTTTGTCTCACCCGATTTACAGCGTCTTGGCAGCTTATCCGGGCATGTTGGTGTGAATGTCGAGGATTCAAAAATCGCGCTATTAGAAGCTGATATCACGCTGCAAAATGGTACATTTGGCACATTTGGTGGGCTGAGCGCGCCGGAATTTGCCTCAGCCCAGGTGATTGGCACGTATGCGCGCAGTCAAAATGCCCTCAATATTGCCAAGTCTGATATCACCATGGCCGATGGGCGCCGCTTTGGCTTTGTTGGTGCGGTGAATGATATCGGCACATCATCAATCGCATTCGCCGGTCGCCTGCAGGCGGATAATGTCTCGCTTCAGTCCATTCTGGCAGACTGGCCAGATGCTGTTGCGAAAGACTATAAAAGCGCGCTTGATACGCATGTTGATAGTGGCTATCTGGCCGAGGGCAGTGTGCAAATGGCCGGGCGCATCAACCCTTCCAGCCGCGCTTTCACATTATCGCAGTTTGATTTTGATGGGCGATTTTCCGGGTTGCGGGTCAATTTTGCGACCGATCAGTATCAGCGCGCGGTGGGCACAGTTGATGGCGGCCTTGCTGTGCGTATGGGGACGCAGGGCAAAATTAATGCGCTGAAATTTGATGCCGCGGTGTCTGACGGGTCAGCGCTGCTTGCCGGGCGTGATAAACCGGTGATTGTGAAAGCGGCAAACCTGCAAGCAGAATTTGCTGATGGCATAGCTGTGGTTGAGAATGCGACAGTCGATTTTGCCGGTGATGGCAGGCTGGCTATGACGGCAAAGCTCGATCTTACCGATCAGATGAGGTTAAACGCGTCTACAACGCAAATGAACACGGATGATTTTGATGCGGCTTTATTCGCCGCGTTATGGCCGGAACAGGCGGCGCCGGTCACCAGAAGATGGATCCGTCAAAATATGACGTCCGGTCGCATTCGTGATGCCGAGATAACCTTTGGCACCGGATATGATGCCGACACAAAAAAGCAAAATCTGCATCATATCAATGGCAATTTCAGCTTGCGTGACAGCACCCTTGGCTGGTCAGAAAAATCGCCACCATTCACCAATCTCAGTGCGGATCTGGCGATCGATAATGCCGCCTTTGTTGCCAATATCACCAATGCCCGATTTGGCGATATGGCTGTCCAGCATGGCAAGGTGACAATTTCGCCCGTTGTTGCGCCCGTTGATGAGCCCGATGCTGGTGGCATGGCGGCACGGCAGGCAAGCCTGTCAATCGCCATGAAAGGTGCGCTGACCAACGCCGTCGATCATGCCAAAACATCCGGGGTGACATCAGTTGCCAATCTGGATATTTCTGACATGGTCGCGGCGGGCGAGGCCGAATTGATATTGCAGGCGCGCTTTCCTCTTGATGAAAAAATCAACGCGCTAAAAGCCATTCAAAAACTTGATGCCACAATCAGCAATGGTTCATTCAGCAATTTGCCGGGTGGGGTGTTTATTGATGATGCCGAGCTTGTTGTGGCGTTTGACAAAAGCCGGTCGGACATCAGTGGCACGGCGTCAATCATGGGCGCGCCCGGCGAATTCAGTGTGCAGTTTCGAGCTTGTCGTGGCGTTTGACAAAAACCGGTCTGACATCAGTGGCACGGCGTCAATTATGGGCGCGCCCGGCGAATTCAGTGTGCAGTTTGACCGCGAAAAAGAAACTGTCACCGCCATTGGTTTGGCGTCACCATCGCCGGAACTGGCCGATTTGCTGGCAGACCGGTTGCAGCTTCGGCTTGCAGGGCAGCTTGGCGGTAAACTGGTATATACAGGCGATCTGGCGAACAACACGGCGGAACTGCAAATTGCCGCCCCGCTGACGGGTGTTTCGATAGATGTGCCGCTTTTGAATTGGGCGAAATTACCTGCCGAAGCCGGACAGGCCAGCATGGTCATTGATTTGCGCGGCGGTGAATTGGCCGCCATCAATAATATTGATATTGTTGCTGGCAGTCTGGTGGCGCAGGGTCAGGTTGCGTTTGATACGTCTGGTGCGGTGCAGGCTGGTTTTTTTGAGCGGGTCGCGTGGCCCGGTAACGATATTCGGGATCTGATTATTGAGTCCAATCAGGACAAATCCTGGCAGGTTGGTGCCAGCGCCAAGATCATTGATCTGGTGCCCCTGCGCCGCAATAAAGGCGTAAGTGGTGGCGAAACCATCAATTTTGACTTCACCGCGGATCAGATCATTGTTGACGACCAGATCAGCCTGTCAGGGCAGTTGTTTGGTGCCAGATCTGCTGATGGTGCGGGTAATGCCGACTTTTCCGGCAGTTTGCTGGTGCGCGGTGAACCGCTGATTACCGAAGCCCAGTTTGGCATTGCCTTTGGCGCGGGTGACGACGCCATTGCGGGCATAGGGCTGATTGGCGGCGGTGAAACGAATTTTAATTTTGTTGATAGCACTGACGGTAAACCAACACTTGTTCTGACCTCAAAAAATGGCGGCCGGATGCTATCTGGCCTAAATATCACTGATACGGTGCGCGGCGGCGATGTGCGGCTTGAAACAATCTTTGAAAGCGAAGATTACAAGAGCTACAACACCCGCATCGACATTGAGAATTTTGCGGTGATTGAGGCGCCTCGCGCGGTGCGGGCGTTTTCGGTGCTAAGCCTTGCCGGTCTTTATGCTTTGGTTGAGGGCGACGGCACGGGTTTTAAAGTTGGGCTGGCCGAGCTCGAAACACGCGGCGCATTGGTCAAAATCAAAGCGCTGAAAGCCAGTGGTGATGCGGTGGCTGTCAATATGCTTGGTGTCTATGACCGGGCGACCAAGCAAGTCGATGTCAGCGGCAATCTGGTGCCGGCCAGCCAAATCAGCAGATTCGTCGGCGAAGTGCCGCTGATTGGCAATGTTTTGACCGGCATAGACAAGAGCGGTATTTTCACCACGCAGTTCCGCGTCACCGGTCGCTCTGACGATATGAAGACATCGATCAATGCGGCATCGGTGGCCCCCGGCTTGCTGCGTGATTTATTGAGTCCAAACTGGCTCAAAAATGAGGGCAATCGGTTACTTGATGACAAAGACGAAGCGACCAACAAAGCCGCGCCAGAGACAGCGATACCGCAAACATCGCAATAGCCCGATGCCAATAGTTCCCGGATGCCAATAGTTCTATGATTATGATCTTCTCGTCACCAAAAGCCAGGTGCTGCCCGGCTAGGCAAGCACAATGAGCGCGTGACGTTTTTTGCCAGCCGATATTTTGGCCTTGCGATCAATAAAATCTGCCCCGCTTAGGCTGGCGTTTTCATCATCGATGGCTTTGTCATTCAGCCGCGCCCCACCACCGCGGATCAACCGACGGGCTTCACTATTGGATTTTGCAAAACCGACAAGCGTCAGCGCAGCAATTAATGACAAATTATCGGCCTCAGCCGGATCAATCTCAATCTGTGGCAGCCCGTCCGACATGCCTTTTTCGCTAAATGTTGTCTGCGCGGTCGCGTCGGCTTGCGCCGCCGCTGCTTCCGCGTGGCACAAGGGCGTCGCATGATTGGGCGGGCTCACTCTCAGTCTGTTGTAACCCGTCCGACACGCCTTTTTCGCTAAATATTGTCTGCGCGGTCGCCTCGGCTTGCGCCGCCGCTGCTTCCCCGTGGCACAAGGTCGTCGCATGATTGGCCAGGATGATTTTGGCGTGATTGATTTCGGCACCTTGCAAGGCACCAAGACGACGCACTTCATCCATCGGCAGCTCGGTAAACAGGCCCAGAAACCGCTCGACATCGGCATCTTCGGTATTCCGCCAGAACTGCCAAAAATCAAAAGGTGACAAGCGCTCTTTGTTCAGCCAGATCGCTCCATTCGCCGATTTGCCCATCTTCGCCCCAGAGGCTGTGGTGATCAGCGGCGAGGTCAGGCCAAACACCTCCTGACCATCGACACGCCGGGTCAAATCAATGCCGGTAACAATGTTGCCCCATTGATCTGATCCGCCAAGCTGCATCATGCAGCCATAGCGTCGGCGTAATTCAAGGAAATCATAGGCCTGTAAAATGGCGTAGTTAAACTCCAGAAATGACAGATTCTGTTCACGATCAAGTCGTAATTTTACCGAATCCATGCTCATCATGCGGTTGATTGAAAAATGCGCGCCAAAGTCGCGTAAAAACCTGATGTAATGCAGCGTATCAAGCCAGTCAGCATTATCCACCATCAGCGCATCCGCCGGGGCATCGCCGAATGTCAGATATTTCTCGAATACTTTTTTAATGCCGCTTTTGTTGGTTTCGATATCCTGATCCGACAATAGCGGGCGGGCACTGTCTTTGCCCGAGGGGTCACCGACCTTTGTCGTGCCGCCGCCCATCAAAACGATCGGCTTATGGCCAGCTTTCTGCAAAATGCGCAGCATCATGATCTGCACCAGTGACCCGACATGCAAACTATCAGCGGTGCAGTCAAAGCCGATATAGGTTGGCATGATGCTGTCTGCGGCATGCCCGTCAATGCCATCCAGATCAGTTGCCTGATGGATATAGCCACGCTCGCTGAAAATTTGGATCAGATCAGATTTATAGGTCATTGCGCTTATGTCCGTTACGGCCGAAATTATGCCAGCGGGTCAAAATCCGGATCGGTCAGCGCGCCATCGACAAGCGCCGCATCAAGATATCCGGCAACCTGCCCGATCATTGGTTCCAGATGGTCAGTGAAAAAATGATTGGCACCTGATACAATATCTATATCAATATTGACGCCTTTCTGGATTGAGAGACGATCGACAAGTTTATAGATGGCATCAGGTGGCACCTGTTCGTCATGTTCACCATTAATGATCAAACCTGAGGCCGGGCAAGGTGCCAGAAAAGAAAAATCATGCGTTGTTGCCGGCGGTGTTACCGAGATGAAACCATGAATTTCCGGCCGCCGCATCATCAGCTGCATACCAATCCATGCGCCGAATGAAAAGCCGGCAATCCAACATTGCCGTGACGCCGGGTTTTGCGCCTGTAGCCAGTCCATCGCGGTGGCGGCGTCGGATAATTCACCCTCGCCACTATCATATTCGCCCTGGCTGCGCCCGACGCCGCGGAAATTAAACCGCATTACGGCAAAGCCGCGTGCCTGAAAATGCTTATACAGCGCATAGGTCACCCGGTTATTCATGGTGCCGCCTTTGTCCGGCTCCGGGTGCAGGATAAGCGCGGTCGGGGCGTCAGCTGCCTCGCTCGGCATATACCGACATTCAAGCCGTCCTTCAGGACCGTTTATAATGACCTCAGGCATATCTTTTTCCGATCATCTTGTACTGTTGCAGAAATGGCTTATATCGTATTATGAGAGACAGGCCAAGCGAGCTTTCACCTGTTTGCTGGTAGATTGCCAGATTCCATGCCGAGATTGGAATTGGCTAGGCGGATTTAGCCATGCAGATTCGGCCAGGCAGATTCAGCAAGGCGGATTTGGCAAGGCGCTCCAATCGGGTATGATGGCGACAGCCATGCAGGCCCATCCGAACCAATAGGCACTATAATGTTTGCAAATCTTCGTCGTGACCTAAATGCCATTCTCGAGCGTGACCCGGCGGCGAGCAACCGTCTGGCTGTGGTGTTTTTATACCCCAGCTTTCAGGTCATGCTGGCCTATCGGCTGGCACATCATATTTGGAATTTCGGGTTAAAATTCATCGCCCGTCTGATTATGCAACTGGCGCGGCTGTTGACAGGTATCGAAATTCATCCGGCGGCGAAAATTGGTGCCGGGTTTTTTGTCGATCATGGCATGGGGACGGTGATTGGCGAAACTGCCGAAATTGGCCGTGATGTGACCCTGTATCACGATGTCACATTGGGCGGTGTGATGCCGGCGGTCGACTCCGACAAACAGCGTGCCTCCAAACGGCATCCGACACTTGGTGACTATGTCATCGTCGGGGCTGGGGCACAGATATTAGGGCCCATTACCGTGCATAAATGTGCGCGGGTCGGTGGCAATTCAGTGGTGACAAAAGATGTGCCCGAAGGGGCCACGGTTGTTGGCGTGCCAGCCCGGCAAATGACCAAAACCACAGTGGCAAGCGAACCAACGACAAATTTCAGCCCCTATGCAATGCCGGATGATCGCGAGAGCGACCCGCGTGAACGCACGATTGCGGCGCTTGTTGACGAGGTGCAGAGCCAGCGGGCACGCCTCAGCGCGCTTGAAGATCAACTGGCCAACGCAGCGGTGTCATCAAGTGCAGTAAAATCAGCGGCAGCAAAATCAGCGGCAAAAGCGACGCCACGTCGCGGCAAATCTCCGCGCTAAGCCATTATGTGACTGGATCAATGACATCTGCGCCGCCACTCTATCTTGATAATAATGCGACGGCGCCGTTGCGTGCGGCGGCCATTGCCGCCATGCAGGATGCGATGGGGCCGCCGGCTAACCCGTCGTCGGTGCATGGCTTTGGGCGGGCGGCGCGTTTGCGGGTTGAGGACGCCCGGCAAGCGGTCGCCGGACTTGCCGGATGTAGCGCCAGTGAGGTGGTCTTTACCAGTGGCGGCACCGAAGCGAATAATCTGGTTCTCAGCCAATATGCGCATATTATCACAACGCCGATTGAGCATGACTCGGTGCGGGCAGTGCACCCTCATATCAGCTTTGTCAACGTGCTGGCCGATGGCCGCGTTGACTGTGATGACCTGAAACGTCAGCTTGACGCTGTGCCGGTTGCGGCGCGCCGGCAAACGCTGCTGTCAATTATGGCGGCGAATAATGAAACCGGGGTGTTACAGCCGCTCGATGACATTGCCGAAATTGCCGCGCGGGCAGAAATCACGCTGCATAGTGATATGGTGCAGGCGTTTGGCAAAACAGCGATGGATTTTGCCGGATCGGGCATTGGATATGCCAGCCTGTCCGCGCATAAAATTGGTGGGCCAAGTGGCGTTGGGGCATTGCTGGTGCGGCCCGGTTTTGGCTTATCGAGCTTGTTAAAAGGTGGCGGTCAGGAACAGGGGCGACGTTCAGGCACCGAAAATCTGATTGGTATTGCCGGATTTGGTGCCGCCGCCAAAGCGGCTAGCGATGATCCGGATCATTATGCCAGAATGGCCGGCTGGCGCGATGCGTTTGAAACGCAGATTACATGCAATTTACCGGCGGCACAAATTTTTGGTCAATCAGTCCGGCGGCTTGGTAACACAAGCTGTATCGCTGCCGGGCCAAAGGCGGCCGAAACCATGGTGATGGCTTTTGACATTGCCGGCGTTGCGGTAAGTGCCGGTGCCGCATGTTCGTCTGGCAAAGTGCAACGCAGCCATGTGCTGGATGCAATGGGGGTTGGCGACGCCGCCGCGCATGCCATCCGGGTGTCTGGCGGTTGGGCAACAAAACAGGCTGATTTTGAAACACTTGCAGATGTGTTTCTGCGTCTATACAAGCAGAATGCCTAACCTAAATTGCTGGCTGTTTAAAGCTGGCGTCCGGGCCAGTGCGCTGGACAGCGTGCTTGCCGATATGTGTGATGAATAGCAGGAGTGTGTGAAACCATGCCGAATATTATTTTTGTAACGCCAGATGGCACCGAGCATAATGTGGCTGTTGAAAATGGCACCACCGTCATGGAAGCTGGCCGCGATGCCAATCTGGGTATCGAGGGCACCTGTGGCGGCTGCTTGTCCTGTGCGACATGCCATGTCATTGTGGATGCGGCATGGTTCCCAAAAACCGGCGCACCGGGTGAAGATGAACTCGATATGCTTGATCTGGCTTTTGGGCTGAGTGAAACATCAAGATTGGGCTGTCAGATCGAGATGTCTGATGATCTGGACGGGCTGAAAGTGGCTGTTCCTGAAGATATCTAGGCGGCTGCCGAAAACAACAGGGTGAAATCGCGTGATGCACACTGCCAAATCCAAAATGGCTGCAGCTGGCGACAATGTGGTGAATTCGCTGGGCTTTGCCAAAGCCCCGGCGGACACGCGCGTTGTCGTGGCCATGTCAGGCGGGGTTGACTCATCCGTGACCGCGGCGCTGCTGCATGATCAGGGCTATGAGGTCATTGGCATCACCCTACAGCTGTATGATCATGGTGTGGCGGTGCAGGCCAAAGGTGCCTGTTGTGCGGGTATTGATATACATGATGCGCGCAGCGTATCGGCGCGTCTTGGCATCCCGCATTATGTGCTGGATTATGAAAGCCGCTTTCAGGATCAGGTGATGCAGGATTTTGCCGACAGCTATCTGCGCGGCGAAACGCCAATCCCCTGTGTGCGGTGCAACCAGACGGTAAAATTTACTGATTTGCTGGCAACAGCGCGCGATCTTGGCGCCGATTGTCTGGCCACTGGCCATTATGTGCAACGCTTTTCGGCACATGGCCGGCTGTCATTGGGGCGCGGCGCTGATCCGAGCAAAGACCAGTCCTATTTTCTGTTTGCCACAACGCCGGAACAACTGGCCTATTTGCGGTTTCCGCTTGGCGGTATGAGCAAGCAAGAAACCCGCGATCTGGCGCGCCACTATGGTTTGGCCGTGTCGGAAAAACCTGACAGTCAGGATATCTGCTTTGTGCCAAATGGCCGTTATGGCGATGTGGTACGCCGGCTCCGGCCCGGCGCGGTTGACGCTGGTGACATTCGGCATCTCGATGGCACTGTTTTGGGACGCCATAATGGGGTTATTGACTACACCATCGGACAGCGTCGTGGGCTCGGCATTGGCGGGCGCGCCGGCGTGGATGACTCCGAAGGCCCATTATATGTCGTCGGCATTGATGCTGAAACCAATACGGTGTTGGTCGGGCCACAAGCTGCGCTGGCCTGTCATGAAGTGCATTTGCACGACGTCAACTGGATCAATGGACAACCAGAAAATGGCGCCAGAGTGCTGGCAAGATTGCGCAACACCGCCCCTGCTGTGAACGCCCGTATCTATTGTGACCGGCCAGATGTGGCGGCTGCGGTGATTGTTCTGGATGCGCCGCAATATGGCATTGCCAGCGGTCAGGCGGCGGTGCTTTATCAGGGCGATGCTGCCGATATTCTGCTGGGAGGTGGCTGGATTTCAAAAGCCCCACTGGCAACCGGCATGACGCACGAATAAGGCCTGTCCTCTCCGCGAAAGTTGTGGGCTGGCGACAATTGTGGAATTGCGAAAATGGCTTGCCGCTATCGCTGTCTGCTTGCTAGCGTTTAGGCAAATGGCGGAGGGTGGTGTGACGCAGCCTTTATTGATCAAGGATATTTTGGCAAAGCCATTGCTAGTGGCCCCGCATGCCGAAATTGTCAGCGCTGGTCATGGCCGGTTTAGCTACCGGGAATTTGCCACGCGCATCAGCCGGCTTGCGCATGCGCTAACATCAATTGGCATAGGCCGCGGCGATACGGTTGCGGTGCTGGATTGGGATACGCATCGCTATCTGGAATGTTTTTTTGCGGTGCCGATGCTTGGCGCCATTCTGCATACGGTGAATATCAGGCTGTCACCCGCGCAGATTCTTTACACCATCAATCACGCCAAAGATGATGTGATTATTGTGCATGCAGATTTTTGGGATCTGCTTGTCGGCATTGCCCCGCAGATTGAGCGTGATGTCAGATTTATTCTGGTACAGGATGGCGCATCAGCGGCGTCTTTGGAGATTGGCCCGGATATTGTCGGTGTCTATGAGGAGATGCTGGCGGCAGCGGCGCCGCATTTTGACTTTGCTACATTTTCAGAACAAACCGTGGCGACAACGTTTTATACAACCGGCACCACTGGCGACCCCAAGGGCGTTTCCTATACACACCGCCAGCTGGTGTTACATACATTATCGATTTTAGCCATGTTCGGCCCGATGGCCGCCAGTAACCGGTTTGATCAGAATGATGTCTATATGCCCATCACCCCGATGTTTCATGTGCATGCGTGGGGCTTCCCCTATGCGGCGACATTGCTTGGGGTAAAGCAGGTTTATCCCGGCCGTTATGATCCGGCGCATCTGTTACAGCTCATCGATCAGGAACGCGCCAGTTTTTCGCATTGTGTGCCGACAATATTGCATATGTTGTTGCAGGCAGACCCGGCGCAATCCATCGATTTGTCACATTGGAAAGTGGTGATTGGCGGATCATCACTGCCACATGGGCTGGCGGCAAGCGCTTTGGCGCGGGGCATTAATGTTTTTGCCGCATATGGTTTATCCGAAACCTGCCCGCTATTGACGGTGGCGCAGATTGACCCTGATCATGCCGATGATCTGACCGCCCGCTGTCGTGCAGGTTGGCCGGCACCTATGGTCGATTTACGCGTTGTTGATAACAATATGGTCGATGTGCCACGCGATGGTGCCACCACGGGTGAAATTGTTGCGCGGGCGCCGTGGCTGACCGAGGGGTATGTTGGCAATGAACAAGCGAGTGCAGAACTGTGGCGTGGTGGTTACCTGCATACGGGTGACGTCGGCCGGTTTGATGATGTTGGCAGATTGCTGATCACTGACCGGATCAAGGATGTGATCAAATCCGGCGGCGAATGGATTTCATCGCTGACCCTGGAAAGCCTTGTGTCATCTTGTGATGATGTTGCCGAGGTTGCGGCTATCGCCGTTCCGGATGTGAAATGGGGAGAGCGCCCGCTGCTGCTTGTTGTGCCGGTTAATGCGGCGGCGTCAGACAGGCTCGATGCGACGATACGCCAGCTGCTTGAGGCCGAGATTGCGGCAGGCAGATTATCCAAATGGGCGATGCCGGAACGCATCGAAATTGTCGCCGAAATTCCCAAAACCAGTGTCGGCAAACTTGATAAAAAAGCGATGCGCCAACGCTATGCGCCCTGAAATACCAACGCCATGCGCATTGATATACCAGTGGAAGATTGTGACAAATATCGCGCTGAACCGCTAAGATAATCAGAAATGATGTCGTTGTCTTGTAGGCAATGATGAACGAGCTTTTGAAAATTCAACAGGATATGGCCGCGCCACAGCAGCAACAGCAGCAGCGCCAGCAAAAATCACCGGTTGATGACGATGATGCTGGCAATTGGGCTGATCCGAATGACTGGCTGGCCGATCTGCCAAAATTTGGCCTCTACCATCGTGGCTATACAACAAACCACTGGCTGCAAGTATTCCGGCCACTGTGAAATGTTGCGCTGAGAGCCACCGCCCAACTGACAATTATGCATAGTTAATGCCGGGATATCGGCTTGGCAAAAAAATTGCAAACAACATCACTCTAAATTAGATTAGAACGTGGGTTGAGGGTTGATGTCACTTATGCCGTCGAATGATGATTTAAAACGCCAGCTTGATGCGGCCCTGAAAGGGGACGCCGCCAGCGTCGCTGATATGCCGGGTGATCAAGCTGATCACAGCGCGGCAGAGCTGACCGATGACACAGATTATGCGATGCCTCAGGGGTTCACTTTTTTTCAGAAAAACAAATGCGCAGCCGCAGAAACGCAGGCCGCCGAAGTCGCACAGGCGAGCACGCAGCACGTGATGGCATTTGTCACGCGGCTTGACCATGCAATGGCTGGCAATGCCAGAAACCAGCGTCATATCGCCGAATTGATGGGGCTGATGTCTGATATCGCAGCGACATTAACGCCTGTTGCAGAGACGCCAAGACAACAAATATTATGGCGTTCCAAATGGCTGTTTTATGGCTTTCTGGCGGTTGTCGGTCTGGG
>ERZ802827.1450-NODE-1450-length-11705-cov-9.83296_pt1 | contig 11705 bp, 15 predicted proteins | sample MGYA00345652_ERZ802827 | MGnify/ENA primary metagenome ERZ802827 (study PRJEB30503, sample SAMEA104212372) | marine metagenome | biome: Westerlies Biome; feature: [SRF] surface water layer (ENVO:00010504) within the epipelagic zone...; material: water... | reverse complement strand
CCTGCACCTGCGCCTAGGCATGCGCCTTCACCTTCGTCATCACCTGCGCCCGCGCCTGCGCCTGCGAGCTGTCCGCAACGCATCCGTCATCACACAACTCTGATCAGAACCGTTGCGCTCACGGGTGCGGCCACAGGTGTAGCGGCCACGGTGCGCTGACATAGCCAGTCATGGTACAGGCAAAAAATGCTATCGGTTCAACAAAAAATGTTTGAAAGGCCTTTTGCGATCGCCGTGCGCTGCCAGATCAACAGACCCGCCAGCATATTTATTCAGATCTGCGCGCAGCCTGTCGTGCCGCCTTTTTGTCTTCGGAAGCGGTGTCTTGCGGCGGCCCGACATAGCTGAAAGAAAATGTACATTTCGGATCAATCTCACGGCAAATTTTCTGTGCCTCGGCAACTGTTCGCGCCGCACAGACCACCCAATAAAAATGTTCGGTAAAGATATTGTAGTTGCGGATGATACGAAATTGAATCCGATGAAAATAAATCGCAATCAACAAAACTGTAAGCACAAAGGCGACCCAATGCACCGCCGCCGCTGCCGCATAGGCAGCAACCACCGCTGCGAGCGGTTCGAGGGCGCGATGCTGGATCAGCCATAATGGCGGACAGATTGTCGCCAGACCGGAATAAGCGGTGCTGTACAGCGTCACATGGCGGCGAACGTCGCGCAGCGCTTCAAACGTCTGATATTGTTCCTTTGGCCCGACCGCATAATCGGCAAAGCGTTGTGATATATCGGCGGCGCGCTCGGCAACGGTATATTCGAATGTCACGCCAAGCGGCCTGTCGATAAATATTTCGAAAAACATCTGATCGCGCGCAATGGTGACAAAAAGCGCTGTCTCATCGTCACGCGCATCCAACAACATGTTTTCAAATTCAATAATATCAAGGTGGCAAGGCACACCATCAATGGCCGCAATCACATCATCTTCACGCAACCTCAGGTCACGAGCATAGGATCGCTGCGGAATTGATTTTAGCGCAATAAATACCGTTTCCGGCACCGCCTGTTGCGCGCCAGCATCGTCACGGTTCTGTCCTGGTGCTGCATCAGCCACGCGCTCGCCCTCTCACGCTCTATGGGAAGGTAATACGGTTTTGCTGAACCTCTAGCAGTTTGCGGATCTCTGCAGATTGCATTTGGAGCGCTTTAATCTCTTTACTGGTCATTTGCTGGCGTGATGCAACACCATTCAATGTTTCGTTACTGGCAATACGTTTATCCATGGCCTCAAGAGACTTTTGCAAAGATGATTCAAAGCTCGACAGGCTTACTTTCATGCTATTGCTTGCCGATTTATTCTGGCTGATGATGGTCGATTTCAAATCTTCGGTGCCGGCTTTGCTGGCGGCAATTGCAGCGGCATTCGCTGTCTGCATTTCTGCAACAATTTGTGCGGTACCGCTTGCCATCACATCATTCAGTTCGGCAATTTGTGCGGTGGCTTCACGGTTCAGCTCGACCAGCTCTTCCTGCTTTGCCAACGAATCTTGCAGTTCGGCCAGAACAATATTCAATTTATCGATATTTTCAGAAAAAACGATCAAACCTTCGCGGTTTGTTGTGGTCATTAATTTCAGTTCGGAAATTGATTTAAAATATAATGTTGCCGAAAATGTCAGCGCAACAGCCGCTGCGATGACGCCGGTGACAAAGGTAATCGTGGTGTAGCGGTGAATTTGTGACACTTTCCGTTCCAGCTTCTTATGTTCGCGTTTTACCTGACTATATTCTGAAGTGACATCGGTTGCTGCATCTGCCGCATCCAATGCCAGTTTGATACTTTCCTGTACCGAATTCAATTCACCTGCCATCAGACTTTCCTCTGGTTTTACCTGCGCCCACCGGGTGGAGTCGGGCGCGCTTTGCGATATGCACATTGTGTGCCAGTTGTCTCAATGACAATTGTTGCCGGCAGCTTTTGGGCTTTGAAACCAAATTTTTTACAACCATAGGGGCGCTGTGGTTCATGCGTGATGAAAAAATATGCGCAGCCATGGCACCGGACCGGCGGTTTTGCTTGATCAGCCATCAATCACCTCGCCATTTTGTGACCAGATTTGCGATGGCAAAGCGAAACCCACCCAGAATACAAAAACTGCCAGCAGCAATCCCGATATACCCCCGAAGATTTTCCTCATTGTCCAGCAATTCCATGCTGTGCAACAGAATGAACAGACCGCAGCCGACAAATGTTGCGGTGCTTATCATCTCGCCAAGGCTGCGATGTTTACGCATTGCTCTCTCCTGACATCAAATTACCATGTTCATTGAACTTCAGGTCTTCAGGTAACTCAACCTCTGGTCGTTCTAAATCTTCGCCTTTATCGACACGGTAGATATAGGCCAGCACAACAGCCACCGCCTGATAGAGACGCTCGGGAATTTCCCCGCCAATTTCACCACTAAAATACAGCGCACGTGCCAGTAACGGATTTTGGAAAATCGTCACTTTTGCAGAGTTTGCCCGTTCGATAATCTGGGCTGCCATATGGCCACGCCCCATCGCCAGAATTTTTGGTGCATCAGGCGAGCCAACATCATATTTCAACGCCACCGCAAAATGCGTTGGGTTGGTGATTATCGCTGTTGCCGACGCCACATCGTCAAGCGCAGCAGTCTGCCGGGCGGCATTCGCTGATTTTTCCATCTGCATACGACGGATTTTTGCTTTTACTTCGGGGGAACCTTCGGCTTGTTTATGTTCATCCTTTTGTTCTTGCTTTGACATTTTCAACGATTTGGTATGCGTATGGCGCTGATAGATAAAGTCAATGATTGCAATCACTGCCAACGCCAATAACAAGCCGCCCAACACCATCGGATAAATCACGGAAACCGATGCAATTGACTGGCCGATTGAGCGAAATGGAAGCTGTAATATTTTCGCTGCCTGCGAATACAGAATGACTGCGGCAATACCGACCAATAGGCTGGCTTTGAGGACCGCTTTGCTAAGCTCAACCAGTCCTTTCGTGCCGAACATGCGTCCCAGTCCGGTTATCGGATTCATTTTCTTGGCTTTGAACGCCAGCGCCTTTGGTGCAAAATTAAATTGTCCGCTGACCGCGCGCTGCGTCAAAATGGCAACAATTGCCAGCGGAATGCCAAGCAACACGCCAATCAGCACGAGTATTTCTAAAAAATCTGCAATATTCGCAAAGGCTAAGTCTGTTAGGTCAGCACCCCGCTCAAAATGAAAGAATGATCCCCATACGCCGAGGATATGGTTCACAAAGCCCGGAACGGCAAACATCAATCCGAAGCCAGCTGCCATTGAGGTGAGAATATTGACTTCCTGCGATTTGAGGACTTTCCCCTCTTCCAGCGATTTATCAATTTTTCGTTGGGAGGGGTCCTCAGTCTTTTCCTGGCCGTCATTACCTTCTTCAGCCATTGTTCATCATCCCTAACACTGCCATCACATTATCGACGCCGCTTTGTGACAATTCAGTCAGCGAATGCCCCAAGGCATCAACCCACATATAGAGCAACACAAAAATAACAATCATGCTGATCGGAAAACCGACAGCGAACAAATTCATCTGTGGTGACGATCGCGAAATGACGCCAACCGCCAGATTAATCGCCACTAAAAACCCAGTAATCGGCAGCATGATGATGGCTGCTGCAAAAAACATCGATCCGGCGGCTTTGATACCACCAGCCACCAGCACATCCATATTAGGCAGGCTGCCCACAGGCATAAACTGATAGGTATCCAGAATCGCACGCAACACCACCAGATGCCCGTTCCATGACAGGAATAACACCGTCAGGAAAATTGAGAATATCTTACTGACCACAGGTGTCTGGCCACCCGAGTCAGGGTCAATTTGCGCGGCAAAGCCGAGCCCGGAAGAGGCGGCAATTTTTTCACCGGCCAACAGCGCCGACGAAAACCAGATTGTCAGAATCAATCCGGCGCCAATGCCAATCGCCAATTCTGTCAAAACAACCTGAAATCCGGTCATCGCATCGAAACTCTGCCAATTCGGCACGGTGACATTTGACGCCACCGCCACACCAAGCAACACAGCCATGATGATGCGGGGTTGAAGCGGCACCGATGTTCCCCCGAAAAAAGGCGACGCAATCAAAAAGGCGCCGACACGCAAACTTGCCAGAAACACGACGGCCAGTGATTCCATGACAAATTGCAGGCTTATGCCGGGCAAAGCCCCGACACCCTGAAGATTTGTGAGTGCAGCGCCGTCCATGATTATCTATGCGCTCTGCGCAACCTGATCGAAAATAAAGCTAAAATAATCTGATAGCTGTACCATCATGAAATTGGCCAATAGGCCAAATGCCACCACAACCAAAATCAATTTTGGTACAAATGTCAGCGTCATTTCCTGAATCGACGTGGCCGCTTGCAAAATACCAATCGCCAGACCGATTGCCAAAGCCACCGCCAATAACGGCCCGGAGATAATCAATATCTGCCAGAATGCCATGCGCAAAAATTCCACATTTGCATCAAATCCCATTTTACCATCTCCTCATTTGGCCAAGCCAGCCAGATAACGCCAAAAAATAATTCAGCTAAACAACATAGGTGGCCACCAATGACCCAACGGTCATCGTCCAGCCATCGACAAGAACGAACAAAAGCAATTTAAACGGCATCGCCACAAGCATCGGGCTGAGCATCATCATACCCAGCGACATCAGCACTGATGCCACCACCATATCGATCACCAAAAATGGCAGAAACAACAAGAACCCGATCTGGAACGCAGTCTTTAATTCCGAGGTGATAAAGGCTGGCAACAATGCCGATAACGGCACATCAGCCGGCGTTTCGACAGCACCATTATCACCCAAATCCATAAACATGTTCAGATCATTTTTACGGGTATTCTTCACCATAAATTCTTTCAATTCGATGGTCGCGGTATCCAGCGCCGCTTCGGCCCCGATCTGGCCATTCAAATAGGGATCACCAGCTTTTTCATAAACCGCCGTCAAGGTCGGTGACATAATGAAAAATGTCAGAAACAGCGCAATCGCGATCAGCACCTGATTAGGCGGTGTCTGCTGTGTACCCATCGCCTGCCGCAACAATGACAAGACGATGATAATCCGGGTGAATGAGGTCATCCCCAGCACCAAAGACGGCAATACGGTCAGTGCCGTCATCAAAGCCAGAATCTGCAAGGATAATGAATAGGATGTTGTGCCATCCGCCGCATCATTAGCCACCAAGGCTGGCAATCCGGCGGCAAGACCATTCATCATCGCCGGCACAGATTCCTGCGCAAGCGCAACACCGGCAGTAAGCAGACTGAAACCACTAAATGCCAGTGCGAAACAGCCGACCAGCATGGTGCAACGAGGAAACCGATTAGCCTGCCGCATGATCGCGTCTCCAGCTCTGAAATTTTTCGATAAAAGCGGCGCGCTCAGCCGGTGATGGGTATAATCTGTCACCAGCGGCTTTGCCCTTGGACGCAGCACCCAAGGTTTCTGGGGATTCATCAATATCAGCAAGCCCCATTGACCCCGAAGGCGTTCCGGCCGATGTTGGCGCTGGTTTGACTGATGTAAGTGGCATCAAAACCGGCGGCTGGCCTTTCGCTGACAGCATCACAAATTCGCTGTGATCGATGCTGATAAGCCGCAAACGTTCGGTTGGGCTGACCGCCGTGTCTTCGACAACTGAAATGCGCTTGCCAGCTTTTAAACTGGCGCGAATGGCGCCACCTTTGCGCCGCAATATAATCAGCACAACAATCATCACCGCAAGAAATACTGCGGTCACGACAATTTGCTGTGTGCCAATAATTTGTGAATACATGTCCCAACTCCGCCACTGGCTGATGCTGGGAACAAGGCAAATTGCATGCCAAGCTGAAAAACGGCTGGCACAATCACTCTATTCTATTGATATTAATATATTTTAAATAAGCCCGGATGGTGATATGTCAATTTGCTGACAGTCATCAGCCATCAGCTGGTTACAGGCTTTCGACGCGTTTTTCCGGGTCGACAATCTCGGTAAACCGCACCCCAAAACGTTCGCCAACCATGACAATTTCACCCTTCGCAATCATCGTGCCATTGACCAAAATATCGAGCGGGTCGCCGGCAAGACGGTCAAGCTCGACAACCGAGCCTTCATTCAACCGCAATAAATCGCGGATACGAATTTCAGTGTTGCCAACCTCGACAGTCATTTGCACTTCAATATTTTCCAGGACACGCAGATTTTCCGCGCTGACTTTCGAGCCACCAGCCGCTGGTGATGCGGCATCTTGCTGACCCGCCGCTTGGTTTTCTGCTGCTTCAGGTGCGGTATCTTCTGCCATGGTTCTTTTCCTTATCGGTTTCGCTGCGACGGCCGTTTCGGCCGTTCTATCGTCGCCTCGGTTAAATTCGTTTGGTCAGGCTGATCGCCGCCTGCCCAGACACCTCGCCAATATCAGCAAGGAAAATCGGATTATTCTCAACACGCAATTCAATGCCTTCATTCACCTGAATCGGCACAACATCACCAGATTGCAGGCGAATAAGCTGGCCCATAGACATCACCGGTTCGCCAAGAAGCGCCGTGACATTGAGCGGTATATTCAAGATCGCATGTTCCATTCTTTCACGCCAGCTGACGTCATCACTGGTGTCAGACTGCATGCGTGAGCGTAATTGCGACGCAATCGGCTTTAACGTTTGCAACGGATAAACGACATCCATATTGACCGAGTCACCATTCGGCAGCTGGATGAGAAAAGCACAGATAATCACCAACTCACCGCCATCGACAAAAGACGCAAATTGCGGATTCACCTCGCGGCCCTGATAGGTCAATGCAACCGGCATCAAATCAGTCCAGGCGGCCGACAGGCATTCGCTCAACCCCTCATAGACAAGTTCGATGACACGTTCCTCAGTGCTGGTAAATTCTGTCCGTTTTTGATCTGGCTGATAGATCGATCCACCATAAAAAGACGCGGTCAATGTGGAAATGAATTTTGGCCCAAGCGTCAGCAGCATTGGCCCGCGCAATTCTTCCATGCGCGAGATATTCAAATTCATGAAATTCTCGATGCCTTCGCAATATTCATCAAAGGTTTTCACCTCTGGCGGGAATGGCGAAATACGCGGCTGCAAACGCAACATCGGCAGAAACACACTGCGCGCATGTCGGGCAAAACGCTCATTAATCAGGCGCAAGGCGTAATAATCGCCCATCAACGACAAATCATCCTCGCCAAATTGGAAACTGCGCACTTCCGACGAGTCAGCAACGTCTGCCTGCACCTCATAGTCCGAGCCTTGCAACCCGTCCATCAGAGCATCAACTTCTTCACTTGTTAATTTACGTGATGACATGACCGTTTACTGTGTTGATTCCTGTTAAACCTATTGTAGAACAAACGAGGTGAAATGCACTTCCTGTATACCGCCAAAATCTTCTAAATCAACCAGCTTTAGATTGATGCTGTCACGCAACGCAACAGCAAGCGCCTCACGGCCGGCTTTGCCTTGAATTTCGGCTTCGGAAAACTCACTCATGCTGTTCAGAATTTCTGACCGCAGTGCCAACTGGTGCGCCTCTACATTCGCCATGACAGTGTCATCATATTGCGTCGACACGCCAAGCCCAACCTGCAAAAATTTACGTGAATTCATCAGATTGGTCGTAAAGGTGCCCGGAAATTCAAAATAGGTGGTGACGAAGGTCTCGATGTCAGGCGTTTCCTTGGCAACTTTGCTATCGCCTTTGGCAGCCTCTTCCTCGGCCAGCTTTTCCGCATCAGCCTCTTCCATTTTACGCTCGATGATTTGCTCAATCTCTTCGGATGGGTCGGGCTGTGTACTGCCAAACAGCACAAAGCCAACGCCAAGACCAATGCCGATCAGCGCAATACCACCAAACGCAAATAACAGGATTTTGACTAATCCGCCGCGCTTTTTTGGCTCATTATTTTCTTCATCTGCCATCGATTAATCCTCCAGTGGACTGATCCAGCTAGTGTTTTAGAAAAATCTAAATCACTAGGCCTGCATATTTATCAAATTTTCGGATGGTTCAACACTGATTTCAGCATTGTTTGCATCATTCCCGTCAAGACTGCCATCAGCGGCAGAATTTGCCTGACCGTTCTGCCCGTTCTGACCATTATTCTGGCCCGCAAAATTCTGGCCCGCAAAGTTTTGGTTATATTGTGATGTCAGACTGCCAAATTTTACCCCGGACGCGTCCATCATTTGCGCCAGACGCGCCTCGGCCTCACTCAAAGCCTGAGCCGCCGCATGTGTTTCGGTTTGAATATGAATATTTGTGCGGTCATTTTGCACCATCAGGCTGATCCGCATTTTTCCCAGATTACGCGGATTGAGGTGAAAATCAATTTTGTCTTTGCCACCGGCCAGACCTTTTTCCACCCGCTGTAGCAGCATTTCGGTCCAGTTATCCTGCGCCATATCCAGCATTTCCATCATGCTGCCATTTGTCATGCCCGCACTGGCAGCAACAAAGCTGCCTGACTGGCCGCCTGACTGCCCCCCGGATTGGCCGTTATTTTGCTGCGACATTTGTCCGCCTGCTGCAGACCCGGCCGCCAGTGCCAGTCGCGCCGCATTCGTTGGGGTGCTGTCGCCGGATGCGGCATCAGCCCGCTGACGGCCCGCGCTACGCTCTGCTGTTTGCCCGGCTAATGCCCGGATAAATTCATCAGGGCTGTCGAATTGCATATCGCCATCACCACTCATTTCGGCCATCGCACCATCGGGCCCGGTCGCCGACTTTAGCATTGCTGCTTTTGCTTGCTGCGCATATGACGGGGCAAGCTGCGGCCCTGCTGGCGTGCGTCGTGTGGTGCCTTGCTGGCTATTTGCACTATCCAGCTGATCCCCGGACATTTCATCAGTGGCTTCAGAAGCAAGTGAGGCTTTACCTGCAGAATCAAGCGAGGTTTTGCCTGCAGGCAGGGGGTTTTGTGTTGGTGCCGACGCCGCTGTCTGAACGGCGCGGCTTGGTGTAGCCGGCGCCTCATCCTCAAACGCCATTTTTCCAAGCACCCCTGACGGTTGTGATGGATCGGAAAATTTACCGTTTTGTGACTGCAATGGCATCGGCCCAATCATCGCCGGGTTTACCAGTTGTTCCTGGTCAAGCTGATCCGATAGAAGGGCAGCGCCATGCGCATTCGTGAGCGCATCCGGCAGCGCATCGCCCGCCTCACCGCCCACCTCACCATCAGCTGCATTTATGTCACTGTTCTGGCGTTTGGCCGGTTGGCCTGACAGCATCGCCGCTACCGCCTGCATTGCCATTAAAATATCGGTATTTCCATCCGGATTGGCATCAGCATCAGCATCAGCATCCGCATGGGCGGGATTCAACTCGGCTGCCAGCGGTTCAGCATCACTTTGGGTCGCAACAACACCGCCAAAAAGCGCCGCAAACATAACATCATGTTCGGTGGCGGCACCTTTTTTAGCAAATGGCGGTGCAAGGCTGGAACCGGCCTCAGTATAAGGTTTTGACGCGATTTCTGACATCCGTTACGAATCCATTTCATCCGACAAGGCGCAATTATTCGCGAAGATAGTGCAATTCGGATGCCATTTGGCCGGATGTGGCTGTTTTTATCTGGAACAGGGTTTTCGCCGGGCGGCTTCATCATCCTCACGGCGTGCGGCACGCGTCTCGCGATTGGTGCGGCGAATTTGCTCGGCCTTACTGGCTGATTTTTCGCGGCGGCGATCGGACAGGGCAATTTTCTGCCGCATAAATTTGAGCTCTTCGCTCAGATGATCACTGCGATTGCTGGCGGTTTCCAGCTGGTCACGGATCTGATAATTCAATTCTGCCGATGAACGCAATGCAAACGCCGTTTGTTCATCGGGTTTTGGCGCTGATTCTGCTGCCATTGCACTCAATTTGACGCGCATATCTTCAAGTTTCTGAAACTCGCTGTTGAGCGCGCCAAGATTGCGCATCTGTTGGTTGATAAACAGCTTTTCCTTTAATGCCAGCCGGTCAAAAATCGAATCACGCCGCTTCATCAGCTATCCTGAAGATTAAAGAGTTCGATCAAAGCCTGCACCGATTGCGCGGCATCGGCACTTTCATTGAATGGCTGCTGTATATGCGCCATCAGTTGCGGCCAAAGCTGTACCGCCATATCCAGATCCGGGTCCTGCCCCGGCGCATAGCCACCCATCAAAATAAGATCGCGGTTTTCCATATAAAGCGCAACCAAACGGCGGAAATATTGCGCGGCCTGAAGTTGTTTTGTCTCAGCAATGTCATTCATCACCCGGCTCACCGAAGCTGGTACATCAACCGCCGGATAAATACCCATCTGCGTCTGTTCGCGCGACAACAGAATATGACCATCGAGAATAGCACGCGCTGTATCAACCACCGGATCATTGGCATCATCACCATCGGCAAGCACGGTGTAAAAGGATGTGATCGACCCCTCGGCACCGATACCCGTTCCGGATCGCTCAACCAGCGCCGGGATCATCGAGACCACCGACGGCGGATAGCCTTTGGAGGTGGGCTGTTCGCCAAGCGCCAGACCAATTTCGCGGCGGGCATGCGCAACCCGTGTTAATGAATCCATAATCAACAGAACATTTTTACCAATCGAGCGAAAATATTCGGCGATGGCGGTGGCACGGTTCGCCCCACGAATACGCAGCAATGGTGAGCGGTCGGCAGGCTCGGCGACAATCACCGTACGGTCGCGTGACTCGCTGTTTAACACCTCGGCGGCAAAGCTCGCCACTTCACGCGCACGCTCGCCAATCAGACCAACAACGACAACATCCGCGGCGGTGAATCGTGTCATCATCCCCAGCAACACCGATTTACCAACACCAGATCCAGCGATAATGCCGATACGTTGACCCTGGCCAACGGTCAGCAAACTGTTGATCACACGCACGCCAACATCAAGCTGTTGGTCAACCGGGCGGCGCGCCAGCGGGTTGGTCTTTTTGCCATTTAGCGGCCAGCTATCGGATAACTGCAATGCCGGCCCATCGTCAAGCGGGTGGCCCAGCGCATCAATCGCCCGGCCAAGCAAACCCGGCCCGACCTTGATCGCATGCCCATCATCGGTGACAACAACACGCGCACCAACGCTGATTTGCGCATCATGGTCATGCACCGATAATAAATTCTGATTGTTCTGAAAGCCAATAACCTCGGCATTCACCGTGCAATTATCTTGTGTGTCGACTGTGCATAACGTGCCAATGGTCGCCGGAAAACCGTCACATTCAATGATATGGCCGTCAAACCGGCTGACCCGACCCGAAATGCGGGTGGGTTTGGCAATCTGCAACCCCTGCAGATCATCTGCCAGCATCTGCATTATCTGCGCCATTATTTGTCTGCCTCAGAATCACCACTGCCGGTTAATGATGCATCTTGCGGTGCCTCGGCTACGGGTGTTTCCGGTACGGGTGTCTCTGGATCTAGTGTTTCCGGTACGGGTGTTTCCGGTGCGAGTGCGTCTCCGCGCGGCTTTGATTGGGTAAGACGCTGGTCAATCAAATCATCAAGCTCAATACCGTCAAAACGGATGCGGATATCACCACGCTGCAATGCCGCGTTGGCCTCAATCACCAGCGGATCGGGCCGCGCTGCGATGATCGGGGCAATGACTGCGCAATCATCCGGGTGCATGATCACCCGGCCAGCCGCGGCTTTTTTACCAGCCGCCTCG
>ERZ802827.1448-NODE-1448-length-11707-cov-7.4812_pt1 | contig 11707 bp, 10 predicted proteins | sample MGYA00345652_ERZ802827 | MGnify/ENA primary metagenome ERZ802827 (study PRJEB30503, sample SAMEA104212372) | marine metagenome | biome: Westerlies Biome; feature: [SRF] surface water layer (ENVO:00010504) within the epipelagic zone...; material: water... | reverse complement strand
TGCAAGATTACCCCTGAGCACTTTCAATCCAGCAGAAGGCTTAAGCGGTTTATCAATAGTCCTAATGACATCTTCATTCAGAATCTCTGCCTCATTGAAGTAATGAGATATATCTTTGTTTAATATTGTGTTTGCTGGCTTGATGAAGCCCTTAATTTGATCCAAAACAGCTGGAATTCCGCCGGCATAACAAAAATCCTCCATCAAGAACTCTCCAGAAGGCATACAGTTGACCAGCAATGGAATGTCTCCAGCTTTATCAAAGTCCTCGAGATTTAGATCAATTTCTGATCTTCCGGCTAAGGCTAGCAGGTGAATAACTGAATTTGTTGAGCCACCAATTGCACTGTTCAGAGTGATCGCATTCTGAAAACTTTCTTTAGTAATGACTTTGGATAAATTGAGCTCTTCCTCAACCATCTCTACAATTCTTTTTCCTGACAAATGAGCAAGGGTCATTCGTCTTGCATCAACTGCAGGCAGAGTTGCATTTGTTGGTAAACTGAGCCCCATCCCCTCTACCAGACTTGCCATAGTTGAAGCCGTCCCCATAGTCATACAAACACCCGAGGATCGGCTCATACCAGTTTCAGCTGCCATGAACTCTTTTAGAGTCATATCTCCAGCCCTAACCTCTTCTGAGAATCGCCAGACATCTGTTCCAGAGCCTATGTCTTGGCCTTTATATTTTCCATTAAGCATTGGGCCTGCGGAGACGACAATAGTTGGTAAATCAACACTAGCTGCACCCATAAGCTGACCTGGGGTCGTTTTATCACAGCCACCCAAAAGAACAACTCCATCCATTCCATAAGCCCGAATACTCTCCTCAACATCCATTGACAAAAGGTTTCGAAAAAGCATTGCTGTTGGCTTCATTTGAGTTTCGCCTAGAGACATTACAGGAAACTCAAGTGGTACTCCTCCAGCCTCCCAAACACCCCTCTTGACTCCCTCAGCAAGATGCTTCAAGCCTGCATTACATGGAGTAAGCTCTGACCAAGTATTACAAATACCAATAATTGGTCGTCCATCAAATACATGGTCTGGAAGCCCTTGGCTTTTCATCCAGCTTCGATGAATGAAGCCATCTTTATCCATTTTTCCGTACCAGTTTGAAGAGCGCCGGTTATTTGATTTACTCATGCTGCCTTGTCTCCCTCTATAACCATCATATTTGCTGGAAAAACTTTAGGTAATTGAAGACCTTGAGTCATTAGAAATTGTCCACTTAACATTAATTTTTTAGTCAATAAGCCTTCCTCTGACTTGCCTAATGATTTGATTTCTTTTGTGTTGAGAAGAGAAATATTATACATCGACTTAGAGTCAAGCCCAGCTAGCACTAATGGTGCAGATGAACTAAGTTCTGAGGCAGCATTTTGCCCTGCAAAAACGACAAAATGATCACCCTTAGAATTTACTTGTATTTCGGCAATAACACTTTTATCTATGCAAGGCAACCTGAGAATATTTGCACTCATCATCCATTCTCGATTCTGCTTCCACCATAATGTTACAGATTTAAGAAGTTGTTTATCTTTAGCAGACAATTCTCTTGGATCCATCTCAAAACCCATATGTCTTTGAGCTGCTACCCATGCTCTGAAGGACATTGACAACTCTCGCCCAGATGTATGGCAAACTTTTGGACCCACATGGCTTCCGGTTACGGACAGCGGTAACCAAATAAGCGCCTCATGCTGAATGCGTAATCTTTCTAAAGCATCATTACTATCGGACAACCAGACTCTTTGAGTATGCTCTAATATCCCATAATCAATCCTTCCACCGCCCGAAGAGCAGGATTCAATTTCTAGGCCTGGATGGGCTTCTCTTAACCTACCCAAAAGACTATATAGAGCCCTCGTTTGTGATGCATCTGGATAAGGCAGAACTCTATTATGATCCCATTTGACATATTCAATTGGATACTCATTCAATATCGAGTCGATGCTTTCAAAAAGATATTCCTGTACTGCTTTGATAGAAATATCTAAAACGTACTGCCCTCTTCCTAGAGCTTGGCTTTCTTCTCCCATAATCCACTCTGGATGAGAGCGAAATAAATCACTATCTGGACTCACCATCTCAGGCTCAAACCATAGGCCAAATGTCATACCCGTGGAATGAATATGCTTCACTAATGGATGCATACCTTCTGGATATTTTTGGTCGTCAACAGACCAGTCTCCTAGACTTGTTTTGGCAGTATTTCTTCCCTTGAACCATCCATCATCTAGAACAAACCTTTCAGCACCAATTTCAGCAGCTATGGTTGCTATCTCTTTGAGTTCTTCAATGTTATGATCAAAATAAACCGCCTCCCAACAGTTATAGTGAACAGGCCTAATAGAATCTTTTGGAAGATCAACAAGAGAGTTGGATACAAAGGCTCTGAATGTTCGACCTACACCACCTGCTCCATCTCCCGAATGAGTAATATAAAGTTTTGCAGTTTCAAAGCTTTTGCCAGGACTTAATTCACTATTCTCTGTGTGCCCAAATTGGATTTGCTTTCGTCCATCTTGGAGCTGCTCTGCAACCATGCGATGACCGCCAGACCAGCCATAGTGAAAACCATAGCAGGAGCCTGAATTTTCAGAGCTTCCAGAAGCAGGAATCAATAGCCCTGGAAAATGAGCGTGGCTTGTGGTTCCTACCCTTGACTCTCTTAAGTGTGCTCCTGTGACCCATGGCGTTGTCTGTCTTCTAAATTCGCCGCCCCAGTGACCGCCATAGCCAACGATCTCATTGCTATTTTGTGAAGCCTCTATAACGGGTGCAGATAGCCACTCCATAATGATTGGATTCTTACTTTCAATCTTGGCCTCTAAGGCAAATACATCATGCTCTTCCATTGAGTCAATCTTAGCCGTATACGTTAATCCTAGTTCTTTGTCCTTATAGATTAAAGTTAGGGAGTTAGCGCTGACCTTGTCAGAATGAAAAACAAAACTAGATGAGAGTAACTGACCATTAATATCCCTCATCTTAGATCCTAACTGTCCGGAAAAGTTAGCCGACTGTTCTGGCAAAATTGATAGCTCAGGGACTAAATCTATGAGGTTGTCTCCCCAGTCTTTTTTTGACGCCTCAATCATTTCATCTGGGCTTTCATGGCTTGGCAAACTCTTGCCCCAATATATAACACAGGGCAATCGATTGCCTGAAGATGACAACACCAATGATTGATTATTAGTATCAAGGCGCCATTGTTTTATCATTTGACAGCACCCAGAGTTAAACCAGCAATAAAGTGTTTTTGCATTAGGAAAAACATCAAAACTGGAGGAAGCGCAGCAATGATTGAACCGGCTGAAACTAAATGCTGGTTATAAACCCATTGCCCATTAAGTGAATTTAATCCTGCAGTCACTGGCATAGCATCGGCACCTTGAGTCAAGACAATAGCCCAAAAATAATCATTCCAAATGAAAGTAAAAATTAATACCGATAGAGCAGCCATTGCTGGGCGCATTAAAGGAACCACAATGTACCAGAAAATCTTAAATTCTGAAACGCCTTCAACTCGAGCAGCCTCAATAAGCTCATAAGGCAATGCCCTTATAAAGTTTCGCATAAAAAAGGTACAGAAGCCAGTTTGAAAAGCAATATGAAAAACCACCAATCCCCAGACAGAGTTGTATAAGCCAAGAGAAAGTGAAAGGTCTCTTACTGGAACCATAAGTATCTGGAAGGGAATAAAGTTTCCTGCGACAAACATAAAAAACACAAACAGGTTCAGCTTGAATCGATAAACTCCCAAAGCAAAGCCAGTAAGACTTGACAACACAATGGCACCAATCACCGTAGGAATAGTAATCTTGAAGCTATTGAGTATGTAATAACCAAGCGGAGAGTCCGTAAAAACTGCCGTATAGTTCTCCATGAAGTTAATTGAAGTTGGCATTCCCCAGTAGTTTCCTGAATTGATATCTGCTCCAGAACGAATTGAGGTTAAAGCCACCGCAAGGAGTGGAAGCAACCAAATAATAATTGAAATGGGGAGCGCTATCTTATAAAGGAGCTGGGTCGACGGTTTAGTTCTTTCAATTGGCGTAGGAAACATAATTAGCTACCTTTCTCATCTTGATAAAGTCTATACAGAATTGTTGCAATGTAAACCATCATTATTAATAATAGAACGACTGCAATAGCTGCACCATAACCCATCCGGAAACCATATTCTGAGAATGCTTTTTCGTACATATAATAGGCGAGCACGCGACTAGATCCCCAAGGGCCACCCCCATTCAGAATGTCAATGAGATCAAAGGATCTTAAAGCGCCAATAATAGTTACAACAACTGCAATGAAAGTTGCAGGCTTGAGTTGAGGCAAGATCACATACCATAGCATTCTCCAACCTCTTGCATTGTCGATTCGACCTGCTTCAATTTGCTCTGGATCGACTGAGTTTAATCCAGTTAAATATAGAATCATGCAGTAAGCCGTTTGAGGCCATAAGCCTGCAGCAATAATGCCATAAGTGACATAATCTTCCTCAGCAAGAATGGCAATTGTATCAAAACCAAAAAACTCTAAAATGATGTTGAGTAGCCCATTAGAGGGGTCATAAAACCAGCTGAAAACCAGACCAACTACAACTTGAGATATAACAAAAGGAAAGAAAAATATAGACTTATAAATCCGTATTCCTCTGACTGTTTGATTAAGAAATAGTGCTGCAAAAAGTCCTGCTGGAACTGCTAAGAGATACAAAACAAGCCAGATAACATTATTTTTTAATGAAACAATGAAGTACTCATCGTCCAAAAGTTCGATATAGTTTTCAGCACCGATGTAGGTTTTTGCACCTAAACCATCCCACTGATAAAAACTTAAATTAATCGATTGAAAGATAGGAAAAATAACATAAAGAGAAAACATAAATATGCCAGGAGCCAAAAAAATCCATGGCGCTATCTTGAGTTGATTATTTTTCCAGTAAGAATACATACCTACTTAAGATTCTAAATTTTAAAAAAAAGTCCCGTGTCAAGAATACTTGAACACGGGACATAGTAAAACCTTATTGATTAATAAAGTTTTTGACGAGCTTTTTCTAGACGCTCTAGAATTTTCTCTAAACGCTCAGGCTTAACCATGAACTCTTGGAAAGCTTCCATACCAATTGAGGCCATTTCTGCTTTAGTGTCACGATCATAGAACTGAGCAACACCGCCAGGTGCATCATTATTAAGCATGCCGAATGCTTGGTTTAGGAACTTGTCATCTGTTACGCCTGCGCCAGCATTTGTAGGCAGTTGTCCAAGCGCTTTATTCCAAGCTGTCTGAACGTCAGGACGCGCAGCGTAAGCTAAGAAACGCTTAGCATCTGCAACGTTTTTAGCGCCAGCAGTTAAGTGGATTGTATCCGTAGGCGCTTCTTCAGCCATTGGAACTCCTGGAGTAATTGCAGGGAATTGGAATAGTCCAAGTGAACTATCATCTAAACCTAGCTCCTTTAATGGAGCCACAGCAAAGTTACCCATTACATACATTGCAGCCTCACCATTAGCCATTGGAGCTAAAGCTTCTTGCCAGCTTAGTGCAGCATGATTCTCAAGGAAGAAACCGCCATCAATAAGCTGCTGATAGTTCGCCATTGTTGCGCGCACTCTGTCATCAGTCCATGCGATGTCACCACTTGTTAGAGCCATATGGAAGTCATAGCCATTTGTACGAAGGTTTAAGTAGTCAAATACACCACCTGCAGTCCAAAGATACTTAGTTCCAATTGTGATTGGAGTGATGCCGTTAGCTTTCAAAGTCTCACCCGCAGCAATAAACTCATCCCAATTTGTTGGAACTGAAATTCCTAGGTCTTCAAAGATATCTTGACGATAGTAAACACCCCAGTTGTAGTATGTATAAGGGATACCCCATTTCTGGCCATCCATAGTCATACCTGGAGCTGAAGAAGCCATCAATGAGTATAGACCTTGGTCAGCCCAAACATCATCAATTGGCGCAAATAAACCGGCTTCAACAAATGGAGCCATTCTATTTCCTGCATACCAGAATGCAATGTCTGGAGCATCAGCGCTTAGGAAGTTTCGAATTGCTGCCTTATATCCTTCATGATCAAAAAGGTTATAAACAACATCAACATCCGGGTTTTCAGCTTCGAATCCATCTATAACAGCCTGAAATGCAGCCTTTGGTGCCGGATCTGAAGTGTCACCATTAATGACAAGTGTTCCAGCAACAGCAGATGTACCAGCCAAGATTCCGGCAAGTGCAAGTGCTATTTGGTTTTTAAATATTTTTTTCACTTTTTATCTCCTATTTTTTAAAAAAGTAAACTTCTTTTTGATTACATACTTTTGTGAAGAAATTCACTTAAATATGACAAATCAAGGGTAAGTATACATCAATATGTATTCATGTGAATATATTTGTCCAACTATCAGTACAAGGTTCCATTATATGAAACTTAATTAAAAAATCATAGGAATTTCAATACTATCACGTTATCAAATACATAAACTATTAGAGTGTAAAATGTACGTATTCTTATTCAGGAGTGACGTTATGGGTATGCCAGGACCATTTGAACTAATCATTATCTTAGTGATTGTGCTTTTAATATTTGGTGGTAAAAGACTTAAAAACATTGGTAACGACCTTGGAGGTGCAATCAAGGGCTTCAGGTCTTCTATGAAAGAATCAGAATCAAAAGATAAAGAAGAGGTCATTGAGGCAAAAGTTGAGGCTGATGACGAAACGAATAAGAAATAAATTTCAATTCTAATTTAATAACTTTATGTTTGATTTTGGCTTCTGGGAAATTGCCATTATTGGCATCATTACTCTTATCGTCGTTGGCCCAGAGAAGATGCCAGCAATTGCCAGAAAGGCAGGTCTTTACTTTGGAAAGCTCAATAGGTTTTTCAATAAAGTAAAGTCAGACATTAATGAAGAGTTAAGAATGGATGAGATAAAAGATGAAATGTCCATGGATGAGGAAAAAATTATAATCTCTGAAGTTACTGAAGTTATTCAATCCAGCGCAGATTCTCTTAAGGAAGAAAATATTTTTTCTAATAAGAAGACAAAATAACTGATGGCTGATCAAAAGAATTCAATGGAGAAGCTTCCTTTAGTGCAGCACCTGATTGAGCTTAGACGGTCGCTACTTCGCTCTGTTATTGCAATTGTTGTCTTTTTTGTTGTTCTGTTTCCTTTTGCTGATGAAATCTATAATTTCATTGCAGCGCCGATTGTTCAAGCAATACCTGGATCAAATCTGATTGCTATAGGCGTCATCTCTCCCTTTCTGACGCCTCTAAAAATGTCCTTAATCCTTGCTATATATATAGCTATGCCCTATCTTCTTTATCAGTTATGGATGTTTATAGCGCCAGCACTTTATCGCCATGAAAAAAGATTGGTACTGCCTCTCGTTGTTTCTTCAACACTTTTGTTTTATGCTGGATTAGTGTTTTCTTTCTATATAGTTTTTCCTGTTATTTTTGGATTTCTAGCTGGAGTGGGACCTGACTCAGTTAACTTTGCTCCTGATATTCAGTACTATTTAGATTTTATACTTAAAGTATCCTTTGCCTTTGGGGTGGCTTTTGAGGTTCCAGTTGTTACAATCCTTCTCATTATTTTTGGTGTGACTACCCCGCAGAAACTTAAGAAGAATCGATCCTACATTATTGTGGGATCATTTGTTATTGGAATGATTCTTACCCCTCCTGATGTCATATCACAATTTTTAATAGCCATACCCATTTGGCTTTTGTTCGAGGCAGGACTAATATTTTCATCGTTTTTTAGAGTTCGTGAGAGTGACAAACATAGAAGTGCAAAGAGCTCTGCGAATGATTGGAGCTCCAAGTCTCATAATGACATGATGAACCAGGTAGAAAAAGAAATGAATGACAATGTTAAAGGTAATGACAAAATGAAATAATCTAAAAAGATTTGATAAAAAATAATCTCTACTCAAAAGATAATTCTAGAGCAAAAAAAACGCGCCAATAAGGCGCGTTTTTAGTATTACTTATGGAATTTTAGTTTGGATATTGACTGTCAATACCTTCAACATAGAAATCCATTGTGAGTAGGTCAGGGAAGTTAGGTGGCGTTTCACCTTCTGCTAACCATGGGCTACCGTCTTGCTTATTGATTGGACCTGTAAATGGATGAATTGCTCCCATTGATAGATCAATAATGGCTTTCATTGCCTCATTCTTAACATCAGTAGGCATATTATTGTTCATTGGTGCAAACTTAACCATACCCTGCTGAACACCAGCAAAAGTGTCAGAAGAAGACCAAGTTCCATCTCTTACAGCAGCAATTCTGTCTGCATAGTAAGGACCCCAATCATTAATAATTCCAGTTAACTGAGCATTTGGACCCCATTCACGCATGTTTGAAGCCTGTCCAAATGCATGAATACCCTTCTCTTCAGCTACTGTCATTGCTGCAGTAGAGTCTGTGTGCTGCATTAATACATCAGCACCTTGAGCAATTAGAGCATTTGCAGCATCTGCTTCCTTACCAGGATCGTACCAAGAGTAAACCCAAACAATCTTAATCTGAACATCAGGATTAACTGACTTCGCAGCTAAAAACGCTGAGTTAATTCCACGGATTACCTCCGGAATTGGGAATGACGCAATATAACCGATAACATTGCTTTCTGTCATCCTTCCAGCAATCTTACCAATGACATGCCTTCCTTCATAAAATCTCGCTGAGTATACAGAAACGTTGTCTTCTAACATATATCCTGTAGCATGCTCAAACTTAACATCTGGATAACGCTTGGCAACCTTAACAGTTGGATTCATATAACCAAATGAAGTTGTGAAAACAATATCATTTTTTCGGGCAAGACTCGTAATAACTCTCTCAGAGTCAGAGTTTTCTGCAACATTTTCAATCGTTGTCATTATTACATCGTCACCCAACTTTTCCTTAGCATATTTAACGCCTTCATCATGCGCATAAGTCCATCCATGGTCACCAGTTGGACCAATATAAACAAACGCTGCTTTGACAGGATCAGCTGAGACATTACTAGTAAAAGCTAAAACTGTGCTTAAAACAGACAGTTTTAAAATACTAGAGAATCTACCTTTAGACATACTTCTCTCTCCTTTTTATTGTTGAACAAATTAACTTACTTTCTTACTTCCTAAAATACAATCACCTAACTAGGATGTTGAATGAAATATTCTACCCAAACAATTAGGGACTGTGCGATTTGTTTTATTTTTTAGTCTTATTCTTAAACTTACTAAAATGATAATGGTTGCAAGATACGGCAACATCGATAGATATTGAGCACTTATTCTAATATCGAAGCCTTGGGCATGAAGCTGAAGAACAGTGATTCCACCAAATAAAATTGCACCTAAAATAATTCTAAATGGTTGCCAAGAAGCAAAAACAACCAGTCCAAGTGCAATCCAGCCCCTTCCCGCTGTCATGTCTTCACCCCATATTGGGACTTGAACAAGCGACAAAAAAGCACCCCCAACACCAGCCATCGCACCGCCAAACAAAATAGCCATAAATCTATATCTAACTACGTTGTGACCAATTGCATGGGCCGCATCATGATTATCACCAATTGATCGCAAAATTAAACCCTGCTTTGTCCTAAAAAGAAACCACCAAACCAAGTACACCATCAAGAACGCTAAATAAACAAGCGGGTTCATAGAAAAAAGTAACGGACCAATAAAAGGAATGTCAGATAAAACAGGGATGTCTACGGCCTTAATTAAAACAATGGTTTCTTCTGTGTAACCCCGACCTGCAAATGCAGAAAAACCCAAACCAAAAAGGGTTAATGCAAGTCCAGTTGCAACCTGGTTCGTTAGCAAAAATTGGGTTAGAAAGGCAAAAATAGAGGAAATAGCCATGCCGCCTAGAAGAGCAGCTACAACAGCCAAAAATGGGTTTCCAGTATGAAACTGAACAATAAAACCCAGCAATGCCCCAATAATCATCATGCCCTCAACGCCAAGATTTAGGACTCCTGAGCGCTCTACTAGAAGCTCACCAATTGCTGCAAAAATAAGTGGAGTGGAGGCAATACTTATTCCAATGATGATGTTTATAAATAAGCTTTCATTCATAATCTTTTAATTTTTAGTTTTATTTAATACAACTTTGTATTTGATTAATATGTCACATGCCAGAAAATAGAAAAGCAGCATGCCTTGGAAAATTTGGGTGATTGAACTTGGAAGATTGTACTCAATCTGGACTTCTTCACCACCGACGTAGCTGAGCGCAATTAGTAGTGACGAAAACAGAATACCGATTGGATGAAGTCGCGCTAAAAATGCAACAATGATTGCAGTAAACCCATAGAACTGTGGGAGCCCCGGGGTTAATTGGCCAGCCGGCCCAGACGCCTCAAAGAAGCCGGCCAATCCTGCCAATCCACCAGATATAAGCAAAGAATATAAAACTGTCTTATTGTCATTAAAGCCTGCGAATTTAGCTGCTCTAGGAGCGCTTCCTGAGATCTTGATCTGCATTCCAAACATATGTTTTTTAATGCCAAACCAGGCAACAAAAGAGATAATAATTGCAATAATAAACCCAACATGTAGACGAGTTCCTCCCCAAATTATGGGCAGCATAGCACTGTCATGAAATATTCTACTTTCCGGGAAGTTAAACCCTGCAGGATTTCTTAGAGGGCCTTGGAGCATCGCACTTAAAAACAACACAGCGACATAGGTCAACATTAAGGTAACTAATATTTCATTGACCTGATATCTTATTTTAAGAAAGGCGGCAATACTGGCATAAAGCATCCCACCAATAATTGCCGCTAAAGCCATTAAAGGTAGAAGCCAAAAGCCCTCAACATTATAGAAATAAAGGCCTACTGCCCCGCCTGCAATTCCACCGATTACGTATTGACCCTCAGCTCCAATATTCCATATTCCAGCTCTAAAGCCAATCGATAAACCAAGACCAATAATCATTAGTGGGGCCGCCTTTACTAATAACTCAGGGAATAAGTAGGAGTCAGTAAGTGGGAGAACAAACAGCGTGAAAAAAACGCTTGAAACTTTAATATCATCCAAAATAAAGATAAATATTATTAATGCTGATAACGCCGTTAGTGTCAGCGCAAGCAATGGGGATAATAAAATCATCGCTTTTGAATTTTCAACTCTTGGGATAAGTTTAATCATTAGCTCTCACCTCCCACCATGAGCTGAGAAATCTTTTCAAGACCATTATTTTTCATATCAACAGCCTCTGAAAGTTTACCTTCTGAGAGAACATGGATTTGTTCACACAAACTGAGAATCTCATCTAAATCTTGTGAAATGATCAAAATAGCTGAACCATTGTCTGCTAAAGAGATTAAAGACTGATGAATGTTATTGGCTGATCCTGCATCCACACCCCAAGTAGGCTGGGAAACTATAAGAAGCTCAGGATTTCTAATCAGCTCCCTTCCCACCATAAATTTTTGTAAGTTTCCTCCAGAAAGAGATTTGGCTAACATTTTGCTTGAAGGCGTTTGAACATTGAAATCATCAATGACTTTCTTGGAAAAACTGGCAACACTGCTCCAATCAATGACTTCACTTTTGGTCATACCAGAGGAGTCTGGCCTACTCAGCAACATATTCTCATCAAGAGTCATATCAGGCACTGCACCATGTCCTAAACGCTCCTCTGGCATGAAGAACATACAAAGCTGTCT
>ERZ802827.1446-NODE-1446-length-11725-cov-15.2892_pt1 | contig 11725 bp, 8 predicted proteins | sample MGYA00345652_ERZ802827 | MGnify/ENA primary metagenome ERZ802827 (study PRJEB30503, sample SAMEA104212372) | marine metagenome | biome: Westerlies Biome; feature: [SRF] surface water layer (ENVO:00010504) within the epipelagic zone...; material: water... | reverse complement strand
GGCACCAAGACAGGCACTGACGCCACCGCGGCAACCGATTCGGGAACGACCACCGGTCAGGCGGCTGCAACCGACATTGCCGGCAGCACACTTGAACTCGAAATTGATCTTGCTCAGGTCAAACCGGATGGCGCCGCTGTCTTTGCTGGCAAATCAGCCGCCGGCGCGAAAATCACTGTCTTTGAGGGTGATGTCGTTCTGGGTGAGACGATGGCCGATGAAAATGGTGAATGGGTTGTGGTTCTGGACAAGAATCTGGGTCCTGGTGATCATCTGGTATCGATTGGCAGCAGCAGCGAGGATGGCAAGACCGCGTTAGCTGATGTGGCGCTTGGTATTCAGGTGTCCGAGGGCAAGGATGAACGCCCGCTGGTTGCGCTCTTGCCTGAAACCGAAAATGCGCTTCCTGAATTACTGCAATCACCTGATGACAACGTGGTTGAGGTTGCGGGCGATGCTGCATCAAGCAGTGCAGAGGCTCCTGTCCGGCCCGCCATCGCACCGCGCTCACTTGCCTGGAAAGAGGGCGGTCAGCTGGTCATATCCGGTGTATCACGCGGCGGCACAGCTGTTGAGGCGATGGCAGACGGTCGTCCGTTTGGCAGAGATTCAACTGGCCCGGATGGCAGCTGGCAGCTGGCTGGCAAGGTTAACCTTGATCTGCGAAGCCGGATGATGACGTTCGTTCTGCGCGATGCGGACGGGACAGTGGTTGCCAGCTACAAATTGCCGGTGGCCACCCGTGATCTGTCGCGCGGTCTTGATGGCAGCCAGATGGTTGTCGTGCAGCGCGGCGATGCCTTGTGGCGTATCGCGTTCAGTTCATATGGTGAGGGTATCAGATTTGTGGATATCGTACGCCGCAATGCGGGTGCCATTGGTGATCCGGATCTGATCTTCCCGAACCAGATTTTTGCTATTCCGGACTAGCTTTCAAGTGTTTCTGCGGACAATATTTTTGTCGCGCTGGCCAGAACATCCGCGCACAGCTATGAACCGCTATAGACATATGAACCGCTATAGACATATGAACCGATATAGACATATGAACCGATATAGACAGTGGGCATGAGGCAGGTTTTGAGGAAGGATCATGACATCTAAGCCCGAACTCGCCGAGGTGGCACCTGAAGGATGGCCCGTGCTGGCAGCGGCGGGCGTGATCACCATCTTGCTGGCGTTTATCGCGCTGCCGCTGGCCGGGGTTGCTGTTGGTCTGATGGTCTGGCTGCGTCATATCCTGCGTGTCCCTGCGCGCAAACTTCCTGCAAATGCTGAACATTATGTTCTGGCACCCGCCGACGGGGTGATCACCTCAATCGGCATGCCGCGCAGTCAGGCAGATGCTCAAGCCCTCGGTGATCGTCCGCTTGGCAACACATCAACTGGTGATCCAATGGCCCGGCTTGTGCGGGTCACCATCAAGACGCGTCTCAGCGATGCTCAGCTTCAATGCGCCCCGGTGAGCGGCCGGGTGCGTGACAATTTCCTGATCCCGGGCCTGTTTCTGAGCGCGGCTGACGAGGTATCGGCGCGGCGGGACAATGAACGCCGCGAGGTCACCATTGAGACTGATGAGGGTGATGCAATCATGCTGGTACAAATCGGCACCCGCACCGCCCGCCAGCTGATATGCCGTCATAGTCCTGGCAGGACACTGGCAGCTGGTGCGCCGCTTGGGATGGCACGGTTGGCCGGTTTGACGGATATCTTTGTTCCAACCGATTGCGGGTTGGCTGTACAGGAAGGCCAGAGCGTTCTGGCAGGTGAAACGATCCTTGCAACCTTTGCAGGATCTAAAGGAATTGCAGGACAGCGGCGTGGCCCTGCCGGGCGCTGATGCTTGATTCCACCCTCAGACCCTTTGTAGATCGCGCGCTCGGGCCACCGGCGCGGCTTCTCGTCCGTCTGGGTGTGACAGCCAATATGGTGACCTGGGTCGGCTTTGCGATTGGTATGGGTGCAGCTGCGGCAATTGCCGCTGGCTGGTTTGCCGCCGGCATTGTGATGATCCTTGTAAACAGGATTTGTGATGGTCTTGATGGCGCGGTGGCGCGTGCCAGCCAGCCAAGTGACGCTGGCGGATTTCTGGATATCACGCTGGATTTCATTTTCTACAGCGCTATCCCCTTTGCCTTTTGTGTAAATGACCCGCAGCATGCATTGGCGGGAGCGTTTTTGATCTTCAGTTTTGTGGGCAGCGGATCCAGCTTTCTTGCCTTTGCCATTATCGCGCAAAAGCGCGGCATTTCGACCGACCAGCGGGGAAAAAAGTCATTCTTCTACCTCGGCGGCTTGACCGAAGGCACTGAGACTATCATTTTCCTGCTTATCGTCAGTCTGATGCCCGATTATTTCGGCGTTCTGGCGTGGATTTTTGGAAGTCTTTGCTGGGTGACAACCGTGACCCGCATCAGGACAAGTCTGGAAATACTGCAGAGCCATCAGGCTGAAACAACAGGAGACGATAAATGAAATTTGGTGTTGGCCAGGCGATACCGCGCATTGAAGACCCCAGACTTGTGACCGGCAGGGGGCGTTACACAGATGATATTGACCCGGGAACAGGTCTCGCTGTTGCCTTTTTGCGGGCACCGCTGGCGCATGCGCGCCTTGTGTCTGTTGACACCGCCGCGGCGGCTGCCATGCCCGGCGTGCATCTGGTGGCCACACAGGCTGATCTGGATGCGGACGGTATTGGTGAAATTCATTGCGAGCATCAACTGTCGAATGCTGACGGCGCGCCGATGACCATGGTTTCTCACCCGCCCATGGTGCGCGAGGTCAACCGGACAGCTGGTGACATCGTGGCGGTGGTCGTCGCCGATGATGTGACACTGGCGAATGATGCGCTGGAACTGATTGATGCGCGCTATGAAAGCCGCGATGCGGTAACCGATGTCTATGCAGCTATCGAAGAGGGTGCACCGCAGCTGTATGACGCATATCCCAACAACATCGCGTTTGACTGGGTGGCAGGCGATCACGACGAGACCGATGCCGCGCTGGCTGCTGCTGCGGATAATGGTTTTGAGATTTTTGATATCGATGTGATCAACAACCGGGTGATCATCAATTCGATGGAAACGCGCCCGATCGTTGCGGAACCAGACCCGGAAGATGGCACGCTGAACATCTGGTGTGGCACGCAGGGCCCGGTCGGCATTGCCAAACAGCTGACGGCGGCGCTTGGCTTGTCAAAAGGCGGAGTGCGGGTGCGCACAGGTGATGTGGGTGGCGGCTTCGGCTTCAAGATTTTCCTGCATCCGGAACAGCTCATCGTAGCCTGGGCAGCCCGTAAACTGGGCACACGCTTGCGCTGGCAGCAGAACCGGTCAGACGGGTTTCTGTCGGATCTGCATGGCCGTGACAACCGGACAAAGGCGCGTGCAGTTGTCGATGCTGATGGCAAGGTGCATGCGCTGCATGTGACTGTGCATGCCAATATGGGATCATGGCTTTCCAACTTTTCGACCTATATCCCGACCCTGTCAGGCTCGCGCACGCTGACCACGGTTTATGCGATCCCGACAGCCAGCCTGCGGGTGCTTGGTATTATGACCAATACGCCGGCAGTTGATGCTTATCGCGGAGCGGGCCGGCCCGAGGCGAACTATGTGATGGAACGCCTGATGGATATGCTGGCAGACAAGATGGGCATTGATCGTGTTGAAATCCGGCGCCGTAACATGATTACATCCGACCTGATGCCGTTTTCCATGGTATGTGGCGGTACGATTGATGATGGCGAGATACCTGAATTGATGGATGCGGCGCTGGCCCATGCTGATCATGACGGATTTGAGGCGCGCAAGGCCGATTCAGAAAGCCGTGGCATGCTGCGCGGGTTTGGCGTGGGCATGTATCTGGAACAGTGCGGCGGTGGCGGTGATGGCGGCGTGAAGGTCAGTTTCCGTGATGATGGCACCATTCTGGTGCTGGCCGCACAGCAGGAAAACGGGCAGGGACATCGCACGACCCTGACGCAGATCCTGTCTGACAGGCTTGGCTATGACGCCGACAAGATCGAGATTTTTCAGGGTGACTCCGCGATCACGCCACACGGGGCGACAGGCGGTGCCCGGATGACGGCAGTGCTGGGTTCCACAGTTGCTGAAGTGGCCGCACGCACGCTTGACAAGGCACGCCCGCATGCCGCTGAGGCGCTGGATTGCAATCCGGATGATCTGGTCTTCATCGATGGTATTTTCTCGGCACAGGGTACCAACAGATCGATCACGATCGAAGATCTGGTGCTGCGTCTGGTGCCAGAGAGCGGTGACCATCCTTTCAACATCAATCATCGCTATGAGCCGGACGGGTCGACCTATCCCTATGGCTGTCACATTGCTGAACTGGAAATCGATCCGGCTACCTGTGCTGTCAACCTTCAGCGGTATACGGTGGTCGATGATTTTGGCACGGTGATCAATCCGATGATGCTGGAAGGCCAGATACATGGCGGCATTGCACAGGGGATCGGACAGGCGATCCATGAACATGCGGTGTTTGACGAACAGGGCCAGCTGGTGTCGGGATCACTGATGGATTACCGCCTGCCACGCGCTGATGATCTGCCAGCATTCGATATCCATTTCCGCAATATTCCTTGCAAGAACAATATCCTGGGGGTAAAGGGATCGGGAGAGGCCGGGGCGATTGGCGCGCCGCAAGCCATCATTGCTGCGGTGACTGATGCGCTGGGTGTGACCCATATCGATATGCCAGCGACACCCGCGGCAATCTGGGATGTCTTGCAAACCAAAACATCGAATGAGGACACGAAATGAGCGACAAGATTATCAAGTCGGAAGCTGAATGGCGCTCGCAACTGACGGCCGAACAATATCACGTTGCGCGTGAGCATGGCACCGAGCGGGCGTTCACAGGCGCGCTGGACAAGCACTATGAAAAAGGCACCTACAGCTGTGTATGCTGTGGTGAGAACTTGTTTTCGTCAGAGACCAAGTTCAATTCGGGCAGTGGCTGGCCCAGCTTTTATGAAAAGCTGGATGCCGATGCCATAACCGAAACCGTGGATGACAGCTTTGGCATGCGCCGCACCGAGGTGCAGTGCAGCCGATGCGATGCGCATCTCGGGCACGTATTTCCCGATGGACCCGCACCAACGGGCCTTCGCTACTGCATAAATTCAGCGTCATTGTCTTTCAAGGACGCCAAATAAATTCCGTGTGATGGATGCGGGACGAAAGACCCCCCGCATCAATATGTTCAGGATGCCAGCCGGGTTGGCACAAGTATGGTGTCGAGTTCCGGTGTTGCGTTCAGCGGGCTCGCATCGATCGGTGTCAGGCCGTGGCCGCCAAAATGGTCAGCATTCTGTCGCCCACCCAGATCAGATGACACGCCCCGTTCAGACGACATGCCTCGACCGTGCTGCCAGTTCGCGTCATGCTTATGGTCCGCACCATAGCTGCCTCCGCGATGGCCGTGATGTCCGCCTCCATGATGACGCTTGATGCGGCGGGGCATTTCATCGGTCGACAGCATGCCGTCTGCATTGACATCCAGCTTGTCAAACATCGCAGCCAGACGTGCTGAAAACTCGTCTTGCGAAATGCTGCCATCACCGTTGGTGTCCAGCTTTGAAAAGCGCTGTTCGTTCTTGGCCAGCATTTCATCACGCGTCAGCATGCCATCACCATCCTTGTCGAGTGACAGCGCATGAAAGCTTTGAATATGCTTGCGATGACCGAAGTGGCCTGATTGTCCGGCAATAGCAAGACCAGCAACAATAACGCCGGAAAGCGCAAGGCCGCCGGCAATGATGAATGTACGATTGATTGGTTTCATGGCATATATCCGTTTGTTGAAATGTTTCGCGAGTGCAAAAATTGCAAATGTGAGTGGTGGCACCGGTATGATCCACGAGTGGGTGGCCTGCGGGTCGACACCGGCGCCTGATACCGATATGGGCGCGTAAAGCGGCACAAAAGGGGCGGCGCGGTGTCGCTTCTGGGGAATTTGTCGGGCAGTGGTGCCCTATTTCATCTGGTCGGCTGTCTGGCCGTGCAGATGTGCTGAAAGGTGACAGACTTATGACGGCAGCGACGTTTCCTTCGGTCTCCGGAACCACGCGTGTGTTCGGCTGTATCGCCAGTCCGGTCGATCATGTGCGTGCGCCGACCGTGTTTAATGCGCTGTTCGCCGAACGTGGCCTCGATCATGTGATGGTGCCGATAAATGCGCCAGCTGATGATCTGCAGGCAGTGATTGAAGGTCTGCGCCGGATGCCGAATTTTGGCGGGATGGCAGTGACCATTCCGCACAAGGTCACGCTGGCAGGGCTGTGTGACACGCTGGGCGCAGCGGCGCGCCTGACAGGGGCGGTGAACGCTATACGCTTTGATGACGATGGCAGCATGCATGGCGACAATTTTGACGGTGCTGGGTTTGTTGCAGGCATGCAGCAGCAGGGCCATGATCCGGCCGGCATGATGGCGTTGATCGTCGGCGCTGGCGGCGCGGCACGTGCCATTGCACTGGCGTTGCGTGATGCCGGAACGAAAAAGATCATGATCAGTAACAGGACCGCCGAAAAGGCAGCGGCGATTGCCAGTGCGCTGGCCATGGCTGGTGATACCGCGCCTGTTGAAGCGGTGCGGGCGCATGATGGCAGCAAGGTTGATCTGATTGTAAACACCACCAGCCTTGGTATGCATGACGGTGATCCCCTGCCATTGCCGCTGGATGCGGTGGATGAGGGAACCCTGATCGCTGATATCATCATGTCTCCGACTGAAACCGCCTGGATGAAATCTGCCAGCGATCGCGGTCTTTCGGTGCATCCGGGCCGCCATATGCTTGATTGCCAGATTGAGCTGATCGGCAGCTTTACCGGTGCGCTCTAGTGGTGTTGCCAAAATGTTTCCGCGGGGGTGATTTTGCCCATGTGACGCGCATGTCTGCCGATATCACTGGCAAGCGCGATGAATTGGCAATTGAGTTTGACCGCTACCCGCATTATATCTCTCCAACGAGATGACAGCCCGGATATCCACACCTGCAGTGACAGTGAGGACAGCATGACCGAAGCGGCAAACGCCTGGACAGAAGAGCGCCTTGAACAGCTTCGCAAGCTGTGGGACGAGGGTTTGTCGATTTCGCAGATTGGCGATGCGCTGGGCGTGTCGCGCAACGCTATTGCCGGCAAGGCACACCGGATGGGCCTGCCAAAGCGCCCGTCGCCTATTTCCAAGTCAGCCACCGAAGCGAAAAAACCGGCAAAGGCAAAGCCGCCTGCAGAGCCGGCAAATCTGCCTTTGCGCCTTGAACTGCGCAAGCTGAGCTGGTCACGCAGTAAATGCTGTTGGCCGACCGGTGATCCAAAGAAGACCGGCTTTTCCTTTTGCGGTGGCCCCATTGTGCCGGGCAAGCCCTATTGCCTTGCGCATTGTGAGGAAGCCTACACCACATCGCGCGACAGTCGCTAAGTTCAGTCTACCTGCACATCCTGCATGATTTGACAGGGGTGGGTTAACAGGTGTTCGCAATGACAGACCGTATGATTTAACCGACAATCAAAAGGTGCGACGTTATGTTGAAGTACCGTGCTGATTATCAGCCGCCCTCCTGCAAAGTGGTCTCGGCAGGCCTTGATATTTCCATTTTTGACACGCGCGCGCTGGTCACAACAACGCTGGAACTGCAACGCGTCAGTGATGCGCCTTTCATTCTGAACGGGCGTGATCTGACGCTGCATGAAATCAGTATCAATGGCCGCATTCTTGATGAAGCGGACTGGCCGGTAGTGCCTGAAGGGCTGTCCTTTTCTGATCTGCCAAAAAACTGTGTCCTGCGCGTTCGCTCGGAATGCCATCCGCAGTCCAACACCTCGCTTGACGGTCTTTATCTGTCAGGCGGCATGTATTGCACGCAGTGCGAGCCGGAAGGGTTCCGGCGCATGGCTTTCTTCCCCGACCGGCCGGATGTGATGACGGTGTTTACCGTCCGTATCGAGGCTGACAAGGCGTTTCCACAACTATTGTCCAACGGCAACCTGGTCGAAACCGGCGAGGTTGATGCAGACCGGCATTATGCGCTGTGGCATGACCCGCACCCGAAACCAAGCTATCTGTTTGCCTGTGTGGTTGGTGATCTTGACCTTGCCGCAGACAGTTTCACCACGGCATCGGGCCGCACGGTCGATCTTCATATTTATGTCGAGAAAGACAATGTCAGCCTGACCGGCCATGCGATGGATTCGCTGAAACGGTCAATGAAGTGGGACGAGGATACCTATGGTCTGGAATATGATCTTGATCTTTTCCAGATTGTTGCCGTCAGCCACTTCAATATGGGCGCGATGGAGAACAAGGGCCTGAATATCTTCAACAGCAAATTTGTTCTGGCTGATCCGCAGACAGCAACGGACGAAGACCTCGACCGCGTGGAATCAATCGTTGCGCATGAATATTTTCACAACTGGACAGGTAACAGGGTTACCTGCCGCGACTGGTTCCAGCTAACGCTGAAAGAAGGCCTGACAGTGTATCGGGACCAGTGTTTTTCGGCTGATATGCATGATGAAGGGGTGCAACGCGCCAGTGATGTAAGCCTGCTTCGTGCTGCCCAGTTCCCCGAGGACCGTAGCCCGACTGCACATCCGATACGTCCTGAATCATATCGTGAAATCAATAACTTCTACACACCCACCGTGTATGAAAAGGGGGCCGAAGTCATTCGCATGATGGCTGGCTTTCTGGGGCGTGACGGGTTTCGGCGCGGCATGGACCTCTATTTTGAGCGGCATGACGGATCGGCTGTCACTTGCGATGATTTTGTTGCCGCGCTGGCCGATGCCAATGATTGTGACATGTCAGGCTTTCAGCGCTGGTATTCGCAGGCCGGCACGCCGCGCCTGCATGTAAAGCGCCAGCAGCAGGCCGCCACCGGTGGTACATCATCAACAACATCGTCACTGCTGTTTAAGCAGTCACTGCCCGAAACTGCTGCTGGCAGTCCGCGTGACCCGTTGCCGGTGCCGGTGCGTGTCGGGTTCGTCGGACAGGATGGTGCGCCGGTCGCAACCCGCCTGTCTGGCGAAAATACGGTGCGGAATGAACATGTGCTGCTGTTCGATCAGGCAGAGGCCAGCTTTAGCTTCACCGCTGCCGATGGCGGCGCGTTGCCGGGCATGCTGACGCCAAGCATTTTGCGCGGATTTTCAGCGCCGGTTGAACTTGATGATGATCTTGGCGCGGATGAACGCCTGCGTTTGATGGCGCATGACAGTGATCTGTTCAACAAGTGGGATTCGGCACAGATTCTAAGTCGTGATGCCATTCTGGCGGTGGCGGCTGGCGGCGTTGCAGATGTCGATGATCTGGCCTGGGGATATCGCCAGATCCTTGCCGATGACGATCTGCTGGATGACTTCAAGGCGGGCAGCCTTCGTTTGCCCGGCCTGCCGGTTCTGGAGGCAGCACATCATCCGGCTGATCCGGTGGCGCTGTTTGACGCGCGCCGGTCCATACAGGGCGCGCTTGGCACGGCGCTGGCCGATGAGATTGGTCAGGCGATGGACAATCAGGTTAGACTTGCTTCTACCGCTGGCGGGCGGGCGCTGCTGGTGCAGTTTGTCGAGCTTGGCGTTGCTGCAGGTGATACCACTGCCATTGCCGCTGCTGAGAAGATGGTTGCCGATACCAATATGACGCTGTCGCAGGGCGGGCTGAAAGCCTTGATCCATTGCGATAACGGTGCCCGTGCACGCGGCCTTGCTGTTTTTCATGATCGCTGGCAGGACAATCCGCTGGTTATGGAAAAATGGTTCCAGATGGAATCGATGTCATCTGTCGGTGGCGGGACTACACGTCTTGATGTGCTGATGGAACATCCCGGCTTTGATCCGAAAAATCCCAACAAGATTCGCGCCATTCTGGGGGCATTCATGGTTGGGAACACACCCAATTTCCATGCGGCTGACGGGTCCGGTTATGACTATGTTGCACGTCAGCTGATCAGCATTGATGAGCGCAATCCACAGGTGGCGGCGCGGATGGCGCTGCCGCTGACCCGCATGGACAGCTATACGGATGATCGCAAGACACGCATGCGCGCGGCGCTGAAGATGGTGCAGGCGCGTGCGCAATCTAATGATCTGCGAGAGGTCGTCGACAAGGCCCTTCAGGCGGCCTGAAACCTGGTGTCAGGAGCGCAGCAGGAAGGCCGGAACGTGGCCGGTATCCTGCAAAGTATCACCTTTGCATTCTGGCGGCGCTGGCAATTCACCCGGCGCATTTTCCTGTTTGCGGCGAGACCGCCCACCACGTGACCGGTTATCATCATTGCGTCCGGAATCGTTTTTGCCGGAATCGCTTTTGCCAGCCTCGTTGCTGCTGGCGTCTTTGCGCCCGCTGCCGGTCTTTCTGCTTTCGGGCCTGCCAGTTTCGGGGCTGCCAGCTTCTGTTTTGCGAGACCCGGCTTTCTTCTTCTTTGAGCGAGAGGCCGGTTTGGCCTCGGATGCATCTTGCGGTGCCTCACTCTTGGCATCACCAACCAAAGGGATCGGCTTGCCAATCAGCTTTTCGATCGCGCCGACATATTTTTTGTCATCTTCACTGGCGGCGATGGTAAAGGCGCGCCCTGATTTGCCAGCGCGGCCCGTGCGGCCAATCCGGTGGACATAATCCTCGGCATTGCCAGGCACATCGAAGTTGAACACATGGCTGAGCCCGGCGATATCCAGTCCGCGCGCCGCCACATCGGATGCAATCATCAGCGGCACTTCGCCATCTTTGAATTTCTGCAGCGCGTCAAGCCGAGCCGATTGTGTCATGTCGCCATGCAGGGCAACAGCACTGAAATCATGCTGTTTTAGCGATGTGACAAGCGTGCTGATATCACGCTTGCGATTACAGAAGATCACTGCGTTTTTGACTTCTTCGCTGCGCAGCAGGCCGCGCAGGGCCTCGCGCTTGCCCTTTGGCGATGTCCAGACAAGGTGCTGTGCCACGGTGTCGGCAGTTGATGCCGGTGGTGCGACCTCGATCACCTTTGGATTGCTGACAAACTTGTCGCTGAGTTTCTTGATATCGTTGGACAGGGTGGCAGAAAAGAACAGCGTCTGGCGCAGTGGTGGCAGCAACCCGACAATACGTTCGACATCGGGAATGAACCCCATATCCAGCATCCGGTCAGCTTCGTCGATCACCAGAACCTTTACATCGGTCAGCAGCACCTTGCCGCGCTCAAAATGGTCGAGCAGGCGGCCGGGCGTGGCAATCAGAACATCAACACCCTTGCTTAGGGCAGCGTTCTGGTCGGCAAAGCTGACCCCGCCAATCAACAGCGCCATCGACAGCTTGTGGTAGGTACTGAATTTTTCGAATGAATCGGCGACCTGTGCGGCAAGTTCGCGTGTCGGCGCAAGGATCAATGAGCGGGGCAGGCGGGCCTTGGCGCGGCCAGACGCCAGGATTTCGATCATCGGCAGGGTAAAGCTGGCAGTCTTGCCAGTCCCTGTCTGGGCTGATCCCAGAATATCGCGTCCCATCAGCACATAGGGAATTGATTTTTCCTGAATAGGAGTGGGTTCTGTATAGCCAAGGTCGGCAACCGCCTGGCTGAGTTCCTGGCATAGACCAAGTTCGGAAAAATTCACCGGTACCATCCTCTGGTAACGCATTTGCACATGTGCACGGGGGAGAGGCCCATCAGCCAAGTCATTCCACAGTCGCAGGTCACAGTAGTCGCAGGTCAC
>ERZ802827.1442-NODE-1442-length-11745-cov-12.6787_pt1 | contig 11745 bp, 13 predicted proteins | sample MGYA00345652_ERZ802827 | MGnify/ENA primary metagenome ERZ802827 (study PRJEB30503, sample SAMEA104212372) | marine metagenome | biome: Westerlies Biome; feature: [SRF] surface water layer (ENVO:00010504) within the epipelagic zone...; material: water... | reverse complement strand
CGAAGTCGATATGCTCACCGTTGAGATGGTGGGGTCCAGCAGTTCGCGGCTGTTGGATTTAGGGCGCGGGAAATCTAGCTATACACCGCGCGGCTATGCAAATAAAAACAATACTATAAAAGATGAAAGTAAACAAAAATGACAGTTCATTTTATTGGCGCAGGACCGGGTGATCCGGATTTGATTACGGTGCGTGGCCAGCGGCTCATTCGGCACTGTGCATTATGTCTCTATGCTGGCTCTTTGGTGCCCGAAGCCGTGGTCGCCGAGGCACCAAAATCCGCCCGGGTGATTGATACCGCGTCGATGACGCTGGATGATATCATGGCGGAAATCGGTGCCGCTGTTGCGGCCGGTGATGAGGTGGCGCGGGTGCATTCCGGTGATCCGTCTTTATATGGGGCGATTGCCGAGCAAATCCGCCGGTTAAAGGCGATGGGAATCGCCTATGATATCACCCCGGGTGTATCGGCTTATGCGGCGGCGGCGGCCGGGCTGGGGATTGAGCTGACCATTCCGGAGGTGTCACAAACGCTGATTTTGACACGTACCGCGATGAAATCATCGGCGATGCCGGATGGCGAGGATTTGGCCAGCCTTGGACGCACCGGAGCGACGCTTGCGATTCACCTGTCGATCCGCAATTTGCGGGCAATTGAACGCGAACTGACGCCGTTTTACGGGGCCGATTGTCCGGTGATTGTTGCCTACCGGGTGGGGTGGCCGGATGAGCGCTATATCCACGCGACGCTTTCGACCATACGTGACGCGGTGCAAAAGGCGAAAATCACCCGCACGGCGTTAATTTTTGTCGGCAAAGGGTTGGGGATGGATGCTGCGTTTCGTGACAGCGCGCTGTATGACGCGGCGCATGCGCATATTTTGCGGCCCGTGCGCGGCCAGAAGGCGGCAAAAACCTGACAGCCTGCGGCAAACACCCAACAGGCTAAGACGCAGGTAAAAAATATCATACCATTGCGATGATATGACCATAGGAGCCACTGACATTGTCATGCAAAAGCCCCATCTCGCCAAGTGCCGCCCCACCGGCATCTTCGGCATCAAACAAGGCGGTGCCACGCTGTTCGACAGCGCTGCTGTAATGAAATTCATGTCCAAGCAATGTGCCGGGCCAGAAAAATTTTGTTTTTGGGGTAAATCTGCGATAGCCAAGATGCCGCTTGGGGCTGGCAAAACTTGTGTGAAGGTCGAGCAATCCGGCCATTTTATAGGCGTTGCCATCAGCGCCTGTGATGGCCGTGCCCAGCATCATAAAGCCGCCGCATTCACCGTAAATGAGATAGCCATCAGCGGCCGCCCGGCGCAAACCGGAAAAGCATTTATGTGCCTGTGTCAAAGCCGGTAAATGCAATTCAGGATAGCCGCCCGGAATAAAGACAAATTCAGCATCCGCTGCCGGGGCCTCGTCATTCAGCGGTGAAAACAGCGTGATGCGCGCCCCCTGGTGCCGCCAACCCTGCATCATATGTGCATAGCAAAAGCCAAAAGCCGCATCTTTTGCGATCGCAATATTCTGCGCTGGCGGTGGCAAAAGGCCAGCGGCAGGCGCGGCAGGCGGTGGCAATGCCCCGGCAAGGCGCAGGATAGCCGCTATGTCGCAATGCGCCTCAACAAATTCTGCGGCGCTGTCCAGAACCGGGTCTAATTGCCCGCAATCTGCCAGATCACCAGCTTGCACAAGGCCCAGATGCCGCGACGGAATTTGCAATGTTTCATCGCTCGGCAAGGCACCGAGTAGGGGCAGCTGGACATCATCCAGCGCGGCGCTGATTAAGGCGTGATGACGCGGCGAGGCAACATGGTTTAACACCACCCCGGCGATCGGTGATTTTGGCAATAATTTGTTCAGTCCGGCAGCAAGCATTGCCGCTGTTTGTGCGGTATGGCGCACATCCAGCACTAAAATGATCGGCAGGTTCAGCGCAGCGGCCACCGCGACACTGCTGCCAACGCCGCCGGCACCGCCGTCGCATAATCCCATGACCGCCTCGACAATAACGGTTTCGCCGGGCTGGTTGGTGGCAAGCTGTGCCAGCATTTGCGGTGACATTGCAAAACCGTCAAGATTGACTGCCGGCTGGCCAATAGCAGCGGTTAAAAAACCGGCATCAATAAAGTCCGGGCCGGTTTTAGCAGCGCTCACCGGCAGGCCGCGTTTGGCACAGGCCCGCAACAGGCCAAGCGTCAATAATGTTTTGCCAGAGCCAGATGTGAGCCCGGCAATCATCACCCCATTTCGGGCCATTATCCGGTTTCCGAGAGGCCGCGCACCTCGAGCGGGTCAAGGTTGCGGATCGCGTCTCCATCGATCTGTCCCAGCCAGTCAAGACATTGCCGCATCAGCGCCACCCGCCCAATACAGACAATGGCCGGTGCGCCGATACCGGTTTCGGCAATATCCGCGGTGGCTGTGCCCAATGTTGTCTCCAGCACCTGCATATCGGCGGTTGTCGCATTGCTGACCACGGCGACCGGTTCATGCGGTGGGCGTCCGGCGGCGATCAGCTTGGCGCAGATATCGGGCATATGTTTGATCGCCATATACATGACAATTACCTGCGAGCCCTTTGACAATGCCTGCCAGTCAATGGCAGCCGGCATCGCGCCGGTGCGATCATGACCTGATAAAAATGTCACGGATTGATTGACGTCGCGGTGTGTCACCGGAATGCCGGCATAGGCAAGGCCGCCAATGCCAGCCGAAATGCCCGGTACAATGCGCAGCCGGATGCCAGCCTGCACCAGTGTTTGCGCTTCTTCACCGCCGCGGCCAAACACAAATGGATCACCGCCCTTCAGCCGCAAAACACGTTTTCCCTGATGTGCCAGCTCGATGAGACGAAGTGAAATATCGCGTTGCTGCGGTGATGGTTTGCCGCCGCGCTTGCCAGCATATTCGATGACCGCATCTGGCTGCGCCCACTCCAAAATACCATTATTCACCAGCGCATCGTAAATAATGACATCAGCCTGCTGCAAGGCGTTCAGCGCATGCAATGTGATCAGCCCCGGATCACCCGGCCCGCCGCCAACCATCCATACCCATCCGGCTTCAAAAACCGGCCATTCCTGACCGGTGCGTTGCGGCATGGTAAAGGCCTGTTTGTTTTCGTTGCGTTTGCTGCTCATGATGCGTGATGATACTGTAATTGGGTTGTCTTTGCACTCTTTTCCTGCCTATCCTCGGGACAGTTGTTGGCGGCCTGAAAACGCCACCACAACAAGCCACAGCAGCGACAAAATCTGTCTATTCTGATCAGGGATTCTATGACCAAAACATTAACCACAAAGCTACGGTTTGGCTGGACAACAGGCACCTGTGCGACGGCAGCGGTGAATGCCGCCTATACCGCGATGGTGACGGGTGAATGTCCGAAAAATGTGACTGTGGTGACGCCCAGTGGTAAACAGGCTGATCTTGCGGTGGCGATGGTTGAGCTGGGCACCGGCTGGGCCAAGGCTGGCATTATCAAAGATGCTGGTGATGATCCGGATGTGACGCATGGGGCGATGATCTGTGCGACGGTCAGTCCATCGACGGGCCATAATGGTATTCGGTTTTTGCGCGGCGATGGCGTCGGCATCGTCACCAAAGCCGGGCTTCCAGTTGAGGTTGGTGAACCCGCAATCAATCCGGTGCCGCGCCAGATGATGACCGATATGGTGGCCGCATTAGCCAAAACTTTGCATGGGCCGCAGCATATTGATATCGAGATTTCGGTGCCGGACGGTGCGGTGATCGCGCAGAAAACCTGGAACCCACGGCTTGGGATCGAAGGTGGCATCTCCATTCTTGGCACGTCCGGTATTGTCCGGCCATTTTCCTGTGCCGCCTGGATTGCCTCAATCCATCGCGGGGTCGATGTGGCGCGGGCGAATGGTTTGCAGCATGTGATTGGCTCAACCGGCAATAGCTCCGAGAATGCTGCCAAAGCCCGCTATGACTTGCCGGATATCGCGCTGATGGATATGGGTGATTTTGTTGGCGGTTTGCTTAAATATATGCGGCGCAATCCTGTGCCGAAAGTCACCATTGCGGGTGGCTTTGCCAAAATGGTCAAACTGGGGCAGGGGGCAACAGACCTCCATTCTGCCCGCTCGCAAGTCGATTTTGTCGCGCTTGCGGCGTTGGCAGCGCAGGTGGGGCTTGATGCTGATCTGGTGCGCAGCGCCAATTCGGTTCTGCAGGTGGTTGATATGGCGACTGCCGAGCAACGCCGCCGGCTTGCTGATGTGATTGCCTCGGCCGCCCGCATGACGGCTGTTAAAACCTTGCGCGATGCGCCAGTCGTCGTCGAAATAATGGTGGTGGGCCGTGATGGCACCTGCTGGGGAACAGCCGGAGGGTGACATGCGGCATCTGCTAGTACTGGCTGGTACCGGCGAAGCCCGGCAGATGCTGGCATGGTTGGCCACCGAACGAGGTTTTCGTATCACCGCGTCGCTGGCTGGGGTGACCTCTGCCCCGCATGCTTTGGGCGTTGCGACCAGATCTGGCGGGTTCGGCGGTGCTGATGGGCTGGCTGACTGGGTGCGCCAGCATAATGTTGATTTAATGCTTGATATGACGCACCCCTATGCCGCGCAAATGAGCCGCCATGCGGCAGCGGTCGCGGACGCATTATCGCTGCCGACAATCGCTTTTCATCGCCCGCCCTGGGTTGCCGAAGCGGATGATCAATGGGCCGTATTTGACAGTTGGCAGGCGATGGCAAAGGCCGTTCCAGCCGCCGCAAAACTGTTCATAGCGGGCGGTAGCCGTGATCTTGAGGCATTTTGCCAACGATCCGATATCAGCCTGTTGATCCGTGGTTTAAATCTTGATCATTACAAATTAAAATATCCTAATATCAATATAATAAAAAGATTACCTCATAAATCAGTTGAATTAGAGGCGGAGCTGTTGCGCGATCATGGCATTACCCATATTTGCTGCAAAAATTCGGGTGGTGCTTTTAGCCAGGCGAAATTACAGGCGGCGCGACTATTGCGGCTGCCGGTGTGGATGCTGGCCCGTCCAACCGCACCGCAAGCGACGCCGTTTTATCAAATCCTGCATGATGTTGATTCCGTCAAGCAAGCCCTTGCCAGGTGATCAATCACCTCTATAGTCTATCGGGGAAAGTCGTGCGTTCGGCTGGGTGGCGCGGTGATCTGCCAGTCTCCATCCGGTTATTTGGGTATTTGAGCATTTGGGCGTTTGGGCAAAGCTGTGACGGATTTTAAAAGTGAGGTGGAATGCTGATGGCACGGTGGCGTCATTTTATTGTTGCGATAGGCATGGTGCCTGCATTAATCATTTATCTGGGGCTGGTATTGCAGCTTGCCGATTATGTGACCGATATTCACATCGCGCTGGATTTTCTGTTTTATACGGTCGCAGGCCTTGTCTGGATTCCGCTTGCCGGTAAAGTCGTGGGGTGGCTCGCAAAGCATGAAAGCCGGTAAATTTCATTCCCGACATTTCAATTTTTCACAGATTTTTATGGTGAGCTGAGCCGGTGTTAACCTCGCGCATTAAGCATTTTTTGTCGGGACAAACGGGCCAGTCGGACGCCGCCGCGCCGGCCGCTATGACAGCGGCGACAAAAGCTGTGATTGCCACAGAAACCGCGGTTACGCGGCCACTTGGGGCGGCCATTGACCTTGCCACTGAATTGATGCAGGCGCATGGGTTGGTGGGGTGGCGGATCAAGCTGGATCATGCGCGTCGCCGCGCCGGCCAATGTGACTATTCAACAAAGACCATTTCGCTGTCCCGGCTGTATGTCCGGAATGCCGATGCAGATCATATTCGCGATACGATTTTACATGAAATTGCGCATGCGCTTGTCGGCCCGCATCACGGCCATGATGCCGTTTGGCGGCAGAAAGCCCGGGAAATTGGCTGCACCGCCAGCAGATGCCACACATTGTCATTTTCCCGCGCAAAATGGCGGATGCGCTGTCCGAACGGCTGTTTCGCGGTAGAGCGGCATCGCCGTAAATCAGGTCTGATTTGCGCCTCGTGCAAGGCCGCGGTTGAGTTTCATCCGACCGAAAATGTTGGGGCGTTGTGATGTTTGAATTAATCGAGCGACGCCAACAAAAATTGCAGACTGAGATTGCGCGTCTGGCGCAGCCGGCGCGCCGCTGGGTCAGTTTTGATTTTTTTACTGATGCCGAGATCGCCAGCCTTGCTGAGCTGGCCGAGGCGCAAACATTTCGTCAAGCGCAGAGCGAGATTACGCATCGCGAAAACCGGGTGTTTCAGGATTTCGATGTGTGTTTTCCGGCGCCGCGTATCGGCGCCTTTGATCAGCTGGCTGAATCACTGGAGACTGGCTTATGTGCGGCTGGTGCGGCGCTGCCGGACAACCCGTTTGCGGCGCGCTTTCGTCTGGATGATTTTGCCATTCAGCGCTATCCGGCCGGATCGCGTGGTATCGGTATTCACCGGGATGGCAAACGCTATAAACATATCGTCGTGATCATCACACTGGCAGGGCGGTCGCGGCTGTTTTCCACAGCCACCCGCGATGGTCAGCAACGCCGCCCGATTGACGACCGGCCGGGGCGTCTGGTGCTGCTGTCGGCGGATGGTTTTGCCGGGCGCTATGATGAGGATTCGCGACCCCTGCATGGCGTCGATCAGGTGCAGGATGGCCGTCTGTCAATTGGCCTGCGCTCATCCGGGTGATCATATTCGATTAATCATATACGTTTATATATATATTCGGCTGGTCATATCCGGCTGGTCATAATCGATTGATCATATGGGGGCTTGCCAGAGATTGTTTTAATCGGCAAACTAAATTTCTGGAGCGCCCGTCAGTTGCTCCACCTCGACAGCAATTCGATGGCTTTGGGTGCCTGTTTCGTGCGTTCCAGCGAACGCAGTGCTGTAGCCCGCAAATGGGCTCAGGTTATCGGGGGTGCTAAGACCTATGCAAATCAATATATCTGGAAAAAATATGGATACCGGCATGGCCTTTCAGGAACATGCCACAACGTCACTGAATATGGTGGTGGAAAAATATTTTCAAAATGCTGTCAGCGGCCATGTCACCTTGGAAAAGGCTGACTCTGGTTTTACTGTCAAAACACGCGTGGCGCTGTCGCGGCGGATGGAACTGGAATCAACCGGTCGGGCGCATGATGCACATGCGGCGCTTGATGCGGCGATTGAACATGCCGAAAAACGCCTGCGACGGCACAAGCGCCGATTGAAAAATCACCGGACAACGCTAACCACGGATGAAGAAAATGATGTCGATGCCGCGCCCATGCTGGTCTATGCCTCGGCTGATCAGCTTATCGGCGATGATGGCGACGATCTGGATACCTTGCCGGTGGTTGCTGATTTGTCCTATGACATTGAGGTGCTGACGGTGGAACAGGCGGTGATGCGACTTGAATTTAGCGGCACCAATATGCTGATGTTCCGCAATGCCAGTCACTTTGGCCTGAATGTTGTGCATTTGCGTGATGATGGTTCAATCGGCTGGATTGACCCGCGTGGCGCGCGGCGTCTTGCCACCAGCGTATAGCTGTCTTTTGGTGTGATTAAGCCAGTAACGGACGCAGCGATTGCAGTTGCCAGGCACCACCATGATGCTGTCCCGCATGCGCCGCATCCATAAGATGTGCGTGTAAACAGCCAAAATGCGGAATCGCCAGACATTGTGCACGGGCGGATGACAAGCCCAGCATATGTGCCATAACGGCGCGTATGGTGCCAGCATGGGTGAAGACAATCTGCGGATTTGTATAGCTGCCAGCCTCAATTGCCTTGCACCATTTTGCAACGCGGCTGATTTGTGCGTCAAAACTTTCGCCCTGCGGCGGCACCATATCGGGCATGATGAATCCCCAATTATGGCGCGGCCCCTGTTTGATTTGTTCCCACACTCGTTCAATTTTCTGACCGTGCCACTGGCCAAAATTCTGCTCTTTTAAAGCGCTGTTCATGGTTTCCGATTCCGGCCGTAAAACATCTCGAAATAACGCGGCTGTTTGGCGGCAGCGTTGCAGCGGGCTGATATGCCAATCGGCTTTTTGAGGCAGGGTTTTGGCGATTTCGGCAACCGCATAGGCCTGATCAACAATGTTTGGATCATGGGCCGGAAGCGCCCCGGCTTCTTTTATGACCGGGGCATGTCGGACAAAGAAAAATTCGGTAATGACCGGGTCTGTTGTGGCCTGATTATGCATCAGATGAAACCAAGGATTTGCGGTAAAAACCGGGCCAGAACAAGCAATGTAATCATCAGCATGATCTCGGCGATCGTCACGCTCGCGCCCATAATGTCGCCGGTCAGCCCCCGAACCTGTCGCATCGCCAATTTGCCAACGAACGCTGCCGATAATAGCCCGATGCCAGCCAGCATTATGGCGGCGGTTGGGCTTAACAGCAGGCCACATGGCAACAGCCACAACATTGTCGCAACAGCCAGTTGAGATAGCGGGGGTGGGCTGGTTAACTGCCCCAGTCTGGCTTTGTCAGAGACGGGAAAAAAGCGCAGCAACCCCAATATTTGCCAGCGTGACACCGCCACCCATAACGCCATTAAAAGCGCAAATGAAAATGGTGCGATGGGCAGGGCGGCGAGGCTGGCCAGCAAGCTCACCCGCATCACAACAGACAGGCAGAGCGCCATAACACCGTAACTGCCGACGCGGCTGTCATGCATAATGCGGATTTTATCGTCCACCGTGCGGCCGCCACCAAAGCCATCAGCCATGTCTGCCAGACCATCATCATGCAGGGCACCCGACAGCAATGTCATCACAACAACGCCGCATGTCGCCGCGCCCAGTGCGCCGATGCCAATCGCCTGCATGGTGATCAGACTGGCGGCACCAATGGCCCCAATGACAAAGCCAATGATCGGAAATGCCCAGCCAGCCATATCAAGCTGCGGCGGGTTTTTATCGTCAAATTTGTACCAGCCACAAGGCAGGCGGCTGAGCAGCATACAGGCTGACACGATGTCTGCGATATAGCTTTGCCGCGATTGTGCCATGGCTTAGCCTTCGCTGACGCCGGCCTCGGCAAAAGTCGCCATGCCGTTATGCGTGGCACAGGCCGCGCGCACCAACAAGCTGGCGACAGCCGCACCGCTGCCTTCACCTAGACGCATTTTTAAATCAATGACGGGCACTTTTCTGAGGGCAACAGCCAACCGCAAATGCCCGGGTTCGGCCGACATATGCGAAATCATCGTATGATCGAGCGCATCAAGTCGGCCATTGGCGGTCAGTGATGCCGCCGCTGCGGTGGCGATGAAACCGTCCAACATCACAGGAATTGACCGCAATCTGGCAGCCAATACAGCGCCCGCAATCGCCGCCAACTCATGCCCACCAAATGCCGCCAGCAAGGCCAAAGGGTGATCGTCAATCGGTTGTTGTTTGGCCAGCGCCTGGTCAATAACTGTGGCTTTGTGCGCCACACCATCCTCATCTAATCCGGTTCCGGGCCCGACCCAGCCTTTGGCGTCGGCACCAAACCGTCCCAGACAGAGGGCGGCGGCGGCGGTGCTGTTGCCGATACCCATTTCACCAACAATCAGATAGTCACAATCATCGGCAATCGATTCGGCCCCAGCATTCATCGCCGCCAGCACCTCATCATCGGTCATGGCCGGGCCGGTGGTAAAATCGCGGGTGGGGGTGTCAAGCTGGATCGCGCTAACCCGCAAATCCAGCCCGGCGACTCGGCAAAGCTGATTGATTGCCGCACCGCCGGCTTCAAAATTTTGCACCATCTGCGCTGTAACATCTGCTGGAAAAGGCGACACACCCTGTGCCACAACACCATGATTGCCGGCAAAAACAATACATTGCCCATGCTCTATGTCAGGGCGCTCTGAACGCTGCCAGCCAGCCATCCAGATCGCAATATCTTCCAGCTTGCCAAGCGAACCGGGCGGTTTGGTCAGCTGACTTTGGCGGGCTGCCGCTTTGTTTTGGGTGACGCCATCAACTTGCGGTAAGGCGGCGATCAGCCGGTCAAAATCAGCAACAGAAGCAAACAAAGACATGGCGGGCCTTTCAATCCAATTAGTGTAAAATTTACGGAAAGATCGTCCTATGGTTTAATTTTTTGCGCAATAGCAGCGACGATAAAATAAACCTCATCGGCAAGTTGGGCGATTACCTGATTGGTGATGCCATTGGCGTCACGAAACCGGCGTGACAAAGCTGTATCGGGGACGATGCCCAGACCGGTTTCACTGGCCACCATAATGACTGTGGCTGGTGAGTCGGTAACGGCCTGAACGAAATCATCACGGGCCTGCGCAATATCCGCTTCGGCGATCAGCAGATTGGTTGTCCAGATGCTCAGACAATCGACCAGAATAACTGCCCGTTGATGGCTGCAACTGACGAGTTTTTCAGGTAAATCAATTGGCGCATCAATGGTCTGCCAGTCGGCGTTCCGCCGTTTCTGATGCAGATCAATGCGCGCCTGCATTTCCTGATCAAAGGCTTGTGCCGTTGCCAGATAATACAGGCCGGCATCTGCGTGGTTTAGGGCGCGAAAATTGTCTGTTGCGAGTTGTTCGGCATAGGCGGATTTGCCCGAGCGCGCGCCGCCAATGACAAATAAATTGCGTCCCATTATTGGCCCTTTTTCCCATTATTGATCCCAGTATAGACCCGGGTATAACCCCGGTTTTGCGACTCATGTGGTAGCATTCTTTGCGGCCGATACCATAGCAAATTTATGATTTGGCAAAGCCAGTCAGCTTTCCGGCGAAATTTGACTATGAGAAGTCCGATTCAGAGCGTTTGCCATGCCATTCATTGCTACCGTATTTTTAACATGGGGGATGTATGAACGAGCGAACAGTCACCCGGTCACGGCAATCGAAGCGCAAACGGAATGCGGATCAGGCATCATCCAGATTGTTGCTTGATAACCAACTGGATTGGTGCCAGCCGCGCTATGCCGACGCGCCAGTGACACCGATTGATGAGGATGCGGTGCAGGCGATTCACGACGCCAGCATGACGATCCTTGAAAATCTGGGTGTGTTATTTCTGAATGACGCCGCTTTATCAATTTTTGAGAGCCAGGGCTGTCAGGTCGAATGGGACAGCAAGCGTGTCCGCATGGATCGCGCCTGGGTTATGGAACAGGTGGCAAAAGCCCCCTCGCATATTACCGTAACGCCGCGAAACCCGGATCGGACGCTGATCTTTGGTGGGCGCTATTTTAATTTTGGGCAGGTGGCATCGCCGCCAAATGTGATGGATCTCGATCAGGGGCGTCGCATTGGCGTGCGTGCTGATTTTCAGAATTTTTTAAAACTGGCGCAGTCGTATAATTGTATTCACTTTAGCTGTGGGTATCCGGTAGAGCCGATGGATTTGCATCCGTCAATACGTCACCTTGATGGTCTGTTTGACAAGCTGACGCTGACTGACAAGGTTGTGCATGCCTATGCGCTGGGGACTGAGCGTATTGAAGATGCGATGGAGATGGTGCGGATAGCTGCCGGTTTGACGCATGAAGCGTTCGATGCACAACCGCGGATGTTTACCAACATAAATTCAACCTCACCGCTGAAACATGACTGGCCAATGCTGGATGGGGCGATGCGGATGGCAGCGCGCAATCAAATGGTTGTGGTGTCGCCATTTACCCTTGCCGGGGCGATCGCACCCGTTACTCCGCCTGGCGCGCGGGCCCTGCCCACTGCCGCGGGGCTCACGGCGCCTGCGCGGCTGCTGGCG
>ERZ802827.1431-NODE-1431-length-11799-cov-10.6442_pt1 | contig 11799 bp, 13 predicted proteins | sample MGYA00345652_ERZ802827 | MGnify/ENA primary metagenome ERZ802827 (study PRJEB30503, sample SAMEA104212372) | marine metagenome | biome: Westerlies Biome; feature: [SRF] surface water layer (ENVO:00010504) within the epipelagic zone...; material: water... | reverse complement strand
GTAACAGATCCTCAGGACGAAACAGAAAGTAGAAGCGCCGAAAGTTCGCCTCGAATATCGCATTGTCCTCGGGCACGCTAAATCGCTTTGCCCGCCGGATCGCCAGCTCTGCCGAACGGTCAAAGGCAGCGTTGCCGGAGCTGTCTACCAGCGCAACAGATAACAGTTCGCCAGTAGGAATCAGTTCAACGACAAAGCGTGCCTGCATGCCGTTGCGGGCACTAGGCGGTCGACTCCAGTTCTTGCGCACCAAGTCGTAGATGCCGGCCTGAAATGTGCGCACCTGCTGCTCATTCTGCGCGTCCAGCATTTGCTCGGCTTCGGCTTCTAGAGAACGCTGCAGCGAGTCGTCGGCTAACTCACCCAGCGCCGCCAAACGCTCGCGCCGCCGCTGGGCATCGAGCTCTTTGCGTTGACGCTCGGCTTGTGCCGCCTTGGCCGCCGCGTCTGTGTTTTCCAACGGCTCGGGTTTAATCTCTTTTGGCGCTGGCTGGGGTTTGGGTGCCGAGGGTTCTGCACGTTTCACCGCCGGTTGCTTTGATGGCGCTGGGCTAACTTGCTTCGGCGGTTCCATAACAAGCAGCTTGGCGTTAACCACCTTGGGCGTGATCACATCGGCGATATCGTCTTGGTTGTCAAAACCTCGCATCACGAATACCGCAACCAAGCTGTGCAGCAACACAGCCCCGATCAAGGGCAGCGCATAAGACTGCAGTGCCGACACGCGCGCCTATCCCTGCATATCCGGTGGGTCGGTAATTAGCCCCACACTGCTAGCGCCAGCCTGCTGTAGCACAGTCATTACCCGCACGACGTCGCCATAGGGCAGCGTTGCATCGGCTTTGATGTAGACCGGCACATTGGCCCGAGCGCGGAGTACTTTACCCGCCTGCTCGCTAAGGGAAAAAATGGTCACCCGGGTACCGTCTTCTTCTTTCTTGGTGCGACTGGCAAGACCAATGTTCAAGAACAGTGCACCGTCGTCTCGCATCGACACGACCAATGGATCGGGCTCCTCGGTGTCGATGGCTTTTGAGGGCGCTTGTGGCAGATCGACTTGCACCCCTTGCGTGAGCAGCGGCGCCGTCGCCATAAAGATGACCAGCAGTACCAACATCACATCGATGTAGGGCACAACGTTGATTTCCGACATGGGCTTGCGACGACTCATGACCTAGGCGCCCTCACTGTTGTTGGGGCGTGCATGCGCTGCGCGATGCAAAATTGCCGCAACCTCATCGCAGAATCCTTCGTAGCGTTTCATGAGCACGTCGACGTTGGCTGAAAAACGGTTGTAGCCAATCACTGCCGGAATGGCCGCAAACAACCCCATGGCGGTGGCGATAAGCGCCTCGGAGATACCCGGCGCTACTGACGCCAAGGTTGCCTGGGTCATATTGGCCAGTGAGCGAAAAGAATTCATGATGCCCCAAACCGTGCCGAACAAACCGATATATGGGCTGGTGGATCCTACCGTGGCGAGAAAGGGCAAATGAGTCTCTAACCGCGCCTCCTCACGCATTAATGAGACCCGCATGGCTCGCTGTGTGCCCTGCATGATGGCCTCTGCATCGACTCCCGGCTGCTCTGACAGCCGCGTGTACTCGCGAAAACCCGCGACGAAGATCTCTTCAATACCGTTCAACTGTTCTTCTTGGGATAGCTCTTGGTACAAACCTCGCAGGTCAATACCAGACCAAAAATGATCTTCAAAGGCATCGATTTCTTGTTTGGCGCGGCGCAGCAAACTCCAGCGCTGCAAGATCATCATCCAGCTAACCACCGATGCGAGCACCAGCAATGCCATGACGCCCTGAACCAGAAGACTGGCATTGGCAATCAGTTCATAGACGGATAAGGGTTGGTTCATGTGGTTTCCTTAGCCTTGGAATATCAGTCTGACTTCTCACCATCGGTTGCAGCAAAGTCGATGGCATTTTGTTTCAGGGTTTGTCGCGCGCTGGTATCACTGTCGCGATCGGGTACGGGCAAACCAAAATGCTGATAGGTTTTTGCTGTGGCGACCCGGCCTCTGGGCGTGCGCATAAGATAGCCTTGTTGAATCAGGTAGGGCTCTAGAACGTCTTCTATGGTGCCCCGCTCTTCGCTGATAGAGGCCGCTAAGGCATCGAGACCCACCGGGCCGCCGGCAAAACGATCGACGACAGCCAGCAGTAACCTTCGATCCATCGCATCGAACCCTTGCTTGTCGACATTGAGCAAATTCAGCGCTTCGTCGGCAAGCACCGCGCTGACCACACCATCACCCCTGACCTCGGCCACATCGCGCACCCGCCTTAGCAGCCGGTTGCTGATGCGCGGGGTGCCGCGAGATCGACGCGAGATTTCTGCTGCACCGTCTTTTTCAATCGGCAAGTCCAGCTTGTTGGCCGAGCGCGTGACGATCTCCGCCAGCTCCGCAACGCTGTAAAACTCAAGGCGCTGCACGATACCGAAGCGATCACGCAGCGGGCTGGTGAGCAGCCCGGCTCGGGTCGTCGCTCCCACCAAGGTGAAGGGCTGTAGCTCGAGTTTGAGCGAACGCGCGGCGGGCCCCTCGCCGATCATGATGTCGAGCTGAAAATCTTCCATGGCCGGGTAGAGAATTTCCTCCACCACGGGGCTGAGGCGGTGAATCTCGTCGATAAAGAGCACATCGCCAGCATCAAGATTGCTGAGCATGGCGGCTAAGTCACCGGCTTTTTCAAGCACTGGTCCCGAGGTCGACTTTAGCGCTGCCCCCATTTCCTTGGCCATGATGTTGGCGAGGGTGGTTTTGCCCAAACCCGGTGGGCCAAATATCAGCGTATGGTCGAGAGCTTCGCGACGCTTTTTTGCAGCCTCGATGAAAATCGACATCTGCTCTTTCACCGCGCTCTGGCCAATGTATTCATCGAGCCGCAGCGGTCGCAGCGCGCGGTCAAAACCGGCATCACTACTATCTTGAACACCAGAGACAAATCGATCTGGCTCAATCGCCACTAACTTGCCCTCCCCATGCTTCGCAACACCCAGGTCACCAGTTGTTCGGTACCTGAACCTGCGGGTTCGTCTGCCAGCGCCTGCTGCGCCCGATGCACCGCCTCGGCAGCTTGATTGGGTTTGTAGCCGAGCGCGATGAGCGCATCCTCGGCCTCTCGACCAGCCACAGAATCTGCAGAGCCGACAGCACTGACCACCGATGAAAATCCGTCCGGCATCAGCACATCGAGCCGAGACTTGAGTTCTACCATCAGCCGTTCGGCGGTTTTCTTACCCACCCCGGGCACCTTGGTCAGTGCGCCTACCTCATTGGCTTGCACCGCACTAACCAGCGCAGCGGGATTGATCGAGCTGATCAGCGCCAAGGCCATCTTAGGACCGACACCATTGATACGAATGTAGGTACGAAACAAGTCTCGCTCTCTTTGGTCTGCAAATCCAAACAGCAGCTGCACTTCTTCACGAACGACAAAGTGGGTAAACAGCGTCATCGATGCACTGACTTGCGGACTCGACGCAAGCACCGATGCACTCACCTCAACCTCATAGCCAACCCCCGCAACATCCAGCAGCAGTTGATTGCCTTCTATCAAGGCGAGGTTTCCGGTCAGCCTGCCAATCAAATGAGGTGCCCTTCGGTTGTCGTCTAGGTTTCGCTTAGCGCCGCAGTATTGACGTGGCACAGAGCAATCGCAAGCGCGTCGGCTGCATCAGCCTTGGGAGTACCGGGCAGCTGCAGCAAAACCCGCACCATGTGAGCCACTTGTTCTTTGTTAGCCCGACCGGTGCCCACCACCGCCTGCTTCACTTGCCGCGCCGCATACTCAAAAACTGGCAAATCACGAGCAACCCCCGCCGCGATGGCAACCCCTCGGGCTTGACCGAGTTTGAGAGCCGAGGCGGCATTTTTCGCCATGAAAACCGATTCAATGGCCATGGTGGTTGGTGCGAACTCATCGATGATTTGACTGACCCCGCGAAAAATCGTGCCTAATCGCTGGGGCAGCTCGCCTTGTTGGGCACTGATGCAGCCGCTGGCGACGTAGTGCACTCGACGGTTAGAGATTTCGAGCACCCCGTATCCGGTAGATCGTGAGCCAGGATCGATGCCTAACACGCGAAACGGTGGGCCAGACATTGCTAGGTTATCCAGTAGGGTTCGCTACTCGTAAGCATCGTCAGGGAACTCACCATTACTGTAAACCTCCTGCACGTCGTCGAGATCTTCCAAGACATCTATCAGGGTAAGCACCTTGCGCGCTTGCTCGGTATCGCAGGGGCTGGTGGTCGAGGACACCATGGTGACCTCGGAATGATCAGGTTCAAAACCAGCACCGGTTAGCTCAGTCACCACCTGATTCAGCGTCTCCCAAGGCGTGGTCACCGTGATGGCGCCGTCGTCATCGCCCTCGATATCCTCAGCGCCCGCCTCCAGTGCAATATCCATCAGGGCTTCTTCATCGGTACCCGGTGCAAAACTGATCACGCCTTGACGGGTAAACAGATAGGCAACAGATCCATCGGTGCCCAGATTGCCGCCGTACTTATTAAACGCGTGTCGCACCTCGGCAACCGTGCGATTGCGGTTATCGGTCATCGCTTCAACCAGTATCGCCACGCCGCCATTGGCATAGCCTTCGTACACCAGTTCTTCAACATCGTTGCCCTCACCGCCGCCAGCCCCTCGGGCGACCGCGCGCTCAATGGTGTCTTTTGGCATGTTGGCGCCAAGCGCCTTATCGACCGCTGCCCGCAGTCGCGGGTTATCGTCGACCACGCCGCCACCCAACCGCGCGGCCACGGTAATTTCTCGAATGAGCTTGGTGTAAAGCTTGCCGCGTTTTTTATCTTGGGCAGCTTTTCGGTGTTTGATGTTCGCCCACTTACTGTGTCCTGCCATATCCCTCTTCCCGTTCTCTGCTTCCTCGTGGCGATGTTGGCGCTACTGCGCGGCGCTATCACCCGCCTCTGCCGCGACCACATTCGCTGGGCCACGTAGGCGTATATGCAAGTCTTTGAGCTGCTGATCTTCTACCGCACCGGGTGCTGCCATCATCACGCAGGCAGCGCTTTGCGTCTTTGGAAAAGCAATGACGTCGCGAATGGACTGGGTATCGGTCATTAACATCACCAAGCGATCCATGCCCAGCGCGATGCCACCATGGGGTGGACAGCCATATTGCAAAGCATCGAGTAAGAAGCTGAATTTCGATTGGCCGGTCTCATCCATGCGCAGTACATCGAATACTGCTTTTTGCATTTCGTTGTCGTGAATTCGCAGCGAGCCACCGCCGAGTTCATAGCCATTCAGCACGACATCATAAGCAGCCGCCTGAGCCGCCGCAGGATCAGCCAGAAGTTCCGCTGGCGTACAGGTTGGGCGCGTAAAAGGATGGTGCTCAGCGCTGAAGGAGCCGTCTCGGTCCTGCGAAAACATGGGCCAATCCACCACCCAGCAAGGGCGATAGTGACCTTCAAGCAAGTTCAGATCGCTGCCCAGTTCGCCGCGCAGTGCACCCATGGCATCGTTCACGACCTTGGCGCTGTCCGCACCAAAGAAAACCAAGTCACCGGTCTGTGCGCCAACGCGTTCCAATACCGCGCTTACCACATCCTGTGGAATAAATTTCAGAATGGGTGACTGCAACCCTTCGGCGCCAGCCGCCAAATCATTGACCTTGATATAGGCCAGACCCTTGGCGCCATAGCGTGCGACAAAGGCGGTGTAATCATCAATCACTTTGCGAGACAAAGACGCAGCGCCAGGTGCTCTTAGCGCTACCACGCGCCCACGGGAATCATTCGCCGGACCATTGAAGACCTTGAATTCTACTTGGGTAAAGAGATCGGCTACGTCGACTAGGCGCAGCGGATTGCGCAAATCCGGGCGATCGCTGCCGTAGTCGCGCATGGCATCGGCCCAGCTCAGCACAGGAAATTCTGGCAGCTCAACATTCATCACCGAAGTAAAGACCGAGCGCAACATGCCTTCGGTCAGCGCCATGATGTCTGCTTGATTGATGAAGGATGCTTCGATATCGATCTGGGTAAATTCTGGTTGGCGATCGGCGCGTAAGTCCTCGTCACGATAGCAGCGTGCAATTTGGTAGTACTTGTCCAAACCCGACATCATCAGCAGCTGCTTATATACCTGCGGCGATTGTGGCAGCGCAAAAAACTCGCCGGGGTGTGTGCGGCTGGGAACCAGATAATCTCTGGCGCCCTCGGGTGTGGCTCGACTCAGCGTCGGTGTTTCGATATCCCAGAAGCCGTGTTCTTCTAAGTAAGAACGCACGGCACTGGTGATCCGCGCGCGGGCCTGCATGCGCTGCTGCATTTCAGGACGCCGAAGGTCCATGTAGCGATAACGCAGTCTGATGTCCTCGCCAGCCTCGGAGTACTCGTCCAATTGAAAGGGCGGTGTCTTGGCGGCATTCAAAATCACCAGTTCCTTGCCGAGCACCTCAACCTCACCCGTGGGCATGTCCGCATTCACGGTTCCTTCGGGCCGCGGTCGCACCTTGCCCTTGGCCATGAGCACGTATTCGTTACGCACAGAATCCGCCAGTGCAAAGCTCTTCTCTTCGTCTGGATCAAAGACCACCTGAAGCACGCCAGTGCGGTCGCGCACATCAAGGAATATCACGCCTCCGTGATCGCGTCGGCGATGCACCCAACCATAAATTTCGACTTCTTCACCGGATTCTGAGGCTCTCAGATCTCCGCAATAGTGGCTGCGCATGGCCGTACCCTTAATAAATTTGCTAACAATTAGCGTGTTTGAATGAAGCCGACATCATCGCCGCACTAGCTGTCGCTACTGCTACTTGTGGAACTCGTCGAACTGCTGGAGCTTTCGCTGCCAGATACGTTCTTTTTCTTGCCAGACTTAAAATCTGTCTCGTACCAACCGCCACCCTTTAAGCGAAATCCCGCCGCCGAGATTCTTTTCTTCAACGCGTCTGCGCTGCATTCAGGGCATGTCACCAATGGACTCTCACTGATTTTCTGCACCGCCTCTAGTTCATGACCACAGTTCTCACAGCGATACTCGTATATGGGCATCTGTTTTACTCAGACTCTTTTGTTGTGTGCTTAAAGGTCGCGCATGATCGTAAAAAAAGCAGCAAAAATACAGTGATTTAGCCCTTTTTTGTTGCCTACCTGTTTTTGATCGGCTATAAAACCGCCGTTATTTCCAAGGAAATAGCACGGATACTTTGTGCGACCTTAGACGCCAGAGTGTTTCAATTCCACGCATCAAGCGAGCCCGGACTCACCATGTCCGACTCGCTCGAGCAACGGGGGTATTAGATGGAGGGTGTTGTGGCTATGCGTAGAATACGCAAAACCTACCAACGATTTTCATGTGTTACTTCCGGGAACTGGTGCACATTTGGCGTTGCGGAAAATGGCTGGGCATCGGTCTGCTACCTTTCTGCTGATAGCTAGAGGGCACTAAGAGATAGGAACGCGGCAAAACCCCGCGCTCAGTTACGATATCGCTTCGGCATATCGCTGTTGAGCAAGAGTGGAATTACGCTGTTTAATTTTAGGAAATAGGACCAACGATATGGCTACGCAAAAGAAAGCTCCTGCAAAGAAAGCGGCTGCTAAAAAAGCACCTGTAAAGAAAGCACCTGTAAAGAAAGCTGCTGCGAAAAAAGCACCTGCAAAAAAGGCTGCCGCAGCTCCCGTTAAGAAGGCACCTGGCATCAAAGCTAAGATGACCAAGACGGCTATCCTCAACGAAATTGCAACAAACACTAACCTGTCTCGCGCTCAGGTGAGCTCAGTAATGGATGAACTTGAATCCGTTATCGAGCGTCACATCCGCAAGCGTTCGGTCGGCGAATTCACGCTGCCAGGCTTGTTGAAAATCAAGGCTGCAAAGCGCCCTGCGACGAAGAAGCGCATGGGTCGCAACCCTGCTACTGGCGAAGAAATCGTCATTCCCGCCAAGCCAGCGACCACTCGCGTTCGCGTGACAGCTCTGAAAAAGCTCAAGGATATGATCGTCTAATCATTGTCCTTGCAGCGCAGCCGACCTTTGAAGTGATTTCGAGGTCGGCTTTTTTTTGCCTGTTGTGTAGGAAAATGCTGTCTTAGCACCCGCGTCCTCCGCAGCACCGACATAGATGATGCTTGTGGTCGACCAGCGGCTTTGTGTCTAATGCGCTCACTTTCAACGCACACACTCGATACCCGCTATGCGCCAATCCCTACTGTTGCTGCCAACCCTTAAAGAAGATCCTGCCGATGCAGATGTCATCAGCCATAAGCTGATGCTGCGCGCGGGCATGATTCGACAGCTCGCCAGTGGTCTATACACCTGGTTACCTCTTGGGCTTCGAGTGCTGCGTAAAATCGAGCACATTATCCGCGAAGAAATGAATCGCAGCGGCGCCCAAGAAGTGTCAATGCCGGTGGTTCAGCCTGCTGAACTTTGGATAGAAACCGGCCGCTGGCAAAAAATGGGTGATGAGATGATGCGTATGCATGACCGTCATGAACGCGATTTTTGTTTGGGCCCAACCCATGAAGAGGTCATCACCGATCTGTTTCGACGCGAGGTTCACAGCTATCGCCAGCTGCCGGTGAATTTTTATCAAATTCAAACTAAGTTTCGCGACGAGCGGCGGCCCCGCTTTGGCGTCATGCGCGCACGCGAGTTCACAATGAAAGATGCCTACTCATTTCATTTAGATCAGGCCAGCTTTGACGCCACCTATGAGGAAATGTATCGCTGCTACGAGCGTATTCTGACGCGCATGCAGCTGGAGTTCCGCGCGGTGCAGGCAGATACCGGCAACATTGGCGGTGACAACTCCCATGAATTTCATGTGCTCGCACAATCTGGCGAGGACACCATTGCCTACAGCGACACCGGCACCTATGCGGCCAATTTAGAAAAGGCCGCAGCGCTCGAACCTGAGCCAGCCCCAGCCGGGGTCGAAACCATGAGTCGAGTTGCTACGCCCAACGCCAAGACCATTGAGGCCGTCGCACAACAGCTCGGGCTGCCGGCGTCGCAGAATGTCAAAACATTGATCGTCGAGGGTGATGAGGACGGCGCGCTGTACGCCATCATTTTGCGCGGCGACCATGAACTCAATGAGATCAAGGCAGCCAAAATCCCCGGCGTAGCCTCGCCGCTGACCTTCGCCGCAGAGGAGCGGATACCCAAAGCCATGGGGGCCAGTGTCGGCTCCTTAGGGCCCGTAAACTGCGGCATTCCGTTCTATGTCGATGCCAGCGCAGCCAGCATTGCCGACTTTGTGTGCGGCGCCAATGAGGACGGAGTGCATTTGCGCGGGGTGAACTGGCAACGCGATGTCGCCCTTGCCCCGGAGCAGATTGTCGATGTGCGCAATGTCGTTGAGGGTGATTCTGCGCCAGACGGTGAGGGCAAAATACAGTTCCTGCGCGGCATCGAGGTGGGGCATATTTTTCAGCTAGACCGCTCCTACAGTGAGCCCATGCAGGCCACAGTGCTCGATCACGAAGGTCACAACCAGGTACCAATCATGGGTTGCTACGGTATGGGGGTAACGCGCTTGGTGGCGGCGGTGATCGAACAAAACCATGATGACAATGGCATCGCTTGGCCAGAACCTCTCGCACCCTTTCAACTGCATATTATTGCGCTGAACGCGCAAAAGTCGGAAGCAGTGAGGGAAGCTGCTGACCGCCTGTATCAACAGGCGTGTGATCTGGGCATCGAAGTGTTGCTGGATGACAGGGCCGAGCGACCCGGGGTGAAGTTCGCCGAAGCAGACCTGATTGGCATTCCGCATCGAATCGTTATTGGTGATCGCGGGCTAAAAAGTGGTGTGGCGGAATATCGCAAACGCCGTGATGAGGCCGCGACAGAAGTCGCGCTGGATCACGTGCTGGACGCCCTTACCTAAGCCAGATTGTTCGAAGCCAAGTTGTTGTCGAGCAACGCTACATTTGCGGTGTCGGCTGGGCAGGCTCGGCCTTAGCTGCCAGCAGAGTATCTGCGGTTTGAGGGCCTACCAACACTCGATGCAGTGCGCCATCTGGTGCAATTACGACAGTCATTGGCAGGACTGTCGCTTCGTCGTATCCGAGAATCATCTGGGGATCATCAAGCAGGGTCGGAAAGGTGATGCCCAAGGCGTCGATGGACGCTTGCAGCTCGCCACCTTGAAGATAGTCGTAATTAACGCCTAGCACCGTAAAGCCATCCGCCGAGTCGTTTAAGTGGTTAAGCTCCGGCACTTCTTCACGGCAGGGACCACACCAGTCGGCCCAATAATTGATCAGCACCCATTGACCCTGCCATTGGCTTGGGCTCGTCATGCCGCCGTCGAACAGGCGCAGCGGATGTTTCGGAGCGCCGTCCGCACAGGCCGCCAACACCATGACGGCGCTGAGTAGCAGGCCCCACAGGCTTGCACGCAACGTTCGGTGGGCAGACCGCTGTGCTTGTGTCGTCGACGTCATTATAAATTCAGACAAATGCTTAATCTGTGGAAATACTCGGTCTAAAGGCGTCTTCTTGATGTGAATAATCAAGCGTCACGCCTATACTGTTTTCATCCTTTTGCTTGCGCGCTGTTGAGACCATACGACCATGTCTAGCTTTACGATTTATCACAACCCGCGCTGTTCCAAATCTCGGCAAACGCTGGCCTTGCTCAACGAGCGCGGCGTTGAACCAGATATAGTCGAATATCTTAAGTCGCCTTTGTCGATGGATGATCTGCAATCCTTACAACAAAAACTCAGTGTTCCGGCATTGGCGATGATTCGCAGTAAGGAACAGGCCTTTGAAGATCTTGGGCTGAACACCGTGCAGGACAGCGACGACGCCCTGCTAGAGGCCATCGCGGAGCAGCCCAGTTTGCTCGAACGACCCATTGTCGTCTGCGGCAACAAGGCAGTCATCGGCAGGCCCCCCGAAAACGTGTTGAAACTGCTATGAGCCAGCCCTATGTGTTGATTCTCTATTACTCGCGTACTCAGGGCACTGCAAACGTGGCCCTGCATATGGCCAGAGGGGTCGATCAGGTTGAGGGCATCGAGCCGAGATTACGCACGGTGCCCCCTGTTAGCGCGGTCAGTGAGCGCACGGCTCCCAGTGTCCCGGATGACGGGGCAGTATTTTGTAGCAAGGAAGATCTGCTTGGCTGTAGCGGTCTCGCCCTGGGCAGCGCCACGCGCTTTGGCAACATGGCCGCGCCGCTTAAGTACTTTCTCGATACCACCGCAGACCTCTGGGCTGGCCACCACTTGGTAGGCAAACCTGCCAGCGTTTTCTGCTCCACCGGTTCATTGCATGGTGGTCAAGAGTCCACCCTGCTCACGATGATGGTGCCGCTGCTGCATCATGGCATGTTGATTCAGGGTCTCCCCTACAGCTTGCCTGAGCTCAGCGAAACCCAAAGTGGTGGTACGCCCTACGGCGCGACTCATGTGCAAGGCCATACAGACGGCGCCAAGTTGACCGAGCACGAAGCAACTTTGGCTGTCGCTGCGGGCAAACAATTGGCCGAGCTATCGCTGCGCCTACGCCACACTCAGTAAGCAGCACGGGGCGGTCTCGCCATCAACCAACGGAAGGTGCATTTATGCAAGGCTGGCTTTTCCTCACATTTGTCATGATTGGATCCCTCATTGGCGTGACCGGCATGCGCCAGTTTTTCGTTGAGCCGCTGCCCGACCCCAGCGTCAATGCGATTTGGTTTGTGCTGCAGATTCTGCCGTTGTTGCTTTGCCTGCCCGCGGCGCTGAGAGGTCAGCTGAAGGGTATGTTCTTTCTGTGCTTGGTCAGCACGCTGTCGGTTATTC
>ERZ802827.1422-NODE-1422-length-11847-cov-16.2118_pt1 | contig 11847 bp, 5 predicted proteins | sample MGYA00345652_ERZ802827 | MGnify/ENA primary metagenome ERZ802827 (study PRJEB30503, sample SAMEA104212372) | marine metagenome | biome: Westerlies Biome; feature: [SRF] surface water layer (ENVO:00010504) within the epipelagic zone...; material: water... | reverse complement strand
AGTACTTAATGGCCATATTCAGCTCATCGTATTCCTGTTCTACTGCTAGCATGAATATCATGCCCAAGTTGGCGCCTGCCGAGAAGTTGGCACCGTTATTGCCTACCACAACCCCTTCATAGCCTTGTTCCGCAAGGTCAATACCTTTATTAATGCCCTGCAAGACACCCGCACCGATGGTATTCATTTTTGAGCGAAACTCTATATTTAAAATCCCATCACCCAAGTCTATTACCGAGCATTCCTTATTTTGCCAGATGGTCTTGTTCTCTCGGACGTGATCCAAAATAATAAAGGCCTCTTGTCCGGGAACGGACTCAAATTTCTCTTTCTCAATATTGTAATAGTGCGGCTTGTTTTCGTTAAGCTGATAAAAGCTTGTAGCGCCAGTGGCGGCCAACGTTTCTATCCATGGGGCAACTTGGTGCCCAGCTTCCTTAATAAGCGCAATTCCTTCTGTTAGTCCAACAGCGTCCCACAATTCGAAGGGGCCGTGTTCCCAGCCAAAACCAGCCTTCATGGCTTCATCTATTTGGTAAAGTGCATCAGATATTTCGGGAATGCGGTACTGTACATAAGCAAAGGTTTCGCCCAAAACAGCGCGGTAGAATTGTGCTGCCTTGTCTGTCCCGCTTATCAAAATGGGAAAACGATCAGCAACACGCTCAACAGCTTTTGTTTTTTCAAGCGTAGCAAAAGATACTTTCTTTTTGGAGCGATACGTCATGGTGTCTAAGTCCAATACTTGTATTTCAGACGTTCCGTCTTTGTCCTTGATTTTTTTGTAAAACCCTTGACCCGATTTGCTTCCGAGCCACTGCTCGGCCATCATTTTTTGGATAAAATCTGGCAATACAAAACGGTCACGACGTTCGTCGTCTGGGCAGTTTTCGTGCAAGCCTTTGGCTACATGCACAAGGGTGTCTAGCCCCACAACATCTACCGTTCTAAAGGTGGCAGATTTGGGTCGTCCCATCACAGGACCGGTTAGTTTATCTACTTCCTCCACAGTCAGCCCCATGGGTTTCATTTGGTGGAATAAACTCTGAATACAGAAGATGCCAATGCGGTTACCGATAAAGGCAGGTGTGTCTTTGGCCAGCACAGCCGACTTACCCAAAAAGCGGGTGCCGTAGTCCATAAGAAAGTCAACAACCTCGGGCTTGCAATTGGGTCCCGGTACCACTTCAAATAATTTGAGGTAGCGTGGCGGGTTGAAGAAGTGGGTAACGGTAAAATGTTCTTGAAAGTCTTTAGACCTCTCCTCGTTCATAAACTTAATGGGAATACCAGAAGTGTTAGAGCTAACTAGTGTTCCGGGCGTTCTGTGTTGTTCTACTTGCTCAAATACGATTTTCTTAATGTCCAATCGTTCTACTACGACTTCGATAATCCAATCCACGCCAGCAAGCTTGGACATATCGTCTTCAAAATTACCTGTTTGGATGCGCTCCTTAAAGTTTGGATGATAGAGCGGTGCAGGTTTGCTTTTGATGGCGGTCGTTAGGTTGGTCGTAACAATGCGGTTACGCACCGCTGGGTGTGTAGTTTCTAAACCTTTTTTCTTTTCAAGATCGTTGGGTTCTTTGGGTACGATGTCCAGCAGCAATACCTCAACACCAATATTGGCAAAGTGGCAGGCTATTCCAGCGCCCATGATCCCTGACCCTAATACGGCTACTTTTTTTATACGTCTGTTCATAGGTAGGTTATTTGTAAATGTTTTTTGATTGTATGAGTTCGATGATGGTTTCGGATACCTCCCTAAAGGCCTCTAGCTTTTTAGCATCGATGTTTTGCGTTACTTGCTCATTAAATTTCACAACAAAGGATTTTGACAAATCCCTTTTTTCTAGCCCTGCCGTGGTGAGTTTAAGCAATACGCTCCTGCCGTCATCAGGATTGGGTTCACGAACAATCAATCCCTTGTTATCAAGTGTCTTTAGTGTTCTGGAAAGGCTGGTGGCCTCCATACCCATCTTTGGCGCAATCGCCGTTGAGGGAGTTCCGTGAACAGGGTCTATTGATAACAACGCCAAACCCGTTGCCATTGAGGTGTCGTATTTAGCGGCTTCCTCATTATACATTTTGGCAATGGCTTGCCATGCTGCTCGGTATAGTGCGTCAATAGTTGAATACGAAGTTATTACTTGCATACCCCAAACATACAAAAAAATACTATGCGCGCATAGTATTTTATGCGCTATATATATTTTCTAGTAGTGAATTGTATTTTTCCTTGAGGACTTTTCGCTTTAGCTTCATGGTAGGCGTAAGCTGTCCATCATCTACAGACCAAACGTCTGGCGTAAGGCGTATTTCTTTTACTTTTTCCCATTGACCAAAACGTTCGTTGATGTTGTTCACTTCATCCATAACTTTGTTTTGGACGTCTGTATTTTCGCACCATAATGCTCGGTCAGCAGTTAGGCTTAGTTGCTTTTCTTTGGCCCATACTTCTACTGCATCAAAGTTTAGTTGAATGAGCGCCGCAGGAAATTTTTGGTTTTCTCCAACCACTATAATTTGCTCAATAAATACAGATTGTTTCATGGCATTTTCAATGACTTGTGGTGCGATGTATTTTCCGCCCGAAGTTTTAAACATTGCTTTTTTTCGATCTGTGATTTTTAAAAACCCGTCTGGGTCAATGTGACCAATATCTCCCGTGTGGAAGTATCCATTCTTAAGCACCTCATTGGTTTTTTCTTCGTCTTTATAATAGCCCATCATGATGTTGGGTCCTTTACATAAGATTTCGCCGTCTTCGGCTATTTTAACCTCAACCTTCTCAATAATTGGTCCAACGCTACCAATACGCATTTTCCCGTTGCGCATGTCATTAACAGAAACCACGGGCGAGGTTTCGGTAAGGCCATAGCCTTCAGCTACCGTCATGCCTGCTGCTGTGAATATACGTGCTAACCTCGGTTGCAGCGCCGCACTACCAGAAGCAATTAGGTCTAGATTTCCGCCAAGGGCTTCTTTCCATTTGCTAAAAATAAGCTTACGTGCAATCTTTAATTTCTGCTCATACCACCAGCCGTTTTGGCCATAGGGCTCGTATTGCAGCCCTAAATCAACGGCCCAGTAAAACAATTTTTTCTTGATGCCAGATAAGTCCGCGCCCTTAGCGTAAATTTTGTCATACAGCTTTTCTAAAAGGCGTGGTACGGCAGTCATCATGCTAGGTTGAATTTCTTTAAGGTTGTCTCCGATTGTTTCCAGCGATTCCGCAAAATAGATTTTTGCGCCAGAATAAATGTAGAGATAGAGGAGCATACGTTCATAGATATGACACATGGGCAAAAAGCTCAAGGCTTTTGCGTTTCCATATGTCAGTGGTAAACGTTTTTGGCTTGCAATCACATTGCTTACAATGTTTTGATGGCTTAGCATCACGCCCTTTGGTCTTCCAGTAGTTCCAGACGTGTAGATGATGGTTGCCAAGTCCGCTTCATCAATAGCTTTTTTACGGGCTTCAATTTCTTTAAGTTGTGCTTTTGTTGGTTTTTCGCTCAGAAGCGATTCGAACGTATCACAGCCCTCAATAGTATCAAAGCTGAATACGTTTTCAATTGTTGGACAACTGGACTGAATTTCACGCACCTTATCCAATACCTCCGAATCTGAAACAAAACAGAATTTTACTTCTGCGTGGTTCATGATATAGGCATAATCATCCGAAGAAATGGTTGGGTATATGGGCACATTTATGGCGCCAATTTGTGTCATGGCATAGTCGGCAAGCACCCATTCTGTTCTGTTGGTAGACGAAATCATGGCTATTTTATCGCCTGCTGCAACGCCCATTGAAAGAAGCTTCGCACTCAAGTTGTTTCCGAGTTCACTTACTTCGGGTGTGGATAGGCCCACCCACGCACCTGTAGTTTTTGAATTAACGGCATTTTCCAACGGTTTGTTCGTTGCCATTATATCAATAAAATCAAAAAGTCTTTTTGGTGTTCTCATAATTGAAGGCATTTTTTCGTCTTATTGCTAATATTCAAAAAAACGATATTTTTTTGGTTTTACCTACTTAAAATCCAGTTGTAGGCATCTTCAAAGGCCATTATCCACGGACTCACCTCATCGTTGCGGCTGTCAGGATAGCTTCCCCAGTTCCAAGGGAATATGGCACGCTCAAGGTGTGGCATCATCACCAAATGGCGGCCATCGTCACTACTGAGCATGGCAGTATTGTGGTCTGATCCGTTTGGATTTGACGGGTATGCGTCATAAGCGTATTTTCCAGCGATTGCATACTTGTTTTTGCCTTCGGGGAATACAAACTTGCCTTCCCCATGAGCTGCCCAAATGCCTAACCTGCTTCCTTGCAAGCGGTTGAGCATGATGGCTGGACTCTCCTCTATGACTACATCTGTAAAAACACATTCAAATTTACCCGAGTCGTTGTGTTCCATTTTTGGTTTTTCACTATGCGTAGGATGCAACAAGCCCAATTCTATGAAAAGCTGGCAACCGTTACATACGCCCAAACTTAAGGTGTCGGGTCTGGCAAAAAACTGCTCAATGGCTTGTTTTGCTTTTTCGTTGTATTTGATGGTGCCTGCCCATCCTTTTGCAGAACCCAGTACATCGGAATTTGAAAAACCGCCGACTGCTACCAGTAATTGTACGTCGCTCAAATCTTCTCTGCCCGAAGTTAAATCTGTCATGTGAACATCTTTGACTTCAAAGCCTGCCAAGTGCATCATATAGGCCATTTCACGTTCAGAATTGCTGCCTTTTTCTCTAATTACGGCAGCTTTTATTTTACGGCTAGGTTGTGGCTTTATTGTCCCTTCAAAGTTTTTGGGGAAGTTGAATTGCAAAGGTGTTTTGTCAAAAGAATCAAAGCGTTCTTTGGCTTTTTGTTCGCCACTTTGTTTGCGGTCAAGAAGATAAGAACTCTTAAACCAGTATTTTCTATAGGTTGTAATATCGAGGGTATATGCCTCGTCATCTCCTTTAATATCAAGGCTATTTGTATTGGTTGGTGTACCTATTTTAACAATGTCAATCCCTTTTTTCTTCAGTCGTTCTGCGACTTCGGGTGCTGCTTGCACCAAAATACCTACTTGTTCGGAAAGCAGTGTTTGTGCTGCGCCTTTTTCGTTTTTGGGTGGGGTAATTGTCATGCCCAACCCATCTGCTGCAAAACACATTTCTAGCAAGGAAGTGATAAGGCCGCCAGCAGCGATATCATGTCCAGCAGCAATATTTCCTTTTTTAATTTCTTTTTGAACTTGGTTAAAAACTTTCTTAACATATGTTGCTTTAGCAACATCGGGCGCTGCTGTTCCAATGCTTTGTTGCAGTTGTGCATAGGCAGATCCACCTAAAGCAGCATTGCCATCTGATAGGTCTATTAAATATACCGCTCCACCATCCGCTTTAAGTTCTGGGGTTACTACTTTGTCAACGGCATCACAGTGCCCAGAGGCAGAAATGATAACAGTACCCGGCGCAAGTACTTCTTCGTTTTGGTATTTTTGTTTCATGGAGAGCGAATCCTTTCCTGTTGGGATGTTAATACCCAGTTTAATGGCATAGTCAGCACATGCCTCAACGGCTTCGTAAAGACGTGCATCTTCTCCAGGGTTATTACATGCCCACATCCAGTTGGCCGAAAGACTTACGTTGCTAAGACCATCCGCAATGGGTGCCCAAATGATATTTGTAAGTGCCTTTGCGATGGCATTTTTACTTCCCAAGCCAGCATCAATAAGACCAACCAAGGGTGCATGTCCCACAGCTGTAGCCATGCCGTGAACGCCGTCAAAATCTAGTGCCATTACACCACAATTGGCCAAAGGCAACTGGTGTGGTCCCACACATTGCTGCTGTGCCACACGACCGGTCACACAACGATCTACCTTGTTCGTAAGCCAATCTTTACACGCCACTGCCTCTAGCTGCAATAACCAGGCTACGTGTTCCTCAAAAGCTTGAGTTGCTGGTACAGCAGCATATTTTGTAGCCTGTGTGCTATCCTGCATGACAGTCTTGGGCGTTTTGCCAAAGAAATCCGACAAGTCCAAGTCAATTGGCGACAGCTTTGTTGTTTCGTCCTGAATTTGGAACTTGTGATTTTCAGTAACCTCTCCCACTTCAAAAATAGGCGCACGCTCTCTTTCTGCAATTTCTTTGAGTTGTACCAATCCTTTGGCATCGGTAATCAGCCCCATCCGCTCTTGGGATTCATTTCCAATAAGCTCTTTTGCTGAAAGCGTTTGGTCTCCAACAGGAAGCTTGTCTAAGGCGATATTCCCACCAACCTCCTCAATGAGTTCAGAGAGACAGTTTAGATGCCCACCTGCTCCGTGGTCGTGTATCGAAATAATGGGGTTGTTGTCTGCTTCGACCGCTGCTCTAACAGTGTTGGCAACACGTTTTTGCATTTCGGGATTGGAACGTTGCACGGCATTTAATTCAATGCCCGAGTCAAAGGCACCCGTATCTGCTGAAGATACAGCAGCTCCTCCCATTCCAATGCGGTAATTGTCACCTCCCATAACAACAATCTTGTCGCCCTTTTTGGGTGTTTGTTTTAGGCTTTGCTGTAATTTTCCATAGCCAATGCCTCCTGCAAGCATGATGACCTTATCAAAACCAATGGTTTTGCTGTTTTCGTTGTGTTCAAATGTCAGAAGTGAACCCGCAATAAGGGGTTGCCCAAATTTATTACCGAAATCAGAAGCACCGTTTGAGGCTTTGATGAGAATGTCTTCTGGGTTTTGATACAGCCAAGGCCGTGGTGCACATCGCTCCCAAGGTCTGTTGGGCTCCGTTCGGGGATATGCGGTCATGTAGACTGCTGTTCCTGCCATTGGAATTGACCCTTGACCTCCAGCCAAACGGTCTCTTATTTCGCCACCTGAACCTGTAGCGGCACCGTTAAAGGGTTCTACGGTTGTGGGGAAGTTGTGCGTTTCTGCTTTTAGCGAAAGCACCGAGCGAAAAGATTTTTTTACGTATGGACTAGGTTCGTTGGCCCGCTGTGGCGCAAACTGGGTTAGGGTAGGGCCCTTGATAAATGCGACATTGTCTTTGTAGGCAGAAACCAAATTGGCGCCGTTCTTTTTGGATGTATTTTTAATAAGCTCAAATAGCGATTGCTTTTTGGCCTTGCCGTCTATAATAAATTCACCGTTAAAAATCTTGTGACGACAGTGCTCGGAATTGACTTGCGAAAACCCAAACACTTCTGAATCGGTTAACGGGCGCTCAAGACGTACTGCCAAGCCTTCCAAGTAAGCAACCTCGTCATCGCTCAACGACAGGCCTTCTTGTTGGTTATACGCAGCAATATCATCAATCTCTTGTATGGCTTCTGGCTTTTTCTTGTTGTCATAAATATGCTGATCCAACTCCTTAAAACGCTGGTGAATCATGGGATCAAAAACGATGTTGTCTTTTGCCCAAAATTGTTCAATACGGATGATGTCTGTTAGCCCCATGTTGTGGCAAATCTCTACCGCGTTAGTACTCCAAGGGGTAATCATCGAAATACGAGGTCCGATAAGATCTGCTTGAACAAAGGACTTGCGCAGCAAGGGATAACCGCCAAAAAGCCATTGTAATTTTTGCTGGTCTTCTTCAGCTATTGGAAGTTCTTTCTGAACAACGTAAATGTGTTTATTGGGATCGCCAAAGAAACAAATCATAGATAATGATTAAGTCACAAAAATAAGCATAGTAGTGTTGAAGAGCATGGGTTTATTCCCCCAAAAAGTAAACGAAACACATCAATTTATCAACAACTTAGGCTTTTCGCAGCAGTCGGGCCATATAAAAGCCGTCAAATCCGTTTACTGCTGGCCACAAGTGCTGTTCTTTTTCTAGCGTAAATTCTTTGCCTATTTCGGTTTCCATAAAGGCTGCAATTTGCTCCTCGTTTTCTTGTGGCAGTATGGAACAGGTTACGTATACCAACTTGCCCCCTGGCTTAACCATATGTGCGTATTGCGTTACTATCTGTTGTTGTTCCAGCACAACACGATCAATAAATTCTGGATTTAGCTTCCATTTTGCATCGGGATTCCTTCGTAAAACTCCTAAACCGCTACAGGGTGCATCTAACAAAACCCTATCGGCAGAGCCGTGTAGTTTTTTGATAACCTTATTGTTGTCAATGTGTCGGGTTTCGATGTTGTGCGCACCTGCTCTTTTGGCTCTTCGCTTAAGCTCCCTTAATTTGTATTGATAAATGTCTAAGGCAATCAACTGTCCCTTATTTTTCATCATTGCGGCCAAGTGCAGGGCCTTTCCTCCGGCACCGGCACAAGCGTCTATTACACGCATTCCTGGAGCAACCTGTGTAAACGGTGCTACAGATTGAGATGAAGCATCTTGTACCTCAAACCACCCTCGCTGAAAGGTTTCTGTGCTGAACACATTGGCGCGTTCGTCAAGTACCAAGGCATCGGGATATTTTGCGAGGGCCTGCGTTTTAATTTTTTCTTCAAGCAGCGAGTTGCGCAACAGCTTGGGAAGTGTTTTTAGCGCATTGGCACGTAGCACAACTGGCGCCATGGTGTTGAGTGCTTCCATCTCAAGTGTCCACTTTTTTTCACCCAAGGCTTTGCACCCCAATGCATCCAGCCAATCGGGGATAGACTCACGGTATTTGCGTTCTTGGCGTAGTTCTTCAAATTTTCCCTTTATACGTCGTGTGGGGGTTCCTTCAAGGGGTTTCCAATCTGGCAACACATAGCCTCTGAGGGTAGCCCAAACAGCGAAAATGCGCCAAAAATCTTGGCGGTTTAGAGGTTCTTGAACGTTTGCAATAGCAGCGTAAAGACGCTTCCAACGTACAATCTCATAAGTGGTTTCTGCAATAAAGCCACGATCACGACTTCCCCAGCGTTTGTCACTTTTGAGGACTTGCGCCACAACCTTGTCTGCATATTTCTCTTCATTAAATATCTGTTGCATTCCGTTAAGCACTGCCAGAACTAAATTTTTGTGTAACCGCATCATGTTAGTTAAATGATTGTAGCTCAATTAGTTTTTTATACACACCATCTTGAGCCAACAGTGCTTTGTGCGTGCCTCTTTCTACTACCTTTCCTTTGTCGAGAACAATAATTTCATCTGCACTTTTGATTGTAGATAGGCGGTGTGCAATGACCAATGAGGTTCGGTTTTGCATCATTTTTTGAAGTGCATCTTGCACCAGTTTTTCAGACTCGGTGTCCAAAGCCGAGGTGGCTTCGTCGAGAATCATTACAGGCGGGTTTTTGAGCACAGCTCTTGCAATGGCCAAACGTTGTTTTTGACCTCCTGAGAGTTTGTTTCCGGCATCGCCAATTACGGTTTCAATGCCCTGTGGTAGTTGGGTGATAAAATCATATGCATTTGCAATTTGCAATGCTGTTTCTAGCTCTTTTGCCGATGCGTTTGGCTTTGCTATAAGTAGGTTTTCCTTGACCGAATCGTGAAACAGTATGGCGTCTTGCGTAACATAGGCAAACATGCTTCGCAGTTCATTTAGGTCAACGGAATCAATGGGTGTGTTGTCGATACTAATGGTTCCCTGTTGTGGGTCATAAAAACGTGCCAACAGGTTGGCTATGGTGGTTTTTCCACTTCCCGATGCGCCTACAAGCGCTACGGAATTTCCTTTGGGTATTTTTAAATTAAACCCATCAATTACCGTTTCGTCTTCATACTTAAATTGTATGTTTTCAAAACTAATTTCAGACGAAAACTCGGGTAATGCTGCTGGGTTTGCAGGTGATTGAATTTCTGATTTATGGAAGAGGTATTCCATAATGCGTTGCGCGGCAGCATTTCCTTTTCGAATGCTATACACGGCTCTACTCATGGATTTAGCCGGCGTAAGTACACCATAGGCCAAGGTCATATAGGTAATAAATTCTTCACCGCTCATGGATTGTTCGACCAATACAAGCCGACCGCCTATGTACAAGATGGTGCCAATAACCGCTACACCCAAAAATTCACTTATCGGACTGGCGAGGCTCTCTCTGTGAATAAGCTTGTTTGAAAAATTAAAAAGCCGCTTGGTAACAGCAGCAAATTTTTTATTGAAAATATGTTCTGCGGTAAAGATTTGAATGATGGGTATGCCCGTAAGGGATTCCTCTAAATAGGAAAGTAGCTCTCCTTGTTCTTTTTGTACCCTTTCCGAGCGCGACTTTAGGCTCTTTCCTACAATTGAAATGAGCCAGCCTGCAATGGGAATAAATACCAAAACAAACAGCGTGAGTTTAGCGCTTAAAGCAAACATGGTAATCAGTGCAAATAGAATGGTCAGCGGTTCCCGAATAAGCATTTCAAACACACTCAAAAAAGAGCGTTGTACTTCCGTAACATCAGAAGTTACACGAGATATCGTGTCTCCTTTTTTGTTGTTGGCATGGAAACTAGCAGGAAATGAAATTAACTTTTTATAGATGTTGCGCTGTAAGTCTTTCACCACGCCATTACGCATGTAGGTAATAAAAAAAACGGCTAAATAATTAAAGAGGTTTTTCAGTAAAAAGGTGATCAAAATCATGCCAATCACCAACATCAATGCTTTTGTGGCATCGCCTTTGGCATAATCAGCAATTTGAAATCTAAAAGAGTCAAAGATATATTCTTGATAGGAATTGCTGCTTTCTCGCGTAGGCATTGTTGCAGCTGCCTCGTTGTTCCCAAAAAGTACTTCTAGCATTGGCATCAAAGCCAAAAAAGAGGCTGCATTAAAAAGCGCATACAGTATGTTGAACACAATATTAAGTGCAATATACCCCTTGTACGGAAGTGCGTAGCGCAGTATGTATCTAATAGGACTCATCTTACATCCCTAATTCAGCCAAAATGCGATCTATTTTTTGATCGAGTTGATCTTTGGTCGTTCTATAGTCACGAGTGGAATTAAGGTTTGTATTTACACTCACGTAAAACTTTATTTTAGGTTCTGTGCCGCTGGGTCTGGCAGCTACTCGCGTACCATCTTCAGCTATAAAAATCAACACATTTGCTTTGGGCAAAGGTATCATTTCTTTTTCTTGCGTCTTTACGATGGTTCTAACAGCGGCTCCATAGTCTTCTATAAAACGAATTGAACTGCCGTCAATATTCTTGGGAGGGTCTTTTCTAAAACGATCCATGATGCGTTCAATTTCCTCAGCACCCGATTTTCCTTTTTTGACTAATGAAATCAAGCGCTCTTGAAAACAACCCAATTTTTCATAAGATTCCAACAGCACATTAAAAAACGAACTGCCATTTGATTTGGCTTCGGTAACCAATTCACACGCCAGTAGGGCAGCCGTTACGGCATCTTTGTCACGAACAAAGTCGCCAACCATATATCCAAAACTTTCTTCACCACCACCAAGGCATTTTTGGTTAGGAAAGTTTTCAATCATTTGAGCAATCCACTTAAAGCCCGTAAGTCCAAGCTTACATTCAACACCATAGTGATTTGCTAAGACGCTCATCATGGGGGTAGAAACTACAGTCGAGCCCACAAACGGATTTTCTTCGGCAGTGTATTTGCCTTTGCTTAAGATGAAGTCCGTGATGGCTACCATTGCCTGGTTGCCGTTTAAGAGTTCGAGTTCGTTGTTTTCGTTTCTAACGGCTATCCCCAGTCGGTCTGCATCGGGATCGGTTCCAATTACAATATCAGCGTCAATGGCATTGGCTTTTTCCATCGCCATTTGCAGGGCTTCGGGTTCTTCTGGATTGGGCGATTTTACCGTAGGAAAATCACCGTCTGGCTTTGCCTGTTCTTCGATGACGGTTACGTGGCTATATCCTGCTTTTTTTAAAACCTGTGGAATGGCAGTTACAGAAGTGCCGTGAAGCGGCGTAAATACCACCTTG
>ERZ802827.1420-NODE-1420-length-11867-cov-17.1108_pt1 | contig 11867 bp, 3 predicted proteins | sample MGYA00345652_ERZ802827 | MGnify/ENA primary metagenome ERZ802827 (study PRJEB30503, sample SAMEA104212372) | marine metagenome | biome: Westerlies Biome; feature: [SRF] surface water layer (ENVO:00010504) within the epipelagic zone...; material: water... | reverse complement strand
TGCAATTCAAACTTGACAACCAACATCTCAAGGGACTAGAGTGGGACTTTGCATTACCTGCAGACCTGCAAGAGCTTTGGACAGCTAGGTTCAAAGAAATGCTCCAGATCCCACACTTCTCTGCACCACGATGTGTAGTTCCTGAAAATGCTGTAGATCCAACAAAGCTAAGACTAATCTGCCTTGCTGATGCTGCTGAGGAAGCTGGAGGCTGCTGCATCTACTCAAGCTATGAATGTAGAGATGGCTCTTACAGTTCTTCTCTACTGATCTCCAGGTCCAAATTATTAGATCAGAAGGTACCTAGAAATGAACTAGAAGCTGTAAGGATAATGGCTGAAACAGCATTGTCAGTAAAAGAAGCTTTGAAAGACATGATTACAGACATTATATATGTCACTGACTCAACCATTGCACTCTGCTGGTGCAACAATCTTCAGAAGAAACTCAAAGTATACACACTCTTCAGAGTTGCAGAAATCCGTCGCAACATTCTAGGTGAAGTCTTTCCAGCAGAGGAAGTCAAGCTCCCGTTATACCATATAGATGGGACACTGAATCCTGCTGACCTGATAACAAAGAGACATGACATTACCCCGGCCAACATAGGCCCAGGTTCCATCTGGCAACAAGGTGAAAAATGGATGTCACTGCCCTTCAGTCAGATGCCTCTGACAACCTATGAAGACCTCAAGGTGTCCACAGCAGAAGAGTCTGAGGTTGACACAGAATGTTTCCCTGAATTGATCATGACCAAATCTATACATGCCATTTTTCCCCCTCAAGATGAAGTAAGAAGCAACAAGCTAAAGGTAATGCACAGTAGCTCTACTACAACTAACCACTGCAAAGGATGTATCCAGACTCAAATATATACCCCTATGGACTTATGTTATGGAACTCCTGACCTATGGGGCCACTGCCTTAAATGTTCATGCAGCTTCACTCTTTCTTCTTTCTCTTTGAAAAGGGGAGGGGACTCACTCATGTTGGTAGACCTGATTAAGTATGGATGGAAGAAAGCTCTGACAATAACCACAAACATCTACAGATTTGTCATCAACTCCAAACATGCAGCACACAAACGTAAAGAACAGGTATTCAACCCTCAGTGCAAGCTTTGCCTCTCAACAACTGAAGTCACTTCGGAGGTTGAGGTGGATAAAGTATACAACAAAGAAGCGACTGACTACATCTTTAGAAAAGAAACCTCTAGGATACTAGCTACCCACAATAAGAAGAGCTTAGAACAGTATATACTGAAGGATGACATTTTGTATTACCAGAGTAGGCTAACAGAGGAAGTTAAGTCAGAGGAGTTAGATTGTCAGGTGTTCTTTGATAGCTACAGCATAAAGGAGTTCTTACCAGTTGTCTTGTCTGACTCTGATGTTTTCTTCTCCTACCTTGTGTACGTTCACCACAACCTTAGACCCCACTCAGGAGTTGAGATAACTATGAAAGAAATTTCAAAACTAATGATGGTTATCAAGAACCCCCGAAGAGTTGTTCAGAGTGTCAGAGAGTCTTGCCTGACATGCAGGTCAATACGTAGAAAGACTGCTGAACTCAGAATGCTCAACCACCCAGAAGCCAGGACCATACTGGCACCCCCCTTCTACATTGCACAGATGGATACTGTCTTTGGATTCAAGGCACAGGTATTTAAAAATGCCAGGAAAACTGTGAAAGTATATGCATTGATTATCTGCTGCCTACTAACTGGAGCCACAAATATATTAGTGATTGAAGGACTAGAGACAAGAGATGTACTTCAAGGTATTGAGAGACATGCAACACGCCATGGCATGCCATCAGTGTTGTATGTTGATAATGGAACAAACCTCATTGCCCTCCAACATGCAACCTTCTCTGTCAGAGACTTGAACTGCCAGTTACTTGACTCATATGGAATCCAGGTTAGGGTATCTAATGCAAAAAGCCATGAAGAAAGAGGGAGGGTAGAGGCAAGAGTTAGGATCCTTAGGAAAATGCTTGTTAAACTAGGTATCAAGACTGAGACTACTCTTTCAGTTCTTCAATGGGAAAACCTATTTTCAAGAATCTCCAATATGATCAATGACCTACCTATTGCCAAGTGTACTAGATCCAACCTCACTGACCCAGGCTGGGACATAATTACCCCCAACAGGCTGATCCTGGGTAGAAACAACATGAGGTCCATAGAAGGATGTATTTCACTAACCAAATCCATTGGATCAGAGAACTTACTCAGGAAAAACCAAGCCATTATGACTACATGGTACCAGTTATTCACTGATAGGATCCACCACTTAATCCCTAGACCTAATAAATGGACAAAGACCGATAGGATTGAAGTGGGAGACATTTGTCTCTTCATGCATCATGAAGCCCCAGGACTAGGCAAGGACCACTGGAAACTGGGGAGGGTTAAAGAGATCCCAAAATCTAACACTATTGTCATCTCATTCCCAGGCAAATCAAAGAAAAAGGAACTTCCTGAAATGAATACAATTGAGAGGTGCCCCAGGGATATTGTCATAATACACTCAGCTGATGATATTGATCTCAACACAAGGGAATACCTTAACAGCTTGTTTAAAGGGGAATAAATAATAGCTTGAGAAGATATTGAATATGTTTGCTCTATAATGTATAAAGTTTGTGGATGTGCTATGATCAGATCACATGAAGTTGATGGACACTGTTGGAGATTCTCCTCAAGTTAAAATACCATCTCATCTGAAATAGCTTTAACTCATGGAAACTCTCAAACACTATTCATAAGCTACATTCTTAGGATTAAAGTAATATTTCTGTGACCATCATGGAGACATTATTTTAACCATCTATTATAAGAATATTTCCTCTTTCAAACTAAAGTAAAACTAAGAAAACTTAGCATCATTATATGAAAAAATTTCCAGCCTCATATGATAGAAATATAATAATATTTATGCTAAATGTTCTGCAAATTAAACATTATTACCAAAATTATAATGTTCTAATCATCTCTCTTTTAGTTACAGTCGCTCTGACTACCAGCCCAATGCTGATGTGTGGTATTCTGGGAAGAGGAATACTACTGTGGACTACAGAGAGCCTGGAAATGAAGAATCTTTTCTGGTCCCTAGATCATCCATTCCTCCTAAGTGCATGATGAAGTGTAAGGTTATCACTAAAGAAGAGACAGGATCACTGAACGATTATTTCCACAGCATTGATAATGATTTCCTCCCTGACCTTGATGGTCTTGATTGGGAGAAGTGCTTTGTGAACGGTTCAGGTGCTCCAATCATAAGCTACCTTGCAAAAGACATTGATGAACATGCAGGAACAGGATATGCTGTGCCTGATAAGCCTCACCTGAAAACACTGATCTCAAATGCAGGTGTAGACCTCTCAAGTGCTGCCAAGGTTGAAACAAGGAAGATTGGATTATTTGATAGTGATAAGGAAACTACCAGCTTTATTAACTGGTGTCAACAGAATTATGATGCCGACCAGGAGAAGTTTCCCTCAGGTATGATGAATGTTCATATGCAGCTTGCTTCTGTTACTGGTGAATACACCGATAAGATAGTACAGCACCAAGAAAACTACAACAAGCCAAACCATTATGATGGACCTGTTCTGTTTGGAGAGAACCCTGGTATTGATGGAGCCCTCATTATACAGGAGGTGTGTTTTGGCAACGGAATAACCTGGTGTGCCAGGGTCAACCTTGGCCTTGAATCAATTTATCATAATGATGGTACCTTTGACAGGTATGCTTGGTCTGTTAACAAGCTACACACTGACAACAAGATGCTGAAGTACCTACTCAAGTTTGATTTCTATGTAGGTACTAGCTCTCCAGCTTGTGTAACAGACCTTGGAAGACAGCTGCTAAATATGTACCAAATACATGTGAAAATGCCTAAAACAGTGACAGTTAAGGCTCTTTCTGCTGCTGCTGGATGGCAGGCAGAACTGGCTTCAGATGTTACTACTAACCTAATCTGCAATGGAGCTCTTACGAGTAAGCCACAGGGGGTTGATGAAGAACACATAATTTATGCAGAGACCAATAACAACTCAGTAGTGAATGCTTCAATACTGGGAATTCTCAGATTCACTCATGTTACCACTACTGTTCTGCTCAGTGTCCTCATTAGGAATTTATTCCCTGATCCCGAAGTTTGCTGTGCTATATTGGAACTGTCACAGAAGGACTGGGTTACCTATCTAATACACCTCATCATCACTCAGTTAGCAGATCATGGACTCAGTCTTAAAGCCAAGAAAGAATCTACCACTAGGGGTGAGCTACTGCTTTCCCTTCGTGTCTTGGAGACTTATGATAATGGTTTCTACAAGACAAAGTACAAGCAAAAAGAACCACTGGAGTCACTCCGGAGGTTCTCTCAGCTATTACCTAACTGGCCCTCAATCACATATGGTGGGCCCAGATTTCTTCATATTGTCCGCCAGTGCTTTATTGAACAATATGAAGTTCTGAAATCTATCAACCATGTCAATGCCTACATCGCACCAAACTTCAACAAGGAGATTGACCAAGATTTTGTCAGAGTTGTCACCTTTGACAGACTTCTCTCACCCATGCCAACTGTCCTTCCCCCTGAACCTAAGCCTGGACTAGTTGCCTGGCCGGAATTTGCTGACAACATCTTCCAGGTTGATCCAGGAAACCTGGTCACTGAAGAACTCTTTCAAGAAGCTGCCAGGTTGAACAGAAATGTGCAGACTGGAATATATGAGGCTGTGAGGCTGAATCCTCACCTATATGGGGATCTCGTTCAAGCCATTGAGCATGTGGACCTGGACAAGTATGAGTTCAGATTTTGGAAGAAGGTTGCATTTTATGATAGACTCAGACTCTGTGCATACAGAACCACTGGTAAGAATGTACCTAGATCACAGAAAATGGAAGAGTTGATCAAAAAGAAGCAGACATTTGTATTGAATGAACAGATGGAAGCTAAGAGTGGTGAATTCAGAAAGGAAAGAAAGGATCTTTGCAAAGCTCAATTTTCAAGAGCCACTATGGAATGCCAGACACCTAGAACTGGTGTACAGAATGACATCTTCAAGATAAAAGGAGATAATTATGAGAAAAACAAGAAAAAGAGAGAAAAGTTGAAATTGAAGAAGATAGGGAAGAGGAAGGAGAACCCTTCTTCTGGAAAGACACTGAAGTTGGTGGACCTGAGAGACACACTCTCCAGAATGAACATTGGAAAGATAAAGGACCTGCGCTCTATTATCTCAAAGAACACATCCAAGGATGATGACTGCCACCGTGGCGGTTGTCAGCCTATGGATGTTAGTCCAAGGCTAGAGCAGGTACCTAATTCCTCATCGAATACAGAATACAGAGTCATTCGGAGACTGCCTACTCCTCCACCCTCAACTTCGTATGATAGAGTGGCTCCTGCCACTGTTACTTCAGGAGCTTTAGAGCACCTGACTGCCAAAGAAGACAGAACTGCTGAGAACCCTCGGCGAGTGAAAATCAGAGACTATGTTTACCCCACGATTGAGCCCATGGAGGCTGAATCAGAAGAGGATTAGATTCCCCGCTTTGGACTCCCAGATAACCTGCTGTTTCCCCCGGGAATGTTGAGCGTCTATCCAGCCGTCTATTTCTCTTTATATGAACAGGTTACAGAGGAGTACCAATGGGGATAAGGAGTCAGCTTACCACCTGCGCCTAGACAACATCTCCGCTGTGAATGGGAGCTAGGCTGGTTAAATGTGGCGACATCTAAATGAAGCTCAGCTTTTGGACTGAACTATATAGTAAATTGTATTACCAATACTCGTTAATCAAGGGGATTAATAGAAATACTTTCAGGGAAGGATTTCCCAAATAGCTTACCCCTTTGATTCAATATGTTAAAATGTTACTTAATACCTATTACCATTTTTTATTATTACTTACCTAAATTTAATTGTAAGCCCGGGTCCTAATTTTTGGGTTTTCAGACAACTAAATATGATCGCCAAACAGCCCGTATAAACAGAGCCCAATTTAGCATTTGTAAAGGTACAAGATATTTTGTTACCTCATAAAAGTAAATTATTACAAATCATTATTATAAATGCTACTTTGAAGCTCTTTCTTTTACCATCTAATACCGGCTATTTTTTAGCAACGTCACCTGTGCGAATCTGCGATCCGCCCATCTATAGTTGCTGGACTGCTACTGAATTGGGACCATGCCCGGGTACATATAAGATTGTTTATTGTTTCAGATCAAAAGAATGGTCAGGGTTGGTATGTGTGCTTCCTAGGATGCCAAGGTCAGGGCTTAATCCTGCGGGCGCCACATTGCTTTACAAATTAAAGGCCAAAGATCCTAAAGCATACAAAATGATTAACATACCTAGCACTGCTGCCACAGCGGAGCCCCTGACTATTTTAGATCTTAAACAATAGATCTGATCATAGCGCAGCCAAATAACTTCAACAATATGAGTAACTCGGGGACTTACTGGGAAAGACAGGGGAGAAGGGGGACTATCAATTCTCTGGTTTCAACTGGGAATGAGATGACACAACCTACCACTAGTACATCAACAATAACAACATCCCGCCCCACCACAGACTCCAGTATAGACTTGCCAACCCTTGGGGCTTCAAGCCGTACTTCCTCTCCTTCCTCTAGGACAGGGCAAAGGGAGGTTGAAAGGGACAATGAGGTCACTTTCCTAGAATTTAACACCCCACTTGGGGAAGGTGTAAATCACCAGCTACAGGATAACACCACAGACCAGGAAGAAAAAGAACTACTTAGCATGACTGAAGAGCAAGTTGAGGCATTGATCAACAAAGAGAATGAAGAAGTAGTTAAGCTAGGAACTCAGTTCACAGACACCTCAGATTGGACTAGTAGGTTTGAGCCTGCTGCTAAGGCAAGTTTAGATAGGATAGAGAGCCTTTTAAAGGTTGCAAAGATCACAAAAAGAACTACTCATATCAACAGGCTATATGCTATCAAAAGAACCCTCAATGGAAACTTACAGAACCTCAGAAGTATTGTTACTACAGAAAAGAACAGGATGCTCCTACACTTATCCCCCTCAGTAATGGGCTCTAGTGCCTCACTAGCTGCTGCCTCAGCGGAAAGTTTGGTATCTAGAGGTAGTACTTTACCAACTGGAATCAACCCTTTAACCGAACACAGATCTGAAGAAGGTGAATACAGTCACCAACTTGAAGTACCTACCAACGCTGATCGTACAGTAACCTCCAGACCTGAACCTAAGGGTACCATATCTAGACTCAATGACTTAGAGAAAAGAATGAGAGTAGTGGAGAGTTCAGCTAGTAAAAGTCATGTAGATAGAAAAATAGAACAGTTATCCAACCGCACATCCAATCTTGAGACTGCTAGGGCCAATTTGGAAGGTAGAGTTGTAAGTAAGACCGACCTAGATAGCATCCTGCAGAGGATTTGCCAGTTAGAATTAATCAACAGACAAACCCCCAACCTATCAGAAAGAGTGAATGAACTCCAAGAAACCTGCGCTGGACTCATCGATGAAAATCTTGAAATAAACAGAAAAGTCCAGGCTGCAGAAAATATAGTTGATCTTCTAAGAATTGGTCAGAACACTCACTCCCAACAAACAAGACCACCCTCTACTCAACCTTTATTCAACAGAGGTGCCCCTTCAGTTCAGGATATGCTTGGAAACACAACTACTAGTACTGAGATCCCATCTTACATTGCCGGACTTGGAACAAATGGTCCTGCCACAACTCAAAACCCACCTGTTTCACTGGCCTCCAACACTTCTCCAATCAATTCAAGAACTGAACAGGGAGGAAACCTCAGACTGGCATCATGCCGGATTGAGGAAATCCCTGTCAGTAGAGACCTCGATGAAGCCTTCATTCATACTCAAAACCTATCTCACCAAGCTTCTGGTGGTGACTTAAGACTGGCACCATGCCGGACTGAGCCATTACTGGATGCTGATATGTCTTCCTCTGCCAACCAATCCAACACCTCGAAATCTTATACATATTATGCTGATTATGTCAAGGAGAGGCTCCAGAAAGCATGCCAGAGCCTGTGCACTTTATTAGTACCAGAAATTACACCTTGCCTATCCAAGAACAAAGTTGCCTCACTTCACAAATCAACCCTCAATGTAGTTATCTCAGAGAGGAGAGAAGTAGAGAAACTGATGGACAAGTATGAGAAATTTCCTGCTGGCCAGGTAGATACTAATGCCTTATTTAGGGCCGGAGAGATTATCTCAGATGCTAGAGACTGGTGCACCAACCTTACAGGCAGATATGATCAATTGGACTGTGCCAACAAGCCCGTTGATAGTAAGTTATTTGAAGGCCTTGGTGTGTTCACAGAGGACTCAGAGACATCAATTTATGAGTTCTTGAAAAGGTTTGATACCTTTATGGAAGACATGGGATCCAAATCAGACAGAGCTACACTTCTATATGAGCAACACTTAGATGAAAACATAAAGCTCATGACTGTCCAGTTGAGAGGAGATCTTGACAAGCTGAAGGAATGGTTACTCAAGAGGTTTGGGGAACCTAGGAATATGTGCATGAACATTCTCAAATCGATATCAAAGGGTAATCCTCCTTCAGATGTTCATGTCACTAGCACTCTACTGTTCCACTACCGAAGCTTAGATGCTGCAATGAAGAGGATTGCAGAACTCAAGCACTTGCCTGGACTCCCACTGAGCAAGCTAAAGAACCACATTGAAGGAACTGATTTTATCACCTCCATCATAGACCTCCTCCCCATCCAAGCCAACAAGAACTTCTTTGAGAAGCTCTATGAGAAAGGAATTGACATGATAAACATTCAGGGACCTGAAGCACTAGAAATACTTACCTATACTATCACCAGCCACACTAGAATGACAGAAGGGAGAGCTCAATCTAGTGGCATTACTGCAGGATCTAAGCCTAGACCCTCCAAACCTGAAAGAGAACCTACCAAGAAGGGCAGATTTGCCCATGCCAACAGCAAAGATGATGACAACAACTCCAAACAGAATGCCCATCACTTTGACAAATCCAACAACAGCAAGAGTGACAATAGAAGTCAGCCCCAGGCAAAGCCATCAAGCCCTCAGACCAAGAAACCCACCAAGAAGGACTCAGGTAACAAACAACAGAACCCTAAACCCAATAACCTTACCTTTCCCTGCTGTCTAAGTGGACACAATCATGAATTGGGAGAGTGCAAGGCCTTCTTTGGCTTTAAGTGTAGAAAAAGGATGTTCCTGGCAGAGAATAAATGCTGCTTTACCTGCCTCAAGCCTTACAGCAAGTGTCGGACTAAGTGTCAAAATGATGTCCCAGATATTCTGCTCTGCAAAGGATGTGAGCCTGAATCTCTAAAAATAAACAAGACCCCTCTAAATGTCCTCATTTGCCCTGTTCAAGACCACAAAAATGATTTGGATGAAGTGAAAGTTCAAAACGCACTCAAGAAATATCTAAAAGGTTTTGACCCCTCTGTTTTGGTAAATGGAAAAACCAATGTGAACCACATCATGTTTGGAGCCCACATGAACAAAGGTTGCCCAAAATGTGACCAGAAGACCTGCTCTTGCTCACCCTCATCAAAGACTAGAAAGCCAGATCCTTCTCAGGAGACCCCCCACATTAACACTTCAACAGGTGAATCTGTGAAGGTAGCCAAAAACAAGATAAAGGAGGAAGCTGAAAATGATGCCTTCTATGTTATGCAAACTTTAAACTTGAGTGGGCAAGATGTGTTGACATTTTTTGATAGTGGGGCCAACCACAACATGATAAATGGAGAACTAGCTGAAGACATCGACCTCAGGGTTGTTACTGACAAGCCTGTTCATGTTGGTGTTGTAGGAGGTGGAAGTGTATTTACCTCCTATGGAACTTATGCCTTGAGCCTTGGGCCTACACAAGCAGGATACTACCACAACCTAACAGCCCAGGGTATAACCACTGTTACTGAGAAATGGCCAAGGTATCACCTCAAAGAAATAAATGATGAAGTTAACTCCACTACCCAGTACCCCTTTGAGAAGTTGCCCAAATACATTGGTGGCCAGGCAGCTGGTCTCCTTATTGGCATGAAGGAAGCTGGGTTGCAACCTCACCTGTTATTCCAACTCCCTTGTGGTTTGGGAGTTTATGAAAGCCCTCTTATGGATAAATTTGGATCCAGAATCTGCTACGGGGGACCACACAGGGTGTTCAGTGAAGCTAACAAGAAAGCCGGATGCTTCAACCATGTCAGTTTCCACTTCACCAAAATGATTGACCAGTACAGAAACTCTCTTTATCCCTGTCTGTCCCAAGCACTAGAACCTGAGTATGATGATATCTATGAAGGGATTGCAGTACCTAGAGACAGCCCACCCTGTATCAAGATCAAGGAATCAAACACTTACAGCTTGTATGTCAATGCATTAGATGAAACTGATCTCCAGGAAATGGGTATCCCAGAAGACAGCCCTAACAGGGACACAGAGGATGACTGCACTTGTGGTAAAGTGTTTTCCACTGTAACCACAATGGAAAATTACCCTACTTCTAGATATGCCTTTAAGGCCAAGGTTCCACTCTCAAGAAAGAAGGTGTATTTTGACCAAGATGACATGGAGAGTAATAACACAATAAGATGTGAAGACTGTGTCAGATGTAAGAAGTGTGGTCAATCAGCAAGAACTAGAATGATCTCCCTCCAGGAAAAGGTAGAACAAGAAGCCATTGAGGCAAGTGTCAAGATTGACCTAAATGATCAGAAAGCTTGGGTGGACTTTCCATTCTTGAGGGACCCTATTCCTGCTCTGAAAGCAAAACACAGAGGATCTGACACCAATTATTATCAAGCACTGAAAGTGTACAAGGATCAGTGTAAGAGACCTGAATACATGAGGAAAGAATTCAACAAGGTCCATGCTGATCTTGTCAACAGAGACTTTATGTCTAAACTTGAGGACCTGCCAAAGGAACACCAAGCTATCATCAAGAAATCAGGTTTTAGGCATGTAATGCCATGGAGAATCCAAGAAAAACCTGACAGTATCTCAACCCCCATCAGGATGGTAGTAGATGGAACAATGACAGGTCTCAACCAACTCCTTGCCAAAGGAGAAAACAGAATGACAAAAATCTCCAGTATCATGATCAGAAACAGGTGCAGAAAGAAAGTCTGGACAAGTGATGTGTCAAAGCTGTATAATCAGCTGCACCTTCAGCCTGAAGCCCTACCCTTCTGCCTGTTCCTCTTCAAAGAAGACCTCAACCCTCAGGAAGATCCAGATATATATGTTATGACCAGAGCCTGGTATGGGATCTCTCCTGTTGGCAATCAAGCTGGAGAAGCACTCAGGCAGCTGACTTCCATCTTGGAGGATAGCTATCCTGAGGCCAAACGAATTGTGGAAAGTGATCTCTATGTAGATGATGTGTTTACTGGAGGACACACTGATGAAGATGTGGAAAACCAGGTATCCCAGGTCAAGTCTGCACTAGGTAAAGGTGGATTCTCATTGAAATACATTGTAAAATCTGGAGAGAAGCCCTGTGAAGAGGCCAGTAGTGATGGAGAGTCACTCAAAATTCTGGGTTATAAATGGAAACCAGAAACTGACTTGATGTCACCTGGATTTGAGGAACTTAATTTTAACAAGAAGAGAAGGGGTGCTAAAAAGCCAAATGCTTTCCCCGTTGTCTCCCCTGAAGATGTCAATAGTGTTCTAAAGGAAGTCAAGATATCCAGAAGAATTGTAGCCTCCAAATTGGCTGAATTTTGGGACCCCCTAGGAATGTGGGAGCCATTTAAGGTGCAATTCAAACTTGACAACCAACATCTCAAGGGACTAGAGTGGGACTTTGCATT
>ERZ802827.1417-NODE-1417-length-11885-cov-9.04573_pt1 | contig 11885 bp, 7 predicted proteins | sample MGYA00345652_ERZ802827 | MGnify/ENA primary metagenome ERZ802827 (study PRJEB30503, sample SAMEA104212372) | marine metagenome | biome: Westerlies Biome; feature: [SRF] surface water layer (ENVO:00010504) within the epipelagic zone...; material: water... | reverse complement strand
CTAAAGCTTGCTCGAAGTCTGCAATTATATCGTCAGCATGCTCTAATCCTATAGATGTCAAGGTTTGGCCCTTCTTTTTGGAGGATTGATTATACAACTTTATACGGTGCCAATTGAAATTCTTGGTTTTACTCTTCAGCCCTGGCAAATGATATTCATAATTATTGCTATCCCAGGTTTCTTTTTATCCTTCGGCTTAGCTCTTCTTACAGATCCAAAAAGAAAAGGTATTATTAATAAAGAAAAACAAAAGGAAGAGTCTTTTGCAGATGTTATTACCTATATTAAAAGCAAATTTTCTGCATATTTTACTTTAATGGTAGCAGCATCTTTTATAGTTGCATTGCTCTACACATTCCAAGCGTGGGTTCCCACATATATAGCTAGAATACATGGATGGGAGTTATCAAGAGTTGGTTATCTTTTTGGAATTGTTACATTAATTTCTGGATCTTTAGGTGTACTTTCTGGCCCTGTCTTGGAAAGATTTTTAGACAGAAAAGGTGTTACAAATTCAACTCATACGGTATTTCTTATTTCCGCATCAACTTTAGCAGTTATTCCAGCCTTAATATTTATATCTATCCCTGAGAGCCTTGTTCTTCCAGGCATGTTTATTATAAGTTTTTTTATTACCCTACCAATGGCATGCTTTGCATCAGGCTTACAAAAAATGACACCGCAAAATTATAGAGGTTCTATATCAGGACTATATGTTTTTATGATGAATATTGTTGGTTTAAGCCTTGGCCCAACAGTGGTACCTTTTTTCACTAGTGTCATTTTTCAAAGTGATATGTCAATCAACTTAGCGCTAAGTTATACATTCTTAATTTTTGGACCTTTATCTTTTTCTATTTTCTTTTTAGGCAGGAAGGCTCTAACAAAAGAATTGCAATCTGAAAACTAGATTTTATATATTGAGTGATTGGTGGAGCCAGACGGGATCGAACCGACGACCTTCTGGTTGCAAACCAGACGCTCTCCCAACTGAGCTATGGCCCCACTGATAAACTCTTATAGGGCAAGAGAGAAAATACCTCAACAGAAAATATTATTTAATGATGCAAATCTTTTGTGAAGCCAGCTATTGTTTTAATGGTAGGACTTTTTGGAATTTCGTTTGATGTTTTAAAAGTTTTTAAAATGTAATCTGCAAAAAGATTTGTTATGCCCCAGTTATAATTTTCATTATGAAAATGATGTTGCATATGGGCTTCTTTGAGGTTTTTTCCAATACCTGTTAATGGCTTATAATGTTTAGAATGATGAGCAAGATGTACCCATTCGTAAAATAGATAATATAAGAAGGTTGAAAAGATGGGAACTAGAGCATTCGTAAAGCTTAAGCATAAAATTGAGTAGAAAATATAGGTCTGAATAAATAAAACAACTATTGCAAGTGAAGGAGCAAACTGAAGGTTTATATCATCTGGATCTGCATGATGCCCGTGATGTAATTTAATTTGAAATTTTTTTAGCCACCCATCTTTTGGTGTTAGTTCTTTATGAAGAATATGTTTATGCGCATACCACTCATAAAAAGGAGCAAAAATAATGACTAAAAACATTAAAGGCCATTTATTCCAAAGCTCAAAAAAATGAACAAGATAACCGGATAAAATAGAAAATAAAATTAGAAATCTAATTGTAGTATGACTAAAAAAATTTTGAAAAATATTTACCAATGAAATTCTTCTTAATGATCTCTTAAAAAAACAGGAGAGTTTTCAGAAGAGTCCTCTTTGGAGAAATAATAGCTGTCAATATTAAAATCTTTTATTGAACTCTCTTTAATTTTATTTTTTAAAATCCATGCAGCCATAAGGCCCCTGGCTTTTTTTGCATAAAAACTAATAATTTTATACTTACCTTTTGAAAAATCCTTGAATATTGGAGATATTATTTTAGTTGTTTTTTCAAGGCTTTTTACAGAATGAAAATATTCATTAGAAGCTAGGTTTATAATAGTATTCGAGTTTATATTTTTAAGATCTTGAATTACTTTATTTGAAATTTCTTGGCCCCAGAATTCATAAAGATTTTTACCTTTAATTGTTTCTAATTTTGTTCCCATTTCCAATCTATAAGGTTCAATAATATCCAGTGGTCTTAGGAGGCCGTAGAGGCCAGACAGTAATCTTAAATGATCTTGAGAGTATATAAGATCTTGTTTCTTAAAACTTTCGATATTTAATCCTTGATAAACATCACCCTTAAAAACAAAGATTGCTTGTTTAGAATTATTAGATGTCTTTTTTAAGCCTTTCCAAGATTTATATCTATCGCTATTCAATGTGGCTAATTTGTCACTTATCTTCATGAGATCAGATATTTCTTCAGGTTTCTTTTTTTTGAGATCAGCAATAAGAATTTTTGATTTAGAAAGAAGGCTAGGAATTGAATGAGAATTCTCTAAAAATGAATTTTCATAATCTAGTGTTTTGGCTGGTGAAAGTAGGATTATCATTTTATTATTATCTCAATCTAATTATATTTATTCAATCAAAATTTTTTAAATTTTACATTTAAAAAGTATTTTCTAAAAAAGAAAATTTATAATCTATATATAGTATTAGAAAATAGTAAAATACATCATATAGTAGTTTTCATTACAAAAATTAAAAATTAAATTGTAATTCGCTAATTTATAGTGTTAATACCAAAATCAATAATAATAATTAAATATATATAATAAACAAATATTCCTGGGGAGGAAACTTTATGAAATTATTTACAAAACTATTTCTTTTTTTAGTTGCTGTAACTATTTCTTTAACATCAAATACCGTTGTCGCTCAATCCGAAGAGAGTGGTCGTCTAGATATTGAAGAAATTATTGTTACTGGTACAAAACGTGATATCTCTCAACAAGATGTCCCAGTTGCTGTTTCAACTTTAACAGCTAAGCAATTAGATAATACATTCAGAAATGATGTTTTTGCTTTAGGTCAACTTGCCCCTAACGTTACACTTACACCGCAAAATGGTTTTAATGCGATAGCTGGTGGTATGAGAGGAACAGGTTTTATTTCAATTCTTGTTACTAAGGATCCATCTGTTGGAGTGGTTGTTGATGATTTTGCCTTTAATCATGTACAAGCTCAAGCAATCGAGATGTTTGATATGGAGCAGGTAGAAATCTATCGTGGTCCTCAGGGTACTCTGTTTGGTAAAAATACTACGGGTGGTGCTTTAAGCTTTACAACTAAAAAACCAGTTCTTGGTGAAACATTTTTTGATTTTGAAACAACATATGGTCAATACAGTTCAAATGACGCATCAATTGAGAAAATTAGCGCTGCAGCAAATTTCCCAATTGGCGATAAAATGGCTGTAAGAATATCAGTTATTCAAGATGAAGAAGAAGGTTTCTATACAAATAATAAACCTTCAGGAAGTATTATTTCTTTAGGCGGACCTGGATCTACAGCTCTTTATAGTCAAGGTGGCCAAATTAATGACGCTGGGGCAACTCAACAAGCTGATGGCTCTTTTGTATCTGTAGGTAATGGCGCAAAGATTGGCGGTAAAGATGTTTTAGCTGCTAAAGTTAAAGTTCGTTATGAACCAAGTGATTTTTATCGTGCTGATTTTACTTATGAATATGTAGATGATTCTAGTGACGCTCCTGCAACAGCTAATGACACACCAGGTGGCGGCGCTGAAGCATATTTATGGCCAGCACTTGGATTCCCAGGTTTCAGAGATGGTCCAACCCCGGGCGATCCTTTCTCAACTGGAGAATCTGCAACTTGTAATACTTTTACTTGTATTGGTAGAGGTCATGCTATTGAAGTTGAAGGTTTTTATTTAACTCAAACATTTAATTTTGATAATTATAGCTTTAAATCTATTACTGGTTCACGTGACCAAGATGAAATTTTAAACAGTACTTATACTGGTGAGTCATTCACCTCATTATATGATGCTGCAAGAAATACTTCTAGAGAGCAATTCCAGCAAGAGTTTAGACTTACTTCAGAGTTTGATGGTTTCTTTAATTTTGTGGCAGGTGCTGCATATTATGAAGACAATCTTAAGTTTGTTGTTTTTGGTAACTTAGGTTTTGTTGACCTAATTTCTCCAACTGGAACTTCAGGTGCATTGCAATTTGCGAATGTTGCTGAAATCCAAGCTACTTCTCAGGATAGAGAAAGTAGCGCTCTTTATTTAGATACAACTTTCGACTTTACTGATCAGGTTAAACTTACACTTGGTGTAAGACGATCAGAAGATGAAAAAGATTTTAGTCGTCAACAATATGCCTCTGATGGTGCTGGTTTTGCCTTAATCTTTACTCCTGATCAATATTTAGGTCCTTGGACAAATCCATTAGCTGATGAAACATTTGGTCTTAACTATAATGCTAGTAAAGATTTCTCAGCAACAACATGGCGTGCTGTTCTTGATTATCAAGTGGATGAAAACACAATGGTTTACGGAAGTATAGCAACGGGTTATGTAGCAGGTGGCTTTACTGAGACATGTGGTTCATTATTCACTTGCCAACCATATAATGATGAAGAAAATATTAATGTTGAGTTTGGATTTAAAGCTGACAGAATGGATGGCAGGCTCAGAATAAATGGTGCTATTTTCCAAACTGAATATGATAGTCTTCAAAGAGATTCTGTTAAAGTGCGTTTTGTTGGTGATACTCAATTCCAAGAAACAGCATCTGTTAATGAAGGTGAATCAACTGCAACAGGTTTCGAACTTGAAGTATCTTATGTTGCAAGCCAAAACCTTCGTTTTGACGGTTTCATAGGTTTATTGGATCATGAATATGACTCATATGCTCCAGGTCTTGATGCTGGTACATTAATTGCTGGTGCTCCTTCTGGCGTAACTATCAATCCAGATCTTTCAGGCTTGAGTGTTCCTTTCTCACCTGAGACAACAGCTGGTTTAACTGTGACTTATTTCCAAGATCTACAATCTGGTGGTTCAATAACATATAATGCAAGTTTACATTATCGTGATGAATTTGAAGTTAATCCACTTCCAGCGAATGCTGCAGGTGGTACATCAGATAATCCTGTAATTATGCAAAAAAGAAATACGCAAGTTGAAGAGCGTACTTTAATTAACGCATTTGTTACTTGGGATATGAATGATAATGTTGCCTTAACTTTATGGGGTAAAAACCTTACTGATGAAGTAAAAAGGGTTTCTGCAAATCCCGTTGGTACACTTTGGAACTTTGCTCGTTATGCGCCTCCAAGGTCAATTGGTGTAAAAGCAGCCTTTAATTTCTAAATCTTTAATATTTAAAGATTATTTATTTAAAACCCCGCCATAAAGCGGGGTTTTTTATATAACGGGGTTTTTTATATAACGGGGTTTTTTATATAATTAGTATATTTATCTTTTTTTGATTAATTTCTCTCGTTTAATGATTAATTTTTTTGATTAATGTAGTAAATTGTCTAATTTTTTATAAATAAAATATTGTTTTTAACAACAAAGTGTATTTTAATTATCGAATTATTCTTTAAAGGGGAGGTTTAATTATGAAAAAATTGATTTCATTGCTAACAGTTTTTGCTTTTGCATTAATTACTTTTTATTCTCAAAATCTATCAGCTCAAAGTAGCAGATTAGATATTGAAGAAATTGTTGTTACAGGTACTAAAAGAGATATTAGTCAGCAAGATGCAGCTATCGCTGTTTCGGCTATAACTGAACAAGCATTTAAAAATACTTTTGCTAACGAAGTTACAAATTTAGGTGCTCTTGTCCCAAATTTAACTTTAACAACCCAACCTGGTTTTAATGCGGTATCAGGTGGTATTAGAGGCACAGGTAGTGTTTCAATTCTTGTTACTGAAGATCCTTCAGTAGCTTTTTTAATTGATGATTTTGGTCTGAATCATGTTCAGTCTCAATTTGTTGAGATGTTTGATATTGAACAAATTGAAGTATATCGAGGCCCCCAAGGAACTCTTTTTGGTAAGAATTCAACTGGTGGTGTTATTTCAGTTACAACAAAAAAACCTGTTCTTGACGAATATTCAGGAGAGTTTAGTGCTTTAGCGGGTCAATATGATTGGAATGAAGGAAGTATTAATAAATTCAAACTTGCTTTAAATGTTCCTATTGTTGAAGGTAAACTGGCTATGAGAATTGCTGCTATTTGGGATAAAGACCAAGGTTTCTATACTAATTCTAAACCAGCAAGTGATTTTCCTGGACCAACATTTTTTAATCCAACAGGAACTTGGCCCGATGATGGTACTTCCCTCGCAAATAGAGGTGATGGTGGCGATCTAGGCGGTAAAGATGTTATGGCTGCAAAAATTAAATTCCTATATGAGGCTTCCCCAACATATTCTGCTCTTTTAACATTTGAGCTGAGTAAAGATGACTCAGGAACACCTGCGGCCGTTAATGAAACTGAGTGCCCAAGTGGAATGCTTTTCTGTCTATTAGGATTTAGTGGGATTCATACTCCATCACCAAATTGGGGTGGAGAGAAATGGGATAACGTATATGCAACAGGCGAGAGCTACCATTGTAATGCCGTTCTTTCAACTTGTAAGGGTCATAGAATGGACAGCAGAGGTGTATTCTTAAATCAAACATTTGCTATTGGTGAGAATCTAACTTTGAAATCTATTACAGGATATAGGAATCATAAAGAACTTAATGCTAGTACTTATACTGGTGAAGCATTTGCAAGTTTATATGATGCTTCAAGGAATACTAATAGAGATCAAATGCAACAAGAGTTTCGTTTAACTAGTGAGTATGACGGTCCATTTAATTTTACTGCCGGTGTTAGTTATGCTGAAGATAATTTAAATTTTGCTGCTTACGCGGCCGTTGGTCTTCAGTGGTTCTTAGGAGTTCCTGGATATATTCACACAGATTATTCTTCAACTGCAACTCACCAAGATAGAACAAGTAAAGCTTTCTATTTTGATTTTACATATGAACTAAATGATGCGTGGAGGATTTCTGCTGGTGTTCGTGAAACACAAGATGAGAAAACATTTGTTCGTGAGACAGGTACAGTAGGTTCTAATTCACTCGGGAGAGCAAACAACAACATTAGTACTGGTGGATTTACTCGTGAAGACGATGTTCCTCAATTCCATACTGATTGGTTGAGCTGTGATCTTAGAGAAATTTGTGTCAATAATACTGATGATTGGAGCGAAACAACTTATAGATTAGTTCTTGATTACACCATGAATGAAGACATCATGTTCTATGGTTCACTTGCTACTGGTTTTATGGCCGGTGGATATACTGAAACATGTTCAACAACTTTTTCATGTGCTTATCCTTATGATCCTGAAACTAATACAAATATTGAGTTAGGTATGAAGGGTGATTTTATGGAAGGTCGTTTAAGACTTAATGTTTCAATATTTAATACTGAATTTGAGGACTTACAGAGAAATCAAGTTTTACCTTTACCAATTCCTCCTTATCAGGAAACCGTTAAGGTCAATGCTGGTAAATCAACCAATAAAGGTATTGAGATAGAAATGAATTATCTAGTAACAGAAAATTTCCGTATTGATGCTAATGTAGCTACACAAGATCATAAATATGACGTTTTCCTTTGGGACGAGTCTCCTAATGATGGTGTAGATAATCCTACTGATTTTAGTGGTTTTGAACTTCCATTCTCTCCAGAATTGAGCTGGGGTTTATCATTAACCTATGACCAAGAGTTAGGTGCAAATGGTTCAATTACTTATAATGTATTGGGTAATTATCAGGATGAAGCACAAACCCAACCAACAAATCCAATATATAGCCAATTAGAAGATAGAACTTTAATTGATGCTAATGTTACTTGGAGAAATGTTGATGATACTTATTGGGTTACTATCTATGGTAAAAATCTAACAGATGAAACTTATAGAGTAGGCTCAAATAGTGTTGCTGGTCTCTGGAACTTCACTCTTTACGGTGAGCCACTAGAGTATGGTATCGAAGCAGGATATCGCTGGTAATATTAGTTACTAAATAGAGTTTTTAAAACCCTGCTCATTGAGCAGGGTTTTTTATTATAGAGTTCCAATTCCTTGAAGATCTAAATCATAATTAATTAGCGTATATTTTATTATGCTTTGTATTTTTCAATAAATTTATCAATAGTTTGATGAAAGTGTCTTACTCTGATTTCTTGTTCGCATAAAATACCGCCTTTAAAACTATCTGATTTAGAACCCCATTGCATAGTTTCCATATTTGACCCATCTTGCGCTAAAACATTATTAAATACAGGAGGAAAAGTTCCTTCAAATGCTTCATCATAAAGCTCAGGTCCATTACCTTTATATATTTTGTGAGGTCTGCGAGGAGGTAATTCATTATTATCAGCATTATTTATTAGAATAAAAAAATCATAATAACATTTATCTGGATCAGTCGGATGCGGTCTATATCTAAAGACATTACCAGCTTCTGGTTTATTGGTGAAAACAGCGCTTGGAAAGAAAAAATAATGGTACTGGTGAACTAATTGCTCATCATTCATATCTTTATAATACGTTATTTCATCCTCTTCTGATCTTCTCTTATTTATATAATAAAGGTGTAAATCTTTTGCAGCACCCTTAAAGCCATCGTCAATATCTTGCATCTTGCCTACTGAACGATCCCCCATCATTTCAGATCGCAAAGGTGTGAAGGTTTCTCTATCCTCAACAACTTCACTAACTGTCTCATTGAAATTAATCATACGTGAATGATTTCCAGAAATTTCGATTGGAACATCATGACCTTCACCAAATTGAACCATATCGGGGTGAAGTGCTGTAAAGTGATAACTTTCATTAAATGCATCAACGGCATGCTTCCAATTACCATTCCATTCAAAGGTTTGATAATCAATAAGGGTCCATTTATCTAAATTATAACTTTCTAAATGCTCACCATAATCTGCTAGGTATTCTTTTAAAGATATACAGTTAGGATCCATATTTAACCACAACCAACCTCCCCAGGTATCTATTTTAACTTCTTGCAATCCTAGCTCATCGCTAGGAACTCCATCTTTAAATTGTTTATATAATTCTGGTGCAAATACAGAGTTTAGTGTTCCATCATTATTCCACTTCCATCCGTGAAAGGGACATGAAAAAGTATCTAGTTCTCCAGATTCGAGTGTGCAAAGTTGGTTTCCTCTATGCTGACATACATTATAAAAAGCTCGAATTTTACTATCATTACCTCGAACAATTATAAAAGATTCTTTACCAATTGAATGTGTGATAAAGGAACCATCAAATTCTAACTCAGCCTCTCTATGAACGACTTGCCATGTTTTTGTCCATACAGAGTCCCATTCTTTTTGCATAAATTCTTTGGAATAAAATCTTTCACCATCTAATTTTTCATGACCTAAATCAGGTATAGGTTTTCTAGGAATAAATGGCTCGGCTTTAAACTCTCTTTTTGTCGGATTATCCCTTTCGATAAAATCTTTTTCTATTTTTGCCATCATTAATCTCTTTATTTTAATTTTTATTATAATTTAAATGTTTGCATATCTAAAATTTTTTATTAGAATTTAGTTTGTATTTTATTGTAATATTAATGGGGGGAATTTAAAATGCAAATTTCTAAATCTTTAAATTTTATATTTATGATGTTTATTATCTCGATATTAGTTATTTCGAATGTATTTGCTGATGAAAATAATAATACTTCAGATGAGGCTTCGTCTCTAGAAGTAGAAGAAATACTTGTAACGGCAAATAGAACAGAGCAATCAATTAGTGATGTTTCCCAAGCAGTTCAAGCTTTATCTGGTGATGATTTACAGGATCTACAAATAACAGATTTTGAGCAAATGATAGATCTAATACCTGGTGCTGTCCAAAATTCCTCAATCAGTCAAGGAAGTAACGTTTACTCTATAAGAGGAGTTGCATCTGCAGAAACGGACGGTGATGCCACTATTGGGTATTATTTAGATAATTTTGCCTTTTCTATACCAGGTCGTCCATATGCCCCTGTTACAGACATTTATGATACTGAAAGAGTTGAGGTTCTTCGTGGACCATCTGGAACACTTTATGGCTTAGGCTCTCTTGGTGGAACAATAAAAGTTATAACAAAAGACCCAGTTCTTGGTGAATTTGAAGGCTCTTTTAAAGCAACTTTGGCAGATATTGATGATGGTGATAGCAGTCACACAGGTGACCTTATGGTAAATATCCCTTTATCTGAAACTGCTGCCTTAAGAGGCGTTCTAAGTATAAAAGATATAGGTGGCTGGGCTGAAATTATTCCATCAAACCAAACAGACGGTAATCCATATGATGGAATTACTGGTCGTTTAAAATTATTAGTAGAGCCTAGTGAAGATTTAAGTATAAAACTCACTTACTGGCATCAAGATTCAGAGCAAAAATTTGCTAATAGGCTTACCTATCCAAATCCTCCAGCAATAGATAATACATTTGGAGAAACTTATTCTGATTTCACTATTTATGTAGCTGATATTGAGTATGATTTAGGATTTGCAACATTACAGAGTACTACAGGTTATATGGAAAATACTGTTATTTCTAATAATGGTGGATTTATTCCTGGAATTGGAGATTTTTCTTCATTGTGGCCTCTAGAGTCTGAAAATTTTAATGAAGACTTAAGGCTAATCTCAAATGGAGATGGCGCTTGGAGCTGGATTGTTGGTCTTTTTTATCAAGATGGTGAAACATTTGGTGGTCAAGATGTTCTTCTGCCAGATTTTGGATTCAATTCAATTAATGCATCAAATTTACTATCAAGTGAATCATGGGCTGTTTATGGCGAAGCAAGCAGAACATCTTCTGATGAAAAATGGGTTGTTACAATTGGCGGAAGATTCTATGAAGAAAAAAGAAGCTTTAATGAAAATAGTGCTGTTGAGTTATTACCTGCAATTACAGGTGCCCCTGAGCCGATTATAACAAATACAGTCGGTGTTGATAGTGCAACTAACGACACTTTTAATCCTCGTTTAAATATTGCTTATTATCCTAATGACAATTCCATGGTATATTTTGAAGCTGCCAAGGGATTTAGAAGTGGTTCAATTAGTTCTACATCTATTATGACAGCATCAAATGCTACTTTAGGTGGTACAAATTATGATAATGCATCAGAACCTGATACTTTGTGGAATTATACTCTGGGTGGTAAATGGGATTTAGGATCAATTCAAATTGATCTTGCTGCATTTTTCTATGACTGGGGTGATGCTCAAATAGAAATTTCTCCCGCTCTTCAAACTATTGTTATTCCGATTGGAGATATTGAGGGAAGAGGTATCGATTTAACAATTGCCTGGGATACTCCTATTGATGGACTTTCATTATATTTTTCCGGAAATACAAATGAAGTTGAACTTGATAATGTTGATGATGCTATTCAAACTAAAAATCCATTTATGGTAAATGGCAGTCAGCTTCCGGGTACAGCTAAAACTACATATTCCATAAGATCTAATTATACAACTGAGATGGACAATGGAATGATGTTTAATGCAAATGCATTGTTTAGTTATCGTGATAAAGTCACAAGTGTCTTTGATGGCCGTGTATCTGAAGATATTGAATTACTATCAGGTAGTTTAAGTGTTGCAAGAGATAGCTGGAAAATAGGAATATTTGGTCGTAACTTGCTTCAAGAAGAAGGCCCGTCAGGAATGGCTGGTGGTCAACATATTATACCTTTTCCTAGAACGTTAGGTGTGTCTTTTGATAAAAACTTTTAAAACTTTTTAAAAGATAGAATAATAAAAGACCAAGCGACTTATAGTTTCTTGGTCTTTTTTATGGGGGATTAAAATGGTAAAAATTAAACCACATCACGTTCATTTAGTATGTAACGCTAAATACCATGATACGGATTTCGCTCGTACAGAATTAGTC
>ERZ802827.1416-NODE-1416-length-11893-cov-23.4666_pt1 | contig 11893 bp, 13 predicted proteins | sample MGYA00345652_ERZ802827 | MGnify/ENA primary metagenome ERZ802827 (study PRJEB30503, sample SAMEA104212372) | marine metagenome | biome: Westerlies Biome; feature: [SRF] surface water layer (ENVO:00010504) within the epipelagic zone...; material: water... | reverse complement strand
ATGATCTTAACCTTGCGCCCGGCGGGGGGCGTTTGGCTCACCACTGAAAAAATCGACGCAGAACCCAAGCCTCGGCTTGATTTCTGGCAAATAATAGCGGTCATCAGATCGCGCTTTCGCCATTATCCAGCCTTAAAAAGCTTTTGAAACGGTATTGGCGCGCTGAAATATGGCACAGCAACGCTTCGCAAGCATCTTGGATGTATTAGCCCAGATTTTGAGAACCACCTCAATCTCTTTTGCGACTATGGCGCCGCATACTCTCCCCGCCAAGCGATCAAGCCCGCGCAAGCCTGCCATCTTTCACAATCCATATCCCAAATTTTCATCCAAAACCAGCGACTTGCCGCCTTTGGTCAATCATTTCCTCTGAACCAAGAACAAAAAACCAAGCAAGAGATCACCCATTTCCAAATATTAATGCAAAAGCCAGCATAAAAACCACCCGGCAGCGGCCAGGTAACGCCTGTCTTAACAGCGAGACTGTCTGAAAATTAACATCCCAATGCGCGCGGAAATAAGTCCAAAAGAATATGAGTTTTCTATACGAAAGAAGATAAATTGCCACATTTTAAACAAATTATAGCTTTAAACATCATATTCGATTACTGTCCGAGCCTGCATAAAAAAAATTGATAGCTTATTTTAAAGAATGTTGACCAAGGCGTGTAAACGCGAGGAATGCGCGCTTATTGAGAAAACGGGTGCCTCTATGACCAAGATATTAACCGTAGATGATGACCGGCATATACTAACCTCCCTTTCCGTCACTCTAAAAGCGGAAGGATTTGAGGTAGAGGCCTTTCCTGATGATGCCGCAGCCCTCGACGCCTTTTTCAGGATCAAACCAGACCTTGCCGTAATAGATATCAAAATGCCTAGGATGGATGGTCTGGAATTGCTTCAAAAACTTCGGCAGAAAAGCTGGATTCCGATCATTTTCCACACATCTAAAATTGATGAGATTGATGAAATTTTGGGCCTGCGGATGGGTGCGGACGAATATGTTACCAAGCCTTTTTCAGAACGGTTACTGATCGAACGCATCCGAACCTTGCTGCGCCGCAATGATCTTGTCTCGGGAAAAATTGAACCGGATAAAAGCGACACAAACGTCATGAAGCGAGGCAATTTAACAATGGATCCACAGCGGCACACCGTTCAATGGAAAGACATTCATGTGGCGCTTACCATCACCGAGTTTTTATTGCTGCAAGCCTTGGCAATCCGTCCGGGATTTGTGAAAAGCCGCGACCAATTGATGGACGTGGCCTATGGGGATCAAGTTTATGTTGATGACCGCACGATTGACAGTCATGTAAAACGCCTGCGTAAAAAAATGCGCGTGGCAGACGAAAGTTTCACGGCGATTGAAACGCTTTATGGCATTGGGTATCGCTATAATAATACTTGGTAGGATATGACGCTCGGCGATCTTTCTCACAGCGCAAACGCGAAGGCGGAACGCGGCGCGCATCAGTCCGAGGGTTTTGGGGCGCGCCAATGGACTAAACGGTTTTTTGCGCCCCAATCACCAAAACCCCTGAAGCAAAATTGGATCGCAAAGGCATCAAGCGCGCTTTCACGGCGCTTGCACAACTCAAAAGTTTTAATCATTTCGGTAAATATGGTTCTGGTTATAATCTTGCTGCTATTCAACGCAGCAACGCTGTATAAATGGCCGGTATTGATTGAAACACTACATCAGAACAACCCTGACTACACGGCTGACCAGATTTTTCACACGCTTATCCCAAAGCTCGCGCAGATGGATACATGGCGGGATCACAATGCACAATTAAAGGCTCATATCGAAGATACCGGACCCGGCTTCCCGACAGGCACATTGGATAAAATTTTCGATCGCTTCTATTCTGATCGACCTAACGGCGCTTTTGGCGCGCATTCTGGATTAGGTTTGAGCATTTCAAAAAAAATAATTGAGGCGCATGGTGGTGTGATCTGGGCAGAAAATATCACATCCAAGTTTTCAACAGGCGAAGAGAGTGATATTTTAGGGGCTAGGCTTCTGGTTGGCCTGCCACGAGTATGTTGTTCATCGTCGAATCACATAGGGATAACATGATACTGCATGCAAGCTGCATCGATATCGATGGGCGCGGCATCCTGATTTTGGGAGAGTCTGGAAGTGGAAAATCAACCCTCGCCATTCAGTTAATCGCGCTCGGCGCCTCATTGGTTGCAGATGACAAAACGCTGGTGACACGGGTAGAAAATCACGTGATCGCGCGGTGCCCTGCCGCCATTAAAGGCTTGATCGAAGCACGCGGGATTGGCTTTTTAAAACCAAAGCTGGTGCAAGAAACACGGCTTCATTTGATAATTGACCTGAACCAGCGCGAAACCTCTCGCCTTCCTGAGCAAAAATACCATGATTTATTTGGGGTCAAACTTTCATTAATTTATCCAACACAGATGGACGGATTTGCCTCGGCAGTCTATATCCTAGCGCAAAGCGGTTTAGCGCAGGATCATAATCTGTCCGATGTCAACAGCTGACCAAATTACCTTGGTTCTTGTAACCGGTCCGTCGGGCGCGGGACGATCCTCTGCTATCAACGCTTTGGAAGAGCTGGAATTTGAAACCATCGATAACTTGCCAATTTCCTTAATAGACAAGGTGGCCACTTCTTCAAAAACATCCAAACCCTTGGCGATTGGGCTGGATATTCGAAACCGCGACTTTTCCATCCAAGCCATCATCAACTCGATTGCCCAATTAAAAGCGCTGCCCAAAATCAAAGCAACCGTCCTGTTTGTTGATTGTGATCCAAAAGTGCTCAATCTGCGGTTTTCTGAAACCCGGCGCAAACACCCATTTGCACCCCGAGAAACCATCCAAGACGGGATCGCGCATGAGATCGAACTCTTAATCCCCATCAAAGCCAAAGCGGATCTATTAATCGATACATCTGACTTGACGCCACATGAATTGCGCGCGCAGATCAAACATCATTTTGACGGCGGGAAAAATACCGATTTGGCCGTGATCTTGAAATCATTTTCCTACAAAAAAGGGGTACCTGTCGGCGCTGATATGGTGCTCGATGTGCGGTTTTTAAAAAACCCACATTGGCAACCAGCCTTGCGCGCAGGCGATGGGCGAGATCAGACTGTACAAGACTATGTCGCCAGCGATCCAGCTTTTACAGAATTTTTCCAAAAAACCCATGCATTGATCCTATTCCTACTTCCTGCCTATAAGAGAGAAGGAAAAACCCAATTCACATTGGCTTTTGGCTGCACGGGGGGGCAACACAGATCCGTAACGCTCGTGGAGTTAATGGCACAGGCTTTAGAAGATTGTGGCTGGAATTTGTTGACGCAGCATATGGAATTGGACGAGTAAGAGCTATATTGAGTAAGGATATAGGCGGCGGAAGGTAAGGGCGGTCAGGTGATTGGAATTGTAATTGTCGCGCATGGTGGTCTTGCAAAAGAGTATTTGGCCGCAGTGGAGCATGTCGTGGGCAAACAAAAACGCATCGCCACCATTGGCATCAGCGCCGAGTATGACAGGGCCTTCATGGAAGCCGAAATTTGCAACGCCGCCGATCACGTTGATACCGGTGATGGGGTGGTGGTGGTGACGGATATGTTTGGCGGAAGCCCCTGCAATCTGTCGCTGCAAGCCTGTAGACCACAGGACCGCAAAATCATTTACGGCGCAAACCTACCGATGTTGATCAAGCTTACAAAATCACGGCGGCTCTCGGTCCAAGACGCAGTGGATATCTCTTTAAACGCCGGGCGCAAATATATTGATTGCCATGATGGCGCGGGACTCTGATGCAAGACACATATTCTGAACGCTTTGAAATTATCAATGAAAAGGGCTTACACGCTCGCGCGGCAGCTAAGCTGGTTGAAACCGTTGAACGATATGACGCTACGGCAGAAATCTTCAAAGATGGTTTACAGGCTTGCGGCAATAGCATTATGGGCCTTTTGATGTTGGCAGCCTCCCGCGGAACCTCTATTGACGTGCACACCAAAGGAAACCAAGCCAAGGATCTGTCAGAAGCGATTGGCGTCTTGATAGCCGCCAGATTCGGCGAAGACTTCTGAAGACAAAAAAGGAAATACTGTGGTGGAGCAGATACAACAAACCCGGGGATTAAGAGATGATCAGTCCCTCTCCAAACCTGTGGATCCGGATATTCCTTATGACAGGCGCAAACTGTCCTATGCCACAACCTTTAAAAACCCAGCCCAGCGTAGAACCATCCAAACCATTGAATTTTTAACCGGCAAGCTGCGCCTGCTGCGGGTCATACGCAAATTTGAGGCCCGGGGCGTTCCGGTTGGCCAGGCCTTTTGGAAACAAGCTTTGGACATCATGAATGTCGAGCTGCAAACCCCGCAAAGCCAAATCGATAAAATTCCCAGAGAGGGTCCACTGGTTATCACCGCAAATCATCCCCATGGATTGGTCGATGGTATGATTCTTGGAGAACTAATCGGGCGCGTGCGCACGGATTATAAAATATTAACCCGCACCTTGCTCACTGGTATTGCCGAAATTGAAAACTTTATGATTCCTGTTCCCTTTGCGCATGACAGCCAGGCACTGGAAAAAAACCTTGAAATGCGAAAAAGCGCAATGTCGCATCTGAAAAATGGCGGTGTGGTGGTTCTATTCCCTTCTGGCGCCGTGGCGGCGTCTAAAACGATGTTCGGCCCCGCGATAGAGGCAGAATGGAACCCATTTACCTCGAAAATGATCCAGCGCTCAAACGCGCGCGTCTTACCGATTTTTTTTCCCGGCGCAAACTCGCGCCTTTATCAAATCGCCAATCAAATTTCTGCCACGCTGCGCCAAGGGTTACTGCTGCATGAAGTAGTTCATGCGATGAACAAGCCCCAAGCGCCGGTGGTTGGGGATGTGATTGAGCGCGATGCGATTAAAGACTGGGCGTCTGATCCGCGCGGCTTTGTAAATTGGCTGCGCGCCGAGACGCTTGGGCTCGCCGATAAGAAAAGCTGAGCCAGAGCGGCTATGAGGCGGCGACGTTTAGCGCGTCGGCACGGGGGTTGGGCCTCGATAATCATAAAATCCACGCTGCGTTTTACGCCCGAGCCAACCGGCTTCTACATATTTGGTCATTAACGGACAGGGCCGGTATTTGGTATCGGCCAACCCATCATGCAGCACATTCATAATCGCCAAACACGTATCCAACCCGATAAAATCGGCCAGTTCGAGAGGGCCCATCGGATGATTGGCCCCCAGACGCATCGATTGATCAATCGATTCAACCGACCCCACGCCTTCGTAAAGCGTGTAAACGGCTTCATTGATCATCGGCATTAAAATCCGATTCACGATAAAAGCGGGAAAATCTTCAGCGCTGGCCGCTGTTTTACCAAGCGTATTAACCACCGCGAGGCAGCTGTCATAGGTCGCCTTATCCGTGGCAATTCCACGAATAAGCTCAACGAGGTCCATCACCGGCACCGGGTTCATGAAATGAAACCCCATAAATTTTTCGGGCCGATCCGTACGGCTGGCCAAGCGGGTGATTGAGATCGAAGAGGTGTTCGATGTCAAAATGGTATGGGGCTGCAAATGCGGCACAAGCGCCTCAAAGATGCTATGTTTCAGCGCCTCTTTTTCAGTTGCCGCTTCAATCACCAAATCCGCAGCGCCCAAATCGGGCAGGGCCAAGGTGGTAGAAATTCGCGCCATAGCGTCAACTTTCTGATCAGCAGTTATTTTCGCGCCTTTTACCTGACGCGCCAAATTGCGATCAATAACAACGCGCGCATTGTCCAAAGCCGCCTGATTAAGATCCGTTATCGTCACCTGATATCCGGCCAGCGCCAGAACATGCGCAATACCATTGCCCATCTGCCCGGCCCCGATCACTCCGACTTTTTCAATATCCACGCCGCGCGCTCCTCTTGATGCTTGGCAGAGCATAGGCATTCAGGGCAAAGAGGTGCAAGGGCTGGCGGTTTTCTTATCAAAATTTTCTGAAGCCTTTTCTAAAAGTTGCAAAAAGAAAGGGCCAAATGCTTTGCCAACCTTTAAAGCGCATGCCCAGCCGCGCTGCGCATTTGGAATTAGGCCCAATAATATGCGCCAAAACCAACTTAGAATCTTCGCTTCACCGCGCTAAAAAACCTAACCAACTGGCATGTCGACTTGGATTTAGCCACAGCGCTTAGATCAATCTACCAGCGGCTCAAGGCTGCGCCAAATCGCCAGAGGCGCATCACACAATAAAAAAGCCCGCGCATGCGGGCTTCTTGCTCTGTAAATTTATAGGCTTGGTTTATACCAGCTTTTCAGTTAGTTCGGGCACTGCTTCAAACAAATCAGCAACAAGACCGAAATCAGCAACTTGAAAAATAGGCGCTTCTTCATCTTTGTTGATGGCCACGATAATTTTGCTGTCTTTCATTCCGGCCAAATGCTGGATCGCACCGGAAATTCCAACCGCGACATACAGATCGGGTGCAACCACCTTGCCCGTTTGACCCACTTGCCAATCATTGGGAGCATACCCAGAATCAACCGCCGCGCGCGAAGCGCCAACAGCCGCATTCAATTTATCGGCTAAGTTTTCGATCATCGCAAAATCATCTTGGCTACCAACGCCGCGGCCGCCCGACACGACCACGCCCGCAGAAGTCAGTTCGGGCCGATCGCTGCTGGCAACCTTATCTTCAATCCATTGTGACAAACCAGGATCAGGCGCAGCTGAAACATTCTCAACCGCTGTGGCACCAGTGCTACCTACTGCGTCAAAATTTGCAGTTCGTACCGATAACACCTTTTTGGCATCGCCGCTTTTAACCCGTTGAATGGCATTGCCGGCATAAATCGGGCGTTCAAACGTATCTGCATCGACCACAGCCGTGATATCGGTGATCACCATCACATCCAATAGGGCCGCAACCCGGGGTAGAATATTTTTTGCTGAATTTGTTGCCGGAGCAACAAAATGAGAATAATCACCCGCCAATGAAACGATAAGATCTGCAATCGGTTCCGCAAGGCCATTACCATAGGCCGCATCATCCGCGCATAACACTTTGCCTACCCCGTCCAATTGCGCGGCGGCCGAAGCAGCCGGGCCGCAACCCGCTGACGCGCATAAAATCGTAACATCACCCAAAGCGGTGGCCGCGCGCACCGCTTTTGCAGTGGCGTCTGCGGCCAGTTCAGTGCCATTCACTTCTGCCAAAAGAAGAACTGCCATTATACTGCTCCTGCTTCTTTAAGTTTTTCAACCAGCTCATCGACCGAGCCCACCTTAATCCCGGCCGAACGCGCTTCGGGTTCGCCCGTATTCACAATGCTCAGGCGCGGCGCGACATCCACGCCCAAATCGGCCGCAGTTTTCTGATCCAAAGGCTTTTTCTTAGCCTTCATTATATTGGGCAGCGAGGCATAGCGAGGCTCATTCAACCGCAAGTCAACGGTAACGATCGCCGGCATGGTCACTTTAATCGTTTGCAAACCGCCATCGACCTCGCGGGTAACAACCGCGGCATCGCCCTCAACGCTCAATTCAGATGCAAAGGTGGCCTGTGACCAGCCCAACAGCGCGGCCAGCATTTGACCGGTTGCGTTCATATCATTGTCGATGGCTTGCTTGCCGCAAAGCACCAAACCCGGCTGCTCTTCCTCCACAATCGCTTTGAGTATTTTTGCCACGGCCAAAGGCTCGATATCTTGATGTACGTCTTCGGCGGCAACCACAAGGATTGCGCGATCCGCACCCATGGCCAAGGCGGTGCGCAAGGTTTCTTGTGCTTTTTCAACGCCAACAGATACCGCGATAATCTCATCTGCCTTGCCCGCCTCTTTCAGCCTGATTGCTTCCTCAACGGCAATTTCATCAAACGGGTTCATCGACATTTTGACATTGGCCAAATCAACGCCAGACCCATCCGCTTTCACGCGCACTTTCACATTATAATCTATTACGCGTTTGACAGGCACCAATACCTTCATGGGGAGATCTCCTTCGCAATTTACGCTTTTTAGCGTATCACCCATCCAAAATCCCACCCGTGATAATCCTATGGCGCCGAAAACGACAGCGAAAAATCGTCACAGTATGGGTCTAGGACGTCGCGTTTTTACAAAAATATGCGATTTGACTTATCTGTTTGCACCAGGAACCCATAACACGTCGTCAGCGCCAGCATTATTGGCGACGCGGCCTGCCACGAAGAACCAATCGCTCAACCGGTTCAAATACCGCACGGCATCGGGGTTGATCGCTTCCATGGTTGCAAGCTCAACACAAAGGCGCTCTGCACGGCGCGCCACGGTGCGGCACACGTGTAGATGCGCTGACAACACGCTGCCGCCGGGCAAAATAAAGCTGCGTAAGGGTGAAAGCTTGGCATTTAGAACATCAATTTCATTCTCCAAACGCGTCACTTGCGATCCCGCCATGCGCAAGGGCGCGTATTCGGCTTCATGATCGCGTTCCATCTCGGGACGGCACAGATCCGCGCCCAAATCAAACAGATCGTTCTGGATCAAGGAAAGCCATTGCCCCATATCACCATCTGCATGCAAGCGGGCAACGCCCACCGTGGCGTTTAACTCATCCACCGTGCCATAGGCATTCACGCGCATGGAATGTTTGGCCACACGCGTGCCATTGCCCAACGCGGTTTCACCATCATCTCCGGTTTTGGTGTAGATTTTGTTTAAAACAACCATCTCAGTCTCCTTAACCCGCAAAATAAACGAAGAGTAAAATCAACAGCACTGCGATGAATTGCGCAAAAATACGCAAGCGCATCAATTTATTTGCGTATTTACGATTGAATTCACCACCCCGACCAAAACCTCCAATGCCAATCATCAAGATGATTGCCACTGCTGCCATAGCCAAAATAACGATAATAAAAAGGGGATCTTGCGCCATATTCTGTGTTTCCATTCTGCCTCACGTTTTATGTAGGCGTCTTCTTCCAAAAAGCGAAGGCCAATCTCCATGATTATGCGTTCCAGCCCCTTAACCGTGGGTCAGCAGATAATCCAAAGCGCGCTGTGGCAGCAAGCGGCGCATCCAACTGGCCATATAGGTGGGGGCGGTCACATAATAGTTGGCTCTTGGTTTCTTAACGCTGAGCGCGCGCAGCAGCGTATCGCTGACCGCACTGGCCGGCAATTCAAACTTATCTGGCCCCGTATCTTCATACAGACGTTTTACCAAGTGACGCTCATAAAATGCCGCGCGGGCTGATCCGCGCCAATCAATCCATTTCTCAAAATGTGGAATTGCGTTTTGACGAATATGACTGGTGATCGGCCCGGGTTGAATAAGCACCACGTCAATCGGACTATCGCGCATTTCAAGCCGCAAAGTATGCGTCAACCCTTCCAGCGCAAATTTGCTGGCCACATACGCCCCCCGCCATGGCAAGGCAATAAAGCCCAGCACTGAAGAACAATTGAGAATGCGCCCAGAACCCTGCGCGCGCATGATTGGAATGACCTGGCGGGTTAAATCGTGATATCCAAAGAGATTGGTTTCAAACAAAGCCGCCAAAGCGGCGCGCGGCAGATCCTCGACCGCGCCGGGGCAGGCAAAAGCGCCATTGTTGAACAAGGCATCAAGGCGCCCATCGGTTTTTTCGAGCACTTCGTGTAACCCCGATGCGATGGTGGCTTCAAGGCCGTAATCTATTCGCACGCTCTCCAATCCCTCGGCACGCAGACGTGCAACATCATCCGCTTTCCGGCAGCTGGCAAAAACCCGCCAACCTTCCGCCTGCAGCCGATGCGCCGCATCATAGCCAATGCCGGAGGAACATCCGGTGATGAGAATCGATTTTTGCTGCATCATTTTTTTATCCGATTTTAACGCAATCACCCTTGCGCATAATTTCTAGAAGGAAGCAATGTTTTTAGGTCTAACCAAGCAGAAATGGATGTTTAAAGCAGACCGGTTGAAAAATTATGTCGCAGCCGCTTTACCTGCCAGAACGCAGCGGCTATCACATCATCTATGGATGAAATAACCGACGACCCCAATATAGATGGCATCACCTCTGAACCGCTGCGGCGGGCGATTGGCGATCGGTATTTAACCTATGCGCTCTCTACGATCATGCATCGCGCCCTGCCCGATGCCCGCGATGGCTTGAAGCCTGTGCATCGCCGCATCCTTTATGCGATGCGCGAATTGCGCCTCAGCGCAACCGGCGGGTTTCGTAAGTCGGCCAAGATCAGCGGCGATGTGATGGGCAATTATCATCCCCATGGCGATGCTGCCATCTATGATGCGATGGCGCGCTTGGCCCAAGATTTCAACGTGCGTTACACGCTTGTCGATGGGCAGGGAAATTTTGGCAATATTGACGGCGATAACCCTGCCGCCAGCCGCTATACAGAAGCGCGCATGACCGCAGTTGCCGAAGCACTTTTAGAAGGTTTGAACGAAAATGCCGTTGATTTTCGCGAAAATTACGATGGCACTTTGAGCGAGCCCGTGGTGCTGCCCGCCAGCTTCCCAAACCTTCTGGCCAATGGCTCAAGCGGCATCGCGGTTGGCATGGCAACCAATATTCCGCCGCACAATATTGCCGAACTTTGCGATGCCTGCTTGCATTTGATCAAAACACCAGACGCCCGAGACGATACGCTTTTGACCTATGTCAAAGGCCCCGATTTCCCCACCGGCGGCGTGATCGTGGAAACCCCGGAATCGATGGCGCAAGCCTATCGTAGCGGCCGCGGTTCGTTTCGTTTGCGGTGCAAATGGCATGTCGAAGATCTGGGCCGCGGGCAATGGCAAATCGTGATAACGGAAATTCCGTTTCAAGTTCAAAAATCAAAATTAATCGAAAAAATCGCTGAATTAATCCAGCTGAAAAAACTGCCGATTCTGGGTGATGTGCGCGATGAAAGCGCAGAAGATATCCGCCTCATCATCGAGCCACGGTCGAAAAACGTCGATCCGGATATGTTGATGGGTATGATGTATCGCAACTCGGATCTGGAAATTCGCTTCGCGATGAACATGAATGTCTTGATCGATGGGCTGACACCAAAAGTTTGCAGCATGAAAGAGGTGTTGCGGGCCTTTTTGGATCACCGCCAAGAGGTGCTTTTGCGCCGTAGCAAATACCGAATTGATAAAATAGATCACCGGTTGGAAGTTTTAAACGGCTTGATCATCGCATTTTTGAATCTGGATCGGGTGATCGATATTATCCGCTATGATGAGGATCCAAAAGCCGCGCTGATGGCGGAAATCTGGGATCCCTCAAAACCCCGCGCCACCTCTGAGGCCGATTATCGTAGCCCAAATCTTGAACAAACTGGCAGGCTCAGCGAAGTTCAAGCAGAGGCAATCTTGAACATGCGCCTTCGCTCGTTACGGCGCTTGGAAGAGGTGCAATTGGTGAATGAGCGCGAGGCATTGACCCTCGAGCGTGCGGGCTTGCAGGCCCTGCTGGATGATACGGCGCTGCAATGGGCGAAAGTGTCCGAAGAAATCAAAGCCACAAAAAAACAATTCGGCAAAGACTATGCTGGTGGCGCGCGGCGTACGGTTTTTTCAGAAGCACAAGAAGTTGAGGATGTGCCGATTGAAGCGATGATCGATCGCGAACCAATCACTGTTGTCTGCAGCAAAATGGGCTGGATCCGCGCGATGACCGGGCATATCGACCTTGCCCGCGAGCTTAAGTTCAAGGATGGCGACGAAAGCGCCTTTATATTCCACGCCGAAACCACCGATAGGCTTTTGGTCTTTGCCAGCAACGGCCGCTTCTACACAATCTCGGCCGCCAATCTGCCCGGAGGGCGAGGTATGGGCGAGCCCCTACGGTTGATGATAGATTTGCCCAATGACTGCGAAATACTGGATATTTTAATTCATAAACCCGGGCG
>ERZ802827.1414-NODE-1414-length-11903-cov-10.9353_pt1 | contig 11903 bp, 9 predicted proteins | sample MGYA00345652_ERZ802827 | MGnify/ENA primary metagenome ERZ802827 (study PRJEB30503, sample SAMEA104212372) | marine metagenome | biome: Westerlies Biome; feature: [SRF] surface water layer (ENVO:00010504) within the epipelagic zone...; material: water... | reverse complement strand
TTTATTCTTCAGAAAGATTTTGAGGGCGTACAAATCGGTGGCCAATTCGCGAGCCACTATGCGGAAAACGACAGTAGCCGTGCTCAGGGCATTCTGCGGGCAGCGAGCCAACCAGTGCCCGGTAGCGGTACGGACGGTGAAGAAACTCAGTTTTTTGCCAAGTTAGGGGTGAACTTTGACGATGGTCGCGGTAACGCAACCTTGTTCTTCTCATACGAAGATCGTGACTCAATCTTGCAGGCCGACCGAGATTTTTCTGGCTGTGCGCTGGGACAAGACGATGGTCCCAACAGTTTCGCAGGCTTGGGGTGCGTTGGATCAGCGAACTTCCGTCTATTTGGCGGTCCCGGTGGATTCGCCTTTCAAGAAGAGAACGGCAACATCATCGATTTTGCTGGTGGCCCAACTCAGACCTTTAACTTCGGTCCGACAAACTTTTTTCAGCGCCCCGCAGAGCGCTACCACTTTTACGCAAAGAGTCACTACGACCTAAACGACAATGTAGAAGCCTTCTTTGACTTTACGTTTATCAACAACGTGAGCGATGCGCAGATCGCGCCAAGCGCATCCTTCGGTATTGGTGCCTACAGCATTAACTGTAATAACCCTTTCATCCAAGGTAATAGTGGTGTTTCTTTCGCCACGATCTTTGGCTGTGATGCGGCAGCGATAGCCGCTGGCACAGTTGTAGATGGCATTACCGCATCCCACCGAAACGTAGAAGGTGGTTCGCGCAACTCTCGACTAGAGAACAGTACTTGGCGCGGCGTGGGTGGATTACGCGGCAGCTTTGCTGACGATGTATGGCAGTGGGAGACGTTTATCCAGAAGTCAGAAACTCGTGATCAAAGCATCTCTACGAACGACTTCGTTGTCGCCAATCTCCAGCAAGCGTTGTTGGTTACCACCGATGCAAACGGTAATGCAGTATGTACCGATACCACAGGTGGCTGTGTGCCTTACAACATCTTCCAACGAGGCAGCAATGGCGAAACTCGGGTTACCCAAGCCGCACTGGACTTCATCCAAGGCATTGGCCTTGTGAATGGTTCAACTGCACAGTTGGTCTTTGGCGGCAATATTCAGGCGGATTTGGACGCTTACGATATCAGCATGCCCTGGACTGACGCCGGCGTTGGTGTGCTATTCGGCTTCGAATATCGAGAAGATCAATTGGATGCCATTCCAGATCAGATTAGCCAAGTACCCGGTGGTGGTTTCACAGGTGTCGGCGGGGCGACTCTGCCTGTCTCAGGAGCCGTCGAGTCACCGAATTCTATACAGAGTTTGAGGTGCCGATCTTGACCGAAAGGACTTACGCCAAGGAACTGACGCTGCGTGGTCAGTATCGCATCGCTGATTACGATGCCGCGGGCAATAACACTTCGCATTGCTTCGACACTGATGCCTATGGTGTTTCGCTGGCTTGGGCACCGAATGATGATTTACGCTTCCGAACGCAGTACCAGCGTGCGGTCAGAGCACCAAACGTCATCGAGCTGTATGAGGGACAAAATACTGATCTACCTAACCTTACCGCTGCAGGCACCAACACTAACAACGTCCAGCTTTTCGACCCCTGTGCGTCTAATGCACCTATTGAATCACTTGCTAACTGTCAGCGCACTGGAGTTACTGCGGCTCAGTATGGAACGATCTTGGATGTGATCTCAGGTCAAACGCAATCGCTCACAGGTGGTAATACAAACCTTAACCCCGAGGAAGCGGATACAGTAACTTTTGGATTTGTCTATACGCCAGCATTCGTCGAGGATCTGACCATCAGTGTCGATTACTTCGATATCGTGGTAGAGGACGCGATAGAAGATGGCATCCCAGCTCAAACAACGCTGAACCAATGCTTAGCAACAGGTAGCGCAGTATTTTGTGATCTGATCACGCGCGCGACTTCAGGTACGTTGGCGGCAGGTACGTCGGGTGTAGGCTTCCAGCAAACCAATATCAATATTGGTGAGCTTGAAACACAGGGTATCGACCTTCAGGTCGGCTATGCCTTTGAGATCGGTGTACACGGCATCAGCCTAGATTATGCGGCTACATTCCTAGATACCTATAACAAGGTGCCATTCCCCGGTGCAGATCCTATTGTCTGTGCGGGTAAATTTGGCAACTCGTGCGAGCGTCCGTTCCCAGAGTACCGGCACCGTGCCAAGGTCACGTGGACTAACCCATGGGCAGTTGACGTTGTGGGTACATGGCGCTTCTTTGATGAAACGGGCATAGACAATACAACTGAGCAGTTAGAAACCAAGCTGGATTCCGTAAACTACTTCGACGTGGCAGCCAGTTACTCGCCTATCGAAGATTTGACGCTGCGCGCCAGCGTATTGAATCTGTTCAACGAGACACCGCCGATTTTCTCGTCTGCAGGACCTCACTTGGGTAACGGTAATACCTATCCAACGGTCTATGACATCAGCACGACGATGATTGTTAGCTTTGAATACAACCTGTAGTTCAACGGTGTAAACCTCTGAGCCGAAGATCGTTTTGGCTCGCCGTGAAACCCGCAGTTGTCACGACTGCGGGTTTTTTCTTGGGCGAAGCGCACGATTTCGTGTTGCTCGACATCATTTGTTCAGCGATAACATCGCGCTAGAAGTCACTATCAATAAAGGACACTGCGGTGAAAAAAATCGGCCTAATCGGCGGCATGAGCTGGGAAAGCACGACCATCTATTACCAACTGCTTAACCGCATGGCGCGGGAGCGTCTAGGCGGCCTGCATGCGGCTGACCTACTGCTTCGATCCTTCGATTTTCACGATATTGAGCGGCTGCAAACCGCAGGCGATTGGGATGGCCTCACGCAAATGATGGTCGATGCGGCCAGAGGGCTTGAGGCAAGCGGTGCAGGATGCTTGCTGATCTGCACCAACACCATGCACAAGATGGCTGCAGAGGTACAAGCAGCTGTCGATATTCCGCTGCTGCACATTGGTGATGCTATCGCCTCGGCAGTCCACGACAGCGGCGCCACACGCCCTCTACTTCTGGCCACCCGTTTTGCCATGGAACAAGATTTTTACTTGGGGTATCTGCGCGAACGCCACGGCATTCACGCGGTAGTGCCTGAAGAGCAGGATCGAATGGAAGTGCATCGGGTGATCTACGAGGAACTTTGCCAAGGCAAGGTGATTAATTCGTCCAAGCAGACCTATATGCAGATCATCGATAAGGCGCGCAGCGACGCCGACCTACCTGCCGACAGCGTCATTTTCGGCTGCACCGAAATCGGCCTGCTTATCACTCCGGACGATTTTTCTTTTCCCGCGTTCGATACCACAGTGCTGCATGCCGAAGCAGCGCTGACGTTTGCTGGGTACTAGCTGGCCAGGGCGCCATAGAACGCTTGCGCTGGGTTTTTCCTTCTTAGGGTTCTAGCGGCTTTGGGCTGTATTGATGCCTCGGCAAACACGCCGAAAAGTTCCACGAAGTTCGCTTTAACGCGCAATTTCCGCCGGTGACCCATCGCTAAGCCTAGGAATCTACGCTATCGTTATAAGCTAAAAGAATGAGGAGGCGGTTCGATGAGCGAAGCTATAGATACCACGGTAGAGACCACTGCAGCGCCGGAATTTATTCGCCCCGGCAGCGAGCAAGACCACAGCAAGAAAGGACCCATTCCAGCGGCGTCCGATGTTCCCTTAGATGAGATTAATCCGGTTTGGAATCGCTTATTCAGCGAAAACCGCATGCTCGAGTACTTTGAGCGCTTGCGCCGCGACGATCCGGTGCACTTCAATGAAACGGAAGTGGCCGGTCGCTACTGGTCTCTCACCCGTTATGACGAGATCAAGGCGGTAGACACCGATCATAAGAATTTTTCCAGTGCCCACGGTATTACGCTGGGCTTTCCAATCGACCAACCACTGCCAGAGGGCGCCCTCGACGTCAGCATGTTCATTGCCATGGACCAGCCGAAGCACGACGTGCAGCGCAAGACGGTTTCTCCCGTGGTATCCACGCGGAACTTGGCGGGTATGGAAGCGCTCATTCGCGAACGCACTTGCGAAGTACTAGATTCACTGCCCGAAGGCGAGACCTTCGATTGGGTCGACACCGTATCCATCGAGCTGACCACGCGCATGCTGGCCACCTTATTCGACTTCCCATACGAAGATCGGGCAAAGCTAACGCGCTGGTCGGATGTAGCTACTGCTGTGCCTGGTGGCGGCGTGATTGATACCGAAGAACAACGCCGCGAAGAGCTCATCGAGTGCTTGGTGTGCTTTACGCAAATCTGGGAAGAGCGCAAAAAGAATCCCACGGGTGATTTGGTTTCTATGCTGGCTCACGGTGAAGAAACCAAAGACATGGAACCGATGGAATTCCTCGGCAACCTTATTCTGCTGATTGTGGGCGGTAACGACACCACACGTAACTCCATGTCCGGTGGTGTGCTGGCTCTGAATGAGTTTCCTTCCGAGTACGAGAAGCTGAAAAAAGATCCTTCATTAATTCCAAATATGGTGGCGGAAATCATTCGCTGGCAGACGCCGCTGGCCTATATGCGTCGTACTGCGAATAACGACTGCACCGTTGGCGGCAAAGACATCAAGGCTGGCGATCAAATGCTGATGTGGTACGTCTCGGGCAACCGTGACGAGAGCGTATTTGAGCGCGGTGAAGACTTGATCATCGACCGCGAAAACGCACGTAACCACCTGTCATTTGGGTTCGGTATTCACCGCTGCATGGGTAACCGTCTGGCAGAGATGCAGCTGCGCGTGCTTTGGGAAGAGATCATGGAACGCTTCGAGAACATCGAAGTAGTCGGCGAAGTCGAACGCACGTTCTCGTCCTTCGTGAAGGGCTACACGTCGTTGCCCGTGCGAGTGACTCGCAAGTAGCGCCTAGCGCACTCGCCTGAGGCAACCCCGCTGTTGCTTCAGGTTGCCTTCGGGACGAAGTCCCAAAAGGCAAAAACTAGCGCGAGACTTTCTCGCGCTTTTTCGTTTGAGGGGAAATCTTTGTTGTCTATCTGTCGACGCATGCCGCGTCCCAGCTTGCGTGTACTTCTTGCCTTGCTCGCGCTCGTCGCTCACCAAGCGTCAGCGCAACCTACGTTAGAGTCTCAGGCCTTGGCAGAACCGCCAGTGCTCGATGGCATTGTGCTGTCGGAGCCGATTTGGCAGAGCCTGATGCCAGCAACGAACTTTCAGCAGGTTCAGCCAAATGAAGGCGCGCCCGCCTCCGCAGAAACGCAGGTGCGTGTGGGCTATTCCAACGACACCCTCTATGTCGCGGTTGTTTGCTTTGATGAGGATCCGAGCAGTTTGATCGTGGCTGACAGCCGACGTGATGCCGACCTCAGTGACCTCGATAGCTTTCAAATGATCATTGACGGTTTTGAGGATAAGCAAAATGGCTTCGTAGTTGGCACGACGCCAGCGGGTGGTCAGTACGACGGCCAAGTGACCAAGGGCAGTGGCGGTGGCTTTGGTTCCTCTGGCTTTAACCGAAACTGGGATGCTTCCTGGGAGGTTGCCACGCATATTGGTGAGTTCGGCTGGAGCGCGGAGTTTGCGATTCCCTTTAAGTCGTTGCGCTACCGAAAACAGGGCGCGCAAAGCTGGGGTATCAATTTTCAGCGCAATATCGCCCGCCGGGATGAGGTGGCGTACTGGTCACCTCTGCCCCTGCAGTACAACCTTTACCGTCTCTCGGAAGCGGGCACGCTGACCAATTTGGCGCCCCCCAGTCAGCGTTCGGTCAAAGTCACACCCTACGTGCTGGGCACCTTGGATCGGGGCGGTAACGCAGAGCCCGGTACCCACAACGAAATGGAAGTGGGTTTTGATGCGAAAATTGCGCTCACGCCGAGTCTCACCTTGGACGCAACCTACAACACCGACTTCGCGCAGGTCGAAGTCGACGAAGTGCAGGTGAATCTGGATCGCTTCAGCATTTTTCTACCGGAAAAACGACCCTTCTTTCTGGAGAACGCTGGCCAGTTCTCGGTGGGTGACAAGGGTGAGGTAGAGCTATTTTTTAGCCGTCGCATCGGCCTAGATGCCGATGGTCTGCCACAACCCATCGATGCCGGTGCCAGACTCTCGGGCAAGCTCGGCAGTTCGACTAACATTGGCGCCATGCATATGCAGACTGGTGATTCCGAAAACGGTATCGCAGGCGCCAACTTCAGTTTGCTGCGCCTCAGCCAAGAGTTTGCGAATCGCTCTTCTGTGGGCGTGCTCTTTGTTGATAAGGCCGCAGACCTTGCCAGCGATGACAATCAAACCTATGCGGTCGACGGCAAGCTCGGCGTGGGCGATGCGTGGACCTTCTCTGGCTACGCTGCAAAAACCGATACGCCTGGGTTGTCTGGTGACGATCAGGCCATGCGTGTTCGCGCCGATTACAACTCTCAGCCCCTCGATGCGTTTTTGAGCTATGCCAAGGTCGGCGACAATTTCAATCCTGAGGTGGGATTTTTACGCCGCAAAAATTACGAAAAAATTTCCTCCATGATCTGGCACCGCAAGCGCATGAACGATCGTTGGGGGTTATTTGAGTTGCGACCCCATGTGTTCTATCAGGGCTATCAAGATGACGAAGGCTTTTACGAGTCGGGTTTTTTGCATGTCGACAATCACTGGGAGTGGACCAGCGGGTTCGAAATTCACACCGGCATTAACTTCACGCGGGAGGGCGTGAAAGAGCCTTTTGAAATCAATGAAGGCACCTTTGTTGCCGTCGGTGAATATGACCACAAAGAGTCGCAGATCGTGGTGATGACGAATCCGCGCAAAGCGCTGAGCACTTCAGTCACATCGCGTATTGGTGGATTTTATGGCGGTGATCGAAATTCCACGGAGGTTAAAGCGAGCTATCGATTGGCGGAGGCGTTTACCAGCGACTTAAGTTGGAGCAATAACCGCATTGAGTTGCCTGTGACCAATGGCGACTTTGAGGTCAATGTCGCCAAGCTCCGACTGTCCTATTCGTTCAGCCCAAAGATCTTGCTGCAGACACTGGTGCAGTACGACGACCGTAGCGATGCCACGGCCTTGAACCTGCGTTTTTCCTGGCTGCAAACCGCAAACTCTGGCCTGTACATCGTTTATAACGAGCTGAATAACGATGAATTCATTGGGCCGCTGGAGAAGCGCCGCGAAGTGGCGATCAAGTATTCGCGGATTCTAGACGTACTCTAAAGCGCCTATTCGTCGAAGCAAACGATGACGGCAGCATTGGCCATCACGATGGCGTCGCCGAGCGCTGACCCAGGCGCGTGGTCACTGGCGGCTGGCACGTCCAAACCACCAACAACGCATTCGATCCTCACACTGCCGTAGGGCAGTTCTGCCGCCACGGCAGCGGTGTCGACCTCACCGGGTTCTGCCACGCCAATGCGTACCGTTATTTTCATATCGTCAGGCGACTTATCCAGCGCGCGAAAAAAGTTCAGGCTGGAATGTCTGATGGCGTCAGACACCGCCCGCTTGGCGGCCTTGGTGTAGTCGCGGCCATGCACGTCAGCGCCCATGCCCATTTCAGTTACGTATCGAATCAGTGCCACAGTCAGGGTCTCCCGAATTTAGGTTGAACCAACATTACCTCAATTCGGCACTGACACTTGACCTTCAACCTATCGGGGAGGGGTTGATGGCAACCCGATCCGCTGAGCCACCGCTGCGCTGACAATGGTGCAAAAGTTGACCTGAAAACCTGTCTCCTTGGTCTTGAAAAAGGTGCAGGAGAGCTAGCGACGACATGGCAGGATCCAACGTACAATCCGCGGGTTTCGGCATTCTGGCCAGCGCAAATTGACGCCGAAACGACGAGTCGAGAATGAACATATGAGGCTTAACCAACAGGGTTAGCAGGGGCTAGGAAGTTTAGTGAACCACGAATTACAGATTTTAGATGGCAGCATGGGTGCGGAACTGATCGAACGCGGACATACACCGCGCACGGGCCTTTGGTCTGCTAAGGCCTTGCTTGATGTACCCGAGGCGGTGGTGCAGGTGCATGATGACTACATAGCGGCGGGTGCCAGCGTCATTACGACCAATTCCTATTCCACCATCCCAAGTTACCTCGCCAAGGCCGACATGGCTGAGAGCTATCTCGCGTTAACGGAGGTGGCGGCAAAGCTAGCTCGGCAGTCTGCAGATGCAGCGTCATCGCCTGTGCGAGTAGCAGGGTGCCTACCACCCCTAGATGAAAGCTACCGTCATGACCTAGTGCCGGCAGACGTCGAGTCTCGCGAAATTTACAGTGAGTTGGTAAAAGTGCTTTTGCCATACACGGACCTTTACCTGTGTGAAACCATGTCCTGCGCTCGCGAGGCTGCCAATGCCTCCTACGCCGCACGCAGGTTCGACCCGGATAAGCCTTTGTGGGTCGCTTGGACGCTCCACGAAACACCCGGCATGGGGCTGCGTAGCGAAGAATCGTTACAGCAGGCACTGCAAGCCGTGATGCCGTTCGAACCAGACGCGTTTTTGTTTAACTGCACATCACCGTCAGCCATATGCGCCGGAATAGAAACGTTGTCGGCTCTCACGGACAAGCCCATTGGGGCCTATCCCAACAGCTACCATGTGCCAGCAGGCTGGACTTTGGACAACGACAAACCCGTTGAACATCGCGACATGACCGAGGAAGACTTCATTGCCTTCGCCCATGAGTGCCAAGACAAAGGTGCTTCGATTATTGGTGGATGTTGCGGCATTGGGCCGTCGCATATCGATGCAATGGTCAAAAACCTCGGTTTAGCCGATACGTAACAAAGTGTTGAAGCCAAGTGTTGAGGCCAAGTGTTGAAGCAAAGTGTTGAAGACAGGGCGGCGCTGGGTCTGCCGCAGAAGAATTCATAGGGGGAACAATGGAAAACCAACAAGTACTGATTGATCGGCTACCGTCGGGTAAGTTGCAGGCTAGCGACTATCGCCTGACCGACGCGCCCATGCCCGAGGCTGGAGCAGATCAGGTGTTGATCAAGACTCAAGCCTTCGCAATTACTGCCGGTACACGTGCAGGCCTGCAGGGTAGTGCCAGCTATGCTGGCGCTCCCGCCGCTGGCCGTGTCATGAACAGCACCGGTGTCGGTGAAGTCGTGGCCTCTAACGCCGCTGGCATCGAGGTTGGTGACCGTGTCACAGCGCCCACGGGCTGGCAGCAATACGCCGCAGTGGACGCCAAGCAAGCGACTGTGATTGATGCCGACCACGACCCACTCCATTACCTCGGTCCCATGGGCGTGAACGGACTTACCGCCTACTTTGGTCTGCTCGATGTGGGCAAGCCCAAGGCTGGCGAGACCGTGATGGTTTCAGCGGCTGCTGGATCTGTGGGTCATATGGTGGGACAAATCGCGAAGATCCAAGGCTGTGAGGTCGTCGGCGTGTGCGGTAGCGATGACAAGGGCCGACTGCTGGTAGAGCAGCTCGGCTTTGATCGCACCGTTAATTACAAAGACGCGAACTACCGCCAAAGCCTCAAAGAAGCCACACCCAACGGAGTCGACGTTTACTTCGATAACACTGGCGGCATGATTTTAGGTTCTGCGCTGTTTCGCCTAAACGTCGCTGGCCGTATTGCTTGCTGCGGTGTGGTCTCTCAATACGATACCGATACGCCTGAGCCAGGGCCCAAGGGCGTACCCGGACTGCTCGTCAACAAGCGCATTACCATGCAGGGCTTTTTGCTCTTCGACTATGAAGAGCGTTACGCCGAGGCCCGAAACGATATTTATGCCTGGCTCACCAGCGGCAAAATGACCAGCCTGCAGGACGAGGTCAGTGGTTTGGGTGCGGCGCCTGAAGCCTTCGTCGATCTGTTATCTGGCGGCAATGTGGGTACCCGCATCGTACGTTTGGATCAGTAACCATGAGCCTTAAAGGGCGGTGCTTATTCGCGCGAACCTTGGTGTCGGCGACGCTGCTGTGTGCGCTGACTACCGCCCAAGCCAGCGCCCTAACGGAATCTGCAAGCGAGCGGATTAAACAAGCCTGCGAAACCTTGGTAATGGACTATGCCCGGCATCGCGACCAGGCTCAGGGTGCAGCGCTTGCCCAGCTTTTTACCGAGGATGCCACGCTGTCGGTGAACGGCGAGACCTTCATCGGCAGACAGGCATTGCTGACACGGTTTGCGGCGCCTGCCACACACAGGTTTCGCCATATGATGAGCAATGTGCACATCACTGTGACCGGCCACCAGCAAGCCACCGGCGTCAGCTACGCGCTGATTTTTGTCGGTCCGATAGACAAGCAAAATCCCGACGCACCAATCACAGTCTCTAATTTCGTAGCCATGGGTGAGTATCAGGACACCTTCGTCCTCACCGACGCAGGTTGGCGCATTGCCTCGCGCCGGTTTGTGCCGGCTTTCCTCGCCGACGCCCAGTGAATACGGGTTTGCACCCAGTCGATCTGGGGGTGATAGCCGCGGTGATGTTGGGGGTAACCCTGTTAGGGCATCGCCTCAGTGGTCGCATCCATGACCGGCGTGGTTTCTTCCAAGCCGATGGCACCATGCCATGGTGGGCAGTCTCCGCCAGCATTATCGCGACGGTGGTCAGCGCCGTAACCTTTGTCTCTGTACCTGCCGCCGTGTTCGCCCCTGCGGGCAACCTCACGTATTTCCAGGTCATTCTTGGACTGGCGCTGGGCAAGGTCGTTGTCGCGCGACTGTTAGCGCGGCCCTTTTATTTAAGCCACAACTTGGCGACCAGCTACGAGTACATTGGCGCGCGGATCGATCCGTCAACCGGCAGCTTTTCCATGGGCCTTGGTCTGCTGCTGAACACCATCAACGCAGGCGTCAAACTGCTGACGGCAAGTTTGGTGTTGGACGTCATCAGTGGCTGGGGTTTGGCAGGCTGCGCGGCCTTTATCGTTGGCATCAGCGCGGTATGGGGAGCCTTGGCTGGTATCAAAACGGTGATCTGGACCGACTTTCTGTTGTTCCTGCTTTTCGCAGCAGGGGCTGTATTTGCGCTGCTCTACATGTTCGGCGAAATCACCATGACTCTGCCCGAGGCCATAGTTTGGCTGGACGCCCAGGGCAAGTTAGCGCTCTTCGATTTTGATACCCAAATGAGCAAAAGCAGCACCATCTGGGCCGGGGTGATCGGTGCGGTGTTTTTGAGCGTGGCTCAGGGCAGTACCCAAGGCACCTGGCAGCGCGTCAAGGCTTGCCGCAGCGTGCAAGACGCGCAAAAAGCCTTCGACTTTGCGGCACTGTTTTATGTAGTTCACCTGCTGATTTTGGGCGTGGGTCTTGCTCTGGTGGTGTTTTACGCTGAGCGAGGCATACCCCAGACATTGGCAGCAGAACTGGTTGACGCCCCCGACCGAATATTTCCTTACTTCATTGCCACTGAACTGCCGGTGGGTATTTCGGGTTTGTTTATCGCCGCGATATTCGCAGCGGCGATTTCGACCTTGGACTCGGGTCTTGCAGAAGCCTCAGACCTCACCGTGAATCATCTCTACGCACCGCTGCGCCGCGAACGCTCTGAGTCGCACTACCTCTTCGCGTCGCGGTTGTTCATGGTGCTGTGGGCCGCGATCTTTCTGGGTCTCGCGTTATTTTTCTCGCGCTACTCCGCTGAAGGTCTGCTGCAGCTGACCTTCAAACTCCCCAACTATATTTACGGCGCGATCTTCGCCACCATTTTGCTAGCGCGGTTTGGCATTGGCTCGCTGGGTTTGGTGCTTTGGGGATTTGTGCTCGCCTGCGCTGTGGTGGCGTTCTTGTCCCTGCAAGGTATCGCCTTTTTCTATTGGTGCCCGATTTCAGGGAGCGCAATGTTCCTGTTTGTTTGGGCCATGGATCGCCGGCCGTTGGACTGGGCCGGGGTGGTCGATCACCGACCAAGTGATCAAAAAATAGGCGGCTTGCGTTTGCCCTTAACGTAGGGGGCCA
>ERZ802827.1411-NODE-1411-length-11907-cov-15.1952_pt1 | contig 11907 bp, 14 predicted proteins | sample MGYA00345652_ERZ802827 | MGnify/ENA primary metagenome ERZ802827 (study PRJEB30503, sample SAMEA104212372) | marine metagenome | biome: Westerlies Biome; feature: [SRF] surface water layer (ENVO:00010504) within the epipelagic zone...; material: water... | reverse complement strand
AAGGATGATCACGACAAGATTCAGTTCTTAGCCTTTAGTGGACATCGGTTTCTTTATTTTCTTGCCGCTGACCTGACATCTGACAACGGTGATACCAAGAATGACTGGATTTTTTATAATCACGAGGATGGTGGCAATGATGGTGTGCTATTAATCATTCGTGGCGATGATCCCCGAAACATTAATTTTTTCTTGGACGACATTGATATCATTCAAAACAATGACACCACAAATATCCTGACTTTGGAGATGTTCTGACGAACGTTTTGACTGATGTTCTTATTGTGACTGAAACGCCGTCACAGGCCATTCCGGCGATGCCGGCACCGCCTTCATCCTGCACCATTACCCCGCTTGCCGTTTGCGTACAGGCTGGAATGGACACTGGTTCTGATGCATGCGCCGGGGTAGCATGCTGCGCAAGCGCCATTACCGAAATTTTCACCTTGCGATGCAGAAGGCCAGGCCATGACAATATTATATGTAACCGGCGCCGGCGTCAGCGCCGAGAGCGGCATTCCCACTTTTCGCGGTGAGGATGGATACTGGACCATCGGTTCGGTCAATTATACACCGCAGGAAATGGCCACACGCCAGATGTATGAGACGAACCCTGGCCAGTTTCTGCTGTGGTATTACCGCCGCTTTGCCAGCTATCGCGATGTACCGCCAAATGGTGTGCATCGCTGGCTGGCGGACCAATGCAACGCTTTAGACGGTGACCGGCCGCACGCCAGGCTGATCACGCAGAATATTGACGGGTTGGACGGGCGTGCCGGCAACCGCGACTATGTGTGCATCCATGGGCGGCTGGACCTGATGACCCGCTATGATGACCAGATGGCCCTGCATGACGCGATGCCGTACAGTGATGATACGGTCATGCTCGATGATACGGTCATGCGTGATGTGTTCACCGCCGCGCCCTTCATGCCGGCCCCGTGGGACAAGGTTGCGCCCAGTAGTGACGGCGATGCGGCGCTGGAGGCTGAATTGCTAGCGCTGTGCCAGATTGATGCTGCGGCTGGCCCGCAGCCTGGTGTTTCTTTGAAACCTTATGTGCTGCTGTTTGATGAATATTACACTGATCTTTACCGCATGGGCACGGCCGAGGCGTGGATGGCAGAGTCCAGCCGCATGGTGTTTATCGGCACCAGCTTTTCGGTGAATATCACCGCCATTGCGCTGCGCAGTGCGATCAGCCGCGGCATTCCAGTAGAGATTGTGGACCCCGCGCCGGTTGATCTCGGCATTCCTGATGGCATGGCCGACATCACCTGGCACCGCATGACGGCGAAGGAATGGGTGGGGTAGGGGCCCAGAGCATCATCTGCCGCCGCCGGTATGTTCGCATAGCAGGCGATGGCGCGGATCATCCCACCATGTTGTGCTGTGCAGCATGGCCGCGCAGATCCCAGCCCTTGCCATTCACCAGCACCGGCGCTGCGGGTCAAGTGGCATCCATTATGCGCGGCAAATCATTCAAATGCGGCGGCCCAAACCCGAACACGCCAAAACAGATCACCGCATTATAGTGAGCGCCGCCATTACGGGCTGCCACCTGCGGGCCGAAGGGCACGGTCATATCCAATTCAAACAGATCACAATACACATTTTGGCGGGGCCCAACCGAGGGCTTTTCAGCCGGCAGATCAGCCCCATTAACACAGCTGTAATCCGCCGCCGACAGAGGCTTTCCGGCCTGGGCTGTACCATGTCCGGCATCCAGAATGGCTGCATCTCGCGGCAGTTTCAGCTGCATCAGCCCGGCCACCGCATCGCTGGGCGCCATATAGCTAAAGGTGTCAATCAGGTCGGTATCATACCGTTCAGCAAACTCGGCATAAAATGCCATCAGCCGGTCGGTCGGCGGGTTGGAATAAGGGATCGATATATCGACACCGCTGCTTGCCTCTGCCGCTTGCCTTGGCCCCCACCCCTTGTCCTGAGAGCGTTTGGAACGAGCGCTTTCGTTGTGGAAGCCGTAATCAGCTTTGTCTGAGTTGCTCATCACCGGTGCCTTTCGCGGTTCCATCCCCAGTTTCATCTCCGGCCACTAGAACGGGTGTGGCGTGCCCACGTAATCTTCGAAAACACCGGTGGTCTGCATGCTCAGCGCGTCGAAACGAGACAACAGCCCGGCCGCGCTTGTCTGCGGGGTGATGGCCGCCTCGCTGCCGCCCATGTCGGTTTGCACCCAGCCCGGATGCCATGCACCCACCGCGATATTGTCTGCCGCCAGCTCCATCGACAGCGAACGTGCCAGATTGGTGGCCGCCGCCTTTGATGCGCGATAGATCGGGGCGCTGATGCCGGCGCGGGTGGATGATCCCATCTGTGACGAAATCACCGCCAGCTTGGCTACATTGTTCGTTCCGCCGTTCGATGCCGCGGCGCGCAGGTGTGGTACGAAATGGCGGGCAGTGAAAAACACTCCGGCCACATTTGTCATCAGCGAGGCGGCGATGTTGTCCTGCGTATGTCCCGGGTCCTGCAACCCGCCGCGTGCATTCATCTGGCCGGCGTTTGCCACAACCAGGTCCAACGCACCGGTGATGCTGCTGGCAATCTGGCTGGCGGCGGCAGCAACCGCGCTGTCATCGGCCACATCCATGCCAATAATGTCGATCTGCAAACCGTCCTCAGCTGCCAGCTTTTGCAGGTCGGCGGCATCATCAGGATGACGGCAGGCAGCAATAACGCGATCGCCGCGCTGCGCAGCCTGGCGGGTCATTTCCAGGCCGATGCCGCGATTGGCGCCGGTGATCAGTATGTGAAGTGGCATGTCAGCCGCCCTTCTGGTCGGGGGTGATGATGGACGGGTCGAACGGGGTGCGGGTGAAAACCTCACGCAGCATCGGTTCAAAATGGGACAGCGGCTGCGAAACATAGTCCGGATCAAAGGCCATCTGGTCCCAGTCGCGGCAGAACCGCTCACAGCTGTCGAACCATTTATGGCCGCGATACCGCTCACGCTCATTCTTGTTCAGGCCGGCGGCATCGCCGTAATAATACATCTGGAAGACGCCGTGATGCTCGATGATCCATGTCACCTCTTCGCGCACGTAAGGGCGGATGATCGCGGCGGCAAGCTGCGAATGGTTCAGCGGGGCCAGATCATCCCCCAGATCGTGGATCAGCGCGGCGACAATCAATTCGATATCGGCCCCGTCAACCTCGGCGCGGGTGGCAGATTGCAGGGAATGCTGCAACCGGTCCAGCTGATAGCCTGCCAATGAATTCTGCAGCCCCTGCAGCGCCGCCATCACCCTGTCTGGCAAGCTTTCAACGAACCGGTGCTCCAGCTTGTCCAGCAGTGCGTAATCTTCGGCTGTGCCTTCATCCATGCGGCGGAAACCGACCTGTTCCATCTCTCGTGCCTTCCTGTCTGCGGCGGGTATCTGCGGGTTATGCACCCCATCCTAAACCGCGATGACGCGCGCCACAATAGAGGCCACACCGGTGGACATGAATGATCACCTCCCTTGATTTATAAAAATAATACTAATTTATAAATTCAAAATAAATTCTAATAGTTTATATAGATCCAGCGGATGTTACGACTCGTCTGGCCGTCATCAGCGATGCTTTTGGTGAGATCTTCCTTGGCCGAAGTCAGGCTGTGAAGTTGGCGCTGACCTGTCTTGTCGCAGATGGTCATCTGTTGATCGAAGATGTTCCTGGCACTAGAAAGACGGCGCTGTCCTCTTCGCTGTTGGAGAGCAGCCGCAAAATTGGCGTACAAAGACTGATATAACGCCGATCCAAATCTTTCAAGGCAGCCCTTAGGAAAACAGCTAAAACGAACGCTTTAATGGCATCCTTCGTCATCAAGTCCTCAACCCCGAATGGTTTCACAGTGTCAAACAAGCTAAGGAGGCGATCAATACTTGGCTCAACGAGTAAAATCACATTAGGCCCCATAACGCACTCAGAATAAAACCTCCTGTGCCAGAATCCTTATTAGAGAAATCTAAAATTAGTGGATTTTAAATTGGGAGCTAGACAGCTCTTCGTGCAAAAGCATAACGGCCTGCTTCATCGTGTTGGCGATGCGTCCGCCAACCTCGTCCCAAAACTCACCAGTGGTGTCTGAAACATCTTCAATTTCTGACAGCAGAACCTGATCAAACTCGCTGATCTCAAGCTTCAGCACATGAAAACGCTGTGCGGCAAAGGCTATCAGTTCTATCCGGTCACCAGACACATGCATGATGGCCTGGCTCTGCTGGCGTTCTTCAGGCGATATCGAGGCGTAGAGGTAATTGGCCAGTGCCACCGACTCCAGCTCGAGAAAGACCGGGTTCAGATGCGCATTCAACAGCAAGTCCGACCATTGTGTCATGCTGGCGCGTTCGGCAAAGCCCACAACGACACGCGTCAGATCATCATTTTCCGAGCTGGCCAGTGTGGCATAGGATATCTGCGGGTCTTCAAGCTTGCCGATGTCAGGCTCAATCTCCGTCCAGAACGTTATGTCCTCAGCTTCTTTGGCAAGTTCAGCCGCCGTCATGTAGGGAAGGTTGAGCTGTCGCAGGGATACGATACCGCCCGGAAGGACAATACCTGCATCGCGGTTTGTCACGCCGCTCTGGTCGCGGAACGTGCGAATGATCTCGCCGATCATGTCCTGCTGGCGTGCGAGATTCTGCGGATCAAAGCGTCTTGGCAACCCGACACTGCCAAGCTGATCGATATTTATCACATTGGATTTATGCCTGACTTCGGCTAACGTTACAGCGTTAGAATGCAACTTGACTGCAACAAGGTCGTCACTACCTTTACCGATAGGACGCAGGAAGCTTGCAGATTTGGTGAGAGAGCGGGCCATAGGATACGGTCACAAAGCGGCACTTGTTGAAACGAAACTGCAGCGATATTGCGCTTAATTAACCTTTTGGATACATGACTAATTCCATCGATCAACTGATAGAAACACTATCACAGCTGTCCACCGCGCTGCTGGCAGAGGTCATGACCTTCATGCCGCCTGTGGACCCGGCCCTTCACCTGCCCATTCTTGCTGGTTCCGGCGCAATTGTGCTGCTGCTGCTGGCATTTCTGGTGGCACGCATTCGCAAAGCACAGATCAATGCGCGCGCCACTGAGGCATTCGGGCGTGAGGTCACCTTCGAGGACATCTCCAGCGAGGCTGCCAGTGTGAATGAGGCTGCCAGTGCGCACGGCGCGCAGGCGCCGGTGATGCCCGACAAAACTGCGCAGGTTGCAGGCCATAACCCCGCGCAAGTGATTGAAGAAGCAAGCGCGCCGGCCGACAATGCCGAGGCCCAGCCGACGGGCTTTACCTTCTTCAAACGAAATTCAAAATCATCTGTCGCCCATGTCGGGACGACGCAGCCTGCCTCACAGGACGCTGACACCGGCATAGCTGCTGTTGGTGAGGCCGCAACTGCCGCGACGCATGACAGTCAGATGGTTGCGCTGGACGATGATGCGTTTCTGATCGGGCTGGAACAGGAAATGCTGGCAACAAGGCAGCTATATCTGGATGGTATGATTTCCAAGGAAGTCTATGTCAGCGAGACACGCGCCCTCTATTCCAAAGCACAAAGCCGGATGACATAAAACGGACGGGGCATGGGTCAAGTCCGCATCCTGACCAGTTGTTGGCCGCATATAACTCGCATGTTTCATTGTCATGTCCGGATGAGGAAGCGCAGCGCGTCTGCGCAGTATGATGCGTTCGTCACAGCCACCATTCGGACAGGACCGCATTCAGATGTGGCACGGCGTCTGCTGTCGCGCAAGGATGAAGGATCAGCATCTTTGCGGCAGGCCTATACAATGTCTGATATCTGGTGACGGTTGATACATGATGGCATATCTTACTTATTGTAAAAAATGTGTTTTCTGGGACATGATACATGAAGGAACGCCGATGCGCGCGCCTAAAGGGCGGTGCAGACGTCATGCGCCAACCCCGGTTTCAGAAGAGCAAATGACCAGCGCTGGCACCATCTGGCCAGCCACGTTTGATGATGACTGGTGCGGTGAAGGTCGCCATGCCGCTGCCCCGGACCTTGCCGACATTAATAAAGATAATCTTGGTGACCGTGATCTTGGTGATCTTGATCCGGGCGACAGTTATCCGGGCGACAGTATAGCTAAGGGAAACAGCCCGCCTGAACGCATATAATTCGACGATCCGGAAGCAAAAAATGGCTATATGCGAAGCGTCTTTAATAAATGATATGAAGAAAAGGGTCTTCATACATTGATTTTTTGCAATTATTGGTAAAAACATAGTAACCTAAGCGTAATCGTCTGGGGCAAGTTTTTTTTCGGTTATCCAAGCGGGTGGACTTGATCATGAATTCTGGCAAGGCAATCTTTGTTGGGAATATCAAGGGTGGCGTCGGCAAAAGTACGCTTGCCGTCTATCTCACGGATTATTTGCGCGCACGCTATGAGCGGCGACCTGTGATGTTGCTGGATACCGACCCGCAGGGCACCGCTTTTGAGATGATGCGCCCGCTCAGCCGCGCAGATGATATCAAGTTCCTGCCCATCGGCGACCGGTATGACGGGGTCAGCATGACCACGCTGGACGGCATTCTGCGCCGTATGCTGAGTGAGGAAGACTCCGTCACCATCGTTGATACTGGCGCTGGAAAGCTGGGCAATGTCTGGCAGATGGCCATGCTGTGCAGCACCGTTCTGGTGCCGACCTCCATGTCATGGACGGATTTGCGCCCGACAATCGATTTCATCAAGGAAATTGATGACCGGAAGGAAGATTACGGGGTGGTCAACCCGCATGTGATTGTGGTGCCGAACAGAACATCCCCGTCGCAAAAGAATTTCGGGCAGCTTGCCGAAGCGCTTGAAGAGGTGAATGCCATCATGGCTCCACCCATTTCCGATTTGTCCATTGCACGTAGCCACGGGCGGGATTTCAGTGGCTTCAGCGCCGTTTCCGGAACACGGTTCAGTGAAGAAATACAGCGGCTTGGCGAGTTCATCATCGATTATGTGATCAGTGGTGAGCTGGACCGCATCTATCAGGGTGCCTAGCGCGAAAACCTGACGTCAAGACCGCTTGACCGCCGATCCTGAAGATACAATCAGGCAATCATCAAAACCGATGCGCGCGCGCCGGCAATCTGGTGTTCACCCCGCCATTCCGTTAAACGATCAGCTCGGTTGCCACCCATCTGTGGAAATGGTGCGTCGGCGTATCCATGACGGCAGAGAATTTTCCGCCATCATAGCCGCTTGCTGACCGCCCGCGTTGCATGCCTTCCACAACACCTACATCTTCGGCAAATACCGTTTGCCACATGGTTGTGTTGGTCGCGCGCATATCGGCAAAATCACTGCCGCACGCCGCTTCATCAGCGTAATAGAGTTCAACCTGCTCAATCGTGCGCCCGGGTCCATCGGGGGTCAGCAGAATGGCAAAGGCGTGATCATTGTGAACGCCGAGAAGCACATTCGGAAACAGCGCCACATATTCTGCGCCCTTGTCCCATTGCGAAGGCAGCGCCGAGAATTTTGGAAACCGGCGGCCATCGTCGGTGATTTGCGGCTGATAGACGGTTGTTCCCTGACCGGCAAAGCCACCATCATCAAGAATGTTGTAATGATCTTCGAGACGCGAATAGGTATTTAGCGCCGGGTGAATGAAGGGCAGATGATAGGCTTCGCAATAATTTTCGACAGCAAGCTTCCAGTTGCAGTCGAGGGTGAAGGTGATCGAGGAATCTGCACCGCCATGAAACACCGGCTGTTCGAACACGCGCCATCGGTCCAGCAAGCTGTCTGTTGCAATCTCGAAATCAGGGGCGTTGTCACCAAGATTTACAAAAATAATGTCGCGCCACACATGGGTCCGCACGTTTATCAGCGGGTAATCGCAATGCTGAACGCTGTCCAGCGTGTCGATGCCGGGGCCGCCAATATGGGGGGTACGGCGCAGGGTGCCATCCAGATCATATGACCAGCTGTGATAGGGGCAGGTGATGGGCCCGCGCAGCTTTTGCGGCGTGTCGACAAGGATCATCCCCCGATGCCGGCAGACATTCTGGAACACGTTGATCCGGCCTTCGCGCGTGCGCACCAGCAGCAACGGCGTGCCCAGAAACGATACCGGCTTTACCATACCGGGCTCGGCAATATCCTTGCCGAACCCTATGGCCGCCCAGTTGTTCCGAAACAATGTGTCCTGTTCATGCTGATACATATCGTCACTGACATAGCAGGCGTTCGGAAGCCCGTTTGCCGTTTCAATCGGCGAGAGAACGTTGCGCAAGTCTAGCATCACCGGTATCCATGTTTGTGGCTTCTGCTGGATCGTTGCACCAGAAGTCGATGCCGAACGCTCAGATTTTGCCGCAAATTGTTCAAGGGAAGACGCCTCGTGACCAGCTATGCCGCCGCCCCCATTCACGGCACGCTCGATGACCGGTTCTATCAAAAGGTCGATGCCGCCACCTTTCCTGATCACCAGCTGCGCTACAGGAATGATCGTGCGGCCGCATCGGTTGGGCTGGACGGGCTGGATGATGCCGCCTGGGTTGATCACTTCGGCAAGTTTCAGTCGCTGCCTGAAAATTACCAACAGCCGCTGGCGCTCAGCTATCACGGGCATCAGTTTGGCGTGTACAACCCTGAAATTGGCGATGGGCGTGGATTTCTGTTTGCGCAACTGCGCGATCATGATGGCCGCGTTCTTGATCTGGGAACCAAAGGATCGGGAACGACACCTTATTCGCGCACAGCAGATGGCAGGCTGACGCTGAAGGGCGCGGTGCGTGAAATCCTTGCCACTGAAATGCTGCAAGCACTTGGCGTCAATACATCAAAGACATTTTCAGTCATCGAAACAGGCGAAGCCTTGCAACGCCATGATGAACCATCGCCAACGCGCGCGGCTGTACTGGTGCGCCTGTCCCACAGTCATATCCGCATTGGCAGCTTTCAGCGTCTGCGTTTCATGGAAGACCAGGACGGCATCGAAACCCTGATCCGGCATGTCGCGCGCCATTATTTTTCTGCAAATCTTGATGCCGATGCGCCGATCAATGACCTCGCACCAGCTTTTCTGGCTGAAACCGCCGCAAAAGTGGCTGACACAGCTGGCGGCTGGATGGCTGCGGGCTTTGTTCATGGTGTGCTGAATACGGATAATTTCAACATAACCGGCGAGAGTTTTGATTACGGTCCGTGGCGCTTTATGGACCGGTTTGATCCGCGTTTTGTAGCGGCCTATTTCGATCAGTCCGGGCGTTACGCTTATGGCCGGCAGCCGGAGGCGAGCCTGTGGGCGGTCTGCCGACTTGCCGATTGCCTGTTGCCATTCGGCGGCGCACCACCACTCGAAGCTGTCCTGCAGGATTTCTATAACAAGCTTGAGACCAGTCTTCGTCGCCGGCTGTGCTGGCGGCTTGGCGTGCAGCTGAATGATGAGGCATCTGTCGAACTCAGCACGACGCTGTTTGCCGCTGCGAAGGCCACCGATGTCGGTTTTGCCCAGATCTTTCATGACTGGTACGGCGGCACGCCCCGGCGCGGTGACTACAGTGGTGCGGAATGGCAGGTCTTTGCCGGCGTGCTGGAGGGGGCAACACCGCTTGCCAGCGCAAATCATCCGTTCTTTGACCGGGACAAGGCCGTTGCCTTGCCGATTGAGACGGTTGAGGCATTGTGGGACCCGATCGCCGCGCGTGATGACTGGGCACCTTTATACGCCTTCATTGATGATATACGCGCTTTGGGGGCGGCGCTGTCTTCTTGATGCTGGCTGTCTTCTTGAAGTTGGCCGTCTTGCTGAAATTGGCCGTCTTGCTGAAATTGACAGTCTTGTTGAAGTTGACAGTCTTGTTGAAGTTGCCAGTCTTGTTGAAGTCGGCAGTCTAACTGGCAGGCGGGGTAAAAGACCGATTGAAAACCTCACGCATCACAAAGCTGCTTTCCATCCGCAACACATGGGGAAGGGCGGACAGATGATCGGCATGAAGGCGGCCGAAATCGCCCACATCACGCGCCGCTACGCGCAGAATATAATCGCTCTCGCCGGCAATCAGGAAGACCGCCAGAACCTGCGGGATATTGGCAGCGGCAGCTTCGAATTCAGCCAGCATTTCGGCTGACTGGCCCTCAAGCGTGATCTGCACCAGCACCAGCACATCATGGCCCAGCTTGGCTGCATTCAGCGCGGCGTGATACCCGTCAATGATACCAATTTTTTCCAGCTGGGAAACGCGGCGCAGGCATGCTGAAGGCGACAGGCCAACCGCCGTCGCGAGATCAACATTCGAGATGCGCGCATTCTCCTGAAGATTGGTAAGGATGGTGTGATCGATCCTGTCCATATGTCTGGCTGCCTCAAAATTGCACTATATCTTCTATTTATAGTGATTAATGCGAAGTTATCAACTTTATCCACAACATAAAGCAAAGAAATGCTGCTGCTTTCATCATATGATGTGTTTTGAGGAATGAGTCGTGGCTGCACGACAATGCTGTAATGCGCATTTATCGATTGATGGGAGAGGCAGAATGATTGTTGGTGTTCCAAAGGAAATAAAGGTTCGTGAATCACGCGTTGGTCTGGTGCCGAATTCGGTGGCTGAACTGACTGGCCGCGGGCATCGGGTGCTGGTTGAAACAGGCGCTGGTGCCGGGATCGGTGCGGGTGATGATGCCTATAAGGCGGCCGGTGCTGAAATTGCTGGCAGTGCAGCAGATGTATTCGCTGGCGCCGAGATGATTGTGAAGGTCAAGGAACCGCAGCCCGGTGAATGGGTGCGACTGTCATCTGACCAGATTCTGTTCACCTATCTTCATCTTGCGGCTGATCTGGCGCAGACGCGTGGTCTGATGGAATCCGGTTGTGCCGCCATTGCCTATGAGACGATCACCGATGACGCCGGTGGCTTGCCACTTCTGGCACCGATGAGTGAAGTTGCCGGACGCCTGTCAATGATTGAGGGCGCTGCCAACCTGAAGGCCAGTGCCGGTGGACGCGGATTGCTGATTTCAGGCGTGCCTGGCACCGAGCCGGCGCATGTTGTGGTGATTGGCGGCGGTGTCGTTGGCACCAATGCCGCACGGATGGCCATTGGGCTTGGGGCGCGTGTCACCATTCTGGACCGGTCGGTCCCCAGACTGCGCTATCTTGAGGACGTGTTCGGGTCAGCCATCACCACCCGTTATTCCAGCAAGGCTATTCTTGAGGATGTGTGCCGCAATGCCGATCTGGTGATTGGCGCGGTATTGATCCCCGGCGCCAGTGCACCAAAGCTGATCTCGCGCGCGTTCCTGTCCGAGATGCGGCCGGGCGCGGTGCTTGTTGATGTTGCGATCGACCAGGGTGGTTGCTTTGAGACATCACGTCCGACCACGCATGATGATCCGACCTATGTGATTGACGGTGTTGTTCATTACTGCGTTGCCAATATGCCGGGTTCGGTGCCGCTGACCTCGTCCGAGGCGCTGAATAACGCCACACTGCCGCACGTGCTGGCCCTTGCCGATCATGGTCTGGCCGCGCTTGATCGTGATCCACATCTGGCCAATGGGCTGAATGTAAAGAATGGCCATGTGACCTTTGATGCGGTGATCGAGGCGATGGCAGCCGAAGCGGCATAGGACGGGCCCTGTTTGAAACAACTGAACAGGCAGTCGGCCGATTGAGCAGCCGGCTGCTGGTTTTGCTGGTTTTCAATACCCTGTGATCTCGTCCGCAACAGGGTTAAAAAAAGGGTTGACCGACGGCAGCCATTGGCAGATAACACGGGCCTGCGGCGGCTTTGGCCCTGCATACCCGCCTGAACCGCCGCTTGGCGTCTGCTTCAGGACATCTAAACGGGGCCATAGCTCAGCTGGGAGAGCGCCTGCTTTGCAAGCAGGAGGTCGTCGGTTCGATCCCGTCTGGCTCCACCA
>ERZ802827.1410-NODE-1410-length-11914-cov-16.1228_pt1 | contig 11914 bp, 10 predicted proteins | sample MGYA00345652_ERZ802827 | MGnify/ENA primary metagenome ERZ802827 (study PRJEB30503, sample SAMEA104212372) | marine metagenome | biome: Westerlies Biome; feature: [SRF] surface water layer (ENVO:00010504) within the epipelagic zone...; material: water... | reverse complement strand
GGTCAGGAATTTTCAGGGATAGTACAGTAGTTAATCCTTCTCTACAATCTTCACCAGATAATTGAAGCTTTTCTTTTTTTGCTATACCAGAATTAACAGAATAAGAATTAATTACTCTAGTAAGAGCCGCGCGAAACCCTGCTAGATGAGTACCTCCATCTCTTTGTGGTATATTGTTTGTAAAACAAAGAGTGGTTTCGTGGTATCCATCTGTCCATTCCATAGAAATATCTACAGTTATGCCTTCTTTTTCATGCGTAGTTGCTATAACTTCATGAATAGCGTTTCTTGATCTATTTAAGTACTCTATATAAGCCTTCAAACCTCCCTCATAAAAGAACGATACTTTTTTTTCATCTGTTTCTCTTTGATCAATTAAGTCTATATGTACTCCACTATTTAAAAAGGCCAACTCTCGAATTCGATGCTCTAAAGTTTGATAATCAAAATTACATTTAGTAAAAGTCTCTTTACTTGGTTTAAAATTAATTTCTGTACCATTTTTTTTTTCATTTTCGCCAACAATCTTTAGACGATCTCTAGCCACGCCGTTTTTGAAATTAATCTCATATATTTTACCATTTCTATAAATAGTTAAAATTAGTGTTTCTGATAGGGCATTTACAACTGAAATACCAACTCCATGTAATCCTCCAGAAACTTTGTATGAGTTGTTATCAAATTTTCCACCTGCATGTAATTGAGTCATAATTACTTCTGCTGCCGAAACTCCTTCTTCAGGATGAATATCTACTGGTATACCTCTACCATTATCACTTATTGTGACAGAACCATCATTCAACAATTTCACTTGAATGAGATCGCAATGACCTGCTAACGACTCATCTATTGAATTATCTAAAACCTCATAGACCATATGATGCAAACCTGAGCCATCGTCAGTATCACCAATATACATACCAGGTCTTTTCCTAACAGCATCTAAACCTTTGAGAACTTTAATAGAATCTGCATCATAATCTGTATTATTAATTTCTATATCTTTTTCAGACATTTATACTTCTCCATATTGAAAATCATATTTACCTTTGAAAAGGTCCATTATTTTAGGAAGATTTATTTTATCAATTAAAGTTGGATAAGCTGCAAAAGCTTCTTTACTTGTGCTAGTAAACCAAGCTTGTCCTTCATGCCTAGATATCTCTAAAAACAACGCACTTCTGTGTTTTTCGTCTAAATGCTCTACAATGTCGTCTAATAATAAAATAGGTGCCATATTAAATTTTTTATTTAACATTCTTGCGTGTGATAAAATAATAGAAATTAATAAAAGCTTCTGCTCACCTGTAGAGGCAGAATTTACATTCTTATTATTTTTTCTATTTAATATTTCTATTGTCGTCTTATGTGGACCAGAAATAGTTTCTTCTTCAGAAAAGCGTGATTTTTTTAAAATATATTTAATATAGTCTTCTACTTCCGAAGCAGGTTTGTTCGTGAGAAGCTCTTCAATTTTCCCTATCAATTTTATATCTGCTGGGGGAAAATGATCTATTAAATAATTATCATTCAACTCCTTTTTGTATAAATCGTTAAGCGCTTGCACCATTTCCAATCTACTGGCCGTAATAGCAACAGAAAATTCAGAAATTTGACTTTCTAAAGTATCTAACCATGTTTTATCACTATTAAATTCCATCAAAATTTTACTTCTTTGTCTTAATAGTTTTTCATATTTATACACTCTATTTAAATGTAAACTATCTAATGAAGAGGTAAGTCTATCTATAAAACGTCTTCTTTCGTTCATACCAGTTTGGAATAAAATACACATTTGAGGAGTAATCCACGAGATTTTTAAAATTCTTCCTAATGAACTTAAAGAACATTTCTCTGTATTAATTTTAGCTACTCTGGATTTTTTGAGTGAATCTTCTTTTAGTCCAGTACCTATATTAAATTTACCATTAGGACATACAAAATCTGCATTTATTCCCCAAATACTATAATTTTCTTCAGCAATATATTTTTGATTTAGATAATCTTCAATGTTAGACTTTCTAATCCCTTTACCCTGATTTAATAAAGAAACTGCTTCTAGAATATTAGTTTTACCACAACCATTACCTCCATAAATTAATAAAGACGAATTACCTATTTTTAGATTAAGGTCAATGTGATTTCTAAAATTTTTTAAATTTAATTTATCTATGTAAAATGTATTAGAGTTTTCATTAGAAGATATGTCATTTTTGAAATTTAAAATATTATTATTCATTTCTATCCTAGATTTAATTATTAAATCTTAAAAAAAAATTAAACTCTCATAGGCATTAAGACAAAAATAACGCCATCTTGATCTGGATCTGTTATCAACGCGGGGGAAGCTGAGTCTGATAATAATATTTCTATTTCTTTTCCTTGAATTTGAGAGGCTATATCTAGGAGATATTTTGCATTAAAACCTATTTCTAAATCATCATGATGATAATCTATTTCTAGATCTTCAGATGCATTTCCTAAGTCATGACTATTAACATTTAAAGATAACAAGTTTTTATTTAATGAAAGTTTCACAGCTCTTGATTTTTCCATAGACACAGTTGAAACACGATCAATAGCTTTTGAAAAATCAGTGTTTAAAATTACTAATTTATTTAGGTTCTCTTTTGGAATAACTCTTTGATAATCTGGAAATGAACCATCTATTAATTTTGTTGTTAAAACAGAATTTGGAAAAATAAATTTTGCCTTTGTATTAGAAATAATTATTTTAATTTTACCGTCAGTTCCGTCAGTCAATTTTCTTATTTCTCCAACAGCTTTTCTTGGCAAAATTATACCTGGCATAGCTTCAGCTCCTTCAGGAAGTGGAATTTCAGCTTGGGCTAGACGGTGCCCATCCGTTGCAACTGCTCTTAACTTATCCTTATTTGGCTCAGGAACATGAAAAAAAATACCGTTTAAATAATACCTTGTCTCTTCAGAAGAAATTGCAAATTTGGTGTTATCAATTAAACTTGCAAGATCAACAGATTCTATAGAAAATTCATTACCTTTTTCAATTTCTGTCATTACAGGAAAATCGTCTACTGATAAAGTTGGGAGAATAAACTTAGATTTACCTGCTGAAACTTGAACGTTTAAGTCAAGAAGTTCAATTTTAATTTCGGCACCATCAGGAAGCTTTCTTACAATGTCATATAAAGTATGAGCAGCTAGAGTAATTTTTCCTTGGTTAAAAACAACACAACCCGTAACTTCAACAATATCCATATCCATATCAGTGGCTGTAAATGAAACTTTTGATGAGTTTGTTTCTATAAGTACATTTGATAAAATTGGTATTGTATTTCTTCTTTCTACAACAGAATATATATGTCCAAGTGGTTTCAGCAGTGCATTTCTATCAATTGTAAAATTCATAATTTAACCTCAATCGCTTGCAAATAAATACAAGTATTAAAATTTTATTGTAACATGCTTACACTAATTTCAGCAAGCAATTACGTATAACTGGTTATCTATTTAATAAGATCATTATTGAATGGAAAGTATAGATTTTTTAAGGTCAGAAAGTTGTTTTTTTAATTTAAGATCCACAAGTGACAACGTTTCAATTTTTTTAACTGCATGCATTACAGTAGTATGATCTTTTCCTCCAAAAGCTTTACCAATTTCAGGGTAAGAAAAGCTAGTTAAAGCTTTACAATAATACATTGCAATTTGTCTTGGTCTCGCAATATTAATTGAACGTCTTGAGGAATGCATTTCAGATAGTTTCAAATTAAAAAACAATGAAACTTTTTCTTGTATAAAATTTATGGATATATCTTTTTCATTAACTGACAAAATATCAATTAACAAATTTTCGGAGTTTTCTATACTTATATCTTTACCTGTAAGTTCGTGATTAGCCCAAATTCGATTTAAAGAACCTTCTAGTTCTCTAATGTTACTTACAATTTTTTGTGCTAAAAATTGAAGAACATCAAATGGTATATTTAACCCTAATAAATTCACTTTTTTTCTTAATATATCTAATCTTAATTCATAATCAGTTGGTAAAAAATCAACAACCAAACCGCCTCCTAATCTTGATTTTAACTTCTCATCTAAATCAATTAAGTCAACAGGTGATTTGTTAGAAGATATTATGATTTGTTTACCCTCATCTATCAAATTATTAAATGTATAAAAAAACTCTTCCTGGGTTGAACCTTTACCCCCAATGAATTGAATGTCATCAATCATTAAAACGTCAATAGATCTAAATTGATCCTTAAACTTTATTGTATCTTTTTGTCTTATAGCTTTTATAAACTGGTACATGAAACGTTCTGCGGACATTAATACAATTTTCATGTTATGATTTTTTTGTTTTAAATCTATTGCAATTGAGTTCAATAAGTGGGTTTTTCCCATCCCAACTTTGCCATAAATATAAAGTGGATTATAAATAATAGAGTTTGTATCACATACCCTCTTAGAGGCGGCGAAGGGCATTTGATTAGAGGCACCAACTACAAAATTATCAAAAGTTAGTTTTGTATTAATCTTCGTAGACACACTATCTACAAATGAAAGATCATTATGAATGAATTTATCAACTTTAATATCGTCATCTTTTTCAATCTTATAATTTTTTATCCTTTCTACTTTGTCTTTTGTATGAATATTAATTTTAACTAAACCATCAAAATATTTTGACGCTTCAAAATAAATAGTTTCATAATATTGAGTTTCAGCTCTATTTGAAATTAATTGAGAGTTTGAAGCTAAATAGAGTATTTTTTTCTCATATTTTACAAAATTAAGCGGTTCTATCCATGCTTTCCAAATAATTTCCTTTATATTCTTTTTGATTAGATTTTTAGTTTTTTCCCAATCGTTATTTTTTGAAACTTCAAAGTCTATTACATCTTGACCTAGTTTAATTTTAGATTCTTTTGTATCCTGAATATGATTGTATTTTATTCATTAAAATAAACACTTCTAAAATAAAATTCTGGTTTAAAATTTAAGTTTTTAACTAGAAAAACTGCAAACATGAATTAATTTTATATAGCTTATTAACATTCGCAATATGAGTAATGGATAATAAATAAAAAAAAATTATTGATTTTTGTTATTTATAAAAAAAATCAATTAAAACAATGTACTAAAAAAATTTAATAGTTTTTAAAATATTTTAATTTTTGAATAATTTACAATATTTTGAGATGTTTTGTTGAGTTGATTTTCTAATAATTTAAGATACTACGTTGAATTTATTATGATTCTTAGGAATTGATTTTTTTTTAAGTTTTAAAAATTTATTTTTATATATGTCTAGCTTTCTTTAAATAATTAATTTTTTTTGTAATTAAGTAATTGCCAATTGCTCCGAATCGTTAAATTCATTATTTTTTAATTTAATATTTAAATAAAAAAAGAGGCCTTAAGCCTCTTGGGGTTAGTCAATTGGGCGACTTAAAGTTAAGCTATTTTTTTAATCCTTGCTGATAATCTAGATAACTTTCTTGAGATAGTATTTTTTTTAAAAATACCTTTGGTAACAGATCTATGCATCTCAGGCTGTGCCTCAATTAAAGCTATTTGAGCTAATTTTTTATCTTCTTTAAGGATGGCTAACTCAACTTTCTTTATAAAAGACCTTACTCTATTTTTTCTTACTTTGTTAACGATTTCCATTCTAGAATTACGTCTTATTCTTTTCTTAGCAGAAATATGATTAGCCATTGTTTTTTCCTAGTTAAAATTTATATGTCTGAATTAGTTTTATCCAGTCAAAAAGTCAAGTTAAATAAGATATTTTATTTGTTTTTGGTGGTATTAGATTTGACAATTATTACAAAAATATGTTGATCGATTACTTATAACAGTAACCGAAATTGATTGTTTACATTTGATACAATTTTTATTTTTCTTACCATAAACTTCAAGTTCTTGAAAAAAATAACCAAGTTTTCCACTAGGCTGCAAGTGGTTTTGGAGTGTTGTTCCTCCCACACTAATTGATTTTTTAAGAATTTGTCTTGTAGCATTAATAATAGACTTTATTTCTGTTTTTTTCAGAGTTTTCACACTCCTGTATGGATTAACTTTTGCTTTGAACAGGATCTCACTAGCATAAATATTTCCTATACCTGCAATAACACTCTGGTCCATAAGAGTATCTTTGATACATTTTATCTTTTTTTCAAATAGTATTTGTAGATAACCAACATTTAATTTTTTTTCAAAAGGCTCGACGCCTAACTTTTTTAATAAGAAATGCTCACTTATTTCTTTTTTATGAAACAAGTCAATATAGCCAAATCTTCTTGGATCATTGTAAGTAATAAAATATATTTTATCATTTTTAGATTTTATTGTAATTCTTACATGATCATGTTTAAAAATACTTTCAAACTTGTCTCTAATTTTTATTTGTCCACTCATACCTAAGTGAATAAGAAGAATATTATCTTTAATAGTAGGTATTAATATATATTTTCCTCTTCTAAGAGGGTGTTTGAAAAAGTCATTTTCTAAATCATTTTTCAGAGATTTTTTTATTTTCCATCTTAAATCACGTCTATGTATCTCTATATCTACAATTTCAGCGTTATTAACAATTTTAGATAAAGCCAAACATACTGTTTCTACTTCAGGTAATTCTGGCATCTTTTTATCCTTTTTTGTGTATCTTTAAATAAATTAAAAAAGTATATTTGGATTAATTATATAGTAATTGGGATTATAATGTTAAATAAAGATGATCAAAAAATTGACTTTGGATATAAAGCTGTAAAAAGATCTGAAAAGCAGAAATTAGTTAATAACGTATTTGATTCAGTTGCTAGTAAGTATGATTTAATGAATGACCTTACTAGTTTTGGAATACATAGGTTATGGAAGAATGATCTAATTAATTGGTTGGCACCTCAAAAGAAACAAAGACTAGCTGATATTGCTGGAGGTACTGGTGATATAGCTAAAAAATTTTTGGATGCAGGCGGAGGAAGTGCCCATGTATATGACATAAACCAAGCAATGCTGAACACAGGTAAGAAGAAACAAAATCTATCAAAAAAAATAAAATGGACTATTGCTAGTGCTGAAAATATTCCTGCAACTGAAGGCTCCTTTGAAAGAGCAACTATTGGATTTGGCTTAAGAAATATTACTGATAGAGTTAGGTGTCTAAAAGAAATATATCGTATATTAAAGCCTGGAGGTCGATTAATTTGTCTGGAATTTAGCCATGTAGAAAATGATACGATTAGAAGATTGTATGATACGTGGTCATTTAATTTTATGCCTTCAATTGGTAAACAAATTGCTGGTGATAAAAACGCATATACTTATTTGGTTGAATCTATAAGACAATTTCCTACCCAACCTGAGCTTGCTCAAATGTTTTCAGAAGTTGGATTTTCAAGAGTTAAATACAGAAACCTGTCAAATGGTATAGTTGCACTTCATTCTGGATGGAAAATTTAAATGCAAATAAAACAAAAGTTAGATTATCCAATATGGAAAACACCATACTTTTGTATAGCGGGTCTTTTTGTATTTGTTAAATTAGTAAAAGCAGGTGCTTTAACTCTATTAATTAATAAACAATTTTTTAATAAAAAAATAAATTTAACTTTAAAATTCTTTAATTTTATTTTTTACAAAGAAAATAAAGAAGAAATAGGAAAAAAACTTCTCAGCTGTTTAATTGATTTAGGTCCAGGATACATTAAGTTTGGGCAAGCTTTATCAACAAGGCCAGACTTGGTTGATAAAAGGACATGTCAATATTTAAAAAAATTACAAGACGACATAGAACCTTTCTCGAGTTCTATTGCAAAAAAAATAATTGAAACGGAAAGTCAAAATTTAATTGATAATATTTTTTCTTCTTTTGATGAAAAACCTATTGCGAATGCATCCGTTGCTCAGGTACACACTGCTATTCTAAAAAGTGGTGAAACTGTTGCTGTCAAACTTCTTAAACCAAATATCAGAAGAAAATTATTTAATGATTTTATTTTTTTTTACTGGACATCAAAGTGTCTTGAGATAGCTATCCCGAGTATTAAAAGACTAAAGCTTTCAAAAAATGTTGAAGTATTATCAGAAGTTTCATTAAACGAACTTGACTTAACATTAGAAGCATCCGCAGCAGAAGAACTTTCTGAAAACTTCAAAGATAATCCAAATTACAAAGTACCCAAAATTTACTGGGAACTTACTAGTAAAAACATGCTTGTTCTTGAATACATAAAAGGAATCCGGATTGATGATATAGATGCTTTAAAGAAGGCTAATCACAATATTAAAAAAATAACTGAAATTGGCACTGAAGTTTTTTTTCTTCAAGTATTTCGTGATGGTTTTTTTCATGGCGACATGCATCCAGGTAATATTTTAATTAATCCCAAAGGTGTTCTTGTTCCAATTGATTTTGGTATTATGGGAAGATTGTCAAATAAAGATCGTCAATTTTTAGCTTTATTACTCACATATCTTCTTAATAAAAATTATAGAAAAGTTGTAGAGATACATTCAGAGGCAAATATGTTAGGAAAAGATATTTCTCATGATCATCTCGCACAAGCTATAAGAGCAATTTGCACACCAATATTAAACAAGCCTATAGGTGAAGTTTCTCTAGCCAAATTGTTGGGGCAGATACTAGGTTTATCTAAAGAATTTAATATTGAAGTACAACCTCAGTTTACTTTACTACAAAAAACTATGTTAATGGCAGAGGGTACAACAAGACAAATTAATCCTGATATTAATATGTGGGATTTATCTGCTCCTCTTATTGATAAATGGATAAATGACACTCACGATCCTTTTAAAATTCTTGAAGAATGGTTTCATAAAAATAAGTTAATTTTATTAAAAATACCTGAAATTATTGATAAAGTTGATAAATTTCTAACAAAAAAATGAAAAAATTCATTTTAAATTCAATAATTTTAATATATTAATTTAAATTTTTGGAATTTAATCTAATGAGTAATATTTCACAGCTAATTTCTCTACTTGGAGGAACAGGATTAGTAGCAAAAAAACTAAAAATTAAACCTTCTACAGTTTCAAACTGGAGAAAGCTAGATAAAATTCCTAAAAAAAAGATTCATGCTATATTATCATTATGCTCAGGACTTAAAATAAACACTGAAGATTTTTTGCCAAGCAAAGATTTAAACAATGTAAATGTAAAGATACTTTTAATTATATGTGGCGGAATAGCGTCATACAAATCTCTTGAAATAATTAGATTAATAAAGAAAACCAACATTGATCTTGATGTAGTAATGACTAAATCAGCTCAGAAATTTATTACTCCTTTACTAGTTACAAGCTTGAATGAAAAAAAATGTTATATTGATTTATTTTCTGTTGAAGACGAAACAAAAATGAACCATATCATGCTCGCCAGAAAACCTGATATAATTTTAGTTGCTCCTGCTACAGCTAACATAATGGCAAAACTTGCTAATGGAATAGCCGACGATCTTGCAAGTACAATTTTACTTGCATCCTTTTCTCAAATAATTCTAGCGCCCTCAATGAACCCCGTTATGTGGAATAATTTGGCAACACAAGAAAATTATCAAAAACTTATAGGAAGAGGTGTTGAATTTATAGAACCTGATGTTGGAGACATGGCTTGTGGGGAAAATGGTACGGGTAGATTTCCTGAACCTAAAATGATCTTTGAGAATGTAATTTCAAATATAATTGATAAGAAAAACACGACTAATCAATTTAAAGATGTGTCAATTATAATTACAGCTGGTCCAACAATAGAAAATATAGATCCAGTCCGATTTGTTAGTAACAAATCATCAGGTAAACAAGGTTTTGCAATTGCTTCTGAATTCTCTAGAAGAGGTGCACAAGTTACTTTGATTACTGGCCCAGTAAATATTCCAATTCCAAAATGTACAAATATAATACAAGTAATATCTGCTCAAGAAATGTTTGAAAAAACAATGTCACAACTGCCTGCTGACATATTAATCTGTAGTGCCGCAGTAGCTGACTGGAAACTGATACCAGAAACATTGTCAAAAGAAAAAATTAATAATAAAAATAAAATTAAAAAAACTAACCAAAAATTATTATTTAAGACAATAAAGAATCCAGATATTCTAGCAACGATAGCTAAAAGCAATTTAAGACCTAGCATTGTTGTAGGGTTTTCTGCTGAAACTAATAACGTAATTAAAAACGCAAAATCAAAATTAATTTCTAAAGAAATTGATTTAATAGTAGCCAATGATGTAAGTGAAAATAAAGTTTTTGGAAAAGATTTTAATAAAGTTTTTCTAGTCGATGAAAATAATTGTGAAGAATGGGCTGAACAAAGCAAAAAATCTATAGCCTTTAATCTTGCAAATAAAATTAACAAAATTTTTACTACTAATAATATCTGAGACACAAATGCTTAATGATGATGATTTAACTAGATATGCAAGACAAGTAATTATTCCAAATTTTGACGAAGAGGGTCAGGAAAAATTACTAGGAACAAAGTGTTTAATAGTTGGTGCTGGAGGGTTAGGCTGTCCTGTTGCGCTTTATGCTTCTGCAGCAGGTTTTGGACACATAGAAATATGTGACGATGATACTATTGAACTTACTAACCTTAATAGACAAATTGCTCATAAAAACAATAAAATTGGTCATAATAAAGCTGAAAACCTTGTTCGGGAATGCTCAAAAATTAATCCCAATATTTCTATTAAATCAAATAAAAAAAATTTAAATCAGTCCACTGATATTAGTAATTTTGATTTAATTTTTGATTGTTCTGACAATCCAAAAACAAAATATACAATTAATCTTTTATCACATTTAAGTCAAAAAACTTTAATATCAGGTTCAGCTGTTCAAATGGAAGGACAATTGGCAGTTTGGAAAAGTGGATTAAATAAAAGTTACCCTTGTTATGAATGTATTTTTCCAAAAACTAGTGAAAAAGCTCCTATTACAAATTGTAGAGAAGCTGGTATAATTGGACCTATAACAGGTTTAATAGGTAGTATGCAAGTTAATGAAGGAATTAAGGAAATCGCCTTTAAAAATTATCAATCAAGAGCTGGATATTTATTTTTGTATGATGGATTAGCTCAAAGTTTAGATAAAATAAAGCTTACTAAAAATCAAAACTGTCCTGTGTGCTCTATATGATAAATATAAACTTTTTTATATTTTTAAAAAATTATAAATTACTTTTATTTACAGCATTTATTTTTACAACCTATTTAATATTTTACTCACAAACTACTATTTCTCAAATAATAGAGCCCAAAAATTCTATTAATGGAAGTGGTTTAACAATACCTAGAATGGTATCTTTAAAAAATGAATTAACGTTTGTGAGGACTGGACCAGGAAAAGAATTCCCAATTAAGTTTGAAATTAACCAAAAAGGATACCCACTTAAAATCATTGCTGAGTTTAATAATTGGAGAAAAGTAAATACTAAAAATAATTTATCTGGTTGGATACATACACAACTATTATCCTCATTTAAAACTGGGTTAATTATTAAGGAAACTGTTCTAAAAAAAAGACCTTTAAATTCAAGTAAAAATTTAGCTAGATTACTTCCAGATTTATTAATTAAAATTAAAAAATGTAAATCAAAATGGTGTAATGTTGAAGTCTTTAGAAATGAGAATTTTGTGGGTTGGGTTAAGAAGAAGAATATTTGGGACTCTGTGAACAAATAATTTACTATAATTATTCCATTTATTCTCTTTTAAGATTAATGTAAGATTAAGTATGAATTGTTAAAGGTGTTTTACTGTGGCTTTATTTAAAAACTCATTTAATTATCAAGAATTAATTGATTGTGCTAAAGGGCGACTAGCAGGTGTTGATTTTCCTAAACTCCCTTTACCACCTATGCTTATGTTTGATGAAATCACCAATATTAAAGAAACTGGTGGAA
>ERZ802827.1406-NODE-1406-length-11921-cov-10.0567_pt1 | contig 11921 bp, 8 predicted proteins | sample MGYA00345652_ERZ802827 | MGnify/ENA primary metagenome ERZ802827 (study PRJEB30503, sample SAMEA104212372) | marine metagenome | biome: Westerlies Biome; feature: [SRF] surface water layer (ENVO:00010504) within the epipelagic zone...; material: water... | reverse complement strand
TTTCGGTGTCATCGACCACAACACTTTTAATTTCACGATCCAGCCCCAGTTTGCGAAAGGAATTCTTGTCATTGATTTCCAGGCCATCAAGGGCTAGCGAATACCGGGCCCAAGCAAGATTACCTCGAGGAGTCCTCATTCTACTCTGCTCCCGGGCATACACTCGCTTGGTAGTCGGGCTAGGCTTTTTTTCTGGAAAATCAAGCGCACGCCTTAAGGCAAATTCCGCCACATCGAGATAGGCATCAACCTGAACATGGGATACATCCAGGGCAGTACCCACTTTGGCAAAACCATGCACTTCCCCGTCCAATGGTAATTGCCCGGCAATTTTAAGATAAGGATCGTGAAGGAGATCACGGAGAACATTTTCGTATTCAAACCGGTTAATCCGTCTCGAAACCGATCGTCCGTTTTGAGCATAGGCACTTTCGCGTGCTTCAAGAATCATTTTCCCCAAAGCTTGGGTCAACTCTTCCCTTTCAGCATCCTGCACCTTACTTTTTTTCGGAGGTGGCATCTCCTTGGACTTTATCCGGTCGTGAATCTTTACCCAGATGCTTTCGTTGTGGGAATCTTCCGGCTGCCAAGTGAGCGAGAGAAAGTCCAATCCTCCCTCGGTAATTTCGTCATCGTGACAATCCATGCAATGATTCTCAAAGAAAATATTCATTGAATCAGGCAACTCAGTAGCGTCCATAGAAGGGCTACATAGACCAGTGGAAATGACTGTCGAAAGAAATGTAGACAAAAGGCGCATCGAATCCGATATTATTAATATTACTTTTTCATCACAAGCTCAAGCACAGGACCCGCTGCTTCGCGATGTTGACTTGAGGCAAACCCATGCACCAAAGAGGAACCCGGTGTCTCACAATCGATTAAAAACCCGACCTCGCCACTCTGATCTGCCTTGAGGAAAGCGAGCAATTCAGGTGTATCCAGTGTCACCACTGACCTCTGCTCAGCACGCCGCAAAGGAAAGCTCGCCAATCGCTTGGATTCCTCGACTTTCGGTGCTTTTTCCCACCGCAGGCCAGTGTTCGGCCATTGTTCGCGTTCGTCGTCCGGTAAGCCAAAGAGAGCAAATTCGCTAATTTTAGGCATGTCGGTGACCATGCCCAAACCTGTTGGCACAGCATTAAGAACCAAACGGGCAACGGTTACACGACCGAGATCAATATCCGATGTATCAAAGGAAAATAATGCTCTACGGTTAACCTCACCGGGTGCTGCATTTTTAACCATGAGAAAGTCAGGACTGAGTCGTGTCTTGCGTTGATTATTGTACACAATGGAAGTTTCCTTTCCATTTGTACTCCGGGTAAATAGTGGTTCTCTAACAAACACTCCACCTTCTGCTGCCTGATCCTCATCGGGATAAAATTGTTTATCATCTATACGGACTTTTTCATCGGTATACAAATGCTTCACCTCCCCATTGGAATGGTGAATGGCGACTTCCCCCTCCCCTACGGCTAGCCGTGCATCTTGTTCGTCCTGACTGAAGGACAAGGAGAAACGAGTGCCATGATCAACAATATTGCCATAGCTTGTTTCCACCTGAAATCCAACCGCACTCTCCGGAACATTAAATGAGGCATCCCCGTAATGAAAGACCACCTGCATTTCGGAGAGCACTTCAATGTGAGCCGGTCCTTCCAACACCATTTCCGCACCCGAATGAAAACCCAAGGTCGCCACCCCTTTTTGGAGCATAAAAGTACCCGGGCCAAATTCACCACCCTCGATCGTCGGTTGATCACTTTGCCAACCTGCAAGTTCACTGGAAAGAATCGTGCCCACGCTTTTTCCAGGGGAATTATAAAATCCAATCATCGAAATTAAGGCTATGACTGCTGCTGCAGCCGCATAGAAAGGAAGAATTTTAGATGATATTCTTTCAGGTTTTGCTTCAGGCTTGGTGGTAAGATCATCCTCACGCAGGGCAATACTGTTTAAATTTGTTTCCAGGATAGCCTCCTGTAAATAAAGCTCTCGTAAGTCTGAATCGGCGAGCATCCGCTTTTCAAGCTCAGCGACTTCCGCGTCGCTTGCCCGGCTCTGGAAATAAAGGTTTAGAAGTTCTTGGTTGGTCTTTTTCATGATTGAACGAGCCTTTCGCTTATGCATAGACGCAAGCGATTACGCAAACGTCCGAGTTTTTTATAAAGGGCATTTTCGGTCACACGGCCAAGCTTAGCCAATTCTTTAATGCGCCCGTGGTAGAGGTAGGGTGCCAGCACCAACTCTCGCTCTGGATCGGAAAGTATTCCCAGACAGGACTCCAGTGCTTTGAAACGTTGGGTATATTCGGCTTCACTCGTCTTCTCGCCCTCATCCGCCAGGATCGCAATTAACTCGCTACTGAATACCGCACCCTTTTTCTTTTTTTGCTCGAGGTATTTATAGCAACGGAAACGCACTATGACCTTCCCCCATGGTAAAAAACCATCTTCATCGTCCAACTGATTTACCTTTTGCCACATGATGACACTTGCATCCTGCAGGACATCATCAACCGCATCCCAGTCAGGCAAGAGACTCCGGGCAAAAGCCCGCAAAGCATTCTCATGCTTCAAAAACATTCGCATGAAATCTACTTCAGTCCGCTTTGATTTGTTTTCTTCCTCTTTGCTCATCCACATACTTATCCATGATTTCCGGAAACCTGCCGTATTTTTCAATTTTTCACGGTCATCCCTTCACATAATGAGTGAACTTTTTTAGGAAAACATAAAGTCTATTTTAGTTTTTTTGGGTTTCTCTTTTCTGATTTAGCCCGTTTATCAACTAGCTTACTCCTCAGAGGAGTGGCGACAACCTCATGACTGGGAACGAGCGTGCGAAGTTTACTTATCGTTTGAGCGTACTTTGGGTTGGAAATTTGGTTTGTCCACTCATGTGGATCTTTTCTCGTGTCGTAAAACTCTTCTTGATCAGAACTGTATCGGGTATAGCGACCGAGTTCATTTCGTATGCTAATGTACGGCTGATCAGTGCGCTTTTTATGGCAAAGGCTGGTAATCGCAGTGCTTTCCCACGGAGCCTTCGGATTTCTCAGCAGAGGCACAAGAGATCGTCCATCAAGATAGGAGGGGGCTTGAAGCTCACATAATTCCACGAGAGTGGGATAAATATCCTGGAGAGAAACATACCGCTCGCTTACCATTTTTGGCTGAGTTACCCCCGGGACACGGAACATCATTAATACATGAGTACCTTCTTCCCAGAGAGTCGTTTTTTGCCAGTGATGTTTTTCTCCGAGGTGAAACCCATGATCGGTAAAAAATACTACGATCGTATTTTCACGATAAGAACTGCTATCCAATGCATCGAGCACACGACCAACTTGCACATCCACATAAGTAGTGGTGGCAAGGTAAGCTTGCACAGCTTCTTTGTGTTTGCCCGCTGCAATTACCTTGTCGGCAAAACTACCAACCCCATTACTCACTTCCTGCCCGAGGGGTGGAATATCATCAAGGTCTCCTTCGATTAATTCGGGAAGTACAATTTCATCCAATGGATAACGGTCGAAATATTTCTTTGGAACATACCAAGGCATGTGGGCGTTAAAGAGACCGTAGGCCAGGAAGAATGGTTTTTCATGTTTCTGCCTCAGTGTCGCAATCGCCATGTCTGCACCCCCTGTATCATTCATTTGAGCTTCGGGAAGATGGATTGGTCCCCAATCCTGTTCACCCCTGCTCATACCCGCAAGGGGTGCTCCGGGAGGTGCGGGGTCACGCTTATGACCGATCTTTTCATTCCAGTGTTCCGACTGATCCCAACCATGAGTGATCTTTCCATAACCGTATGTCTTATATCCAGCTTTCTTAAAGGAGCCAGCAAGGGAGATTGCACGGTCATGACTAAGTGGTTCACTCTCTTCGATCGCCTGAGCGTTATTGTAAACTCCCGATTTCCATGGCGCCACTCCTGAAAAAAAGGCAGTGCGTGAAGGCGAGCAGACCGGGGCTGGAGTATAAGCATATTTAAAATTCACTCCACTCTTTGCGAAGGATTTCAAGTTGGGTGCCACTACTTTACCAGTGTAACGGTTGGTGTCTTCGAGGAGCCATGAATTTAGGTCATCACTAATCAGAAAGAGTACATTCATGGGCTTGGATAAAGCACACATGGACAAAATCCCAAAATAAGTAAAAAAATATAAGAGTGTTTTCATTTGTATTTCAGTTTCATGTAAGTGCTCTTTGGACGAAGCAAGGAGCGTAAGAATGCTCTTGTTTTACTTTTTTTTCTTATTGGATTCCTTCTTCATGCTAGGTGGATTCCAAGAGGGCTTAAGTCTTTGGAAGGTGGAGTACTGTTTTCGGTACGCATCCATTTCAAACCATGGTGTACCCCGCTGTGCTTGAATTACATGACCTTCCGGGTAATCTTTTCCCAGTGCACTCGCTTCAACTGATGCTTTCAGCTCCTCAGCCTCAGTTTTCATCCAAAGAAAACGCTTAGGGTGATCAGAGGAAATATCCTTCGACTCAGATGGGTCTTCCTCCAGGTCATAGAGCACAAAATTTCTATTCCTGGATGGACCGGTCGATAGTAACTTAAATTTTCCGTCTATGAGAGCCGTGCCCTTGGTTGTGAAGGGAATCGCATGATTCCGTCTTGGAGTTTTTCCTTTAAATAGAGGGAGAATGCTTTCTCCATCAACCACATCGAGCATGGAATCTTCGGGCAGATTAAGCAAATCGATGATGGTAGGCATAATATCCATAGTCGAAGCTGGAAAACGCGTATTTGCTGGCTTGATCTTCTCGGGCCACTCAATGATTGCCGGAACACGGATTCCACCTTCGTACAGGCTTCCTTTGAATCCCCTCAAATGCCCTGTGGAGTCTGGATCAATTTCGAGGCCTCCATTATCGCTAGTGTACCAAATGAGGGTGTCTTTCTCAACACCCATGTTCCTTAGGCCTTGGCGTAACATTCCGACACTTCGATCCATAGCTACGATCTCACCGAGATGATCACCATGCTTGCCTTCGGGAAAACCTTCCCGATCGGTATCCAAACAAATAAATGGAAAGTGAGGTGAGCCATACCAAATAACGCTGAAGGTGGGCTTGGCCTTATTTGACTTGATGAATTGAAGCGCCTCGCGAACCATCAATTCGGAAGACTCTCCTTCCATATACTCAAATTTTCCTTTTCGACTAAGGATCGGATTCATTTCAAAAAAGTTGGTCATTGAGAGCCAGAAATCGAAGCCATATCGACCGGGATGATTTGGATCGTTGGGAAGAATGGGCATACCCGGCCCTTTTACACCATTGAGATGCCATTTACCAAAATGAGCTGTGGCATATCCTGCATTCTTGAGCACGAGGGACAGGGTCTTCTCTTGCAAGCAAAGCCGCTTGTGTAGACCAGAAGCACCAGTTCGAGAAGGCGTACGTCCCGTTAGGACAGATGCTCTTGTCGGTGTACAAACAGGTGCCGCAGCATAAAAACGATCAAAACGGAGACCTTTTGCGGCCATCTCATCAAGGTTAGGCATCCGGTTCTTTAAGTAAGGGTGACCCATATACCCCATCTGTGCCCAACCCTGATCATCGGCCATAACCAGTACAATGTGAGGCCTAGTAGCACCAATCAGACTGAACCCAAAAAAGAAAAGATTAATTATCAACCAACGCATATTTTTTTCAGTTAAAAATTATAATGTTCTGAAATCTCAAATAAATTGAGGCAGGGCTACTTCAATTCCTTGATTCGAATGTTATCGAACAAAACCTTACCTTGCTTGCCGGAATGAATTTGCAGGGCAAAGAAGCCCTTTAGATATTCATCATTTTTCCAGTGGGCAGCGGGTACCCCGTTCACCCAGGTCTTCACCACATTGTTCTTGGCATGTATGGTGACCCGATTCCATTCCCCGTTCTTGCGGGCAGCACGAATCTCTTTGTGTTCCTCAAGCCACAAAGGATACCAGTATCCACCGCAGCTCTGTCCATAAATCCCACCGGACCATCCACGCCCTTTGTTCTCCTCTTCCATTTCCGCCTGCGGTCCGTATACCTGATTCTCTCCCTTCAATTTCGCCCGGAACATGATTCCGGAATTACTGTTTACAATCCACTTCATATCGCAGGTGAAAATAAAGTTTTCATACTCCCGCTTGGTGGAAAGATAAGTGCTGGGTGAGCCGGGTATACAGGTGCCGGCGATCGCCCCATCCTCGACCTCAAACTTGCATGTGCCTCCCCTTGGCGTCCAGCCCTTCAGGTCCTTGCCATTGAAAAGATCAACAAAGCCTTTTTTCAGATCGGGTTCCGGATCGGTATTCAAAAGCATATCCGCCGGATCCGGAGCATTCTGCTGTTTGACATATTTTTTATGCCAACTTGCCTGACTCGGATCGATCGACTTAGCGTGGGCAATGAATAAAAAAGGAAGGAAGAGTACTAATAATTTCATAATTACTTTTTCCATAGAGCACTTGCTTCATAGGGTCCAGTCTTCCCTTTTTCCGCACCCCTTATTTTTCTAACAAAGGCACTGGTGACATCAGCAGGAGCATCCGTCCATGCAGAACGAACATAACTTAAAATGGATGCGATCTCATCATCCCCGAGAGCAGGCCCAAATCCGGGCATGGCGGCTTCGTAATTCTGCAGCTCTCCATTTACTTTGATTTGTCCGCCCAACCCTTTGAGTAAAACTTTGACCAAAATTTCACGGTCGCCCGAGACCCAGTCGGAATGAAGAGTCGGTGCAATACTGGGCAACCCCTTCCCTTCCGGTCCGTGACATCCTATGCAAAACATCTTAAATAAGGTTTCACCCGCCCGTATTCGACCTTTGGGAGTGTTTGCGGTATTTAATGCCACTCTTTCCTTATCAGCTTTGCTTCCCCGGATCCGCAATGAAGCCGTCCGGGATTTTAAAGCCGGCATGGGCTCTGCAAATCCTTTCTTCGCCTTGTCCAAGTGAACAAGCGTGGCAAAAGCATTCATTTCCAACGGCCCTTCCTCCGTTTCCAGTTCGGCAAAGATATGGGTTTGCAAGGCGGGCAAAAGATTAGGAATCTCGAGGAATACCGATTTTTGATCCGGAAGGATTTTTACACTCTTCACCCGGACACGGTCGTGCCCCTCCTGCGAAGGACGCTTTACGGAATACTCTAGCGAACCGTACGCAGGAGAATATTCATAATTCCATTGCTGAACAAAATAACTCTTTGCCTGTGAAGCTGCCTTGGCGCTCAGTTTGGAACTGAACTGCAGTTCTATCCCATTTTCATAGCCATGTACTTTTGTAAGCATGGGGTATGGCTTCCCCGTATAACGAACGCGTTCAAGGGATCCATCATCCAGGGAATAGTTGCCCCAGCCATCCGACCCGACCGCATAAAACATTCCATCCTTTGGATTGATGGCTCCCCGCATCCCTCCTGCCCGAAACTCACCCGGCAAAGGAACGATGGTTCCCTGGGCACGGTTGTAATCCGCATAGTCATCATTTCGCAGAATTTGATACCAGCTTCCATACCCGTAACTCAAACCAACAATCTCTCCGCTCAGGGGACCAAAACGTTCAGACACCGGGAATTCAAAACCACCGGTTGAATTATCAATTCCCCGGGGGAGATAAGCCATGGCCGGGGTAATCTTCTTATCATTCTCCTTGTAAGAATCTTTGTTCAAATGATCTGGCCCCATGCCGTAGTAATCGCCTTTCTGCATTTCAAGAACGGCCGAAGAAGGGGTCCAGATTCCTTCCTGTGGACCGACAAGAAATACACCATCCTGACTTGCTCCCACTGCCATGGCATTACGCATACCACTGGCCAGCTGTTCAGGGTCCTGATTCCACGGCTTCTTGTAGGCGGAAGTACTGTTAACAAAATACATGGTCCGCTCTTTATCCATATGGAAACCAAAGGTTCCGGTATGTCCCATATATTTGTATGACGGGAAGGAAAAATACTCCTCATAGTAGTCGGCTTCGTCATCCTCATTCAGATCTTTGGGAGATACAATACCACCCCGGGTCATGACATAGGGTAAGCCGTCGATTACCCGGAGCCCAAAAGGCTGGTCCAACCCGGTTGCGTATCGTTTCCAGGTAACTTCTTTCATGCCCGCTTCCAGTCCCATGACTTTCCAAAGATCACCCATCAGGGTGCAAATATATGCGGCTCCATCCTGATCAAAATCAATACCACTGAACAGCATCATCGAACCCCACGGGTTATCAAAAGGAACATCGATACGGTCAATAACATAGGCTTTGTCACTCCCGGCAATCTTCACCTTTTCCTTAAAGAGCTGAGGCCAGTTGGCTTTTCCTCCCTTGGTCCACATCGGTAAGGGGTCCGTTTTTTGATCTGCTTTGATTGATGAAATCACCTTATCTGCTTCTGCGGAAGGGCCTTCCCAATAATAAACTTTATAAGCATTGGCAGAGGCAGAAGATGTCCATTTTCCCTTTTTTAGATCTGGGGAAAGCAAAGTTCCTTTACCTTTTGAAAAAGACTTGGCCGCGCCCACGATCGATCTTCCATCCTTGGTAGCCACGATGATACTTCCGTTTGTTTTGATCTTCCAGCCTTTGTAGCCATCCAGTTTAAATGGAAATACAGCGACTCCTTTCTCCAATGCGGAGACCATGCGTACAAAACAGCCATTTTTCATCCGCGAAATATTCTCAAGAAAACGGGTATTACCGATCTCGTAATGCATGATCACCCTCCGTCCATAGGTGTAATGCCCAAGGTAGCGACTGATAGACTGCCCATCCCTCTCAATCGTACCAAACCATGCACTCAAATCACTGGGCTTTACCCCGGTGGGCACAATCACTCCATGAATCAAACCCCAGCGGTGAGGATTGAAGGTGGGGCGACCTTTCCAATAATTAAAATACTCACCATTTTTATGGTCAAAAGTTACGGTATAATCACCCGGGAGCAACAGGTTCAGCATGTTACCTTTGGCAGCCCTATTTTTTACATTGATTGAATAGGAAGCCTTCAACGCGGGACCGTAATCCATTTTATGCCAGCGATAATCCTTGTGCCCGTTTTCGCTGTAATTTCCCCAGTGGCCAAAGACCCCCCCATCCAGATCCGTATACGCGGGTAGTAAAGCAAGTTCCTGATCCTTCTGTAAGTGATGTTTCGCCTGGCGTTTGTAAAAGTCGTACATCCGGTAGGTATTGGTTTCCTCCCCCGCAAACTCATACCCCGCCCTACCCTTCGAAGTATCGAGATAAGGATAAAGAGCCGGTTCAATTTTCGGAGGTGATACCGAAGTACTTACTGCTTCATCATCTTCCACCTGTTCTTCAACAGACTGGACTTCTTTAAGGTAAATATTTCTAAACCTAACTTTCTTTCCCACAAGTTCCGGCTTCTTTACCCCGTGAACCTGAAGACCGATATGCCCCGGACCAGCCACCCCATCAAATTCAAAATCTGTGATCGGAACATCATTGATAAAGGTCTGATAGCGATCATCAATCGCCCGGATAAAAAAGGAATTCCATTGATCCGGCTTGAGGGCATTTTTGATTTGCTCTGTTTTTTCCCTCTCCATATCAGGGCTAAGCCAAAGTTGTCTCGAACCATCCTTTTTTTTCATCGCTTCCCCATATATAAAGCCTGACTTGCCTCCGGCGATTTCCACCTGGGGTCCAATCAGGTGAGCACCTTCACGCAATGGCATGGAACGAATTTGGCAACCTGAGTTCAGTCCGAGATCCAGTTTAACCTCAAGCTTAAGCTCGAAATTACGGTATTTCTGCTTGGTCGTCATGAACCCATTTCCTTCTTTTGGAACCGCAATACCGACAATACTTTGATCAACAATTTCGTAGGTGTGCTTACCACCGGTCTGAAACCATCCGTCAAAGGACTTGCCGTCGAACAGCTTGACCCACTCTGCAGCCCCCGCAAAAGGTGCAAAGAGGGACATAATAAATAAACAAAGTAAAAAGGAATGAGTTTTATAGGATTTCATTTAATTAATCGTGCATTGTTTTCTCAGATTTCCCTACCCCGGTAAAATATTTTGTAATGCTTTCATTATAATTAATGAATGAAGGAGAGCATTTGTTTCCAAAAAATTTAGGAAACTTGTTATTTTTTATTTCCTTTTGGGCATCATCTGAGCTCCCACCCGGTCTCGCCATGCTTCCAGCTCGTTTTTCAATTCGGCCGTTTTATCTTTCATATTGGCACTCAGGTCCCTGCTTTCACCGGGATCGCTCATCAAATCGTACAGTTCATAAGCTCCATCTTCTCCATAAGCCGACTTCTCGAACCATTCAATCAGCTTGTACCGTCCTTTACGAATGGCTCCGGAAGGGGCGATGCCAAGACCGTGATAATGCGGATAGTGCCAGCAAAGGGATTCACGGGTAAGTTTCGCTCCTGAATCCCTAAGAACAGGCAGTAGACTGATCCCATCGATGTCCTTTTCCCTGGAAATGCCACCCGCGAGGTCGGTGAAAGTGGGAAAGAAATCATTACTGATAACAAATTCTGCGGATTCAGTCCCGGGCTTCACCACTCCGGGCCATCGAATGATCAACGGCATACGAATACCGGCTTCGTAAAGATCCCCTTTGGAACCTCTGAAGGGCTTACCCTCCTTACTACCCTTTTGTCCATTATCTGAATTAAAGACCACCAGGGTATTATTTTCCAATTCCAGATCCTCGAGAGTATCCAGTATCGTGCCTATGCTTTTATCCAAAGTCTCGAGCATGGCGGCCTGTTTCGGATTATTGGTTTTAAGTTTTTTTAACTCAGGTTTCTTTGCATATTTCTCGATCAGCGACTTCTTCTCAATCTCAGGGTCATGAATACTGTTATGGGTAACATAGCAGAAAAAGGGTTGATCCTTATTCTTTTTGATAAATGCAACCGATCTTTCGGTAATCTCCCGCACATGGTGCCAATCCTCATCAAACTTACTTTTGGGACCTGCGCCTGGCTTATGGGTTGTCAGCACATTATCAAAACCCTGAGACCCTGGATCCCCCGGACGACCAAGCTTGTATTTCTTATCCTTATTGAGGTGCCATTTCCCAAAATGCCCGGTTGCATACCCCGCATCTTGGAGGACTTCCGCTATGGTTATCTCCTCAAGAGGAAGTTCTTTCTTCCAGTCCGGAGTGATCAGTTTTGAATTTTTGGAACTACGGCCGGGTATGTAATCGGTCAGATGAAGACGGGCCGGATGTTTTCCGGTCATAATACTTGCCCGGGTGGGAGAACATACCGGACTTGCAGCATAAGCATTGGAAAACTTCAGTCCGTTTTTGGCCAACCGATCAATATACGGAGTCTCATAAAAGGTACTGCCATAAGCTCCGATCTGATGGCGACCCAGATCATCTGCGAGAATAAATAAGATATTTGGTTTCCTTTCATTCTGCGTAGCAAATGAACTTAGGGAGAGCAGAAGAAAACAAGGGACAAATAAAACAGTTCGGTGAAATAAACTTAGAAACATAAGAGCCAATTTAATGGCATTATCACTAAAAATTAAACCTCGAATTTAAATTATTAAAATTTAGATTTTATTACGGAAACAGATCTTATTTTTTCTTTTTCTTCGAAGATGGACCCCCGAAGGTATTGATCTTTGTATCCGTACTTGGAACTTTCTGATCGGCCGCCCAAAAAATTCCGTTGATTATCAATCTTACCGAATTGGGATCCCCAAAATCGTTTAGATGGCCGAGGGAAGTGGAAAAAGTTCTGCCTCCCCATTTGTTCGTCCATGTCCATGCCACTACATCCGTCATTTCCGGCTCAAGATGATGCGTACCAAATCGGTTTGTTCGTACTGAAGCTTTTTTGTCCCTTGGGTGTCCAGTCCCCAATAAAAGAGGTGTGGTCCCTTTTTCCAGTTTGGTCAGATAGAGCGTACCCCGGGATT
>ERZ802827.1404-NODE-1404-length-11925-cov-15.7233_pt1 | contig 11925 bp, 16 predicted proteins | sample MGYA00345652_ERZ802827 | MGnify/ENA primary metagenome ERZ802827 (study PRJEB30503, sample SAMEA104212372) | marine metagenome | biome: Westerlies Biome; feature: [SRF] surface water layer (ENVO:00010504) within the epipelagic zone...; material: water... | reverse complement strand
GTCTTTTCGGTGGATTCAGCTGCCTGGGTTTGGGGGGCGTCTTCAACCGCAGCGGCGGCCGGAGTCGCGACCTCCTGGTCGGTGGTGGCAGCGCCTTCGGTAGCCGTCATGGGGTCAGCGCTCAAGACAGAATGTCAAAGAACTAGCCTACCAGCCGCTTTATTCAGCTTGAACCCTGGGATCAGCATCCATTCTTCTGTTCGATATCGATGGGGTCATCCGAGATGTGGCCGGAAGCTATCGAAAGGCGCTCCAAGACACCGTGGAGCACTACAGCGGCTGGCGGCCATCAGCCGAGGAGATCGACGCGTTAAAGGGGGAAGGGCTGTGGAACAACGACTGGGATGCCAGCCTCGAATTCCTGCGGCGCCGTGGGGAACAACCACCAGAACGCATTGATCTGATTTCGGTTTTTAGTGATTTTTACTTTGGTGGTGATCCCGACGGTGACCCCAGCCAATGGAAGGGCTTGATCGGAAATGAGCCCTTGCTCGTCGACTCAGATTTTTTCGCCAGTCTCAGCAGCCAAGGTTGGCGATGGGGCTTTGTTAGTGGAGCGGAGCCGCCCTCGGCGCGCTACGTGCTCCAAGAGCGCCTCGGATTGATCGACCCACCGTTGATCGCGATGGGCGATGCACCAGACAAACCGGATCCAACCGGCTTGATCCGCTTGGCCAAGCAACTCGCTGCCGGTGATGCCCCCCAACGCATCATCTACATCGGCGACACAGTCGCTGACGTGACCACGGTGATCAATGCCCGAACGGTCCGACCCGACCTCCCTTGGCAAAGCCTGGCAGTTAGTCCTCCCCATGTGGAGAACGTGAGGGCTTATCAGCAAACGCTGCGGGCAGCAGGCGCCGATCGGGTGCTCGAAAGCACCCTGGATCTCCTCAACCTCCTCTAACGCTCCATCGCCGCGACACTCTTCTGGGCGATATGGGTCAACACCTCATGGCCCTGCTCGGTGACGGCAACATCATCTTCAATGCGAATACCAATCCCTTTCCAACGGTCGTCAATCTCAGGTTGCCCCTCTGGAACAGCCAACCGGTCGCTGATGTACAACCCAGGCTCCACAGTGAGCACGAAGCCCGTTGCCAACTCAGCGGGCCGTTCACCCAGGCGGTAGGCCCCCACATCGTGCACATCCAACCCCAACCAATGTCCGGTGCGATGCATGTAGAGATGGCGGTAATCACCGCGTTCAATCAGTCCATCGGGATCTCCAACGAGAAGGCCCAAATCAACGAGGCCTTCAACCAATGTGCGTAACGCTGTGTTGTGCACGTCTTCCGCTGTTCCGCCGGGTCGCACCATCGCAATCGCTGCTTCCTGGGCCGCTAAAACCAGGCTGTAGAGCTCCCGCTGCTCTGCACTGAAGCGTCCATTAATGGGGAACGTGCGAGTGATGTCACCGTTGTAGTAATCCTCGACGGAACATCCGGCGTCGATCAGCAGCAGGTCTCCGTCCTGCAGGGGGGCCGTATTGGCGGTGTAGTGGAGAACGCAGGCGTTATCTCCGCCAGCAACGATGGATCCATAGGCCGGGCCCCGAGCTCCACTGGCCCGGAAATGGGCCTCAATCGCCGCCTGCACTTCCGACTCCCGCATCCCAGGGCGAGTCATCTCCCGTGCAATTTCATGGGCTTCCGCGGAGATTCGACAGGCATCACGCAAACGCGCCAGCTCATGCGGGTCCTTGCGAAGGCGCAAACGATGCAAGATCGGCGTCGGCGCCACCAAACCAAACGCTGCTTCTCCAGTGCGTGAGTAGGTGTCCAACTGACGCCCCCAGGCGGAAAGCACCATCGGCTCTACCGCCGGGTGACGACCAATCCGGAACGCAATGGCTTCAGCTCCGTTGAGATAGCCAGGCAATTTCTCCTGGAGTTGCTCAAGGGGGTAGGCGACATCGGCTCCGTAGCGCTCCACGGCCCCCTCCGTTCCCCAACGGAATCCTGTCCAAACCTCCGCCGCTGGATCCTTCGATTGAACAAAAAGCACAAAGCGCTCGCCCTCGGGTCTGTGGGGCAACAACAGAGCGACCGCATCGGGCTCATCGAAGCCCGTGAGATAGAAAAAATCACTGTCTTGGCGAAACGGCCACTCGCAGTCAGCGTGGTGTGTCGTCAAAGCTGCAGCAGGAATGACAGCAGCAGCAGCCCCCAACTGCTCAATGAAACGCTCGCGTCTGAGCGCATAGATACCGAGATCAAATGCGGTCAAATCTGCGGGAGCAACAGTTGATCAGGATGGCAGTTCACAAGCCTTTCTGAGTAGTACCGATACGATGGCCTGAGTGTTGGTCAGCGATGAGCTCCGATCTTCTTTTGCTGATCGTGCTTGTGTTGGTTGTGCTGCTTGGTTCTGCCCTGTGCTCGGGGGTGGAAGCTGCTCTGCTGACGGTGAATCCGATCCGAGTCCAGGAACTCGCCGCCCGCGATCGTCCTGTGGCTGGGGCAAGGCGGCTGGCGAAGTTGCGCAAACACCTGGGCAGAACGCTGTCGGCACTGGTGATTACCAACAACGGCTTCAATATTTTTGGCAGCTTGATGTTGGGTGGTTATGCCGCCTGGGTTTTTGAGCAACGCGGTGTCAACAGTGCGGCACTGCCGCTGTTTTCGGTTGGGCTCACAATTCTCGTCATTCTGCTTGGGGAGATTCTTCCCAAGGCTTTGGGCAGCCGTCTGGCCTTACCAGTCGCCCTCTCTAGTGCGCCTTTTCTGCATTGGCTAGGGATTCTGCTTCGCCCACTTGTCGTGCTCCTGGAGCGAATCTTGCCTGCCCTCACCGCGGAGGCCGAAATCAGCACCAACGAAGACGAAATCCGGCTCCTGGCTCGACTTGGTTCTCAGAAAGGAGAAATCGAAGCAGATGAGGCCGCGATGATCGGCAAGGTGTTTCAACTCAACGACCTCACGGCCAGGGATTTGATGACGCCACGGGTTGCTGCTCCAACCCTTAAAGCCAGCTTGAGCATTGAGTCGCAACGGACTCGGCTAATGGAGAACAACTCCCCATGGTGGGTGGTCTTAGGCGACCAAGTGGACAACGTATTGGGCGTTGCAAGCCGAGAACGTCTTCTCACAGCGTTGCTTGAAAACCGAGGCCTACTCACCCCTGTCGACCTCTGCGAGCAGGTGGATTATGTGCCTGAAATGATTCAAGCCGATCGACTCCTGACCGGCTTCAGAAAAGACAGCAGCGGGGTACGGGTCGTGGTCGATGAATTCGGCGGCTTCGTTGGCGTGATTGGTGCTGAAGCTGTCCTGGCGGTTTTGGCGGGATGGTGGAGAAAACCCACCTAACAGTCGTATTCGACCTCAGAAAGACGTTGACGACGCTGAACGTCGTTGTCTTTCATCTGTGATTCGTCGTAGTTGAGGCCATTGATAGGACAAGCCACAGCACGAAAGGGCTTATGGCTGCCTTCTTTGACAAGGGTCCCAATACTTTTAGAACCGAGAAAGTCGAGAATCACTGATTGCGAAAAAGGGTTTAGGCGTGAACCAAAGCTTTGCCTTTGACTTCCAAGTCTGCATTCACCCACATCACACCTTTCGATGTGATCAGAGACAACATCACTCGGTCGTCGCGAAGAAGTCGGTAGGTGGACAACTCCTGTCCAATCAACTCTTTGGCGTGAGTTGTTGCGCAATGAAGATCGGAATGGTTGGAAGCATGCTCCCAACCGTTCGACGTGAGTTTTTCTAGTCGGACGGTCATGGTTGTTTTTTACGTGTCCGTACAAACCAGGATTGGCACAAAAAACAACGGCCGCAAGAAAAAAATGGAAACGAATACCGAAATATCGGAATCGCTTCGGGATCACATCTCTACAAAACCAGAAAATTCAGCCCAAACCGGGATGTCCGTCATGAACCCCAACAACCGTTATTCCTATGCGAGCACTGGACTCCAAGAGAGATCGCAGATCAAAACCGCGTGAATCTTTGGCATGAGTGATGACCATTGGCGCCAGCTCAGCATCGAAACATTCTTTCAGCGGGGTGACTGGTGATCTGCCGGCTCATCGACAATCACATCAACATCAACGACCGCGGCGTCAGCACTGACCTCCTGTGGTGCAGCGGTTGCATCAGCAAAGATCTTTTTGATTTGTCGGATCGTGAAAACAATAATGATCGAAAAAAGAAGAATGCGAATCACGAATTCTCCCCTGGCTGACTGGCCTGTTTAAGCATGAGCGTAGCGGTACAAAGACTCCAAACAACACGCTTACTAGGCGGAATTTGTCGGACAAGGTCCAGCGGAGACGTTTGAGACATCCATCCAGCCAATCAGTCCACCAAATCAATCCACCCTCAATTGCCACCGTCAATTGCCACCAATGGCTGCCGTCATGCCGTATGCCAAGACCCATGATTGAGCAGAGCTCCATTGGTCTCTTGCGTGGCCTTTAACCTGATGGGATGGATCAGGGTCGATTCCAGATCACAGCAAGCCAGGCCATGCCGGCGCGTACCGGCGGCCTGACAGCAGGCAGCGTCGACCCGAAAACAGCAGGCTCAGATCCACCTCCACCAGTTCCACCCCCCACAGTTGTTCGCTGCCGCGAACTCTTGAATCAATGGCGACGGCGCCTGAGCTTGTCCCAGCGGGAACTGGGACTTTTGGGGGGAGAGCTTGTCCAGCTCGACCGACAATTGCAACGGCTGCAACAGCACAGCTTGCGAATCGCGGTGTTTGGCAGGGTTGGCGTGGGCAAGTCGAGTCTGATCAATGCTCTGATTGGTGAACCCCTACTCGCCACTGATGTGGCCCATGGCAGTACGCGGCGCCAGCGGGGTGTGGTTTGGCCCATCTCCATCGACGACCTCAACCGGGTTGAGCTGGTCGACACACCCGGGATCGATGAAATCAATGCCGCGGGCAGAGCGCGATTGGCATCCCGGGTGGCGATGGGTGCTGATTTGGTTCTGTTGGTGGTCGACAGCGACCTCACCCGTACGGATCGCGACGCACTGCAAACACTGCTGAGCAGCGGTAAGCCGCTGCACGTTGTGCTCAACCGCAGTGACCGATGGCCAGAACAGGAGCTCTCGGCACTCTTAAACAGCATTCGTTCCCGCCTTCCCCGAGACCTGCCACTCACCGCAATCGCCGCAGCTCCGAGGCAGGCCAAGCTCCAGCCCGATGGCAGCGTTCGCAGTGAACGCATCCCAGCCCAGGTTGAGGCCCTTGAACAACGGTTGCGAAGCCAGCTCAACAATGAAGGCGTGATGCTCCTGGCGCTTCAGGCCTTGCGACAGGCCGACAGGTTCCAGCGCAGCTGCCAACAGCTGCGGCTGCAGCAACACCGACGCAGCGCCCAGGGCCTGATCGGTCGGTACGCCGCGGCCAAAGCGACGGGGGTAGCCATCAACCCTGTACTGGCCTTTGACCTGGCCGGGGGCATGGCCTGCGACACCGCCTTGGTCGTGCAACTCAGTCGCCTGTATGGCCTTCCCCTCACTCCAAAAGCAGCACGGCAACTGCTCACCCAACTGTCAGGCAACAACGCTCTGCTGGGGGGCGTTCAACTCGGGCTAAGCGCACTCAAGCAAATGCTGTTGTTGTTGATTCCGATCAGTGGCGGTACCAGCCTGGCTACTGCGGCACCTGTGGCGTTCGCCCAGGCTGCACTGGCGGTGCACGCAAGCCGTCGCACAGGGCAATTGGTGGCCAAACACCTGCTCCACCCAACGGGTGGCCAACCCGGAGCGCTGCTCGAACGATTGGCACGACGGGATCCCGTGGTGCGTCACTGGCTCCACCGCTGGCCATTGCACGCAGAAAAGGACCTGCGTCCACTGCTTCCTTGACATGGTGCAACAGCGGATTGCCCTGTTGGGAACCAGTGCCGACCCTCCGACCCGAGGCCACCAGGACCTACTGGAGCAGCTGCTGCATCGCTACGACCGAGTGGCGACGTGGGCAAGCGACAACCCAATGAAGCAACACGGTGCGCCGCTGGCCGTGCGGGCCATGCTGCTGAAGGCGTTGGTGGGGCAACTCAACAGCCCGGACCTGGACCTAGCCCAAGACCTCAGCAGCCCATTCACCATGGTGACGTTGAACCGCGCCCATCAACGCTGGCCTCAACACAACCTGGTGTTTGTCGTGGGTAGCGATCTGGCAGCTCAAATCCCGCACTGGAAAAAAGCTGATCAGTGGCTGGGCCATTGCCAGATCGCGATTGCCCCACGCCAGGGTTGGCCTCTCACCCCTACGGCCCTAGCCGATTTGACCCGATGCGGAGCTTCTGTGGACGTGTTGGATGTGGAGATCCCGGCTAGTGCCAGCTCTGATCAGCGTCGTGCCCCACAGCAACAGCAGGTCCCCAGTGCCGTGTGGCCCCTGCTGCTCGAGCACAATCTTTATGGACTGCACCCCAACCATTGCTGATGCGCCTTGCCCTCGCCCAAATCAATCCATTGGTGGGTGATCTGCAGGGCAATGCAGAGCGCATTCTTGCGGCAGCCAGCAAAGCCCAAAACCAAGGTGCCGATGTGTTGCTGACGCCTGAGCTTTCGCTTTGGGGTTATCCACCGCGAGACCTGCTGCTCCAACCAGCCCGCATCGCTGCTCAAGCAGAGCTGCTCCAGTGGATGAGCCAGCAGTTGGACAGCGATCTCATGCTGCTGGTGGGTGTTGCCCTACCCGCTGCCGACAACCGCGCCCCCGCGCTCACCAACAGCATCGCCCTCGTCGACCGGCGGGGATGGCGCGCCGTTGCCCACAAACAACTGCTGCCCAGTTACGACGTTTTTGATGAGCGGCGCTACTTCCGTCCAGGGACGGGTCCAAACCTGTTGCAACTCCGCAACGGCCAACGACTGGGGCTCACCATCTGCGAAGACCTCTGGGTGGACGACACCCTGCAGCGGGAACGGCTGAAAGGCCCCGACCCAATCGAACAATTGATCCCAGAGAGGCCGGATGTGGTGATCAACCTCGCTGCCTCACCCTTCGATGCTGGCAAGCCGTTGCTGCGACAAAAGCTGGCCGCTACGGCAGCCCGCCGCTTGAACTGTCCCGTGGTGTATCTCAATCAAGTCGGAGGCAACGACGAATTGGTGTTCGATGGCAGCAGTTTTGTGGTGTCGGCCTCAGGAGAGCTGTTACGGGAACTCCCATGCTGCAGCGATCAAGTCAGCCTTTGGGACAGCGAGGCTGAGGCCGCCAGACCACATCACAGCGAAAGAGACCCGCTGGATCGACTGTTCCGGGCCCTCGTGCTGGGCGTTCGCGACTACGCCCGCAAGTGCGGTTTTGAAAAAGCACTGTTGGGCCTGAGTGGTGGGATCGATTCAGGGCTTGTTGCAGTCATCGCCACCGCGGCCCTCGGCGCCGATCAAGTATCAACACTGCTGATGCCTTCGCCCTGGAGTTCAGCAGGATCGATCGACGATGCCGTTGCGCTGGCGGAAGGGCTGGGGCTCAAGACCACCACCCTGCCGATCGGCTCGTTGATGGATGGCTTCGACACAACCCTGAACCCTGCCCTTGGTGCGGACCCAAGCGGGGTGACCGCTGAAAACCTGCAATCCCGCATTCGCGGCACCTTGCTGATGGCGGTGGCGAATCAGCAGGGCCAATTGCTGCTCACCACCGGCAATAAATCTGAATTGGCCGTGGGGTACTGCACCCTGTATGGAGATATGAATGGCGGCTTAGCCGTGATCGGCGACCTCTACAAAACCAGCGTGTTCGCACTGTGTGACTGGCTCGACAGCCCAGCCTCCCAGCACTGCCGTGCGGACTATCACCTGCCCGAACAGGGAGAGTTGGTGGGCGAAGCCATCCGCCAAAAACCCCCGAGCGCTGAACTTCGACCGGATCAAAAAGACAGCGACTCGCTGCCGGACTACAGCGTTCTGGACGCTCTGCTGAAGGATCTGATCCAAGAACGACGCCACGGGGAAGACTTAATCGCCGCTGGCCATGAGCCTGCATTGGTGGAGCGCGTGCAACAGCTGCTGAAACGGGCAGAGTTCAAACGCCGGCAGGCAGCGCCTCTTCTCAAAGTGAGTCCTCAGGCGTTTGGCAGTGGCTGGCGGCTACCGATTGCCTGCGGCTAAACCCGAGCCGCCCATCATTAGCACGATATGTATACCAAATTGGGTATATTTCGCATCAATATCGTTCTAGGCTGCGTAAGTGTTTAGGGCCTTGATGTAGAGCCAATCGCCATCGCTGCATCCACCACGCCGTTGAAAGAACGACAGTTCCCGCAAAAGCCCCTCTCGATGGCGGGCTTCAAAACCCACCGTTCCCTCCAGATCACCCACCCCTCCATCTGTGCAGGAAAGGATGCTGAGCCCCATCCAGCGCGTGGCTCGACAACTGCGGCGCAGCTGTTGACGTCGCTCCGCCTCAGGCACATCCGCTTCCAGATGCGTCGCCAGCAGATACTCCAACTCACCCTTCGCAAAAGCTGCATACCGCGACCGCATCAGCTGTTCTGCCGTGCTGGCCCGTTGCTCTCCCCGATGCAGTGGAGCGCAGCAGCTTTGATAAGCGCCTCCACCACAGGGGCAGGGGCCTTGATCCGTCGACATTGCAAACCCCTTGCCCTTTGGCATTACTGGATCTCCTGCAACGGTGGCAACGGCCTCCCGAGCGCAGCTGGGCTGATCCCCTCTCGCAGCGCCACAAGCAACCCAGCGGCCTCGGCATAACTGCTGGCCTGAAACACCCCCGACGACAGGCCTAAAACCTCCGACGTCACGGACAACAGCGAGGGATTCGCCACGCTGATCACAGGAATTCCACGCTCCACACACGCCAACACCGCCTCTCCTCCGAGGGCACCTTCGGGCACCACTGCGGCTCCGATCTGGGATGCATGAACATCGCCAGGGAGGGCCGCGTTTGTATCGATCAAGCCTGGCGCACGGCTCAAACCCACCAACACGCAAGCGAGAAATGTGTAGCCAAGCTCCTCCGCCGCCGCTCGAGGGTCGAGCTGGGGATCCAACGGCAGGGGCGCCAGGGCCGGGGCATGGGCACAGGGAATCTGCAGCTGACGCACCAACAGATGACTGATCACGGCCTCAGCCCCCGCCAACGCATCGACACCGCTGCCCTGGCGATACGACGTGAGCGCATCACTGCCGGGATCCTCTGGGAAGCGCGCCACCACAGCAATCGCTGTTGCTCCTGCATCACGCAATCGCTCACCCGCACGCAACAGTGCATCGGGCCGTTCCAAACTCCCCCAACTGGCACCACTGGGTCCGCTATGGAGCGACACCCCTAGGGGCTGATCCGAACGCAGTACGGGTCCAATATCCAAACCCAGGGTGGCGCGACAAGCCTCTGCTACCTGGATTTGACGCTGAGACAGTTCGGGCTCGATACCGGCATCCAAGAGCAGTCCAATGCGCTGGCGGCGCACGGGCCTCAGGCACCAAGTGCCGGCAGCAAAACGATCCAGGCCATACCCCTCCACGTAGTGAATGCGGGGATCACTCCAATACAACGCCGCCCCATTCATCACGTTGGGATGGGTAATCAGGCAATCACTGGCAGCCGCCAGTAGGCGGGCACTGGGCAAAGCATCACCGGCATACCCCCCGACGGCACAACCAATGCCAGTGGGCACAACCATCAAGGTGGGCAGTGGTGCAGCACTCATCCGATGCGAACCCCCTCCACCTGGAGGCAACGGACACCCTCTACCGATGTTGTCAGGCCGGTAATGGCCCAGCGCAACAACTCAACGTCGGGATCACTGGCCAGTTCAGAGCGGACCCATGCGCGCAGCTCAATGATGGAAACATGCTCGGGCCAGATCAGCTGACGCTGCAGGCGAAGCAGCTTCACTTTTGAAACTGACCAAACTGAGCTTCGTATAAAGCATCTTCTTGACCCGTTTTGAGAGTGAGGTCAGCACGGGGATAGGAGACACACAACAGGGCATAGCCCTGCTCCTGAAGGTCGGATCGCAGACCCATGGCATCGGGCTGATCCACACTGCCCGCTGTAATCACGGCCGCACATGTGGTGCAGACACCAGTACAGCAAGAACTAGGAAGGTTGATGTTCGCGGCCTCGGCTCCGTTCAACACCGTTTGATCCGCTCGACAGGGGAATTGGTGGACTTCACCCTCAATTTCAGCGGACACGGAATAAATGGCCACCACCGCTGATGTGTCAGACATCCCGTCAAAAGTTAGCGCTACAGGTGATTCTCTCAGGCAGAGGGCTAATCCAGAGCGGCCCAGTGGCTGGGATGGGGCGCCAGGTACTCAGGAGAACCACCCTGCTTTGGAGCCGTCAGCGCAAAATCAAAACTGATGGAACAGCGGAGTTCATCGGGATCGTCATTCGGCAACACGCTGTGCTGAAGACTTGATGGGAAAAGAACCAAGAGCCCAGGTCGCGGTGCAAGATCCCAGTGGGACAAATTCAACGGGTTGTCGTTCGCGATCGGCCCCCCATAACCGACTGACAAGCCAGCCACCAACTCATTCGGTTGATGCATGGCATGCAGACGCAACACACCCTCATCGCCCGAACCATTACCTGTGAGATAAAAAACTGCACTGAGGTTGGCATTCGGGTGGTGGTGCCGCCCGATCGCCTGATCCCATTCACTGATCACCGGCCAACAACGCTGCAGATGCAGAGCGACCTGATCACGCACGAATCCAATCTCATCGAGATAAGTTTTTGCATAGTCAGCCACCTGTTCAGCCAGGCCCGAAAAAGTCGGATGCCGATGTAGCTGCCACCAGCCATTGAGATCCCCTGTCCAGGCACATCCTTCACTTGGATTGCCTTCGGCATCCCCTCGCAAGGCCAAAAGTTCCTGCATGAAAATGGCTTGTTGCAGAGGATCGAGCGGCAATAGCGCCGTGGAAACCACAGTGGGAAACAGCTGATGATGCTGAAGCACGCGCAACATTGACTCGCAACACCAACGGTTGCAGACCATCGAATACGTGGCAATTCAAGCGAACTAATATTGATGAGTTTCTTGCATCCGAGCAATGAGCCAACAAGCGTCAATGCAATTCGGCCCTTATCCAACATTCCTGGGAAGACCTAAAAAAAACAAGGTCACCGTGGAGGCTGGAACCGGCTTTTACGCCGGAGGCGGAAAGGATGTTCTCACCTGCGGCAGCATTCGATTTGATACCGAAGGCGCGCCCGGAGGATTCACGGTGCTGCCTGTCGTGATGTCGGGAGGAGCTGGAAACGACACCTACAAATTTAGAACAGACCAATACGAATGGGCCTTTGTCAACGATGCCGGTGGCGGAAAGGACACGATCACTTTTAATAAGTTGCATCCATTCCATCCTGATTACTACGATTTAGGAACACGAATCGACACAATAATGATCAACAATCGCGATGTCTTGATGACATCGACCGATCTAGAAAACGGAGGCAGAACGAATGGGGTTATTTTTTCCGATCCATTCGGAAAGCTAAGCAAAAACAATAAACTCGAGAAAGTTAAATTCGGAAAAAAATCTTTTTCATTCAAAAAGTTTTATAAATCGATGAAAAAATCATCGAAATCAAATCAAGAGTATGGCGATTTATACAATTTCAGCGAAGCTACATACAGCCAACTAGGAAGCGCAGGCGTTCTCGATATTGAGGTAATTGACGATTTAACCAGTTTGGATGACGGTAGTTACATCGGAATCGCAAGTTACAACAACTCCCTGGTTGATGGAACACTGAGCTGATCATAAAAAAGCCGGTCCCCGAAGGGACCGGCCATCAACACAATCCATTGGAACGATTAACCGCCTGCGGCAGCGGAACCACCCACCACTTCCAGGATTTCTTGGGTAATCGCGGCCTGACGCGCCTTGTTGTAGTCAAGGGTCAGCGTCTTGGCCAATTCCTTGGCGTGATCGCTGGCGTTGTTCACGGCTGGCATCCGACTCGCCAACT
>ERZ802827.1401-NODE-1401-length-11939-cov-35.212_pt1 | contig 11939 bp, 13 predicted proteins | sample MGYA00345652_ERZ802827 | MGnify/ENA primary metagenome ERZ802827 (study PRJEB30503, sample SAMEA104212372) | marine metagenome | biome: Westerlies Biome; feature: [SRF] surface water layer (ENVO:00010504) within the epipelagic zone...; material: water... | reverse complement strand
TAGTGACCTATTCGGATCTCATGTCATTGCTACTGTGTTTCTTCGTCCTCATTCTTTCGATGGCGGAAGTCGACATCATCAGATACAAGCAACTCGCCGACTCCATGCAGGAAGCCTTTGGTGTGCAGCGCGAGATGGAGCTTGAGTCAATTCCAAAGGGGACCAGTGTTGTTTCAACCGAATTTCGACCGGGCATTCCGGACGAGACGATCGTAGATGTCGTGCAGCAAATCACAACCGACCAAACCCGCAATTCGCTCCGAATCGGGAACCCAGACGCGCCTATATCCGAGGAAAAGGACATCAGGGATGAAGTGCTGACCTATGACGAAGTCATGGCGCTGATAAAGGAAACCGAACTCGACACCGAAATGCTCAAACGCCTGCTGGATACCGAGATTAAAGAAGGTCAAATAGACGTGGAATCGACCGCCCGAACGATCCTAATCCGCATTCGCGAAAAGGGGGCATTTTCTTCGGGGTCCGCCTTGCTCAACACCTCTTTCGTGAGCGTTATCGACAAAATTGCCAGTGCATTGACTCAAATTGAAGGTAGAATTGCAGTTGAGGGCCATACTGACAATGTACCGATTAATACGTTTGCTTACCCGTCAAATTGGGATCTGTCCTCGGCTCGCTCCGTTGCGGTAGTACGACGAATGCTAGACGTCGCGCCATTAGGGCCGACACGAATTACGGCTTCAGGATTTGCAGACACGAGGCCGCAAGCGATTAATACCACTGTCGACGGGCGTGCGCGAAATAGACGTGTTGAGATTGTGGTCAAGCAGCCACTGGACGAGCAGAGTGGCGCAATATTGCGGGAAATTAGGTAATGGTTATCAGGGAGTGGAGGCTGTCTAGGGGCTTACGAGATGAGTGACAACCAACGAGATTTTTATCGAATTCAAGACCGATTACTCATGGCGTGGCGCTTTGTCGAAGCTGAGGCTGTCACTGAATCTGAGTCGGCTCTGAGCACGGTCAATCGTGAGCTGGAGGAAGAGCTACTCGAACTCCATGACGAGTCTCCGGAAACAGCCAGAGTATTTACTCTGCTCAACCGCAAAATTGAACTCCTTATGTCCTATGGGCAAGAGGAATCCGACAAGCCCACAAATTTAGGCGGCTTTTGCGACAAAGCGCTTGTTGATGTCAGTCTGAGCGGTTCGGGAATGGGTTATTTCTCGGCGACCAACGCTGAGGAAGGGTCTTATGTAGAGGTGATATTGAGCCTCGAAAGTATCGATGTCGAAATCACTGTTCGTATGATTATTATTGAAACCAGAATCTCAGCAGATGCGGAAAATCCTGGCTTCTGGTTGCGTGGGCGTTTCCTAGAAGATCAGGACAAGCAAGTAGACGCCGTGGTTGCACATGTTAACCAGCGTCAATTCGAACAACTTCAAAGACGCGCTAAAGCAAACGGCACTCCCATAGAAGATACAGACGAGGATTAGCGCCAGTCGCTGAGTTTCGATTTTAAACGAGCGACCGCTTGCCCATGAATTTGCGATACCCGCGATTCGCTCACACCGAGCACCAGACCTATCTCTTTAAGATTGAGCCCCTCGCTGTAATAAAGCGACAGCATCAGTCCCTCTTTTTCTGGCAGTGCCTCGATCGCGGCGACAAGCGCTTCTCGTTTTGTAACCTCAACAAATTGCTCATCGGGCTCGTCAATGCCGGGGGGCAGTTCAGCTTCGTCTAACTGCGTTACTCGCGCACAGGCAAGCTCACCCGCGAGCGACCGATACTGCTCCACTGGCATACCCATTTCAGCCGCTATTTCAGTTTCTTGAGCAGGACGACCTACCCGCTGCTCTACTCGATCAATGGCCGCAGCGACGCGGCCAAGGTCTCGTTGCACACTGCGCGGCAACCAATCACGACCTCGCAGTTCATCAAGCATGGCACCGCGAATGCGAATAGTGGCGTACGTGGAAAATACCGCACCTGAATCACTTTGATAGTCATCAACGGCCTTTAAGAGACCAATCAAGCCCACTTGAATGAGGTCTTCGATCTCAATATGCGATGGCAGCTTGACGGCCAATTGACTGGCGAGGCGCTTGACCAGCGGTAAATGCTGCTGCACGAGGTGGTCGGTCGGTTGACGCGAGTGAACCTCGTATTCGGACAACATGGCTTCAGTGCCGAACCGCATGGTTCTGCTGGCTCAAAAGTTGCTCAACGAAAAAGCCGACACCGGAGCTTTCACTGCGCGGCGCCTGACGGTTGAGACGACGACCCGCATCGCGAATAGCGATTGCTGCCGGTGATCGTGGGTAGGCGCTAACTAGCGCGCGACGTTCTTGTACAGCACGACGTAGGTACATGTCAGTTGGAACCCCGCCAAGATAGCCCAACTCCACATCGAGGTATCGGTCGCAGACATTGGCGATTCGCTCAAATAATTGCTTACCTTGTAGCGGGTTATCGACTTGATTAGCCAATATCTCAAACCTGCGAATGTCTTTCTTGGCTCTGAGTACCTTCATCAACGCGTAGGCATCAGTCAGTGAGGCTGGCTCATCACACACCACCAAAACGGCGCTCTGACAGGCTGCCACGAAGGTCTGTACCGTTTGGTCAATACCAGCACCCGTATCAACAATGAGTACATCGGGCGGAATCAGCTGGTCCGATAACTGACGGATAAGCGTTTCTTGCTCCCCACTTTGCATCTCAACCATCTGAACGACGCCTGACGCGGCCGGAATGACGCGCACCCCCTCGGGACCATCAACCACCACATCAGCTAGCGTCTTATCGCCAGAGACGACATCAGCAAGTGTGTACTTTGGCTTCATGCCCAGCACCACATCGACATTGGCGAGGCCCAGATCCGCGTCAAAGAGCATAACGTCTAGCCCTTCCATTGACATAGAAACCGCCAAATTTACGGCAATGTTGGTCTTACCAACACCACCTTTTCCGCCTGTGATTGCAATAACCTGCATCCCGTTTCCTCTGCCAAGTAGCGATCTATCTGCACCCAAGGCAATCACCCCAGGTGCCGATATCGTCCTATCGTAGCTCATGTGCTGCAACATGGTTAGACCGCGACCTTGAGTTGCTGATTTTTGCGCTCTAAATTGCGACGCGCTAAGCGTTTTGACTCGTTTATCAGACCTTCAGAGGTAATTCTTAGCAACTCCGAGTTTGCACTGTCAGCAACACCGGCAATAGGGATATCCCGCCCGGCCAAAATACCCAGCACAGGACCAATAGAAGTTGCCTCACCCAAGTGCGTCAGCACACTGCCAGCGAGCGGTAACTGTTCAGCATGTGTGGTTAGCAACTGAAGGTATTCCTCCTGAACAGTGCACGGCAACACCAAAAGCGCGGTAAGTCCGGCACGTTGCTTCAGTAACGTATTAATGGCGGGGTCTTGGCCCCCTAGCGAAGGCGTCAGATCGGGTGTCTCAACAAAGACTTGTCGGCAAGATTTAACCGTCGACAGCGCCTTTTTGAGCGCCGCTGCATCGGGCGCCATATAATTTGCAATGTCGTGCTCGTGACAGAATCGACCCAGTGCTGATGATGGGTCTTCCAGCATACTAATCACCGCGATGTCACTGGGCGCAAACTGCTGGCTCGCCGCGACGACAAGCTGCTGTATTGCGAGTGATCGATCTGCACCCGCGCCACCCACTATTGCCTTAATCCTCAGACCGGCCTGTTCCGCTTCTGTCAGCACCTCGATCCGCGCGGCTAAGTTGGTAATGGCTTGTCGCCATCCCTCATTCAATGAAGCGCCGGCATTGACACCGTCCATCAGCTCACCGATGAGAACGCGCCCTAAACCGAGGGTTGCCAGCCGCTGCTCTATGGTTGCGACAGTGGGACGCTTACCTGCTGTGTCTTGCCATTGGCGCTGACCCAAAGCTGCATGCAACGTCTCTCGCAAATCTGTCAGCTCACGCTTCAAGTGCGCGAGTGCTATTTCATTAGTAGCACCGGCTGGCGATTCGGCTGCAGGCCTTGCCTGCTCGATGGCGGATATGACCGACCCTGTCTCCAGCATGGCACAAATCTCAATACCATCAGTTGTGCGCTTGTTTGACAAGATAAGGGCCTCAGGGCCCATCACATTACGCACTTGCTCAAGCGCAAGTTTGTTGGTGCGTCCAGTAAAGCGTTGTACGTTCATACTCATTCTCCCAAAACGCCAATTCTTTGACGTCGATACTGCCTAATCCATCGCTTGAACCCTAAAAAAGGGCTAAAACCAGCGATACAACTAGGCAATGCAATTAGCGGGCCAACTTCTAGCCTTGACCACCAACCGTTGTCACGACACGGATATTTTTATCACCTGGAATCTCTTCGTACGCCAGAATGTAGAAATTACTCATACGCCCACGCAGCAGTTTTGATAAGAAGCCGCGGATAATCCCCGACACCAGCAACACAGGGCTCGCACCCTCCGACTCCATCTTGCCGGCGGCATCACCAATACCTCTGACCATCGTGTCGAGGAGGTTAGGCTCAATGACACCTTGGTTGTTTTGAACGGCACTGCTCATCATTTGCTCAAGCTGTGGATCGAGCACCATGACGGGCAGCTCTTGCGCGGCACCGGCCACCGATTGGAAAATCGAGGGACCGAGTGCCACTCTGACCTGCGCGACCAACTCCTCAGGATTGTTCTCAAGGCCACGATGTATCGACAATGTTTCAGCAATAGTTCGCATATCGCGAATGGGCACGCCCTCGTCAAGCAAGCTGTGAACAACGCGGGTCACGTCAGCAAGCGACATGGTGTTAGGCACTAGGTTTTCGACCAGCTTCGGCGCACTTTGCTTTAAACGCTCGAGCAGTTGTTGCACGTCGTCCTGACCAATGAGTTTTGCCGCGTTGTTTTTCAACAACTGGCTTAAATGTGTGGCGATGACGGTCGAGCTGTCAACGACGGTGTAGCCTGCCGTTTGAGCTGCATCGCGCTGCGATGGATCGATCCATAAAGCATCCAAACCAAATGTCGGATCTTTGGTTGCAATACCCTCAACCTGACCAAATACCTGCCCTGGATTGATCGCAAGCTCACGATCTGGAATGACCTCACCCTCACCCATCGAAACGCCGTGAACACTAATGCGATACTTATTTGGGCCAAGATCTAGGTTGTCTCGGATATGAACAGAATCGACCAAGAAGCCCAGCTCCTGGGAGAGCTTTTTACGCACACCTTTTATGCGACTGAGAAGATCGCCGCCCTGCGCGGCATCGACCAGAGGAATCAGTCGGTAGCCTACTTCAAGTCCAATTTGATCGAGGCTTGATACATCATCCCAGCTCAGCTCATTACTTTTCGGCTGCACATCGGCGGGTTCGGGCTTCGTCTCGAGCAGCTCGGGGGTCAACCCCGCCTGCGAACGTAGATAACCGCCAACGGCCAGTAGTGTCGCTATCGAGATAAAGACGACGTTGGGCATGCCTGGGACGATACCCATGGCGCCAATAATGCCGGCCGCCACAAACAAGACCTTCGGATTGCTGGTCAGCTGACTGGATACCTCGGCACTCATGTCTTGCTCGCCCGATACACGGGTGACGATAATGGCGGTCGCCGTAGACAGCAGCATCGCGGGAATTTGCGCCACCAAACCATCGCCGATGGTAAGCAGCACATAGTTCTGCGCCGCCTGAGAGGCATCGAGCCCGTGTTGCAGGGTACCGATTGCAAAGCCACCGATGATGTTAATAAACAGGATGAGAATACCGGCAACGGCATCGCCTCGGACAAATTTAGAGGCGCCGTCCATAGCTCCGTAAAAGTCGGACTCACGTGTCACGCGCTCACGCCGCTCAAGCGCCTCGTCAGAACTTATGAGTCCGGCGTTCAGATCGGCGTCAATCGCCATCTGCTTTCCTGGCATGGCATCCAATGTAAACCGTGCCGTAACCTCTGACACTCGGGTAGCGCCTTTAGTCACCACCACAAAGTTAATGACAACCAAAATGGTAAATAGCACCAAGCCCACCGCGTAGCTGCCACCGACCACGAATTCGCCAAAAGCCTCAATGACGCGTCCAGCCGAGTCCGTTCCTGTGTGACCGTTGAGCAACACAACGCGCGTGGATGCGACATTAAGCGCCAGACGCATTAACGTCGCCAACAACAAAACGGTGGGAAACACGCCAAAGTCCAAAGGACGCGTGGCATAGACCGATGCCATAAGGACCATAATGGACAGCGCGATGCTCATAGTGAACAAAAAATCCAGCGCCATAGCAGGCAGTGGCAACACAATCATCGCCAGCATCATCAGCATGATCGCGGGCGTTCCAAAGCCTGTTAAGAAGCTGCCTCTGGCTGCGGAAGGATCGAGAACGAGTGTGCTGGTAGCCATGATCAGTTATCTCCTAGTGATACTCTGCAAACTCACTCGGCAGCTCAACGGGAGCTGGGCGAGGAATATAATCTGTGGGTGTGGACTTACGCAGGTGATAGACGTACGCGAGCACTCTCGCCACGGCCAAGAACAGCGGGCCCGGAATTTCATCGCCAATCTCGGTGGTGCCGTGCAAGGCACGTGCGAGCGGCGGCTCTTCGTAGATGGCGACGTCATGCTCGATAGCGATAGAGCGTATCTTTAGAGCGATGAGATCTTGTCCCTTGGCGACGACACGAGGCGCACCCGATCCATCCTTGTCGTACTTTAATGCAACCGAGTAATGCGTCGGGTTGGTGATCACAACGTCAGCATCGGGTACGTCCTGCAACATGCGACGCTGTGATACTTCACGCTGCAACTGTCTAACCCGCGCTTTAACCTCGGGACGGCCGTCGGTTTCTTTACCTTCGTCCTTGATCTCCTGCTTGGTCATGCGCATCTGCTTGTTATGGCTCCAAAGCTGATAGGGCACGTCAATGGCAGCAATGAGCACCAGCGTTGCAGACAACAGAACTAAGGCAATCATGATCATATTGCCAGACCGAACAATGCCTTCCATCACATCGAGCGTGATTAACGCCATGACGTCACGCTCTAGGTATTTATAAATAAGGACGGCAACGCCCAGCACCAAAAAGAACTTTAGTAACGCTTTGACGAGCTCTACCAGTCCCTTCGTTGAGAACACACGGCCCAAGCCTTTAATTGGATCGAGCTTGTCAGCCTTGAAGGCAATGGCGTCTGCGCTAAACAGCAGACCACCCATAAGAGCAGGCCCTGCTAGGGCAGCCACTACCGTTATGGCGAGGAAGGGCGTAATCAGCGTGAGTGCTGACAATAAAACGTGCATCAAATGCGTCGGCACCAATTCGGCCTGTTTCAGAACATCGCCGCTGGGGCTCAGGGCCTCGGAGAACAAGGACGTCATTCCCGACATTGCGGGACCACTCAACAGCCATAGCGCTAACGCACTGGCCAACATGACCAGCAGGGTGTTGAGCTCGCGCGACCGCGCAACCTGACCTTTCTTTCGCGCCTCGGTAAGACGCTTGGCCGTCGGCTGTTCACTGCGTTCTTGCCCTGTCTGCTCTTCTGCCATGCGCCCTCCTTAACCGAAAACGCCGAGGCCGCGCTGAAGGGAAGATCCGATCAGCTGCGTTAATGCCTCGATGAAGCCGGGCATGACAAGGAACATTATGAAGAGGCCAGCAAGGATAGTGACCGGGAAGCCGACGGCAAAAATATTAAGTTGAGGTGCTGTTCGAGTGACGATGCCGAAGGCCACGTTAATCAATAACAATGCGGTCAGTGCGGGCAGTGCCAGCAAAATGCCGCCTGCAAACACCGTCGTTCCCAACGCCACTACCGCCGACAAACTCGCCGCTGGTAGCCCAGCCACGCCGATAGGGATGAGCTGATAGGACTCCACAACGGCCGCAATCAGCAGTAGATGGCCGTCGAGCGCCAAAAATAACAGTGTTGCGACGATGACATATAGTTGCGAAATAACCGGGACTTGAACCCCGTTTTGGGGATCTACCGCCATTGCAAATCCCAAGCCCATGGTCATCGAGATCGCCTGCCCAGCAAAAACAGCCGCACCAAACGCCATCTGCACGACAAACCCCAAAATCAGACCAACGCCAATCTCGCGAATACCCATGAGCACACCGGCGCCGGATAGCAAGCTCTCGACGGGTGGTGCTGGAAGAGAAGGCGCGACGAGGGCGGCTATGAGTACGGCATAAAGTGCTCGCGTCCGCACGTTAAAACCGGCGGCACTGAAAACAGGCGCAACCGCCATCATGGCGGACATCCTCAAAAAGGGCGCCGCAAATAAGGTCATAGCACTGAGAACCGTGTCAAAACTGAGTGGCATAACTCACCCAACCAGCCCTGGAATATCCATAAACAGTCGCTCGGAAAACGTCACGATAATCCGCAACATCCAGGGCCCCACAACGAGCAACACGATGACCAGCGCCAAGAGTTTAGGAATAAAGCTCAGCGTCATTTCTTGAATTTGGGTTGCCGCCTGAATGACACCAATAAAAAGGCCTACGGCTAATGCGGCGCCCAGCATGGGCCCTGCCAACAGGACCGCAAGCCAAAGTGCCTGACGACCAATATCCAATACCGTTTCAGGTCCCATAGCCGTTACACCGCGAAACTGCTGACGAGTGTCGCACTTATCAGCGACCAGCCATCAATGAGGACGAATAACATGAGCTTGAACGGGAGCGAGATGATAATCGGAGAGAGCATCATCATACCCATCGACATGAGAACCGCCGCCACCACCAAATCGATGACCAAGAAGGGAACAAACAGTAAAAAGCCAATTTGAAATGCGGTCTTCAGCTCGCTCGTTAAGAACGACGGCAGTAAGACAAAAAGCGGTACGTCTTCTCTGGAGCCAAAGGCCCCGTAGCCGCCCAACTCTGCAAACATGGCCAGATCAGACTCACGGGTTTGCGCGAACATAAACTCTCGCAGTGGCACCTGCGCGACATTGAGCGCTTCCTGAAACTCCATATCACCATCGAGAAACGGACTCAGTGCTTGCGCCCACACCAGGTCGATGACCGGCGACATAATGAAGAGCGTCAAAAAAAGCGATAAACCGAGAATAATTTGGTTTGATGGTGTTTGAGCAGTACCGAGCGCCTGACGCAAGATCGCCAGTACGATAAGAATTCGCGTAAACGCGGTCATTGTAATCAGCATTGCCGGCAGCAATGTGAGCACGGTCATGACCATTAATATCTGTATACCCAGCGCATACTCGGTATCGCCATTGGCCATCGGCGTTGACGTAACCAGTGGGATCATCTGTGCAGACGCCACGCTGGGCAGGAATACAAGGCCTGCAGCAAGCAGCCAAAATAGCGGTCTCATGAGGACGCCTCGGTTTTACCCAAAGCGGCTTTCCAAACCTCAGAGAAGGTCGGTGTACTGGATGCTGTTTGCTCAACCACAGGCTCATCAAATGCATGGATCTTTCGGACATTACCCGGGCCCACACCGACCAACATCTGCTGGTCTCCCACTTGCAAGAGTACAACCCGCTCGCGCTGACCGACGCCGACGCTTGAAATAACCCGCATGTTGCCACTCATTTGCCCGCTGACACCGTTGAAACGACGGAGCAAGATCAACACACCGACGAGTAGCAAGATAACCACTACAAAGGAACCAATGACCTGTAGCAGATAATCGCCGGTAAAAAGGCTGCTCGGCGCCACAACGGGAGCCGCGTCCTGTGCTATCGCAGGCAAGGCGAGTAAAAGCAGTAATAAACCGAGGGCACGCATGTCTAGCTCAACTGCTCCAGCCGCGCTTTCGGGCTGACGACATCAACCAGACGTAGACCAAACTTTCCATCGGCTGACACCACTTCTCCGCGCGCCACTAAGGTGCCGTTGATCATGATGTCCATTGGCTCAGTGACGCTACGATCGAACGACACCACACTCCCTGGTGTCAGTGACAGCAGCTCTTTGATGGTGAGACTTTTCCGGCCAACTTCGACCGTCATGGTGACGGGTACGTCCATCAACATATCGAGGTCTATATCGCCCGCCGCACCTGATGGCGCATCCTCGAGCTCTGGGGGTACTGCTGTTGCTTCGTCTTCACTCATGCTTCGCGCTCCTTAAAACCTGTAAATTGCATTGCCTTTAAACCCTCATAGGCACCGTATCGGCCGCGTGCGACCACACGATCATTCAGCCGTAAGGACATGGCGTCCGGCTCTTCAATCGGAATGGTCATTCCCACTTTCATCGCTAAAAGGCTCTTAATCGTTGTCTCGATCGCGTCAATAGAACCGCAGACCTCGACCGACACATCTGGCAGGGTCGCTCGCAACTGGGGCTCCCATGTCGCTGATTCGGAGCTCAGTGGTACCACTTTCTTGCGCGGAATCAGCGCCTCGCTTTGTCGCTCTAGCTCATCAAATGGAACCAACAATTTGATTGTGCTGTTGTGCTCATCACCCAAAACCAGATCGAAGTTAAAAACTGCAAATCCTGTATCACTCGGAATCAGCGAAAACCTGTCTGGAGTGACATCGACATACAGATCACCCATCTGCAGCGGCAGTCGATCTACCCAGATCTCGGCCATTGTGCGCAGAAACTCTCGAGCGACACGCTCTCCTAAGCGTTGTTCAGACGGTGTGACTTTGGTTGTTAGTTTTGGGGGCGTGACCGATGCCCCGCCAAAATACTGATTGACCAAAAACGTTAGGCTTTCGCCCGATATCAGTAAATGACACTCGTCCTCAAATGGGCCAATCCGAGTGCTCACAAGACAGAGGCGATTTGGAAAGCCGGTTAAGAGATCCCCTGCGACGGCATAGGTCGACGGCTGCGCTTCAACGCTGAGTTCAATATCAAACGCTGTAGCAACCGCTTTTTGTAGTGCTTCCGCATGATTTCTGTGCAGACCTTCGAGCTCAACCCACTTGGAGAGTGTCAGCGACTCGCCCGCACCAAAATCATGAATCCGAAACTCACCGTCATCGAAACCCCCGTCCTCAGCATGCTCGACGAGTGCTTCGATTTCCTCATCAGTCAGAATTGGGTCATTGTCGGATTCGTCAGACACGCGGCTTCCTACTGGGTAATGTAATCGGTGAAATAAACGTCAGCTACGCGATCTTCTGCTGTAGCACCAATAATTTGGTTAATTCGAACAAGCGTTTCACGACGCAGCGATTCTCGGCCTTCATACGTATTAATGCGTTCAAACTCCTGTTGGTTGAAAAAAATCAGTAAGCCGTTTCGAATAGCCGGCACATCGTTATCGACCGACTTCATGTATTTTTGATCATGTCCAACCAGTTGAACCGTGAGCTGCAGGTGGCGAGTTGCGCCGCGATGAGGCATTGCAATGAGTAACTCTCCCACTTCCGCATAAAAACGCTTTTTTTCGGGATCGAATACGCCTTCCATTGGCTGAAATAAATCGGCGGGGGTGGGCTCAGCTTTTTCAGCCAACTCGGTATCCGCCTCTTCATCACCCTCAGCCGGCGCGCCCTCTTCCCCGGCGTCACCACCCAATCCCAACATGGCTAATACAGGTGCACCCGTAAACGCACCCGCGGTGTATCCACCAAGCACGCTCAGTACGGCTATAACAATCGTTAGAAGCAGACTGACAGCCTTCTTAGGCTTCGTCTCTTCTGCAGTTTCTACTGCGTCATTTACATCATTACTCACAACACGCTTCCTCTGTCGGTGGCGCAGTTGGCTTTTCTTCGCAAACGTATTTGCAAAGCACAGACCAATGCCAAAAAATGTATATATATTAATTACTTATGAGGCAAAATTGTAGAAGTCAAAAGCTTGACGCCTACTGAGTGCCCACCTTAACCATAGCGGACCTACCGGCGAGTGCGTAACCCCATTTCACTAGGGGTGCCGGAGTGAGAGCCAGTTCTCAGATGTAACCGATTTAGAATAAAACGTGGCTCGGTGGCTCGGTGGCTCGGTGGCTCGGTGGCTCGGTGGCTCGGTGGCTCGGTGGCTC
>ERZ802827.1400-NODE-1400-length-11958-cov-20.1453_pt1 | contig 11958 bp, 13 predicted proteins | sample MGYA00345652_ERZ802827 | MGnify/ENA primary metagenome ERZ802827 (study PRJEB30503, sample SAMEA104212372) | marine metagenome | biome: Westerlies Biome; feature: [SRF] surface water layer (ENVO:00010504) within the epipelagic zone...; material: water... | reverse complement strand
TGGCCCAATCCAAGGCGGTTTGGCTGTTGAGGATGGCTTCAAGGCGACTCTCATAGGCCGTGAAGGCTTCATCCACTTGCTTCAGCATCACCGGAATGTCTTGCTTTACCTGGTCAGGGGTGATGGCGCCGAATTCGGGGAGGCCTTGTCCTTGGAGAAGAGGTGAGGAGGTTTGAGGCATATCAATTAGCCGATGAGGAGAGGCAGGGCGATGGCATCCGTTGATGCTTCGTAGAGGTCCATGGCGATTCGGGGCCAAATACCAATCACGAGGGTGGGCACAAGCAGGCTCAATCCGATGACCAATTCGCGGGGACGCATGTCTTCAACACTCGCGAGAGCTGGAATCCGCGGGCCAAAGAAGATGCGTCGGCACATGGAGAGCAAATACATCGGAGTGAGGACTAAGCCGATTGCAGCAAGAAGGACTGTGATCGAGCGGAAAGTGGAGGTAAATGCTTCCTGGCTTGTGATGCCTAAAAACACTGTGATTTCGCTGATGAATCCGCTCATGCCGGGTAGGGCTAGAGATGCTAAGGAGCTAGCGAGGAAAAAAGCAAAGGTGATGGGTAGGGCTTTCGCCAGCCCTCCCATGTTTGGAATGGAAAGAGTTTTAGTGCGTTCGTAAAACACCCCTGTGACGAAGAACATGGCGGCTGCAATCAGCCCGTGACTCACCATTTGGAGCATCGCTCCACTGATCCCGAGCGCATCAACGGCACCAATTCCAACCAAAACAAAGCCCATATGGCTGACGGAACTACAGGCAATGCGTCGCTTCACGTTGTCTTGGGCAAACGCGTTGAGTGCGCCATAAACGATGTTGACGATCCCCAAAATCACCAGGGCCGGAGCCAGGGTTTGGTGCGCTTCGGGCAACATCTGAACGTTGAAACGCAGCAGCGCATACCCCCCCATTTTCAGGAGTACACCAGCCAACAGCATCGACACCGGGGCATTTGCTTCGCCATGGGCGTCTGGTAGCCAGGTATGTAAGGGAAACATCGGTAACTTCACACCGAATCCCACCAAGAATCCGAGATAACAAAGCAAGCCAAAGCTGCCTCCAGCAGAACGGGAAATGAGCTCACTCAGATTCAGCGTGAACACATCTCCCGATAGCGCTAGCGCGAGGCCACTGATCAAAATCAGTAGCGAAGCGACGGCGGTATAAAGAATGAATTTTGTCGCTGCATATTGACGGTTTTGACCCCCCCAAATCGCAATAAGCAGATAGACGGGGACCAGTTCCAGCTCCCAAGCCAAGAAGAACAGAAGAAAATCTTGAGAGAGAAAAACAAGACCTTGTGCTGATGCTTGGACGAGCAGTAACGCGAAATACAACCGTGACTTGCGCTCAATGGTCCAGCTCGCCCAAACAGATAGCAGGGTGACTAAGCCACTTAGGACAACCAGGGGCGCTGAAAGACCATCCACACCAAGGGACCATTCGAGTCCGATCGATGGCACCCAGCTGACGCGCTCCACCAGCTGAAGGCCGGACTGCGTTGGGTCAAATCGGGTGGCCAGAACTCCCATCATGAGGAGTAGGTCCACCAAAAGAACGCCGAAGGCGACATTCCGAGGCCATGGGGATGGTTTGTTGTCTTCAGCGGGCAACAACGGCAGGAGAAGAGCTGATGCAGCTGGCAAAAGCACAATCAAAGACAGCCATGGGAAGGCAGCCCCTGTCTCGGCCATTGCAGCTATCTCATCACCCATGCCGTGTCCGCAATCTTTAACAAATCTAACAGGGCAGGAATCGTTTTCTGGGTAGTTCTACTCATCATCCGCTGGTTGCCAGTGGCTGCCGGTGGTCTGCACATTCAGCACCGGTGCCCTGCTGGCGACGCCTGCCGCCTCCCAAGCTCTCACCATCGCTCGACTGACTGCCATGCCCTTGTCTTCGGCGCATAGGGCCAAGACACTCGGACCGGCTCCGCTGATGGCACATCCCCAAGCGCCAGCATCCATGGCGGCTTGTTTCACCTGGTCGCCGCCCTTGATTAAGCGCCATCGATAGGGCTCGTGAAGGCGATCGTGCATTCCATCGGAAATCAGATCTCCATTGCCGGTGCGAAGTCCTTGCAGCAAGAGGGTGAGGGCACCGAGATTGACGACCGCATCACCAATGGGGATGGTCTTTGGCATGGCACGTCTTGCTTCGCTTGTGCTCAAGCGGATGGAGGGGATTGCCACCACAGCCTTCACGGTGCTGGTCCATTCGCATCGCACGACACGCCAGCGTTGAGAGGCTGCTTTCGCCGTCATGCAAAGGCCTCCGAGGAGGGACGGCACCACATTGTCTGGATGCCCTTCGATATCGATTGCGAGTTCTAAAAGCTTTTCCTTGCTGAGGGGTTCTCCCATAAGTGCATTGGCACCCATCAATCCCGCCACGATCGCCGTCGCACTACTGCCTAGGCCTCGAGCCGGTGGCACGGCAAGCCGCACGCGCGCTTCGAGGGCCACTGGTTCTAGGCCCGCCGCTTTCCAAACCCTCTGAGCGGCTCGATACACCAAGTTTTCGGGCCCGCCGCGGAGATGACTGCCCTCACTTCCTTCGATGATGAGCTCAAACCGTTCCCCGCCACCTTCAATTCTCCGCATGGCAAAGCGGTTGTTCAGATCAAGAGCAGCTCCAAGGCAGTCGAAGCCGGGACCCAAATTTGCGGTCGTTGCTGGTACGTCGACAATCACTCTCTGGCCGATGCGCGGCTGCGCCATCGCTGATCCTCCACTCAGGACAGTGTCCCACTTGACTCAGCCAAGATTCTTGCCCGACAGGCTGCGCTGAAGAGACCTGCTTCAGGGTCGATGACGGCGGTGACCCTTAAACCTCCCAAAAACTCTTCAAAACGACCCTTTTGACGCATGGCCTTCAGAAAGGTTGCTGACTGCAATCCTGCAAGTTGTTTGGCCGCAGTTCCTCCCCCAACCCAAAGTCCTCCAGTACATAGTTCCTGGAGTGCCAGGTCCCCCGCTGCCGATCCATAGGCAGACAGCCAAATCATTTGGGCCCGTTGCATTAACAGGTCTCCTTTTGCGGCCGCCATGCTCACCTTGGCCGGTAAGTCATTGGATTTGTTGGTTCTCCACTCCTCTGCGACTGGCCTTAGTGGGTGTTCATTGGTGTCGGAGTTTTGAAGCAACCAGGTTGCGATGTGTCCCAGTCCGGTTCCGCTCACGATCCGTTCCACCGACAAACGATCCAGTCCGAGATCGTCTTTCAACCAGCAGGCCAATTGCCATTCCTCGTCGGTTCGCGCGGCGAATTCCCGATGCCCCCCTTCGCTTGCGAGGGCTATGAGCCCTCCTTCAGTGCGGATCCCGCGAGCCATGCCTAGACCCGTACCAGCCCCAAGAATGGCGATCGGACCCTCCTGTGGCCCAGCGGCCTGGATTACAACTTGTTGGGTTTCATCGAAGTGAGGTAGCCCGTAGATCAAGACGCCGAAATCGTTGACGAGTTCGAGTTGGCGAATCGATGCTGCAGCCGCCAGTTGGTCTTCTTGTAATTGCCAAGGAAGATTCGTAATGCGTGCACTGCGGTTGTTCACCGGCCCGGCTACTGCGATACATCCGTGTTGAGGCGCTTCGATGTCGTTTGGTCGCTGATTTAAAAAGAACTCCAGCATCGGTTCCAGCGACGTCCATTCGCTGGAGATGAAGCGCTGTTGGTGCAGTTGCGTGAGCCGACCGTCCTGGATTCCATAAAGAGCCAGGAGGGTTTTGGTTCCTCCCATATCACCGGCCAACAGGGTGGAGCAGGCCATGCAAGACGTCTGGTGGAATTCATTCCAGCCTGAATACATCTCACAAGACAGGCAACCAATCGCTTTGCGCCAAGCGATTAGCCAAAGAAATCCAGGGGCAATGGCCCCCATGTTGTGACTGGCTGAGCGTCATCGTCCCCATGACCGCTGATCAACATCCCTAAACCCAAGCCGTGTTCGATCCTGATCCGAACAGTTCCGCCGCGTTGGTTGGCCTTAAGGAAGACGGGCCCCACATCGGTTGTGGTCTCAACAACCTCGAGCGATGTCCACTGTTGACTCGCCTCCAGGGATCGAAGACTTGATAAGGCCTGATCGGCGGAGGGCGCCATCACGCCAATCGTGAACCAACTGAATTGGGTGAGTGCCAACCGAAGCTCTTCACGAAGTTGATCCTTAGTGCCTTGATCAAGGGTTGGTGCCTCCCGCAGGCGACTCAAATCATTGAGGCACTGAATGCTTGGGGAGTTCATAAATTGAGTCCGAGTCCTGGTTGACGTTCGGCATTGGCGCGCTGTGCGGCTTTGAGTAATGCATCCACGGACGTGACGCCGAGATCTCCATCACGGCGGCTGCGCAGGCTGACGGCGTTTTGTTCAGCTTCTTTGGCACCAATTACTGCCAAAACGGGAATCTTCATCTGTTCCCCTGTGCGGATGATTTTGCCAAGGCGATCTCCGCTTTGATCGATCGTGGCGCGGATTCCAGCTGTTTTGAGCTGGTTGAGAACCTGCTCGGCATAGGGCTGAACGTCATCGGTGACCGGTAAAAGGCGGATCTGCTCGGGGGCAAGCCAGAAGGGGAAATCACCGGCATAGTTTTCGGTCATGATTCCGAAAAACCGTTCGAGCGATCCAAAGATCGCCCTGTGAATCATGATTGGCTGTTGCTTTGAGCCATCTGCTGCCACGTAATCCAAGCCGAAACGCTCAGGCAGGTTGAAGTCCAATTGGATGGTGGAGCACTGCCACATGCGTCCGATGGCATCCTCGATTTTTAAATCAATTTTGGGGCCATAAAAAGCACCGCCACCGTCATCGATTTTGTAGTCCCAACCTTTGCGCTCGAGCGCTTCTGTGAGTCCCTTCGTAGCAAGATCCCAAACGGCTTCGCTACCAATTGACTTTTCTGGCCGGGTGGACAGGTTGATTTCGTAGTTATTGAAATCAAATGTGGAAAGGATGCGCTCAGTGAGATCAAGAATTCGCAGAATCTCATCGCTGATTTGGTTTGGCAAGCAGAACACGTGAGCGTCGTCTTGCGTGAACCCTCGAACCCGCATCAGGCCATGCATCACACCAGGACGTTCGTAGCGATAGACCGTTCCCAACTCGGCCCAACGAATCGGCAATTCGCGATAGCTCCTTAACTTGCTGGCGTAGGTGAGGACGTGAAACGGACAGTTCATCGGTTTCAACTGATATTCCCTCTCATCCACCTGCATGGGGCCGAACATGCTTTCGGCATAAAAATCGAGGTGGCCTGATGTTTTCCAGAGGCTGATGTCTGCGACATGTGGTGTGTACAGCAATTCATAGCCGCCTTCAAAATGGGCCTGACGCCAAAAATCTTCGATTAATAGGCGCATGCGTGCACCCCTTGGATGCCAGAACACCAGCCCTGCGCCAGCTTCATCTTCGATGGAGAACAACTCGAGATCTTTGCCTAGGCGGCGGTGATCACGGCGCAGTGCCTCTGCTTTACGGCGCTTGTGCTCCGCAAGTTGCTCTGGTGTCTCCCATGCCGTGCCATAGATACGCTGAAGTTGTGCCTTGGTTTCATCGCCGCGCCAGTAGGCACCGGCGACACTCTCTAACTCGAACGCTTTGGGGTGGAGCTCTTTGGTGTTGTCAACATGGGGGCCTGCACAAAGATCCCACCATTGGTCTCCAAGTGTGTACAGGGTGATCGGCTCTTGAAGCCGCTCCAAAATCTCGAGTTTGTAGGGTTCATTTTGGGCCTGAATACGTTTCTGCGCCTCATCTCTGCTCACCTCGATGCGCTCTAGGGGCAGCTTGCGACCGATGATTTTGCCCATCTCCTTCTTGATGGCCTTCAGATCGTCTTCCGTGAAGGGTTCGGGGTTATCAAAGTCGTAGTAGAACCCCGTCTCTGTCCAAGGCCCAATGGTGACCTGAGCCTTGGGAAAGAGTTTCTGCACTGCCATTGCCATCACATGGCTCATGGAATGACGAATTTTGAGGAGCTTCTCGCTCTCGCTGGTCTTCGGCAGAACCACGGGCGCGAGTGGGGCGGATGTGGTTGCTGCAGCGCTGCTCACCGGAACCGGAACAAGGCCCGCCATCCTATGGGCGTGGCTACAAGTTTCTTGAATGGATCCGTCAAATCAGTCCGAGGCGGGCGCACTTCTCGACCAACTCCTGGAATCATTATTGGCTGATTTTGATCGCTGGTTTCAACGCGGAGAAGAGCTCCTGCGCTGCTGTCCAGATGACGTCGTGGGGAAAGTGGAAAGGGATCGGCTGGCCGCGCGTCTAACGGAGGGCCAGAAGTCGATTACGGCTACACGATCTTTAGTGAAGGCTTCCACTCAGCCCATGGCCGTGTCCATGAGTGCAATAAGTCCATGGCATGGGCTTGTGACGGAGGTCTGGGGATTGGCAGCCAAGCTGGCTGTTAATCGACGCAATTAGACGTTGACTTGACGCTTCAAGCTGTCCAGGTTCTTGCTGTAGAAGCTCGCGAGTTCTTGGTGGCTCTTCACAGGTTGGCCGTAGGCCGAGAGCCCTGAGAATGTGGGGAATGAAGCCCATTCAGGCGCCAGTTTTGCCATGGCAGCCTTGGTTAAACCCCGTTGATCAATCTCATTGAGCGCTCCTCGACGTTTGGCGAGGTGGAGGGCTGCTTGATCTTGATGCTGAGGTTCAAAACTGGCCAGTTTCAGTTCTCGAGCCACACCTTTCCAGGTGCCTGGCAAAAATTGGTATGCACCTGCAGCGGCGCTGGAGTATCGCTTCACAACTGTGCGCTCTGGATGGCGTGAGAGATCCTCAAACATTCCTCCGCCGTACATCACGGTGTAGCCATGGTCCTGACCGTCTTTCCAGGTGCCTTCGGCATAACGGATGGTGTTGAGCAGAGCGCGGCGCGCAGGAGTGAGTTCGTAGGGGCCCTGCTCTGATCCTTCGACTAATGAAGCCCGTGTGACGCCCTGGGAAGAAGCGTTAGATGTTTCCGTCGTTGCCGTCGTGATTGAGAGCGACGAGCCACTGGCGCACAACAAAACACCGCTGAAGGCGGTAGATGCCACGAACGTGCGGGTGGACAGCAATGCAACGGTTGGAAACAGCTGAAACACGCAGCGCGTTCAAAGTTTGCTCATCCTGCAGGGATGTTGCGTTCTATGGAGTGTTTGGCCGAGGGGGGTTGACTTTTGCCCTTCGTCGTGTGTTTGCACATTAAAAAACGATGAGAGTCTCGCGAGACTCTTTGCCTTCACTTGGATTCTCTGGTGTTGCTGTTGATGGATCTAGGCGCTGCTCGGGCTGGATCTGATTGATTAGCTCCATTAATCAATCGAACAGCTATCAATTAAGTCCTGCAGGCAAACCCTAGGGATTTCCTGACGCGATTCAGCGTTGCATTGGCAACGGCTTCAGCTTTTTGGCGGCCTTGGTCGAGGACATGATTCAGTTCCTCGGGGTCGTTGATCAGTGCCTTGTAGCGGGCTTGAATCGGCTCCAATGCAGCAACTGCGGCCTCGGCAAGCAGGGGTTTGAATTGTCCCCAGCCCATGTCTGCGCATTCGTTAGCGACGGAACTGCGCTCTTGTCCACTGAGGATTGCGTATAGGCCCAGCAAATTATCGGTTTCAGGACGGTCCGGATTGCCAAACTCAAGGCCCCGCTCGGGGTCAGTCTTGGCCCGCTTGATTTTTTTGGTTATTAGTTCGGGAGGGTCCAACAACGTGATTCGACTGCCCTCATTGGGGTCGCTTTTGCTCATTTTGTTGCGGCCATCCGTCAGGCTCATCACCCTGGCTCCTTCTTTGAGGATGAGCGGTTTAGGCACATTCAGGACGGGATTTTCTTTGGAACCGAACCGTGCGTTGATGCGTTGTTGTGCGATATCACGAGCGAGCTCAAGGTGCTGCTTTTGGTCTTCTCCCACCGGTACTAAATCGGCGTCATACAACAGGATGTCTGCGGCCATCAAGACGGGGTAATCCAGCAGGCCAACAGACACGTTGTCGCCTTGCTTCACCGACTTCTCTTTAAACTGAATCATGCGTTCCAGCCAATTCAGCGGCGTGACGCAGTTCAGGAGCCAACAAAGCTCACTGTGGGCTGCGATCTGGCTTTGGATAAAAATGGAACAGCGTTTGGGATCCATTCCGCAGGCCAGATACAGAGCGGCTGTGGAGCGGGTGTCCGTAGCGAGTTGGCGTGGGTCATGGGGAACCGTGATCGCGTGCAGGTCCACAACACACACATAGGTGTCGTGGGTGTCTTGAAGATCAACCCAGTTGCGGATGGCTCCAAGCCAATTACCGAGATGCAGTGCTCCCGTTGGCTGAACACCGGAGAGGACCCTTGGCCGCGCCATGAATCAGGCCTCTGGGTCAGCTGTCTGCTTGCTGGTCTCCTCTGAGGATGAACTCGCAGATGTGGTGTCATCGCCACTTTCAGTAGCCACGGCTTCTTCGCTGCTCGTTGTCGTTACAACCTGTTCAGAGGCTGCATCCGATTCAGGCTCTACTTCAGGAGCTGGTTCAGGCTCTGCCTTGGGCTTGCTGGGCCTGGCGAAAGGGTCTGGCTTTGAGCTACGGCTTCCTCGGTCGTCGTCGGAACGACGGTTGCGGGAGTCGCGTCGACCGCCGCTGGGGGCTTGGTTTTTTTGTTGTTCGATCAGTTCTGTGAGTTTTCCATCGGCGAGCATTTGCCCCAACGTGCGTACAGCAAAACCAAGCACGGCAACCGGTGAACGCAGGTTGAAGGCATCTTGCAAGGCCTTGGCAGCACTCATTTCATTGTCACTTAAACGAATGCGGAACCCGCCAGCGTCCCGGTTGCCTCCACGGTTGCTGCGATCGCGCTGCCCTTCTCGGCGCCCCTCGCCTTGTGCACCCTGCTGTTGGGGATCGCTGTAAGAATCAGTCATGGCCCTTGGCCTGTCGTTAGGCGCAAGTGTGACGCATCACCGGTGGGCTGGCCGTCAGCCAATGCAGTTGATGGGGCTCGGAACTTCCTTGGCGGGCTAAGACCAGCATGGGAATGGTGTTGATGCCACGTTCGATGCAGTCCCGATAAAGGCTCACGAGAGTTCGATATCGCTGTGCAGTCCAGCCGTGATTGGGCCGTTCTTGGCTAATCCAAAAGGTTTGAAGAGCCCGTTGACAATCATCAATTCCGAATTCATCCCAACACGATTGTTGGGCGACTAAGGGATCAATTCCCTCAAGCACAAGCCTTTGGTAATGGACAAGCTCCGGTGCCTCGGCGTGACCATCGGGGGGGAGAAATCGATGCAATTGATGCAGTTGGATTTGATTGAGCTGCATCCAGCAGCGATTGCGAAGCAGCACTGGGCGTTGCCATGACCATCCCTCCGCAGCCTTGACGTCAGAAAGGACGGCTTCTAGCCCGAATCGTTGGATGTCTGTTAACCCCTCCAGTGGGTCTGGCCCCCACTTGGACTCATCCATGGGCTCCCGAGTAGGTAATGCCGTCCTCCACATACTCCCTCGGTTCGAGGTGGATTGTGCAACGTACGGGGCCAAATTTTTGATCGAGTCGGGTTTCGACGCGTTCGGTGATCGTGTGGGCGCTGATCAGATCCTCCGCATCAACGATGAGATGCATGTCGATAAACACCTGCTGACCAAGGACTCCCCGGCTTGCGATGTCGTGGCAGTTAAGAACTCCAGGAACTGCCATGGTTTCAGCATGAATGGATTCAGGAGCGATCGCGATGTGATCGACCAGCCACGGCAGCGTTTGGCGCAAGACTTGCCAGCACACTTTGATCAACAGCAATGCCAAAGGAATAGCCAGGGCAATATCCAGCCAATTCACTCTGAAAATCATTGCTCCAGCCATCCCAACAAGCACCACAACAGTGGTCCAGACATCACTTGCTGCATGCTGTGCATCGGCTTTCAGCAGGCTGTTATTAAGACGGCGCCCCTCGCTGTATTCATACCCGGCAAGTAAAAGATTGAGTCCCAAAACCAATCCCAAAATCATTAATTCTTGAGCTGTTACTCGAATTTGAGGAAATCCTTCCAGCATTCGTTCGCTCGATCGGAGCAGGATCTCAAGCGCGGTAAATAAAATGAATCCTGCAATTCCTAAGGCACCCACGGCTTCATATTTGTGGTGTCCATAGGGATGGTCGCGATCTGGACGTGGATCGGAAAGGCTGTTGGTGATCAGTCCTGTCAAACTCGACAACGCATCGGTCGCGCTGTGCATCGCATCAGCAATGACAGCTAACGAGCCGCTGACCACCCCAACTGCCAGTTTCAGCAGGGACATGGCGATGTTCAGGGCTAGAGCAACGGCCAGAACCCGACGGACTTCTTGACGACGATCAACGGTCGTCTTGCCCTGCAAGGCGCTCATGCATCACGTCAATGGATGACCCCACGGTATGGAGAAGTCCGCCGTCTGGCCGATTTTCCTGGTCTGGGACGGTGAGTTGAGCTAAGAGAGGTTCTGCTCCCTCTTGCGTTGCGTTGAAATTCCCAGCTGCGCTACCGCAGATCTTCTCGGTTCCCAAGTCCTTAATCAGGCCTTTGGTGCTCGCGGCTGGAGGCGTGATGGCCGGGCAGTGGTTGCTAAGTGAGGTGATGCATGTCCCCGGCGGCGGGTTGGGCTTATTGGTAATTGGTGGTGTGGTGGTGTGGTTTGGGCGTTCCTCTAAACCCCGCTTTACGTCTCCCATATCTGTGAATGGTTGGCTTGAGCGTTGCAACACAGTTCTCGATCAATTTGAGTCGTTCGAAGCTGATGTGAATGCCAACGAGCGTCGTCGAGAATCGCTTCGGGCTGTTGTTGAGCGTTCTGGGCCACAACGGATCGCACTGGTGACGGTTGATCCATCCAGTGCGCCGGATTCGTTGTTGCTTCAAGAGAGTCTTTCAGGGACAACGTCACTCCAACTCTCCTTTTGCCGCCCTCTGGTTTCAACCGATGGCCATCGGCAGTGGCCTGATGTTTTACAAAATCAAGATGTGATTTTGGTCAGCTTGTCCAATCCTTTGATGGCTGCTGAATTGTTGTGGCTTCAGCAAGTCCCAACGTCGCAGCCAACCTGGTTGCTAGTGCATTCGTCTGCTAACGAATCAGACGACACGACCATTGCCAACATTGCAACTGTTTTGCCGGAGCGTTGGCGCGACCGTGTTGTTGTGATCGGCGATTCAGGCGCACTACGTACCTCACTCGCTCCGTTGCGAAGGTCTCTCTCACAGGGGCTTCCAGATGCGCGGCAACGGCTGCTTGAAGCTCTGCATCGCGATTGGCAAGCAGATCTAGAACGACTGCGGCGCCATCGTTTTCAGCAACTGCAGCAACGCACCCAGTGGATCGTGGCCGGTTCTGTTTTGGTGTCGCCTATCCCCAGCTTGGATCTCCTCGCCGTTGCTGTAGCAAACGGTTTGATGTTGAAGGAGATGGGAGACATTTGGGGAGCAGACGTGAACTCGGATGTGCTGCGAGAGGCTGCATCCCACCTGGCCCGAGCTGCGTTGGCCCAAGGGGTGGTGGAGTGGACAAGCCAAACACTGCTGGGCTTAGCGAAGCTGGAGGCTGGCAGTTGGTTGGCGGCTGGAGTGATGCAATCCCTTAGTGCGGCTTACCTCACCAGGGTCGTGGGTCGCTCAATGGCGGACTGGTTGGCTGTGAATGCAGGTGTTTCAGAACCGGATCTGGCATCCCTGAAGCGTGAGGCACCACTTTTGATTGCACGCGCTGCTGAAGAAGAACGATTGGACTGGACAGGCTTTCTTCAGCAATCTCGACAATGGGCACTAAAAGCAACTTCATGAAGGGTTCATGAAGTGCTTCATGAATTTTTGTTGAGAGCTAATTCGTAATATTGAGAGTTGAAGACTTTGGCGGTCGTCTTCATAAGATTTAAACGCCATTCTCAGTTTTTGAGAAAGGTTTTTCCGTCTTTTTTCTCCCATGTCCACCGCAATTCGCAGCGGACGCCAGAG
>ERZ802827.1397-NODE-1397-length-11967-cov-9.25747_pt1 | contig 11967 bp, 8 predicted proteins | sample MGYA00345652_ERZ802827 | MGnify/ENA primary metagenome ERZ802827 (study PRJEB30503, sample SAMEA104212372) | marine metagenome | biome: Westerlies Biome; feature: [SRF] surface water layer (ENVO:00010504) within the epipelagic zone...; material: water... | reverse complement strand
GACGATGCTTGCGAGGCACCACATCGTGTATTCAGCCGTCCCGTACAGAACAAGAGCAGTCATTGCCACGCCAGAAGACAAACCGTAGGAGCCAAAATCACCGAGAAAGATCTTCCCAGTGGCCACATTAAAAAAGATGAAGATGGTCAGTGCCATGATTATGGCGAAGATGTTTTGGCTCGAAACTTCAAAAAACGTAAAAACGAAAAACGCAAGGCAAATGCCTGACAACAGGCCATTCGCACCATCTGCCATGTTTCCCGCATTCACAAAGGCCGTGATAATGAAGGCGCAAGCGATGGCCAGTACGGCCTCATTAGCCAATGGTCCCGGCAACCACGCAAAAGCCTCTAACTGCAGGGCCCCGGGTGTGATCACCACCCACAGTAGGGAAAAAATCGAAACCAATGCCAGCCTTCCTGAGGCGGTAATGTTGCTAACGAAATCGTCCCACATACCCACCATGGCGATGAGACCCCAAAGCACGAGGGACTGCGGCGACACTAGAGGACTGACAAAGCCTTGGCTGAGTTCGTTGGAGGGCAGGAATTGGTAAGACGATAAAAGCGCAAAGACGATATAGCCCACGGCGATGATGAACCCGCCCAATCTGGAGCTATCTTGTTCCGATATGCCGTGACTGTCTGGATCGTCTCTCACCCAAGGATTGCTGCTGATCCACCACATCACGCCAACCATCAGCAATCCCACGACACCGCCGAAAAGTCCGGAAACAATGGCGAGCGCTACAGCACCTACAAGCGGGAGCTTGGCAATACTCGGCGCCGGCTCAACGTTTCTAATATCTTGTTGCAAACTCACGACCCGTCGATTTTCTCAGTTCCATCCCCAAGGGCTCCTGCGAGGCCCTCTCCGCCTGGCGAAGGATAGGCGTTCAAACCCACCAAAGCGAGTGGATCGCAGTAGTAATCCTTCGGGCCTGTCGAAGTCCCTGGACAAGTCAGTATGCGACTTTTTTCACTCTTTCTTGCCCTCGCCCTGCGTATAGTTTTAGCCAGTTTCATGCGCGAGAACGCTTTGTCCACACCCACCGCCAAGATTTGCCACAGCATTACGGAAGTAGCAGCCGCGGACTGGAATCACTGTGCTGACGGCAGCGGTGTGTACAACCCCTTCACGCGACATGCCTTTCTCCACGCACTGGAAACCAGTGGCAGCGTTGGCGATGCAACAGGTTGGCGACCTTTTCATGTGGCCGTGGAACGCGATGATCGGCTTATTGGCGTGGCACCAATGTACTTAAAGAGCCACAGCCAAGGCGAATATGTCTTCGATTACGCCTGGGCAGATGCTTGGCATCGGGCCGGCCAAAGCTATTATCCTAAGTTGCAAAGCAGCATTCCCTTTACGCCGGCAACCTGCCCAAAACTGCTGTGCGCCAGCGATAGCGCCGAGGACAAAGATCTTCTGATAAGTGCCTGCGTACAAGTAGCGGAGCAAGCAAAGGTCAGTTCCATGCACATGACTTTCCTGCCCGAGGGGCAGTGGCAAGACTTGGCAGAGGCGGGACTGCTGCAGCGCATGGATCAACAGTTTCACTGGCACAACGCAGGCTATGCGACATTCGATGAGTTTTTGCTGCAGCTATCCTCTAAGAAGCGCAAAAATCTTAAGCGCGAAAGGCGCGACGCCCTTGCCAACGACATTGAGATTGAATGGCTCACTGGCGCACAGCTCACCGAATCCGTGTGGGATGCGTTCTACCAGTTTTACCTCGACACCGGCTCGCGAAAATGGGGGAGCCCCTACTTAACCCGAGCGTTTTTCACAGACATTAGCGCTACCATGGCACACGATACGTTGTTGATCATGGCCAAGCGCGAAGGCCGCTATATCGCCGGCGCACTGAACTTCATCGGCGGCGATACGCTATTTGGTCGCAACTGGGGTTGCATCGAAGATCATCGGTTTCTGCATTTCGAAGTCTGCTACTACCAAGCCATCGACTATGCCATTGCCCATGGCCTGAAACGTGTCGAAGCCGGCGCCCAAGGCGGGCACAAAGTGGTCAGAGGATATTTACCCGAACCGACTTATAGCGCGCACTGGATCGCAGACCCGGGCTTTCGCGACGCCGTCGCCCGATTCTTGGATGAGGAAAGAAGCTATGTTGCCGAGGACATTGCCCACGTCGAACAACGCAGCCCGTTTAACGCAACGATTGATTTATCGGCCATTAGAGGCCGTTGACCAGCAAAAAATAACACGATGATTTAATATGTCAGGCTGTTTTTTATTGCCCAAATGAGTATCGCACCACCATGATTGCTTCGATCAAATCCATCCTTAGGCATACAACTGCCACTGAGAGTACGGTAACCGTGCAGGGCTGGCTGCGCTCACGACGCACATCCAAGGGCGGTTTTTCGTTCTTACACATACACGACGGCTCGTGTTTTGGCACGGTGCAGGCGGTAGCCAACGGCGAGTTAGCCAACTACGCAGAAATCGTCGAAATTGGCACAGGCTGTTCGGTGACGGTAACGGGAACCTTGGTTGCCTCTCAGGGCCAAGGACAAGACCGTGAAATACAGGCGAGCGAGGTCATCATTCACGGCGTCGTCGATGATCCGGAAACCTATCCGATCAGCAAAAAACGGCATACGTTCGAGTACTTGCGTAGCGTTGCCCACCTGCGGCCCCGCACCAACACCTTTGGCGCAATTTCGCGCATCCGCCATGCGTTGAGTGCCGAGGTGCACGGTTATTTTGACCGTCACGATTTCTGCTGGGTAAACACACCCATCATCACCGCCAGCGATTGTGAGGGTGCCGGCGATCTCTTTCGGGTTTCGACGCTGGATCAGATTCAACGCGACAATCGTCAACAATTTGGCGATGACTTTTTTGGCTCCGAAGCATTTTTGACGGTCAGCGGACAGCTCAACTTAGAAAGCTATGCCTGCTCCCTGGGCAAGGTTTATACCTTTGGTCCAACCTTTCGCGCGGAGAATTCCAATACCAGCCGTCATCTGGCGGAATTTTGGATGATCGAACCAGAGATCGCCTTCGCAGACTTGGCCGCCAACGCCGACCTAGCCGAAAGTTTCTTGCGCGAGGTCATTCAAGGCGTGCTGCAGCGATGCCCAGACGACATGGCGTTTTTCGATGAGCGCGATGAGGGCGGTTTGATTGAGCGGTTGACGACGATTGCGGAACAACAGTTTACGCGCATGACCTATACCGAGGCCGTCGACCTTTTGCTGCAAAGCGACCAAGACTTCGAATTTGCCGTGAGTTGGGGCGCCGATCTGCAGTCCGAGCATGAGCGCTACATCACCGAACAGGTGATCAAGGGTCCGGTGGTCGTAACGGATTATCCTAAAGACATCAAAGCCTTTTACATGCGCTTGAATGATGACGAGAAAACCGTCGCGGCGATGGATGTCTTGGTGCCCGGCGTGGGCGAGATCATTGGCGGCAGTCAGCGCGAGGAGCGTCTGTCTGTACTGGATGCGCGCATGGATCCGCGGCTTGCAGACGAGTTGTGGTGGTACCGCGACCTACGTCGCTACGGCACGGTCCCCCACGCGGGTTTTGGCCTAGGTCTCGAGCGGCTCCTGCTGTACATCACTGGCATGGACAACATACGCGACGCGATACCCTTCCCTCGGGTACCGGGCAACGCAAATTTTTAGCTCGTGAATCCTATCGACGACGACCCCGTACTGCCCCCCGGCGCGCTGCTGGCCGCACTTTGGCAGCTACGTCGCTTTATCGGCCCCCATCGCCGAGGCCTTTACGTTGGCATCGCAGCCTTTGGTGTGGCCCGAATCTTTGAGGCCATGGTGCCCGTGCTTACCGCGGTATCGATCAACCGCATGGCAGACGGAAATTTTGATTTAACTTATCCAGTCTTGGGCATCGTCGGCGCGGTGACGATCCGTTATGGCGTCGTCACCTTTGCGCGATTCAACGTGCGTCGAGTGGCACTCAAAGTGTCCTTTGATCTACGCCAAGCTTTCTTCAATAAGCTCCAAGAACAAGGCGCAGAGTTCTTTGCCCAATTCAGCATCGGCGACATGATGACCCGAGCCGTCGCGGACATATCGTTGATCCAGCGATTGATCTCCATGGGCACAATCTTGCTCATCATCATGGTGTACGCGACGGTGGTCGGCTTTGGCTTCATGCTCTATTACTCACCCTGGCTGACCTTGCTGTTATTACCCCCCATGCCATTGGTGTATGCCTATGCTCAATACTCAGCCAAGGCCATGGGCGTCGCCTCGGCTCAGGTGCAGGATCGGTTGTCAGACTTAGGCACCCACACCCAAGAGAACTTGTCTGGTATTCGCACCATTCAAGCCATGGTGCAGGAAGAAAACGAGATTCAGCGTTTCGCGGCGACTAATCAGGCCTACGCCGATGTCTTTTACGAGCAGGGTCGCATCAATTCCGCCATGGGCGCATGGATGCCAAGCTTAGCGGCAATCTGTTCGCTGACGATTTTAGGGTATGGCGGCAGCCAAGTGCTCAACGGCAGTCTCGCCATTGGCGACTTCGTCGCCTTCTTCATGTTCGTCAACATGGTGGTACAACCATTTCGCGTGGCAGGATTTATCGTCAACCTATTCCAGCGCGCCGGGGTGGCGAGCAGGCGGTTGTTTGAAGTCTTCGAGCGTCCAGCGGAAATCACCGACGCGCCTGCGGCCCAAGCACCGACTGAAATCGCTGGCGCTTTGCGCATTGAGCATTTGACGTATCAGTATCCTGGCAGCGCCGTCAACGCCATCGATGACCTGTCTCTATCAGTAGAACCCGGCGAGACCCTGGCTATTATGGGCCGCGTCGGCAGCGGTAAAACGACGTTGCTTAAGCAAATAGTGCGCTTAATCGACCCGGCTCCCAACAGCATTTTTATTGACCGATACCCGGTAGCCGACTACCCGCTGAATCAGCTGCGCACACAGGTTGCTCTGGTTCCGCAAGACCCATTTCTGTTCGCTGAACCACTCAAAAGCAACATCACCTACGATGACCCGGCACGCTCGTTGGAACGGATCTGGGAGGCCGCGACCTCTGCGGACTTGAAAGACACCATCAGCGATTTCCCTGAACAGCTCGATACGCTAATTGGTGAGCGCGGGGTTACGTTGTCCGGTGGCCAAAAACAACGTGCGACTCTGGCCAGAGGTTTGATACGCAACGCGCCGATCTTAATTCTCGATGATTGTTTTTCTGCGGTGGATACCGAAACCGAAGAACATATCTTGGGCGAGCTCAAACGCTTGCGCCAAGATCAAACCACGCTATTGGTGTCTCATCGGGTCAGCACCGCACGGCACGCTGACCGCATCGTCGTCATTGACGCTGGGCGCATTATCGAAAGCGGCAAACACGACGAACTACTCGCCAATCAGGGTTATTACGCTGAATTGGAACGCGTACAGCGCGAGGGTGGTGAAGAAGACGATCTTGAAAAACTCAGGGTTGGCTCATGAACACCACCACAAAGAAAACGCCTCGCGACTACGCCATGTTCGATGCAGACATCAGCGGTGCCGTGCTCAACCTGCAGCTGCTGCGACGGCTGTTAAAATGGCTCGCCCCGTACAAAGTTTCACTGGCGGTTAGCACCGTGCTGGTGCTGATCGCATCGACGCTGCAGGTCATGCTGCCCATGATCATCTCGCTTGTCGCCATCGACCATATCATTCGCGGCGAGAGCGATGCCGAAAGCCCCGACTTCGGTCTAATTGAATTTAACCAAGGCATCGCACAAAGCCTTGGTATGCCCGAGCTGATGGCGGCCTGCTTGCTCTACGCGGTCATCCAAATAACGTGGGCTTTCTGTGGCCATGCGCACCGCATGACGCTGATCGGACCTGTCATTAAAGGCCTGAGAGATCTCCGACTTGATCTTTTTCGTCACCTAGAGACCCGGCCATCGTCGTTTTACGATCGCGTCGCGGTTGGTCGTATCATGACCCGCGTTACCAACGACGTTGAAGCGCTGTATGAGCTGCTACGAGGACTGGGTACCCTAGTCGGCGAGTTTGTACCGTTTTTTGTTGCGCTCGCCGTGATGCTCGCCATCGACGTGCAGCTGACGCTAATCCTGCTGTTGGCACTACCCATCCTCGCGCTAGTCACCGCACTTTTTCGACGCAAGACACGTTTTTTGTTTCGTCAAACTCGCCAAACACTTTCGAGCCTGAATCAAAACCTGCAGGAGAATCTCGCCGGCCTGCAGGTGGTGCAGTTGTCTGACCGTCAACACCACAACCTCGACCGCTACACCGAGATCAACGAGAAAAATCGCCTCTTTGAACATCGGCTTGCACGGGTTGAAACTCTCTATGGCGCGTTCAACGAAAGCCTCGCGCAAATTGCCATTGGTCTTATTCTGTACTACGGCGCCAGCCAGCTGATGGAAATCACCATGACGGTTGGCGAAGTCGTACTGTTCACCCAGTTCGTCACCATGTTGTTCCACCCCATCGTCGTGCTGGGAGAACAAACCAACATACTGTTTCGCGCCATGGCCAGTGGCGAACGTATTTTTCAGGCCCTGGACTGGGATGAAATCATTCACGAACCAGCCAATCCGGTGGCGCTGCCAGAACGGTTGCGCGGGGCAGTAGAGTTTCGCAACGTCAGCTTTGCTTACGACAGCACGATGCCTGTACTGAAGGATGTATCGTTTTCAATCAAGCCCGGCGAAAAACTGGCGATTGTCGGCCCCACGGGTTCCGGCAAGAGCACATTGATTCGTCTGCTCAGCCGGTTTTACGATTTCGGTGACGAGCAAATTTTTCTCGACGGCATTGACCTCAATAGCATCCATTCCAGCGATTTAAGACGTCGTGTGGGCGTGGTTCTGCAAGACTTCCATATTTTCTCCGGCAGCATTTTCGACAACATTGCTCTGGGCAATCCATCGGTGACCCGAGAGCAGGCCATGGATGCGGCCAAGACCGTTAACGCACACCAATTCATTTCTCAGCTACCCCAAGGATATGACACCCCACTGACCGAACGCGGCCAAAATCTGTCCCAAGGTCAACGCCAACTCCTAGCATTTGCCCGGGTGCTCGCAGCAAACCCCGAGATCTTAGTGCTAGATGAAGCCACCGCGAACATTGATACAGAAACTGAACTCCTCATTCAGGATGCCGTGGAACGGCTGACAAAGGGCCGCACCTCAATCATCATTGCGCATCGCTTACAGACCATTCAGGAAGCAGATCGCGTACTGGTATTAGATCAAGGTCAGGTAGCGGAGATTGGCAGCCACGAAGAGCTCTTGGCGGCGCATGGACTCTATGCCACCCTGCATAGCCTGCAGTTTCAGAGCGCTGACGGTTAACGAAACCACCACCCATTCAGATAAAAGGTAGACCGTGTCGAACAAGACACCGATCAAAAGCGGCGAAAAGTTCTCAACCCCGCAGGGCTTCAAAGCCATCAAGAACGGGGTCAAAGCAGGCGCCCATGCAAAGACCGACATCGAACGTAAGCCCCCTTGGCTGCGCGTCTCGGTAGGCGGCGGGGAGCGTTATCGCGCGGTCAAAGAAACGGTTACCAAACATCGCCTCGCGACCGTCTGCGAAGAATCTCACTGCCCCAATATTGGCGAATGCTGGAATCATGGCACCGCCACCATCATGTTAATGGGCGCAACATGCACTCGTGCCTGCCGCTTTTGCGCGGTAGACACCGGCAACCCCAAGGGCTGGCTTGATCTGCAAGAACCCGCCAATGCCGCGGAGTCAGTGCGCTTGATGGGCCTGAATTATGTCGTGCTGACGTCTGTGGATCGTGACGATCTCAGTGATGGCGGCGCCGCCCACTATGCGGCCTGTGTCAAAGCCATTCGCGCCTTGAACCCCAGCACGGCGGTTGAGGCGCTGACACCAGATTTCAACGGCGATCGAGATGCGGTATGTACCGTGGTGAACTCGGGGCTACAGGTGTTTGCGCAAAATTTAGAAACCGTCGAACGACTCACGCATGTGGTACGTGATCCGCGAGCAGGCTATCAACAGACCTTGGATGTGCTGGCCTGGGCGAAGCGCGACAACGCGCAAGTGCTTACCAAGTCCAGTTTGATGCTTGGCTTGGGCGAAGATGAGGCCGAGATCAAACAGTCACTGGAAGATCTGCGGCGCCATGACGTCGACATTGTCACGCTTGGGCAGTACATGCGGCCAACCAAGAATCATTTGCCCGTAGCGCGCTGGGTTAGCCCGGACGAATTCGAAGCGCTGCGCGCATTCGGCCTAGACCTGGGCTTCACCGAAGTCGCCTCGGGACCCTTGGTGCGCTCTAGCTATCGAGCTGACCGTGTTTTTGAACAAAATAACCTAGGGCTTGAGCGCATCCCGGTGCAGCAACTTTGACAACTTGAGCCATCTTCGCCGCGCCGATTTTTCTAGCTAACGAGACCCACCCACGCATGCAAAACTTGACCTCTGAGGACTTCGCCAATTCCGGACTTCTGCCGGCAGACAGCAGTGCTGCGGCGACAACCCTGCACCTGATCAGCGGCGAAAATCTTGCAGACTTTACCAACAGCCTTAGCGCAACAGATCAGCAGTGGTTAACACGCCAATCGTTCACGGCTAAAGCGGGCCAAGTCGCTTGGCTGGAAAACGGTGACGGCGTGCTGGGCAAAGCCGACGCAGACTCTCTTGCTACGCTGGGGCATATGCCCTACACGCTGCCCGAAGGGGTTTATCGTCTGGCAGAGGCCACGACCTTCATCGCTTTGCTGGGTTGGGGGTTGGGCAGTTATTCATTCAATCGATACAAAGCAGCCGAGCGCGGGCCAGCGCAGCTGATATTGCCGGAGAGCGCAGATGCCGCGGAGCTAGTGAATACCGTAGCCGCCACCTATCTGACCCGAGACCTGATCAATACGCCTGCTCAGGACATGGCGCCCTCGCACCTGCAGGCTGAGGTCGAGGCGTTAGCCACAACCTTCGAGGCAAGCGTCAGTACCGTCGTTGGGGACGAACTACTCGATCTTGAATGCGGTGCCATTCATGCCGTGGGACGGGCGGCAGATGACGCCCCGCGCTTGATGGATTTGACCTGGGGTGACCCCAACGATCCAAAAATTACCATCGTTGGAAAGGGCGTCACCTTCGATAGTGGTGGCCTAAATCTCAAGCCGTCTGGCGGTATGCGCCTGATGAAAAAGGACATGGGCGGCGCGGCTATCGCCCTGGGTCTGGGCTACCTCATCATGTCTCAAGCCCTGCCCGTGCGCTTACGGATTCTTATCCCTGCTGCCGAGAATGCGATATCTGGCAACGCCTTCAGACCCGGCGATGTACTGCACACCCACAAAGGCCTGACCGTTGAAATCGACAACACCGATGCCGAAGGCAGGCTGTTGCTTTGCGACGCCCTATCTCTGGCGACCAGCGAAAAGCCTGAGCTTATCGTGGATTACGCCACACTTACTGGCGCTGCCCGTGGCGCAGTTGGTGCAGAAATCGCAGCGATGTTCAGTAATGATGACGAGTTAGCGCAGGCACTGACTCGAATCGGTAAAACTGAGGACGATGCCGTGTGGCCCATGCCGCTGCATGACGACTATGCCTATATGCTCAAAAGCAATGTCGCTGACTTGGTAAACTCCGCGGCCTCGCCCTACGCAGGGGCGGTCACCGCCGCACTGTTCTTAAAGCGCTTTATCGACGACATTCCTTGGCTGCACTTTGACGTCATGGCGTTCAACATCCGCAAGCGGGCGGGCCGACCGGAAGGCGGCGAAGCCATGGCGCTGCGCAGCGTTTATCGGCACTTGAGCCGTCAATACGGAGCAGGCGGTGACTGATTTAAAAGCACTAGAGGTCGCCGCAGCAGGCACGTCTGTGGATCTTGCTGAATTTCTCGACGCCGTGAAGTTCAACGACCAGGGCTTGGTGCCCGCGATTGCGCAGGAAAGTGCCTCCGGCACTGTGCTCATGCTGGCTTGGATGAACCGTGCGTCCATTGAGCAAACGCTCGCGACGGGCTTGGTGACGTATTTTTCGCGCAGCCGCCAAAGCCTGTGGCAAAAAGGCGAGACGTCTGGCAACACCCAGCGGCTTTTGAGCATGCAATTTGACTGCGATGGCGACGCTATCCTGATGCAGGTCGACCAAACTGGCCCCGCCTGCCATACCGAGCGCCCAAACTGCTTCTATTTAAACGTCCAAGGCGGGCAAGTGGTCGTCACTACTTAAGGGTTGCGGCGCTGCAGCATTGACTCAACGAAAAGAGTAGACTGCCCGCCGCCTAAAAACGACAGCCTTCATATTATCTGCCGACTGCCGGAGTCCAACCGCGCCATGAGCCACGCCGAACTTGTTTTTCACAACACACTTAGCGGCAAGAAAGAAACCTTCGTGCCAGCGGATCCCGAGCATGTCACCGTTTATGTCTGCGGGCCGACCGTCTACAACCTCATGCATATCGGCAACGGTAGGCCAGCGGTGGTTTTTGATGTACTCACTCGCCTGCTGCGCACGCGCTACCCGCGCGTCACCTACGTCAGCAACATCACGGACATTGACGATAAGATCAATGCAGCCGCAGCCGAAAATGGCGAAGACATAGCAACACTTGCCGAACGCTTTGCGCTTGCCTACCAAGAGGACATCAGCGCTCTGGGAGTACACCCGCCCGATGTCGTACCCAAGGCGACACACCACATTGCTGAAATCATCGACATGATCGAAATCCTGATCGGCAAGGGCCACGCCTACGCCAGCGAGGGTCATGTGCTATTTCACGTACCATCAGATCCCGAATACGGATCGCTGGCCAAGCGCTCACTGGAAGACATGATCGATGGCGCCAGAGTCGAGGTCGCCGACTACAAAAAAGATCCGAAGGATTTCGTGCTTTGGAAGCCCTCCACCGCAGACCAGCCCGGCTGGGAAAGTCCCTGGGGTAGAGGACGGCCCGGGTGGCATATTGAATGCTCTGCCATGGTAAAAAAACACTTGGGCGACACGATCGATATTCATGGCGGCGGATCAGACCTTACCTTCCCCCATCACGAAAACGAGGCTGCCCAGAGCCGCTGCGCCAATGATCACTCGACCTATGTTCGCTATTGGCTTCATAACGGCATGCTGAACCTGGGCACAGAAAAAATGTCCAAATCGCTGGGCAATGTGCTGACCATCCGCGCCCTGCTGGAAAAACACAGCAGCGAAGTCCTGCGCTATGCTCTGCTGTCTGGTCAGTACCGGTCCTCGCTGACCTGGTCTGATGAACTGCTCGCCCAGGCTCGCGCAAGCTTGGATGGCCTCTACCAGAGTTTACGAGACGCCAGTTCCGAGCAGTCTATTACCAGTGCTGACTTTCAGGATATGGGCATATCTGAATACCCCAAGGTGGTGGTTGACGCCTTAAGCGATGATCTGAACACCCCAAAGGCTCTTGCAGGCATGCATGAACTGGCGAATCAGCTGCGGCGGGCCTCAGATAGCGAAGCCAGGAATGCCGCCGTACAACAATTGCTAGCGGGAGGCTCACTTTTGGGCCTGCTGATTCAGACCCCTGATGCCTATTTCACTCAAGGCCTGCCTGGCGGCCCGAGTTCGATCACTGCCGATGCAATCGAAGCGTTAATCGAGCAGCGAAAAGCAGCTCGTGCTAGTGGCGACTATGCCGGAGCAGATCGCATACGTGACGATCTGTTGGCCTCAGGCATCGAGCTAGAAGATTCCCGCGAGGGTACGCGTTGGCGCAAACTGTAGCTCGCACCCAGGGGCATGTATCACGTTGCCATCATTGGTGAGTCCCTAGGTGCCCAGGTTGCCGCCCTGGCCTGCGCAGCCAGCGGCTTCCATGATATTGACCGTCTGCAGGGCTCTGAGCATCCCAACGAACAACCGCAAGTCTATAGTCTTGGTGCCAACGCCAGCCGTTTGCTCCGCGCCTTGGTACCAGAGTCCATCGAGGAGCTGGGGTTCCAGCCCGATAGACGCCAGGTACGTT
>ERZ802827.1396-NODE-1396-length-11969-cov-13.8984_pt1 | contig 11969 bp, 11 predicted proteins | sample MGYA00345652_ERZ802827 | MGnify/ENA primary metagenome ERZ802827 (study PRJEB30503, sample SAMEA104212372) | marine metagenome | biome: Westerlies Biome; feature: [SRF] surface water layer (ENVO:00010504) within the epipelagic zone...; material: water... | reverse complement strand
TGCAATTCCCCAAGGCCAGCATGCCAGTCATCATAGCAATCAGCGGTGACGATATGCAGCACATGTGCTGTGGTGTGTGACTCGGTTAGGCCAAATTGGTCAAGGGTGCTCATCTGATCGGTCCTGCCAGCTTATGGCGATGTGAATGGTTTAAAACTATAAATGTTGCTGCAGCGGCGCGCCTGCTTGTGCGTATACCCGGTCAATATGCCACCAAAGACTGACGCCGCGAAACCCCAAATACCCAATAAAGGCAGCCAATAATCCATGCAACCCCCACGCATCCGAAAACAACAGCGCAACAGTCAGGCCGGATGCGGAAACAATCATTGCGTTACGCATCTCCTGACCGCGTGTGGCACCGACAAATATGCCATCAAGCTGAAAAGCTAAAAATGACGCTGGTGCCAGCAAACAGGCCCACAGCCAATGCGCATGCGCATGCGCAATCAATGCCGTCTGCGTGGTAAACAGACGCAGAATGATTGTGTCGCCAAACCATAAAATGGCGGCGATGACCAGCGCCAGTGCAGCCGCAAGGCTGTTTGTCCGCCGGATGGCAATCCGCAGATTTTCCGGGTTACGTTTGCCGATGGCTTCGCCGACCAGCGCTTCGGCAGCATAGGCAAAAGCGTCCAGCGCAAAGGCCAGAATGCCAAATAACGTCAATACAAGCTGGCATGTGGCCAGATCGAGATCGCCTAGCTTTGCCGCTTTGTTCAGCACCATTGCCTCGCATAACACCAACAGCGCGGTGCGGATAAAAATATCCCGGCCTAAAATGAAAAACCGCCGATAGGCCGCATGGTCACGAAGCGCCGTAAGAATCAGCTTTAGCTGCAAAAAATGACCGACGCCGATTTTCGATTGTGGCCGGTTGATAAACCAGATCATAAATAGAAAGCCGGACCATTGGGCGCAGACTGACGCGATGGCGACACCGGTGACATCCATGCCCAGCCCCAGAACAAACACAAAATCCAGCGCCAGATTGATCAGATTAACAATCAACAGCAGCAGCATGCCGCCAAACATTTGCTGGCGGCCATATAACACCCCTAACAACACCATATTGCCGAGCGCTGCCGGTGCCGCAAAAAGTCTGATGGTGGCGTAATCAACCATCAGCGATTCAACGAGTGGGCTTGCTGAAAATAATGCGGCGGCAATGCCGGTGATCACCGGGGCTGCCAGAATGACGCTGAGGCCAATAACAAATGCCAGAACCAGCCCGCGCACCAGAATTCTTGCAATCTGCGTGGCGGCATCACGGCCCTGTGATTGCGCCACCAGACCCGTCGTGCCCATGCGCAAAAACCCCATGCCAAAATAGATGGCGTTAAACAGCATCATGCCGAGCCCGACACCGCCGATAAAAGCCGGATCGTCAAGCCGTCCCATCATCGCGACGTCGACAGCCCCAACCAAAGGCACGGTCACATTCGAAATGATGATGGGCCAGGCCAGCCGCCAAATATGCCGCCAGCTGGTGTGACTGTCATCTGTTGATCTGTGCATGGCCACCCTTTCACCGCAACCCTGGTGACATGCCAGCCGGACACCGGCAATTTGGCATGTCGCATACTGCACCAGCTTTGCATATTGTAAACATCATTTTTTGACCGATGGTGATGCGACAGATGCGGCGTTTTCCAACTTGTCGGTTGCCAGCCAAGTTGCTAAGCCTGTACACCGTAAGGTCAAAAAAAGGTTTGGATTATTGGCTTTTTTTCACGCACGCACCGCGCTCTATGCGCTATTGGCGCTGGTTACGATCACGGTCTTTACCGGCCAGCATCTGGTGCCGCCAATGGATCGTGATGAGTCGCGATTTGCCCAGGCCAGCCGGCAGATGCTGCAATCTGGCGATTATGTGACGATTCGCTTTCAGGATGAGCTGCGCGCCAAAAAGCCAGCCGGCATATATTGGTTGCAGGCGGCATCGGCCAATCTGCTTGGCGAGGCGGACATTGCCTCCTACCGGTTTGTCAATGTGCTGGCGCTGCTTGCCAGTATTTTTATCCTGTATCATATCGGCTTGCGCCTATATGAACCGCATCTGGCACTCGCCGCCAGTGCTGCCTTTGCCAGCGGCTTTCTTGTGCTTGCCGAAGCGCATCTGGCAAAAACCGATACGGTGTTGATGCTGGCTGTGCTGGTTCAGCAATGGGGTTTGATGCGGATCTATCTGGGTCGTCAGGCCAACCCGGTCAAACCGCGCGCCGACTGGATCTGGTTCTGGGGGGCGATGGCGGTGGGGATATTGATCAAAGGCCCGATCGCACCAGCCATTGCTATTTTGACAATTGCCAGCCTGCTGCTGTGGCACCGGCAGATGCGGTGGGTCAGGCAATTGCGGTTGTTGCGTGGGCTGCTTCTGGTGGCGGTGATATGCCTGCCATGGGCCATTCTGGTCACGCTGGCAACGGACGGGGCGTTTCTGGATATTGCGGTAAAGGGTGATTTTCTGGCAAAAGTCCAATCTGGTCAGGAATCGCATGGCGCCCCGCCATTTACCTATCTGGCATTGTTTGGCTTGTTGTTGTGGCCAGCCTCGATCCTGCTGCCATCGGCATGCCTGCATATCAAAGCCCTGATGGCGCAAGACCGGACACGCTTTTTGCTGGCGTGGATTGTGCCATTTTGGCTGATGATTGAACTGATCCCGACAAAATTGCCACATTACCCATTGCCGGTGGTGCCGGCATTGGCGCTGTTGCTGGTCTGTTCGGTTGAACGGGTGGTGACATTGCCGCCGCTGCGGCAGAAAATATTTCTGGCCGGGCAATATCTGCTGCTGGCCTTTGGTGTTGTTCTGGTGGCTGCTGTGGGTGTGGCAGCGGTGCAGTTTGGCGGCGACAAGGTGCGGTTGGCGATTGGCTTTGTCGGGCTGGCGGTGATCATTGCCGGGCTGGCGGTCTGGCAAGGGCATCGCTGGATTCAGACTGCTGACTATCGAAATCTGCTGGCGTTATGGGCGGCTGGCATGCTGCTTCATTTCACCATATTTGCCGGGGTTGTGCCAAATCTGGCGCGGATTCATGTGGCTGAAGCCGTGGCAGAGCGGCTGCACAATGCGGCAAATCCCGCCACCGCGATTGCTGCGGCTGGCTTTCATGAGCCATCTTTGGTGTTTTTGCTTGGCCGCGATCTGTTGCTGGTTGATAGCCGGGAAGCGGCATTGTTTCTGGCAGAGGCACCGAATGGCGTAGCGCTTGTCGAGGCCCGTCAACAAACTGCATTCCTGGATATGGCGCGGCGGTTAAATCTGTCGCTGGCAGCCCCGCAACAGGTCTCGGGCTATAATATATCAAAGGGTCAGGATGTGGTTATTCTGATTTATCGGCGAGAGACATTTGACGCCAACTCTGACACAGAGTAAAAGCGTCGGGTAATCATTAAAAAGCGGTATCTAACTGCATGTCAGCTTCTGTGTCTTCTTCTGCGACCTCTCATCCGATCGAGATTTCTGTGCTCGTGCCGGTAATGAATGAGGCCGGTAACATTACCCCGCTTGTCGATGAAATCTGCACCGCCTTTAAAGGCCGCCGGTTTGAGATCATCTATATTGATGATGCCAGCACCGATGGCACCGCTGCTGAACTGTCTGACTTGCTGAAAACTGTGCCGCAATTGCGGGTATTGCGGCATGAAATCCGCTCTGGCCAGAGCGCGGCATTATGGTCGGGCCTGTGGCAGGCGCGCGGCGTGTTGATTGGCGTGCTTGATGGTGATGGCCAGAATGTGCCGGCTGACTTTCCGGCGATAGAGACGGCATTGCAGGATCTTGGCGATACCCCCGGCATGGTGGCTGGCATCCGCCAGCGCCGGAACGACAGCCCATCACGGTTATTGGCATCACGTGCGGCCAAATGGATTCGGGCCAGCCTGCTTGCCGATACGCATCCCGATTCGGGTTGTGGCATCAAAATGTTGCCCCGCAGCCTGTTTATACAATTGCCGTTTTTCAATCATATGCACCGATTTATGCCAAGTCTGGTACGGCGCCATGGCGGACGCGTTATTGGGGTGCCAGTTGCCCATCGGCCACGCCAGGTTGGCACGTCAAAATATCGTATCCTGGATCGGTTAATTGTTGGCATATCTGACGTGCTTGGGGTGATCTGGCTGTTACGGCGCGCCCCGACAAGTGGCGCGGTTAGCGAAGTCAGCCGACCCGCCAGCACGCCGCGTAAAGCTTCAAAATCTGCATCTTCGACGAAAAGGTCGCGTACATGATTGCTATGATGTCAGCCCATATTGAGGCCGTTGCCAGTACGCTGGCCAATTTCCTTTTGCTGGTCTTTCCCTTTCTGCCGCAGAGTCTGGCCACACATCCTGAACAGATCATGGTGGTGGTTGGTTTTGCCGGGCAGGGGCTGTTCGCCATGCGGTTTATTTTGCAATGGCTGACATCAGAGGGACAGGGCCGTTCGGTGATCCCGGTGGCCTTTTGGTATTTTTCAATCGGCGGTGGCAGCGTTCTGCTGCTCTATGCCATCTGGCGGCAGGATCCGGTGATCATCTGCGGTCAGGGTCTTGGCCTGTTTATCTATTTTCGCAACTTATATTTTATCCACCGAAGCAGAGCCGACGAGTAGCCATTATCGTGATTGGCCGTTCCTAGATAGCGGTGTTGCCTTTTTGCATGATAATCGCCCAATGTTCGGCAGATACCGGCGTCACCGATAATCGTGACTGGCGTACCAACGCCATTTCCTGAAGACGTTCATCGGCTTTGATATCCGTCAATGTCACCGGCGTGTTTAATGGTTTTACCGCTCTTACCGTCACCATACCAAACCGGCCGGATGCATCGGTTGGATCAGGATGATACCGGGCGCATATCTCGACAATGCCAACAATCTGTTTTTCATTTACCGAATGATAGAAAAATGCCAGATCACCAATCTGCATGGCTTTCATATTGTTTGACGCCTGATAATTGCGCACACCGTCCCAGCCTTCGCCCGCATCGCCGCGATCAATTTGATCCTGCCATGACCATGTTGATGGTTCTGTTTTCAAAAGCCAGAACTGCATGGGGTCACCTCATTCGTTCCGATCGATTATGAGATAGTCTATTCGGTATGTGCCGGGCGCGCCAGCAATCCGGCGACAATCTGCTGCAAATCTTCACCCTGATTAACCAGTTTATCGACAGCATTGGTGATCGGCAAATCAATCTTGTGATGCGCCGCCAGATTGGCAAGGGCGGCAACGGTGCGGCTGCCTTCGGCAAGCTGGCTGCTCGGGGTTTCGCCGCGCCCCAGCGCCATGCCAAAAGCCATATTACGCGAATGTGGCCCGGCACAGGTCAGCGCCAGATCGCCAACACCGGCCAACCCAAAAATGGTGTCACTTTTTGCGCCCATAACAGCCGAAAACCGCGCAATTTCTGACAGGCCACGGGTCAGGATCGCGGCCTTTGCATTATCCCCAAGCCCCAGCCCGACCGCACAGCCGGCGGCAATGGCGATGACATTTTTCATCGCCCCGGCCAGGGCAACGCCAACCGAATCAGTGTTGCGATAAACCCGCAGGTTGCTGCCCTCAAATGAGTCTTGAATTATTTTGGTTGCGGCGTCATTACCGGCGGCAACAAGCGCGGCGGGCAGGCCGGAAAATACTTCATCGGCAAAGCTGGGGCCGGAAAATACCACGATGTCATGCCGCGGCAGCATGTTTTGCGCCAATGCGGTTAACAACATGGCGTCGCCCTGCTGGTCGCTGACGATGCCTTTGGCACAGAGCGCCACGATGGCCGGCGGCGCGCCGGCTTGCCGGGCGGCGATACGGGCAAAACTGTCTTTATTGGCCTGTACCGGTACGGCGACAAAAATCACCGTGGCGGCCGCAAGACAATGATCATCTGTTGTCGCATCAAGCGGCGCAATTGCCGCACAATCAGGCAATTTTTCGCATTGCCCCCGGGCCAGCATATCGGCTGTCTGCTGGTTGCGTGCCAGAACCGTGACAGGCTGCTGCGCCCGCTGCAAACTGCTGGCGATGGCGCTTCCCCAGCTGCCGCCCCCAATCACGACATGTCTGGTCATGCGCGCACCCCGCGTCCCGGTGGTGGGCTGGCATGCGCATCAAGTGGCCAGCGCGGCCGTGGGGCAAAGTCAAAACCGTCAGAATCGGCGGTATTTTGCTGATGCCGCTCAAGCGCGGCCCAGGCAATCATCGCCGCATTGTCGGTGCAAAGGGCGGCCGGTGGGACGGACAGGCGAAAACCGTTTTTGCTGGCGGTGTCGGCAAGCTGTGCAAAAATATATTTATTCGCCGCCACGCCGCCGGCAATCACCAGAACCGGCGGGGCGCTTGTCGATGCCTGCACATAGTCTTGGCGAAACTGCGCCATCGCGTGGTGACTGCGGTCGGCAAGACAATCGGCAATAGCGGCCTGCAAGCTGGCTGCCAGATCATTGACGGGCGCTTTTTCAGCCCCGCCAAGCTGCTTGAACTTGTTTGCCAATGCGGTTTTCAGGCCGGAAAAGGAAAAATGACAGTGATCAGCCCCTTTTAGCGGGCGGGGCAGCGCAATGGCAGTGGCGTCGCCTTGCTGTGCGGCGGCTTCGATGGCCGGGCCACCCGGATAGCCAAGCCCCATGATTTTGGCGCATTTGTCAAACGCCTCACCGGCGGCATCATCCATGGTCGTGCCATAGCGGTGATACTGCCCGGGGCCGGCCACTGCCAGAAGCTGTGTATGTCCGCCGGACACCAGCAGCAGCAAATACGGAAACGCCACCGAATCAGCCAATCTGGCGCTCAGTGCATGGCCTTCAAGATGGTTGATGGCAAAATAGGGGCGCTGGCGGGCGGCGGCGATGGCTTTGGCGGTGACCGTTCCAACCGCGACACCACCAATCAGACCGGGCCCGGCGGTGGCGGCAAAGGCATCGATATCGGAAAGCGCAAAGCCAGCGGTTTGCAGGGCTTTTCCAATCACCAGATCAATGGCTTCAAGATGCGCGCGGGCGGCAACTTCCGGGACAACGCCGCCATATTGGGCATGCTGGGCGATTTGTGAGGCAATCTCATTGGCATAGATTGTTTTATCACTGCCGACGATGGCGGCGGCGGTTTCATCGCAACTGCTTTCAATGCCAAGCATGATATAGGGGCGGTCTGCCATAAGCCGTTATTCCTGAATTTTGCGCGCTGTCACCATATCTGAAGCTGTCGCCAGATGCCAGTGTTGTTGCCAATTCATCAGCGGGGGTGGTTTTTGGCTTTGCAAATCAGATGCAGATGATTAGACATGGCAGCTATGACAGAGCATGCTGATATATTTAAGAACAGCCCGATGCGGCTTGCCAGCCGCGCCTCGCAACTGGCGATGGCGCAGGCTGAAATGGTCTGTGCGGCGTTGGCGCCGACCGCGGTGACTGTGCGCCCGGTGACCACATCCGGTGATCGTATTCTGGATCGTCCATTGATTGAAGCTGGCGGCAAAGGTCTGTTCATCAAGGAACTGGAACGCTCGTTACTCGCTGGCGAGGCTGATCTTGCTGTGCATTCGATGAAAGATATGGAGGCGCATTTTGCGCCGCATACGGAAATTGGCGCGGTGCTGGCACGCGAAGACCGGCGTGATGCGCTGATCGGGGATTACCAGTCGATTGATGATTTGCCAGAGGCGGCGGTTGTTGGCACCGCCTCGGTGCGGCGTGCGGCGATTTTGCTGCACCACCGCCCGGATCTTGAAATCAAGCTGATCCGTGGCAACATAAACCGCCGGTTAAGCCTGCTTGCAAATGGCGAATTTGACGCCATTGTTCTGGCCGTGGCGGGTATAAAACGGCTGGGGCTGGATGTGCCCTTCAGCCCGATTGACCCGGCTATTATGCCATCGGCCGTGGCGCAAGGTGCGCTGGCTGTGCAAATACGCACGCCATTTGATGATCGCAGCGAGGCGGTCAAGCATCTGGTATCGGCGCTCACCTGTGCGGATAGTCTGGCCGAAGTGACCGCCGAGCGTGCGTTGCTGGCTTTTCTTGACGGCTCATGCCAGACGCCGATATGTGCCAGCGCCAGATTGGCCAGATCGGCCAGATCAGATAATGAAAACAGGCTAAGTCTGGATGGTATGATCCTCAGTTTGGATGGGCGTGTGGCACATCGCCTGCAACTGGACGCGCCGGTAGATGACGCGGTGGCGTTGGGTGAGACAGTCGGTGCGCAATTGCTCGAAATGGCGGGTGGTCGCGGGTTCCTTGCCTAGGCCAGTTTGCGGTGATGCCGCATTGTCGGCCCTGTATATTTTTGCGATACTAGGGCATGGCTGATTTTATCATCATTATTCGCCCGGAGCCCGACGCCAGCCGCGATGTCGCATGGCTCAAACGCTATCAGGTTCCAGCCATCGCGGTTCCGGTAATGCAGGCGGAAAAGCGGCCTTTTGACCTGTCCGATATGGCCGCATTGCAAGCTGTTATCTTTACCAGCCGGCATGCGGTTGCCGCCATTGCCGACAGCCCCGCGATCGGCGCATTGCTCGGGCTGCCAGCATATGCTGTGGGGCGTAGCACAGCGGCTGCGGCGCGTCAGGCCGGGTTTGCCGAGGTCATCACCGGGCATGGCGGTGGCAGCGGTCTGGTGCCGCTGCTGGTTGCTGATTTGAAGCCGCATGCTGGGGCGCTGTTATGGCCAAGCGCGACGACCATCAGTTTTGACATGGCCGCCAGCCTCGAAAGTTTTGGGTTTGCTGTGCAAAGGCTGCCGGTTTACGCGATGCCGGCGCAGACCGATATCGGCAGCCAGTTGCCAGACCGTCTGCTTACCCATTCGTCTGCCGCTGTGGTGGCGATGTCGGCCCGCTCGATCGATTTATTTTCAACCATGTTGCGTGATAATCAGCTGGATCACCGCCGCCATATCATCACGGTGATCGCGGCAAGCCAGAGCATTGCCGAGGCGGCTGGTGCTGGCTGGGCAGATATTCTGCTGGCCAAGGCGGCGCGGCGCAGCCGGCTGTTGGCGATTGCGGCATTAATGCACCGGCGGCGGGGTTTGTTGCCGCCGGCCCGGTAAATCAACTGGCATGTTTGCCGGGCATAAGGTTTAATAGTGTGTAAATAGATGTATTGTTGCGAAAACCGACAGGATGAATCGTCCTATGGCCGAGCCGAAAAAACCGTCTGATAAGACGAAAAATACGCGTGGCAAATCCGCATCAGATGACCCAAAACATACGGTTATTGATGGGGTCGCCGTCGATAAATCGAGCGCGGCCGACACTCGGGAAAATACCCGGGCTGATATCTCGGCAGATAAGACGAAGGCCGCAGATGCAGACCGGCCCGGACAGGCCGCACCATTACGATCGCAATCGGCCACCATGGTTGTCGCCGGAATCGCTGCGATGCTGGCCTTACTGTCGCTGGCTGTGTCTGTAGTGGCCTATCGGCAGACGGCCGATCTGGCTGAAGCTGGCCCGGCTCAGCCACCAGCTGGTGGCAGTATCACTGCGCCTGTTCAGGCAGATCTTGACGCCATCACTGAGCGGTTGGACAGGCTGGCGGCGTCGGTCGACACAAATGCTGCGCAATATGCATCATTGCAACAAGACAGTGCCGCCGCCCCGAAACCGGATACGCCGAATGCCCCGGATGCGTCGGATAATAATATGGCACCACCCGCTGGTGGGCTGGATACAGCCATGCTGGATGATGTGATCAGCCGGCTGTCGGCGCTGGAAGCGGCAGGCAGTAGCCAGGATATGACGACGTCACGCGCCGGCCAGACGCCACCGGGTGAGGCGGCCAACACAGCCGGGGCGCCTAACATAGCAGGGGCGCCTAACAAGGCCCAGACCGGGCTGTTGGCGGCGGCTGGCTTGCTTGCCGAAAATCTGGCAGGGCGTCAGCTTGGGGTTTGGGTTTCTGTGCTGGAAAATATGCAATGGCCCGGGGTTGCCGCGGATCATCGTGATATTATTCGCGCCGCCGCCGATGCGCCGGTGGAATCGCGCGCCGATCTGCTCAGCCTTGGCCGCTTACAGCTGGCACCGATGCTGCAGGGTTTAAACAGTGCGGACGATAATTCGGGGTTGTTGGATCAGGCCCGGGCGCGGCTTGCTGATCTGGTTAAATTGCGGCGGGTTGGTGGCGGTGCCGACCAGCCAGCTACATTGCTCGCGGCTTTCGAAGCGGCACTCGATCATGCTGATTTTGAGGCGGCATTCGCGGCGGCAACGATCTGGTCATCGGCCGGGCTTGACGGGCTGGATTCCTGGTTGACGGCGGCACAGCGCCGCCGTGATCTGGATCAGGCGGTCAATCAGCTGGTGGCTGTTTTTGTGCGTCAGGCCGCCGGGCAAAGCTAATGTTTTTAAGGTTGGTCACGCTATTTCTGTTGATTGGTCTGGCGGCTGGTGCGGCCAGTTGGCTGATGGCACAGCCCGGCAGTCTGGCGATGGAATGGCTTGGCTGGCAGATAGAAATGCGCAGCAGCCTTGCGGTAACTTTAGTGGCGGCTTTTGCGCTTGCTGTGGTGTTTTTTGACCGGTTGCAACGGGCTTTTCGGGCGATGCCTGGCTGGCTTGGGGGGCGCTGGCGGCAGCGCCGTGATGATGCCGGGCATCGTGCGCTCACTTTGGGGCTGATGGCGGTTTCAGCCGGCGAACCGACCGAGGCGCGGAAACAGGCGGCGCGGGCGCACCGTTTGCTTGACGCGCCGCAACTGACCGGGCTGTTGGCGGCGCAGGTAGCGCATCTTGCCGGCGATCATGCCGCCGCGCGGCGCTATTTCACCGCCCTTGCAGATGACCGCGACACCGCATTTTTGGGGCAGATCGGCTTGATGCGGCTGGCACTTGATGCCAAGGATTCACCGGCGGCACTTGACGCGGCGAACAAGGCGTTGGGGGTGAAGCCGCAATCGGCTGTGGCGGCGGCTCAATTATGGCAGCTGCATGCCGGTCAGCAACAATGGGCGGCGGCGCTTGAGGCCATCGCAATTGTCATCAAAGACCGCAAAAAACAAAGCGGAAATGTGCCTGAATTATTGCTGCGGCAGCGCACCGCCCTGTTCTATCTGGACGGCATGAGCATGCTGCAGCCGGGCACTGATTCTGCCACTGATTCGGGCACTGATTCTGCCGCCGCAATACGCCGGTTTGAGGCCGCGTTACGCGACGATCCGGCGTTTTTGCCAGCCGTTTTTGCGCTGGCTGACAGCTATCTGGCACTGGCCAACCGGCGCAAAGCGATCAAGCTTTTGGAAAAATCATTTACCCGTGTGCCGCATGCCGAGATTGCCGATAGATTGCAGAAATTGTGGGAAGATAATGATGGCAACAGCCTCGCCAGACTGATCCGGCTGATTCCGCAAAAACCGCTGGCGTTACAGCATGCCGCCAATCACATTGTCGGTGACATCGCCGCCAGCACAGGGCTTGATGGCGAGGCCAAGCGGTTTCGTGACCTCTATGACGCCAGTATCGCCGCCTTTGGCTGGCAATGTTCCGGCTGTAAAAGCCGGCATGATTCCTGGCACAGCCATTGCCCATCATGCGGGCATTTTGCCGGGCTGAAATGGCAACAGCCAGAAAAAGTCACGCCATTGCTGGGTGATTAATCGCCACACCGTCGATGCGCGCATATGGCTGTGGGGTACAACTCAAGAACACCTATCAACCATTCTGGCCCTGACTTTGATAAAATTTCCGCCCGTTTCAAAGAAGAGCTGAAGCCAGGAGAAAAAATAAAGCCAGCCCTTAAAAGATTGAATTTGTCTCCTGGCCTGGGAGATAATCATCTCTTTGAACACCAGTTTTTCAATTATAAAGGATTCGTTGAGGAAGGAAACCTTAGGATCGATGAAGACCAGCCTTACACCGACGATGGAATAGTCAAAATTAGAGCTAATGTGGTTGAATGTGATCTTGGCAGCGGTCGTGAAAACTCATGGTTTTTGCTTGTTTGGCAAGATGATGCGCGCCGAATTATCGAACATGAGCT
>ERZ802827.1375-NODE-1375-length-12093-cov-15.3048_pt1 | contig 12093 bp, 11 predicted proteins | sample MGYA00345652_ERZ802827 | MGnify/ENA primary metagenome ERZ802827 (study PRJEB30503, sample SAMEA104212372) | marine metagenome | biome: Westerlies Biome; feature: [SRF] surface water layer (ENVO:00010504) within the epipelagic zone...; material: water... | reverse complement strand
TGTCCAGCTAATCGTCTCCCCCGCTGAATTCAATACAGACTCAGCACGCACCTCGATAGTATGTGGTGACTGATTATCGATAGCAGGCCCTTTTCGGAAGCCCTCGGTTCCGTCACTTCGTTCGCAAGACTCTGTGATCATTTGGAAAACACTCACTAACTCGGGTGCCACCGATTCGCTTTCGTATCCCGCCAACATGAACCTAGCTTGTGTAAACCCACGCGCATTGTCCGCGGATTTGGAGTCGCCTGCCGCCACCCCGCAGGCTTGCCCACTGCAGCTATTGAGGTTTGGGTTGGAAAACACCGCAATCTCGGACTCGGAGCCATAGCTCATGATTGTGCGGAAGCTCCCTTCACGATAATGCCCGTAACTAAAAGGATAGGCCTGAACATCACCGTCCTCGGCGATGCGGCGCTCATGGGAAGACCCCAATAAATGGCCAATTTCGTGAGCTGTCGTGGTGTCATCGCAGTAAAAATCAGATGCGTTTTCGATTGGCAACCACTGTACGACTGTTGCGTAGGAATAGCGGTATGGCAGACCATCGCCAACCCCAACGGGGGCGATTCCGCAAGCGTCGTCATCCTCTGGAATGTTCTCACGAAGCACCACTACCAGATCCGCCCGATAAAAAGCACGGTCACTCTCGACATCGGTAAACGGTGCCTCCAGGTAATAAATCTTGGAAAGCACATCCTCCTGTAACGTCGAGGGGTCAATCTCAAGCGGTTTCACGGCCACCACATTGGCGCGCAGAGCGATCTGGCTGTCGGCCATCGCCTGATTAGTGATTTCTGTCACCAAATCAGCAATCGCCTCCGGGGTCTCCATGCCAATCTCATAGTAGAAAAGCAGGTCCAGCGTCGCCACGCCTGAGCTAAACATCGGATAATAGACCGTCTCATCAGCGAGATTTTTTAACACAGTGCGCTCCATGCGCTTGAGCTCGCGATTCACTTCAGTGGCGGGCAGGGCTTTATCGAATCGCTCCAACCTTACGCCGCCTCGGTCAGCGGGGCGAGCCAGATAGGGATCGGCGAAGTGCCAAACGATGTCTCCGCCTTCCTGCACCAACCGATAGGTATTGCCACCCTCGCGGAGTGACCCCTGAAGCTGGCCGTCCGACGTCACGACCATTGTCAGGCGGCCACCTGCCTCACTCACACCCCGAATCACCTTGTTGCCATGATTAGACCGGCGAGATGTTTCCACACGGAACTCAAAGCTCTCACCAAACTCAGAGCTCAGCGAGAGGATATCGCCAACACGGGTATTGAGTTGTTTAATAGAGGTCACTGTTTGCGGGAGCCGATCTTCCTGCTTGAGCTGCAAGGTCAAGGCGTCGCCTGCGGACATCACCGGCAGACAAAATGCGGGACAAATCATCAAAAGCAGACCGAGGCAGCACCTGCCCAAGGCACTGCGGTCAAAAAGGGCAAAGTCCATTTTTACCGTCTCTGATCTGCTTTCATTTCTCAAGGTATAACATTTCTGCGTGGTGGACTGAAAGGAAGCACCGTGGCACCAGAACCGACTTTCTATGCAATATATGACGCGGACGGCTCATTTATGGGTGAAGTCCGCTACCTTCGCGACAAGTGTTTGGGTAAAGCGGATTGCGCGCTGTGTGACCTGTCTCACGGCTGGAACCCACTGGGCCGATCAGACTGGCGCAGGCGCAAAGGCGTTGCGGCCTCGCTCAACTGGCTACATCGCGATGAGCTACCCGGGCACGTTGCAGCTCAGGTTGTGGGCCAACTGCCCTGTGTCGCGGTGGACCGCAGCGGCGAAATCGATATCGTCATTGGCCGCGAAGCGCTGCGAGGATGCGAGGGGGACTTCAGCGTATTTGAGCACCTGTTGGAGCAAACAGTGCGGGCGCTGCACGCTGAGCCAACACCCGACACTGACAGTGGGTAGACCGCTTAGCTTTCTGCGGCGTAGACCACCCGGCAGTTCATGGTGAAGCCATGCTCGTACTGCCTGACTTTGGCCATGTCACCGAGAATAGCTGATGCCCAGTCGCTCTCCAGCTCATCGAGCATTGCGCCAAGGCGATTGCCATTCGGCGCCTCGACCACTGTCATTAGCTTGCCCGCATTCTCGCCGCTCAAGTAGCTATAGACCGTGAAGCGAATATCCGAAAAGCCGTTTTCGTCAGCCGCGGCAGACATGCGGGCCACTTCTTTCAGGTACTGGGCCGGATCATCGCTGGATATCACGATGTTCCAGTTGGCAAAGGTATCGCCGACTGCATAGTCACCCGGTTCCGCCATGACGACGCTGTAGGCATCGCCGCGCGAGACAACTCGTTTCGCTTTGAGTTTTTTCAGCTCTTTCATCACAGTCGGGTTGTACTGCTCTGAACCCAACGCGGTCGCATGGTCACCAAAGAGGTGCCAATAATACAGCTCGCCGGGGCCATAGAAGCCCGCCGACGGCACGCAGATACCACCGACAGCCGCATCAATCGATTCTGCGATCGCCTCACCGCTCCCCTGCACCCATTGCAGGTATTCTGCGGGATCCTTGGTGTTGACCGTCAGCACAGACATGGCCGGACGCGACCAAGCCTGTCCGGCCGTCAGTGCCAGCATTAAACCGATCGCCGTGCTGATCCCAAAAAACGTTTTTGAGTTGCTCATCGTATTCTCCTTGTGTCAGTAGAAATTCGGGCTCGCGAGGCCAGACTGCAAACGGCCTCTGATTGACCCTCACTCAAACATTTTCATAAAGGCTTCCATATCGTATTGGCTGCCGTAGAGCATGGAACTGTTCAGGGCCACATCCGCCGCAATCGCCACCGCGGTTTTGATCTCTTCTTCCGTGGCACCCGCTGCTCGAGCAAACGCAGTATGCGCGGGGATGCAATAAACACATTTCATCGCCACCGAGGCTGATATCGCAGCAAGCTGGGCATGCTTGAGCGGAATGGCCCCATTGAAAACATTTTTCTCGACCGCGGCATAGTAGGCCTCAGCGGCAGCCTGTTGCGACTCGGGGTGCAGCAAGATAAACGGGTTTGCCGTTTTGACATCCCGCATCGCTTCATCTTCGGCAAACGCCGATGCGCCCATCAACAACAGGCATAGCACCATCAAAAATCTCATTGGATTTCTCCTTAAAAGGACTATCAGAATTGATCACGCCCAGCTGGGGGCGTGATCTATGATTAAGGTCTAGCGACCCGTGTAATAGAGCGGCTCACCCTGAATAGAACCGATAGGAGTTGCCGCGCCCGCCGCAGCGGCCTGAAGAAAACGAAATTCCTCGCTCGCCATCACTTTGTCGCCGAAGTCAGCCATGTCGGCCCAATCCTCGAATGACATGACGTAGTGCACCTTGCCATTGCCACCAACACCTTCTTCGTAGATGTTTACTTTGGCACCCATCGCAGTGTGCATTTTGGCTGCCTGGGTAAAGGAGGCATACACGGCCGCGGCTTTGCCGGCGTTGGGCTGCCAAACATAAACCCGGTAGGGGCCATCTTGTGCGAAGTCAGCCGCCTTCACCGATTCGTCCCAGTTCAGAGCTTCCATCGACCACAGCAGTGTGCCCGACGGTGTTTGGGAGGCTTGAGCCCAGAAGGCCTGCCACTCTTCGTTAGTATTGGTCTCCTTGGTCTTCGCCCAGTCCTCGCCGGAATCCCAGCGCAAGACATAGTCAAACGTCGGATAACCCGAGCTGCCTATGTCCATGCGAAAGATACCTACCGTCGCGCCATACTTCTCGTGGATCTTTGCGGCGGTCATCATGCCCTGCACCAAGCCCTCGGGAGAAGAAGAATTAGCCTGCCAACGAAACACTTCGAGTCTTTCGGCGGTCGCCACGCTGGTGAAGCCAGCGAGACAGCACACCGCGACCCAGCGGATGATTGCTTTCATATCGAGTCTCCTAATTGTGATTTACGATCAGCCCGATTATTCACACTTGTTTTCGAGGCTGACCACGCAATTTACCACTCTGAACGTGAAGGTCACGTGACAAGGCAGACGCTCAGTGGCTGTCCGAAATAGCCGCGCTGCCGCGTCAAGACGAGGACGGCCAGCGCGCATGGGAAGCTGAAAGCGAATGCTTTAAGTATGTGCTCTAAGGATTATCGAGGCGAGGGTGACCAACGGCACTGAGAAAAACAGCAATTTGAAGTCAGGGTGGCGGGAATCACCCACCTGATCAGACGAGCTGCCTCACCGGCACACCGCTCTCAACCAGATAAGGCTCGAGCGCCTTGTATACCCGCCGGTAGCGAAAGAAAGGGATCTTGGGATAGAGATGATGGATCGCGTGATAATTCTGATAACCCCACAGCAGCGTCATCACCGTATCGAGCCCCGTTCGTGCCTGATAGACCGTCGTGGTCTGCATTCGCTCTTGTTCAGTGTGCGGGTGATGCACCGACCAAGCGAAGAGGGTGACCAACACGGCGTTGCCAATAAACTGTCCCACCAGCAGCGTGAGCAACGTCACACCAGGATCAGCGCAAAAGAACAGCACCATGAGGCGCGTCAGGATAATGGCAATGAACTCACGCCTGACCGCGACCTTTTCTGCGTCGGTGAAATGCTCAAAGGAAGCCGCGAATAGCCACTCCTTAGGCACACCTTGTAACCAAGTGAGCACGAGTTGATAAGCATTGTCTGCTGACAGCACCATGTCGGGGTCTTCGCTGGGGTGATTAGTCGAGCGATGATGCTTCAGGTGAGACCGCCGATGGGAAGTGAAGGAAATACCGATGAAGTGGGCAGCGATATACCCCGTCCACTCATTGACCCAGCGACGCTCCAAGCTCATTCCCGTGACCGCGCCATGAACCGCTTCATGCAGTGGGGTATAGATAGCGTAGGTACAAAATGCAATGCCACCCAGCGCCCACCAAGAGAACGTGGGCTCGGTCAGCAGATGAGCAACAGAAGCCATGTATATGACCGCGCAGCTGACCAACAGGAGCAACGTGGGCCAGGCGAACCCGCCGATATGGCGAATCACAACCCGCTGGGCTTCTTGTTCATTTGTAACCATGTTTGCTTCCCTGAGACCGCCGGTTTATCTCTCTTTTTAGGCCAAATCTCTACCAACCCACTGACTAAGGTTAACGGTAGCGAGATTCGCAAGCTATTTCGCCAAAAATCGGTGCAAAACGTGACATCCAATACAAACTGTCACATTTTGCTAACCAAGGCAGGGCAAGATGTTAACGAGAGCGTATTCGCCAAGCGAAGGCAAGGAGTTTCATTTTGCGGGCGCTTAAAGAAATAGTCAGATTAGCGTGGCTCGGGGGTTTGCTGCGGCTCCTTAAATTATGCCTGCTTGTTATTAGCAGCGATGCCGCATACGCCTTACCTTTTACCATTCTCAATAACGAAGCGGCGCCGAGGGGAACAGGCGAGATTTTCCTCACTTTTGACGACGGCCCCCACCCAGAAATCACACCGCAGATACTGGCAGTGCTTGCAGAAACCGAGACGCCAGCGACTTTTTTCTTTATCGGGAGCAAGGTGGCGGCGCACCCGGGGTTGACGGCGGCAGCTCAGCTGGCGGGGCACGAGATCGCAGCCCACGGCTGGGCGGGAAATTGGCCGGTCTTCTGGCGACAGGAGGCGGCACTGACAGACGTCAGAAAAACTCGCGACGCGATAAGCCAAGCAATAGGCAAAGAAATGGCGACACCCATACTCTTCAGGCCGCCGCGAGGAATAGTGTCTCCCGCAATATCCACACTTCAGCATGACTGTCGCATTCGTCTCGGGCACATCACCTTTTACGCTGACGACGCAAACGCATCGCCATCTGAGGCTCACTTGGTGCTGGACGCCCTGAAGACTGGCGTGACTCGCCATAATGGGGCGGCCGTTGTTCTGCATAGCAGCCGCTACCGGGCAGAGCCCGAGCAGGATGACCTGATAGACAAGAGCTGGCTCCCGGTAACACTTAAGCGCTTTATTGAGTGGTCAAAAAGCCGCGGGTACCGGTTTACAACCCATCCCGGGCTCAGCGGAGCCAATTGCTGAGAAATGGTGGAATGAGTCTTTTCCGGTATTTGACATTAGTGGCCTCGGGATCGCTTGCGGTGGTGAGTGGTGCGGGCTGCTGGGCATTGGTCGGAACCGTCGACGTCAATGGTGATGGCTTGCTGGTTTCCGAGGCGCCAGAAAACCACTTTGCGCCTGTTGACCAGACAACGGCAGAGCGACCCTTTCTTTTTTGGCTTAATGCCGACCAGGACGATCTCGATTTTTACGAGAGCTGGCCCATTGATCGACCTGACTTCGCCGACGACGAGCCGGGTTCACTAAGAGATATGGAGGACATAGCGCGCCTGATGATCTCCTCGAGTGCAGGCGCTCAGGACCTTGCCACTGATTCAAAGCTGGTGGTTCATTGGGTAGACAGCGAGGACAGTGGCGCGATCCGGCTATGGCAGTCCGCAGATCCAAACTGCTCCCGCCGCTATCTCGAAGAAACATCTGCAGGACAAATGCAGCTAAGCGCTCCCTTCTCTAAGTCACTCGGTGTTGCTTCGGCTGCTGACGGGCCCGTCGAGATTCCGCTGGATCTATGGTCAGCAGAGCAAAGACAAGCGGGTCAGATCTGCCTGTTGTTTGAGGGAGTGAGTCAGGGCACAGGATCCATACGCCTCGCACTAAAAAGTGCTGGAGGAGAGGCAATTGTCGCTCAACCGGTCCATCTGTCACTTCGGCCTGTCAAAAGTTTTTATGAGAGGGTCGCGGTCGCCTGGCCAGATGACATCGAAGCACCGTGGACCTATTGGGAGCAGCCACCGGAGCCTGACCTTCAGTGGCAGCCGGAGGAGATGGGGGAGCCTTTTATCAGGCCGTGGTACGAGACAACCGACACAATTGTCTGGGTGCATGGCTGGATTCCACAGGACGATGAGAACTATCGACGCACGATGGTGTTCTCTTTTGAAACCATGTGGAAACGGTTGTGGCACCAGGGATTTCGCGGGCGAGTGATTCACTTTCGATGGCCGGCAATCAAGCGCCATGAAGCACTGGGCCTGCACATTAGCGAGTACCGTGCCTTCAAATCTGCGCCCCAACTGCTGAGCTTTGTTGACTCGCTACCTCAGGAAAATCGCATTCACGTTACGACGCACAGCCTTGGGGGCGTCCTGCTGATGGAAGCGCTGAAATTAGGGCTGGATGTGAATGCGGCGCTTTTCCAGGTGTCCGCTGTGCCGGCTGAATCTTTCGATCAGAGCGAGGCGCTTGTCATACCCAATATGGCCAATATCCTGCCCCGCGATGCGGAGCACATGACTCACGCCGGCTATCTCTCGGAAACCAGCACCTCAGTTTATAACGCTTACAATCCTGCGGACTTCACATGGTTTGGCTGGAATGCCGCACAAAGGTTCGAAAAGCGTATTGCGGGTTTCGGACGTCGATATGGCCATAACTCGCGTGCTCGCGAGGGCGAGCACCTCCAACTCTATCGATTTGGCTTTAAACAACGCGCAGTACTGGATCCTCATGAGGGCATGGCGAGCGCTGTACCCTCCACTTCTCAGGCCCTTGGGGGGGAAGGCAGAGTGCGGGGTGTTGTGGCAGAGAGCTTCAATCTCCACGAGCCCCCCTATCGCTTTGATACTGATCACGTGGCCATGTGGCGATGGAACCCGCAAAAGGTGCTGCCTTACTCCAATTTAATTCTCGATGTTTTCGACATCCCTTATAACGACGCCGGATTGGCTGGGCATATGCAGTGACACTGACCTCGATCAATCGTTACTGGACACTGCTTTGTGCACTGTTCGCGCTGGCCGGTTGTGTGACAACACCCGAAGACACCTATAGCAGTGAAGAGATCAGGCTGATGCAACAATCACAGGACGTCGTCGGGCTCACACAGGTTACCAACGAGTCGTTAATCAGATACATCGAAGACTCAGTCAATACACCGATTGTCTTTCATGGCTTGGTGCTGGATCAGTCTGGACAGCCGGTCCCCAATCACCCCATCAAAGCCACTGTTTTCGATCAAAAACTCGATCCGCTGGTATGGCCCTATTTAGGATGGACTCGACTTACCGGGCTCCAGACCAACCAACAGGGCAGATTTGTTATCAAAGGCCGTAATGGTGCTCGGCTGACTGTGGCAATCGACGACGACGATTTCTGGGATATCAATAATGAGGCAGGCGAGCGCGTTTTTTTCTATGCTGACGCCGACCGCAACCAAAATATCTCTCCACTCCCGGTAACCGCCGACACCGCAGCAGTCTTCGTATTGGAGGAGATCCCGGCAGAGTTCCGTGCGAACCCGATCAATCTCGGTGCCATCGCGTTACAGCCGTCACAAACGATTGGAGTCAACCTGCACCGACCCCGCTACCCCGTCCCCAAGGAAGACGCAGATTTCCTGGTTGAGTTCACTCAAGGTGCGGCTCGCGATGACGCTCGCTTTGATTGGCAGATCAGGATTACCGTACCCGCAGGAGGCATCCAAACCACACCTGAGTTGTATGGCAAGCTTGCACCCGAGGCCGGTTACGCCGAGTCCTTGACTGTCGGCGCCGCAGCGGAAGACGAGAATTGGTCATCTCGACACGAGATCTTGTGCTTTTTGAAAACCTCAGAAGGCCATTACGCTCATTTACAGTTAAAAATAAGGGCCAATGACACAACGCCGTTTATAGCGGTTATGGGGCACACCAATGAGTTCGGTAATCCTTTTTTACATTGAGGAGAATAGCAAGCAACTAGGCACTGTCATCACCTAAAGGGCAACACCAATGGAATCAACACTGACCGTCAGAATTGCCGGCCGAAGCGATCTTGAGGAGCTGACAAAACTGTTCGATCAATACCGGCAGTTTTATCAGTGCGCACCAGATCTGGACTCAGCAAGGGACTGGCTTGAAGACAACATAGACCAAGAACGTTCGACTGTTTTTGTAGCCGATAACGGAGGCTCGTTACTGGGCTTTACTCAGCTTTACCCGACGCTGTGTTCCGTCGATCTAGTCAAATATTTCGTGCTCTATGACCTGTTCGTAGACCCGTCCGCACGGCGTTTGGGCATTGCACGCGCCTTGATGAACGCGGCGAGTGAGTGGGCAAAAAGGCAGGGGGCTGCGCGGTTGGATTTGGAAACTGCGCGCGACAATGCGCCAGGGCAGGCTTTATACAGGGATCTGGGCTATGAACTCGATGAGGTATTCCTGAAGTTCAGCCTGGACCTGACCAACTAACAACCTCTCTCGCTAGACCGTCACGACTTTATTGCGCCCCGAGTTTTTCGCCGCGTATAAGCCCTCGTCCGCGCGTTTCAAGATCTGATCCACGCTCTGACCCGTTTCGCTATGGGCCACCCCAATACTAATCGTGGTCTTTAGGACCTCTCCCGTGCCGGCTTCGATCATTTGGCGCAGCGACTCTGCGATAGAAGCGGACTGGTCGCGGGTCACACTCTCCACGATCACCAAAAATTCCTCGCCACCCCATCGGGCCACCGTATCCTGCGCCCGCATACGGGCCTTAAGGATATCGGCAATTCTCTGCAAAATGCGGTCTCCGGTGTCATGGCCGTGCTGGTCATTGATCGCTTTGAAGTGGTCGATATCGATCATCATCACCGCGTAGCGGCGCTGCCCGGTGGCGAACAAGTTGAGCGCACGTTCTGCGACCCGTCGGTTGGCAATGCCCGTCAAGGTGTCGGTATTGGCTGCCTTGCGCAATCTATCGACACGCTCTGCCGTTTCTCGCAGCTGGTCACGTTCGCGCACCCAAATGCCCAGCAGCCAGGAAAATAATCCGTAGACGCACAAGACCAGCGGGCCAATACGCCAGTCATTCAGATAAGCGCCAGCCAGCGCCTCTCTGGAGCTGCCCACATAGGCAACCAGTCCCATGACCAGACCCGTGCCCGCGCCGATGTACAAACTGAGTCGACCCCAAAGCAGGGTGGTGATAATCACGAGCACAGGTGTGTATAGAAGGCCAATCATGACGCCAATCATGGCGTCGGCCGGCTGGGCGTAAAGCCACGACACCGACCACCTGATCACGATGAGCATAAGGATGACCACCGCAATACCGCGGTGCCAGGAGAGATTCATCCGTGGCCAGGCCAGCAGTAACAGGGAAAATACGGCGAACCAGCCGCCCGCCAGTAGGTTGGAAAGGTCGGTTCCGTAACCCAGAAAAGCTGAGACCAAGACAGCCCCCGCTAGCGCCCAGGCAAACAGCATCAGCACCCTCAACATACGCGATGCGGAGCGCTGATCGACTTCTGCTGCGCTGAATGCCTTGCCGTCTTCACCCGGCACGCCATATTCCGTTGGCAACCCGAGCAACTGGGTGGTCGTCTCCTGACTCATAGGCGAAGTGTGCGCGTCCCTGCGAGCTTACTCAAGCTAGATGCGCTACCCGGTTGGCACCTCATTGAACGGGATGCCTTTATCGAGCCGAGGCTCTTGAGGTAAACCCAGTACGCGCTCGGCAATAATGTTGGCCATGATTTCGTCCGTACCACCGGCGATGCGCAGCCCCGGCGCCCCCATATAGGCCCGCTGGATAATGCCGGCTTTAGCCGCCAATGATTCATCAGCAATGGCACCACTGGCACCCAATAGGTCCATCAGGTATGAGGACATCGCCTGCATTTTGGGGGCGCCGACGAGTTTGCCAATCGAATTCTCGGGACCCGGCAGCGCTCCACGGGAGAGCGCGGTCAGCGATCGGTAGCCCGTGTATTTCAGGCCCGCTTCCTGCACGTACCAATTAGCGATCCGTGCGCGCACTGCGGAGTCTTCCAACGCGGGGCGACCATCGATCTCGACCTCCTCCGCCACTGACATGGCCAGAGAGACATCCATCTGACCAAAACCACCGCCAATCGCGGCGCGCTCGTTCATGAGTGTGGTGAGCGATACCTGCCAGCCTTGACCCACCTCGCCCAAGCGTTGACTGTCAGACACTCTGACGTCGGTGAAGTACACCTCGTTAAAGTCCGAATCTCCCGTCAACTGCTTGATTGGTTTGATCTCGACACCTGGCGCCTTCATATCGACATAGAAATAGCTGAGCCCCTTGTGCTTTGGCACGGTGGGGTCGGTGCGCACCACAATCACACCGTAATCAGAGTAGTGGGCGCCTGAGGTCCAAATCTTCTGGCCATTGATGACCCAGCTGTCTCCATCGGGCTCTGCACGGGTTCGCAGCGCGGCCAAGTCTGAGCCTCCGGCAGGCTCCGAGAACAACTGACACCAGACTTCCTCGCCGCTGGCCAGCGGCGGCAGGAAGCGAGCTTTGTCTTCATCACTCCCCCACGCCATTAGCGTTGGGCCGATCATGCCTTGTCCAATCAGGAAGAAGTTGGCCGGCAGGTCGTACTGACTTTCTTCCTGACGCCAAATCACCTCTTCGATTGCAGAGGCGCCCCGGCCACCGAATTCCGGCGCCCAGCCAAGGCAGGCCCAACCCGCATCGTATTTTCGTTTCTGCCAGACTTTCGCCTGCTGCAGCGGCGTCAGTGCGCGAAATGTCTCGTCGGTCGGCGCATTCTCGGCGAGCCAAGAGGCCGCTTCCTCGCGGAAGCGGGCTTCTTCGGGGGTATCGTTAAAGTCCATCTGCTCTCTCCCTCAGGCTGCTGCGGTTTGTGCGGCCAAAGCCAACACCAATCGGTCTTGCCACAGCGCTTCGCTGCCAATCGCAAGGCTTAACAACTTCGCCCGGCGCAGATAAAAGTGGCAATCAAACTCCCAGGTGAACCCCATCCCGCCGTGGGTCTGTATGTTCTCTTCGGCCGCATAGGTCGATGCCTGAATTGCCGCGACACGGGCGGTAGCCGCTGCCAGCGGCAACTCGTCACTCCCCTCGGCCAAAGCCCAGACACCGTAATAGGCGTTACTTCGTGCGAGAGTGTTCTTCACATACATATTAGCCAGCTTGTGCTTGATCGCCTGATAAGAACCAATGGCACGACCAAACGCGAACCGTTGCAAGGCGTAGTCCCGAGCTTGGGTGAGGGCAGTCTCTGCCAGACCCAACTGCTCCCAGGCGAGCAACACTGCCGCCCCATCGAGCAAGCTCTCCCAGTCCTCCGGATTAATGGTGTTATCCCCCA